>Ga0209060_10000642_pt1 | contig 54540 bp, 46 predicted proteins | sample Coa_R1_8_FD_187155 | JGI IMG/M metagenome (GOLD analysis project Ga0209060, IMG submission 187155) | Surface soil microbial communities from Centralia Pennsylvania, which are recovering from an underground coalmine fire - Coalmine... | ecosystem: Environmental > Terrestrial > Soil >...
TGAGGTTCAATCCCAGTCCGAACGCGAGCTCGCGCGCCTGAAAGGACTGCAAGCCGACTGCGGGCTCAACGATCGTCTGCAGGATGGCCTCGGGCGTGGTGCGTGCGATCTCCTCGATCTCCATGCCGCCCTGGGCCGAGGCGACCACCCGGATGCGCTCCTCCTTGCGATCGAGCACGATCCCCAGGTAGATCTCGCGCTCGAACTTCTCGGCCACCTCGACGTACACGCGATGCACGATCTTGCCTTCGGGCCCTGTCTGGCTGGTGACCAGCTTCTTGCCGAGAAGCTCCTTCGCCGCCTCGTGCACCTCGTGGTAGGTGGTGCAAAGCTTGATGCCGCCCGCCTTGCCGCGCGCACCCGAGTGAATCTGCGCCTTGACCACCCAGTGCCAGCCCCCGAGCTCGGAGGCTGCAAACGAGGCTTGCTCGGGACTGTAGGCGACCGCCCCCGGCAGGATCGGGACCCCGTATCCGGAGAGCAGCTCCTTCGCCTGGTACTCGTGGATGTCCATCGTCCGTCCCCTGAGCAAGCACTCGCAAGCGCGACCGGCCACGATGATGTGCACAAAGAAAAAGCGTTGGCAAATCCTTGAAGGGATCTATTGAGCGAGGCAGGGGCGCGACAGCTCCACACGGCGGTTGCGGGCGCGGCCCTCGAAAGTCGTATTGGTCTCGACGGGACGCGTGAGTCCGTAGCCCTTGGCGAGCAGCCTTCCCGGGCCGATGCCGTAACGCGTCACGAGTGCATCGCGCACCGCGGCGGCGCGCCGTTCCGAGAGGCTCTGGTTGTACTGCGCCGAGCCGATGTTGTCGGTATGGCCCTCGATGGTCAGGGTGCCTTCCGGGCTCGATTTCACGAGCGCGGCCACCTCCTTGAGCATCGGCTCGGATTCCTCGAGCAGCACCGCGCTGCCCGAATTGAAGTAGACGCCATGCAGCTCGACGCGGCACTGCTTGCCCTGAAGTTGCGCCGCCATCGCCGCCGCACCTCCCGCGCCCGCTGCGCCCGAGGCGCCGCCGCTGCCTGCGTCCGGCCAATCGATGCGGGTGATGAGCTGGCTCGCCGGTCCGAACGTCCAGCGCAGCGTCAGCGGCCAGTCCGGGTTGTCGAGCCACCAGAACTCGACTTTCTGCGGCGGATCCTGGCCGAAGGTGAAGGTGCCGGCGGCGTGCACCGCGGGCAACGGGGTACGTACGCCGTTCACGAGCACGGCCACCGGCACATCCTGCGGCTCGGCTCGCTTGAGGGTGCCGCGGTAATAGTGGCGCGCCGAGCCGAACGCCATGTTCAGCATCGTGCCCAGGTCGGGCAGCGGCGGCGCGCCGTTGGCGCTCGGCGCTGGAGCTGCGGCGGGCTTCGGCGGCGCCGCCCCGAGAAGCCCCGCGAGCCCTCCCGAATCGCCCAGGTTGGAATAGACGCCGATGACCAGAGGCGACTCACCGGTCGACTTCAGGGCGGTGAGCACCTTGCGCGAGGTCTCGGCGAAGGTCTGGCCTCCATAACTTTCGGGATCGGTGCTCGAGTAGAGAAGCGTCAGGCGCGAGGACTGTTCGAGATCCTCGCGCCGCACCGCGCGCGGCCAGCGCAGCCTGCGTGAGAGCTCCTCCGCCTTGGCATCGCCGTTGACGCTCATCCTCAGCAGGTACGTGAGCCCCTCGTCGGATACCTTCGTCAGGCTGAAATGATCTTCGGTATCCATGTTGCCGAGGGCGGATCCGGAAACAATGACGTTCGCGAAGGTCGTCGTGGTCAACACGAGCCCGGGGCGCTGCTTGATGTCGGTGGCCTCGAGAGCCCGCACGGGCAGCGCTCCACCCAGCACCACGCACCAGAAGACGCAGAGCCGGACCCCCATGCGCCGCCTCGCTCAGTCGGAGCGCCCGCCTCCGAGCGGCTTCTCGGTGAAATCTCTCGGAATTGCGAATTTGTCGGCGGGAAGCGCGTGCGACTCGACCGCGGTCAGCAGGTGCTCGTTCCGGGTTTCTCCCGAGGGGGACAGGCTTCGCGTGCGCACCGGGAAGCCATTCATTTTCTTCAGCCGGGTGAAATGCTCCGCGGTCTTCTCGAGGACCGGCACTCCGCTGGTGAGCGAGCTCACCGTATCGAGGGCCGTCTTCATCGAAGTCTCGAGCTCGGCGCCGCCGGGCAAGCTCGAGGTCGGCACCACGCAGTACTCGGCGAAGCGGCTCGACCCGTGATCCTCGGTCCAGACGCGGCAGGCATATTGACCGGCGTGATCACTGCGTCCCGTATCGCTGTAGGTGAAGTCGGTCTGCTGCATCTTGGCAATCTGCGCCTGCATCATCGCCCGCCTCTCGGGCGGCATGTTTGCCATCATCGCCTGCAGCTGCTCGTTCTGGACCCCGAAAAAGCTCTTGACGTTCGAGTGATCGATGCGCGTATAGGTCCTCTGCCGCGGATCGATCTGCCAGATCACCCCGTCGCGCACCAGATCGATGCGCGTGATGCTGCCCGAGCTGTCGAGACTGTCGATGCGCATCATCCCGCCCTGCGCGTAGTAGACCTCGTCGACCGACGCCTTTGCGGGGCCCTCGCCCTCGTTGCTCATCTTCAAGACCACGCCAGCGCGCGCGCTCATTGCGCACAAGCAGGCCACGGACATCAGCATTGCATTGCGCATCGGCTTCTCCTTCGAATGATGTGCGGCACGCGGCCGCGGCTCATATCTTTTGCATGACGGCCGTCACGAGCGCCTTTTGCTGCGAGGCATCGGTGCCTTGCGAAACCACCCTGATCAGCACATCGCGCTTCACCGCCGTGAACCCGCGCACCCCGCTCTCGCCGACCACTTCCGCCGGATCCGCGCCGCTCGTGGACTCGCCTCCCGCGGCCACCTTCGCCTCCTGCGCACCGCTCGGCAGCCCGGGTACGGGGATTCCTGCGTGAACGTCGGTCGCCATCTGAGTGACGGCCGCGGTGCCGATGGCGCCCACGTGATGATCGGAGCGCCAGTCGTAATAGCCGTTGCGCCAGCGGATCTCGAGCTCGACTTGCTTCGGCAGCCCGTTTTGCGATCGCAAGTTGAACGTGCAGCCGCTCTCGCCGTGCGATTGCGGATCGCCCGCCATCGGTCCCACGATGGCCTCGACCTCGGCGCGCGTCAGGAGCGAGCACGCCTCGACGGGCTTCGGACGGGTCTTGTCGAGTGCCTTTGCGGCCTTGACTCCCGCGCCGCCGCTGATCTTGAGCGGCTGATCGATGCGCTTGAAGGCGGCATCGACCAGAGTGGCGGCCTGGCGCAGCGTGGCCGGCGAGCCGGTGAAATCGAGGGTAATGAGCTGATCGCCCCGCAAGGCGTTGAAGATGCAACAGTTCATCGGCGTGAGGGAGGCCTCGTCCCACTCCCCCGTCATCTCCGTCCCATCATCGAGCTTGAAATTCTTCTTGACGTTGGTGCCGATGCTGCCCGGGCCGCTCTTGAGCAGATTCTTGAGCATGCCCGACGTCATCGAGTAGACCTGCTGGCCGCCCTCGTAGGTCGCGTTCAGGCTGATGTAGCGGAACTTGCTCGTCTCGTAGACGCAGCTCTCGCCGGTCGGCGTCGGGGCGAACGCGCCGCCGCCCGAGCGGTAGGGAGGCGTAGCGAGCGGTGCGCCGAGCACCGCTTCCACTTCCTTCGGATCGAGCAGCGCGCACGGATCCTGCTTGTCGTACTGCTCCTCGTCGCTCGACTGCGCGAACGGCACCGCGGGCGTTGCGCTGCTCGCGGTGGGTGTGGGGGGTGCAGGTGATTTGTGACCGCAACCGAGCAGCACGGCCGTGATGAGCAGGGCCAGTGCGATCCCATGGCGTTCGCCATCCCGTCTGTCCGGCATGTCCGTGCCCTCTTCTTATGTATGGGCCGTACACGCATTAGCTTATCCAGAATCGAAGGCCGGCGCCACACGCGCGGCCCGTGCAAGCAGCTGGCAGTTGCGCGCCGCGAAAGGCTGGAGTGCGCGAGCTCCCGGCAAGGGAAACTCCGGCAACGAAGCGCGCTTGCGCAAACGCGCCGTGCCGGCAATCAAGGCCCCGAGGCTCCCGAGCCGGGAAATCGCGAGAAGCAGTGCGGCGCTCAATATTGGTTTCACCCGTCGCCCCGCTTGCAGGTCCGAGTTGATTCGAATCGGCCAAGGGCCTCAGGCCGCCCGCAATGTCACGCGCATCGTTTAGGATAGCACCCCGAAATCGCGCCGGTTCGCACGGAGGGTCGCATGACGTTGATTGCCAAGCTGGAAACCTTCCACGACGAATTCGTCTGCTTCGTGCGCGTCACGACCGATGCGGGCGACATCGGCTGGGGACAGACCTCGACCTACAACGCCGATATCACGGCCACGATCTTCCACCGCCAAGTCGCGCCCTGGGTGCTCGGTCGCGACGCATTCGATATCGATGCGCTGGTGGCGCGAGTCGAGGAGCGCGAGCACAAATTCCCCGGCAGCTATCGCTGCCGCGCCATCGCCGGCCTCGATACCGCCTTGTGGGATTTGCGCGGCCAGCTCGAGCGCAAGCCCGTGGTCGCCCTGCTCGGGGGCGCGCCCGGAAGACTGCGCGCCTACGCCTCCTCGATGAAACGCGACATTACCCCGGAAGAGGAGGCGAATCGACTGGTGCGCCTGCGCGATGAGAAAGGCTTCGATGCCTTCAAGTGGCGCGTCGGCGCCGAGTGTGGCCACGATGTCGATGAATGGCCGGGTCGCACCGAGGCCATCGTCCCGTACGTGGCGCGCGCGCTCGGGGACAAAAGCGCCAAGCTGGTCGACGCCAACAGCGGATTTTCCCCGCGGCGCGCGATCGAGGTCGGTCGGCTGCTCGAGTCCGAGGGCGTGAGCCACTATGAGGAGCCGTGTCCGTACTGGAAGCTCGAGCAGACGAAGGAGGTGACCGATGCGCTCGATATCGATGTCACGGGCGGCGAGCAGGACTGGGACCTCGCCACCTGGGCACGCATGATCGACATGCACGCGGTCGATGTCGTGCAGCCCGACGTCATGTACATGGGAGGGATTGCGCGCACCCTCGAGGTCGTGCGCATGTCCGCCGCGGCCGGCTTGCCGTGCACACCGCACAGCGCCAATCACTCGCTCGTCACCGTCTGCACCATGCACCTGCTGGGCGCGATCCCAAATCCGGGCCGGTATCTCGAATTCTCCATCGAGGGCCCGGACTACTACCCGTGGCAGGAGGGACTGTTCCTCGGCAACCCCTTCGCAATTCGCGAGGGCTGCGTGACGATTCCCGCAGAGCCGGGCTGGGGCGTGGAGATCAATCCGAGCTGGCTCGAGCGCGCGCACTATCGAGCCAGCGAGCGCCGATGAACGGACGCGCAGCGGAGACCTTCGACTACATCGTCGTGGGGGCCGGGACGGCGGGATGCGTCGTCGCGAGTCGATTGTCCGCGAGAGGCCGGGACCGGGTGCTCGTGCTCGAAGCGGGCGGCTCGGACCGCAGATTCTGGATCCGTGTGCCGGTGGGCTATGGCCGCACGTTCGGCGATCCCAAGGTGAACTGGATGTATCGCTCCGAGCCCGATACCGCGCTCGCGGGGCGGCGCGGTTACTGGCCGCGCGGCAAAGTGCTCGGCGGATCAGGCTCCATCAACGGCATGGTGTATGTCCGCGGCCTGTCATGTGATTTCGACGGCTGGCGATCCGAAGGCAATCCCGGCTGGGGCTTCCGCGATGTGTTGCCCTACTTCAAGATGGCCGAGGATTATTGCGACACGCCCGATGGGGGCCAGCTCGGACGGGGCGGCCCGATTCACGTGAGCGATATGTCCGCGGATGTGCATCCGCTGTGTGAGACCTTCCTTCAGGCCTGTGAGAGCGTCGGATACCCGCGCATCCCGGACTTCAATGCGAAAGACCCCGAAGGGGTGGGCATCTACAAGATCACGACCCGCGACGGCATCCGTGAGTCGACGGCACGAGGCTATCTGCGAGCCGCACTCAGGCGTCCCAACCTCCGCCTGCGCCTGAAGTCGCATGCCCTGAATATCCTCTTCGAGGGCCGGCGAGCCGCGGGCATCGTCTACCGGCATCGCAATCGCACGCTCGAGGCGCGGGCGCGCAAAGCGGTCATCCTCTGCCTGGGATCGATCAATACGCCCCAGCTCCTGCAACTCTCGGGAGTCGGAGACGGCGCTCTGTTGCATCGCCACGGCATCCAGGTGACGGCCGAGAGCCCTGCGGTCGGCCAGCATCTGCAGGACCATCTCGATCTCACGTTCTTGTATCGCTCCAAGGTTCGGACCCTGAACAATGACCTCTATCCGCTTTCGGGCAAGCTCAAGGCAGGAATGCGCTATCTGTTGACACGGCGTGGTCAGCTCGCCATCAGCATCAACCAGGCGGGCGGTTTCGTGCGCAGCGACGCGACGCGAGCACACCCGAACCTGCAGCTCTACTTCAGTCCCCTGAGCTACAACAGTGCGCAATGGCCGATTCGCCGGCTGATGAACCCGGATCCTTTCCCCGCATTCATGGTGTCGTTCAACATCTGCCGCCCGACCAGCCGGGGCCGGATCGAGATTGCCTCGACGAACCCTCTGGATGCTCCTCTCATCCATACCGATTATCTGAGGACGGAGCACGATCTCGGCGAGGCGCTGGCCGGGATGCACGTCATGCGCAGGATCGGCTCGAGCGCGCCCCTCGCGCGCATCATCGAGCGGGAGGTCTCGCCGGGTCCGGCGAAGCAATCCGACGCCGCACTGCTCGAGGACTTTCGTGAGCGCGCGACGACGGTGTTTCATCCGACGAGCACGTGTCGCATGGGGCCCGATCCGGCCACCTCGGTCGTCGACGCACGGCTACGCGTGCGGGGTGTCACGGGTCTGCGCATCGTCGATGCGTCGATCTTTCCGAGCGTCACATCCGGCAACACCAATGCGCCCACGATCATGGTCGCGGAGAAGGGCGCCGCGCTAATTGCCGAGGATGAAGGGGCCTGATCGGCGCGGGCACCACGCCCCGCCGGATCATCAAGGCCGTCCCGCACCGCCGTTATTTGTAGGCGGTCCAGATCGTCTTCAAATCGGTGTACTTGTCGACGGCGTGCGGCGAGCGATCGCGCCCGAAGCCCGATTGCTTGAAACCGCCGAACGGGGTCGCGACCGAGGATTTGTCGAAGCTGTTGATCCAGACGGTGCCCGCCCGCAGGCCCGCGGAAAGGCGATGCGCCGCATTGATGTCCGAGGTCCACACGGCCGCGGCGAGGCCGAAGATGCTGTCGTTCGCCATGACGAGAGCCTCTGCCTCGTCGCGATAGGGCGTCACCGCGAGCACGGGTCCGAAGATTTCCTCGCGCGAGACGCGCATCTGCGGGCGAACCTCATCGAGAATGGTCGCCTCGACGTAGTAGCCCCCGCTCTCGGTGAGGGCCTGCTTGCCACCGAGCGCAACGTGGGCGCCCTCCTCCACTCCGTTCTCGATATAGCCGAGGACCCGCTGCATGTGCCCCTGATCGATGAGGGCACCCATCTGCGTCGCCGGATCCAACGGATTGCCGAGCGTGATCTTTTTCGAGGCGCGTGCAATGCCCTGTAGGAGTTCCTCCTTGACGCTCGCATGCGCGATGACGCGCGAGCCGGCGTTGCAGGTTTCCCCGGCGTTGTAGTAGATGCCCCAGGCGATCGCCTCGGCGGCCGCCTCGAGATCGGCATCCGGAAGCACCACGTGCGGACTCTTGCCGCCACACTCGAGCGACACGCGTTTCATGTTCGACTCGCCGGCGTAGCGGAGCATGAGCTTGCCGACGTCCGTCGAGCCGGTGAAGGTCACCATGTCGACGTCGCCATGGAGTGCCAAGGGCTTGCCCGCCTCCTCACCAAAGCCGGGCACCACGTTGAGAACGCCGGGCGGCAATCCGGCCTCGCACGCGAGCTCGGCAATGCGAATCGCTGAAAGGGGCGATTGCTCGGCGGGTTTGAGCACGACGGAGTTGCCCGTGAGCAGTGCGGGACCGAGCTTCCAGGAGGTGATGATGAGCGGGTAGTTCCACGGAACGATGGCCGCGATCACCCCGAGCGGCTCGCGGCGCACCAATGCGAGGTCGTTCGGACCCGTCGGCGCTATCTCATCCAGGAGCTTATCGGCAAATTCGGCGTAGTAGGCGATGGTATCCGCGGCTTTCGGCACGTCCACCTCGACGGAGTTGCTGATGGGCTTGCCGACATCGAGCGTCTCGAGCATGGCGAGCCGCTCGAGGTCGCCGCGAATGAGCTCGGCAAAGCGCAGCAGCACGCGTTTGCGCTCCCGGGGCTCGATCCTGCGCCACACGCCGGCCTCGAACGAGGCGCGCGCAGCGGCGACGGCCTCATCCACATCCCTCGCCGAGCAGCGCGCGACCTCCGCGATCACGCGGCCGTCGATGGGGCTTTTCTTCTCGAACACTCGCCCGTCGCGGGCGGCCACAAGGCGGCCGTTGATGAAAGCGCGGCCCTCGGGACGCAACGGCGCCGCCAGGCGCTCCCAATCGCTACGACTGCGCGTCGCCATGCTCGTCATGGTCATTGCCGATCCGGTCCCCGAGCTGAGGATGTTGAATTGTCACTCCGCCCTTTTTTTGAAGCCAGCACAGTTCATGAAAATGGATAATTCGAACAGGCTTTGCGCCGCCCGCGCCCGGTATTTTTGCGGGATGCTTCCGGCCCACAGCGTAGCCCGGCGTCCGAGAGCCGCCGCACGGGGTTATATCCTCATCTCTTCCTGCGCGCCTGCATAACTCAGCTTACCCTCCACGATCCGCGCCGCGGCGGTCATCGGATGCGTCTGTTCATGCTGCGCGTCCATGATGTGCACGACCTCGACGCCCCGCACGCACAAGGCATCGGCGATCATCGAGCGATGACAGCGCCACCAGAGCGCTTCCGCACACATGATGGCCGTGCGTGCTCGCTCGGCTATGTCCAGCAGTTGCTGCAGCCCCTGCTCGAACAGTGCAGTCCCCATGTGATCGGCATAGCCTCGAAACCCCGCGTTTCGCCAGGCCGTGTTGGCCGAACTGGGAGAAGCTCGCCGGCGCCCCCCCAGCGCAGACAACCAGTGGTACTCGAGCCCGCGTGCGCGCAGCGTCGCCGCGAGGGCTTCCCTCCCATACTGGGGATGCTTTCTCGAGCCTGGAAAGCTGCGCACATCGACCAGCGCCCCGATGCGGAAGGTCGCGAGCAGCCCGAGGAATTCCTTCAATTCCCGGGTCGAGTGCCCGATCGTCCATACGGTTTTTGGCGCGTTGCTCACGGGTGACACCCATGAACATTATGACAAACCGAGACCGTGGCAACTATGCTGCGAAGCAGCGACCGCAGCACGGATATCCCCAGATGGGCGCGCGTGTCGGGCCCAGCGGATGTTCACAGTGCTATTTTCCTGGGGTATAAATTACTGGCTCACGACCGTCCCGCTAAGAATTACAGGATGACGGGCATCGAGCCACTTAGCGCTTCATCCAATGGACCCACCAGGAAGGGAGTCTGGCCCATGAATACCAAGCGAACGAACTCTCATCGATCCATCGCAACCACCTGCGAAACAGCCGCGCGTGCATTCTGCTTGATCTTTTGCTCGCTGAGCACAGTCGTGGCGACGAACGCAGGCGAGCCCCGCATTGTCACCTTCGACGCCCCGGCGGCTGGCGCAACACCCGGCAGCTACCAGGGTACCGGCTGCTTCGCGTATCCCTCGTGCTCAGTAGTCATCAACAACTGGGGAGCGGTCACGGGATATTATCTGGATGCCCACAGTGTGTATCACGGCTTCGTGCGAGACCCCGGTGGCAAGATCACAGCGTTCGACGTGCCGGGCGCAGATCTTACAGCGGGCTCCTTCAATGGAACCCTACCCAACGCGATCAATGATGAGGGAGTGATCGCCGGCGCCTACTACGACTCGAATGGCGCAGCCCACGGTTTTCTTCGTGCTCCCTGGGGGGGCTTCACGACATTTGATGTGCCCGGCGGCAGTCTGCTGACGATTCCCGTCGGTCTTAATCTTGGAGGATCGGTCGTCGGTTCGGTTCTCGACCAAAACAGCGTTTGGCATGCCTTTGAGCGCAAGCCCGCCGGCACCTTCGTGACCTTCAACGGTCCGGGCGCGTGCGATACCAGCCCCTCGAACGGCTGTACCGGGACAGGCGCTGTGAGCATCAATGATTTCGGCGTGATCGGCGGGGGATATTCGGACAACCATGCCGTACTTCACGGCCTGCTGCGCAGCCCCCAGGGCAAGTTGACGAGAATCGATGCTCCCGGCGCAGGCGCAGTGCCGGGTAACTATCAGGGCACCAACTGCCTCGATTGTTCGGCTCCAATCAATCAATTCGGCGTGATGGCGGGCTACTACATCGACGCCGACAATGTGGTTCACGGCTTCATCCGCAGTCGCGAAGGCAAGATCAGAACGTTTGACGCGCCTTCCGGCGCGGGCCCCCAGGGTTTCGGCTGCCTTGTCGACTGTTCTCTGGGCCTCAACGACTGGGGAACAATCACAGGGTACTATCTGGATGCGAATAACGTGTACCACGGCTTCGTGCGCAGTTCGGAGGGCAAGATAACCACCTTCGATGCGCCGGGCGCGAATCTCACATCAGGCTCCTATGGCGGAACCTTCCCCGTCAGCATCAATGATCAGGGAGTGATCACGGGTTACTACCTGGATGCCAACAGCATCAACCACGGCTTTGTGCTGTTTCCGTCGGAGCGCGATTGAGGAGAATGCAGCCCAGGCGAAACCCAGCCCACTGACTCAGGCTGGGGATTTCACGGCTTGCAGATAAGCCGTGCGATCCGTCGTGGTATGACGGCCCGACTCAACGGCCGGACGAATCACTTCTTCGAAGAGCTGACGCTCTTCCGATGTGAATTGTTCGACGAAAATTTGCTCGAGCGATGGCGCCCATGGATGAGGCGAAGTCTTGAGGAAGACTTCCCAGGAGGTGATGGCGGAGGGAACCGCATCAATGTGCAGCTGCAGATGGATATTGGTAAAACCCGTTTCGTTGACCATATTGAGCAAATCCCGCTCGGAATAATTGGCAATTGGGCTCTTTGCGCATGCTTCCTCCGTATCTGGATACTGAGCAGCCTTCCAGCGATGTAGGAGCTTCAGAAATCGATCCTCCGGTTGACCCGCCCGATTCTCAAGGCGTCGCCTCAATGCTCTCGCATAGAAAGCCTCGTCCTGAAATATCGGCTCCGCGACGGAAATGCGCCCCCCCGGCTTCAGGATGCGATGAAACTCGCGGAGTGCTTGCTTCTTGTCGGCGACGTAAGCAAGAACCGCCCGGGTTGTCACAACGTCGATCGAGGAGTCCGCAATACCCGAAAGATTCTCAGCAGTGCACTTGAGAAAAGTGCATTGGGCAGTCACGTTACGCTGCCGCGCGACTGCTTCGGCATGCTGTAGCATCCATTCCGAGATCTCGGTCATGACGACGCGGAGCGAGGATCCGATCCGGTCAATGGCTCTGAACGCGACCAAGCCCTCTCCGGTCCCGATATCGGCGAGGGTCATGCCGTCAGAGAGCTGCGCGCCCTCCAGTACGCGGTCCGCGTAGCCTTCGACCGCCGCCCGAATCACATCGCCGTATTCCGGATTGTCCGCATGGCGACGATGCAGCAGCCAGTCCGACCACACATCTCTCGGCACATCACCCTCCTCCATTACTGCGCGGCTCCATAGCAGCTGCTCAAGTGAATACGGGTCATCTTGATTCGATGGTTCCACAATTATAGAATAATTCGATCGAACACCGAGGGCTTGCTCCTAAGGGCTCCGATGAAACCTGCCGATGCAGTCACCAGTCTTGCCGCTTTGGCCCAGGAGTCCCGCCTTGCGATCTTTCGCATGCTGGTCAAGCGCGGGCCGGAAGGGTTCACGCCGGGACAGCTGAGTGAGAGGCTCAGCGTCGCGGCGGCCACCCTGTCGTTTCATCTGAAGGCGCTCAACCACGCGGGTCTTCTCGACGTGCGGCGTAAAGGACGCTTCCTCTATTACAGCCCCAATTTTCAGCACATGCACCAGCTGATCGGCTTTCTGACCGATCATTGCTGCGAGCTCGCTGACGATACTTGTCGCACCACGGAATGCAAGCCAAATGCGGTCGAGGAAACCCCCGCGAGGAGAAGGCGCGCATGAAGCGATTCCATATGAATATCTCCGTCGAAGACATCACGGAAGCGGTGCGCTTCTATTCGGCCTTGTTCAATGCAGAGCCCACGGTTCGACAAGATGACTACGCGAAATGGATGCTCGATGATCCGCGCATCAACTTTGCGATCTCGCAGCGAGGGTACCCAATCGGCGTCAATCACGTAGGCATCCAGGTCGAGTCGGCTGAAGACCTCGACGCGATGCGCGCTCAGCTCGCGCGCGCCGATCGCGCACTGATCGAGCAAAGTGGTGCGGCCTGCTGCTATGCGACCTCTGACAAATATTGGATCACCGACCCGACCGGCCTCGCCTGGGAAACCTTCCATACCCTGGATGCCATACCGATCTACGGCGCCGATAGCGAGATTGCTCCGAAGGCCGAGGGCGCCTGCTGCGTTCCTTTGAAGGTCGCGGACGCCCGCGAGGCGGGTTGCGAGCCCGCCGTTGGATCTACTCAGGTGTGCTGTGGCCACTGAGCAGAGCCCGCGCTTCGTTTACGAATCAGCCACAGATCCGGCATGACTGAAAGGTCGTACCACGTTCTCTTCTTGTGCACAGGCAATTCCGCGCGAAGTATTCTCGCGGAATCGATCACCAACCAGCTTGGCAAGGGGAGATTCCGCGGTTTCAGCGCGGGCAGCCACCCGAAGGGGGAAGTGCATCCACTGGCGCTTGCGCTCTTGCGGCAAATGGATTTTCCCACCGAGGGCCTTCGCAGTAAGAATTGGAGCGAATTCGCCGCACCCAAAGGACCTCAACTCGATTTCGTATTCACCGTGTGTGACAACGCGGCGGGCGAGATCTGCCCTTACTGGCCGGGCCAGCCCATGACTGCACATTGGGGCGTTCCCGATCCCGCAGCGGTTGAAGGGACGGATAGCGCGAAGAGCTTGGCCTTTGGCGAAGCTTTCAGGTCGTTGGAAACGCGAATAAAGCTTTTCTTGAGCCTGCCGCTCGGCTCGATCGATCGGACGCGGCTCAAGGCGCGCTTGAACGAAATCGGTCACACGCCCACCTCATCGGCCGACGATGCGAACTGAGCCGATGTCGTGCAGGCTCCTTGCCGAAGGTCTTGGATCGGCGTTGCTCGCCGCGACCGTGGTGGGTTCGGGCATCATGGGGGAGCGGCTCAGCGGCGGGAACATGGCAGTTGCACTCCTTGCCAACACGGGCGCAACGGTGGCGGTGCTGGCGACGCTCATCGGGCTCATTGGCCGGTTGAGTGGCGCCCACTTCAATCCTGCCGTATCGATCATCGAGGCTGCACGTGGCCGGCTGGCTTGGGGGGATGCCGGACTGTATACGATCCTGCAGGTGATCGGCTGTTGCGCTGGCGCGCTGCTCGCGCATTTGATGTTCCAGCTACCGGTATGGCAGACCTCTGCCCACGTGCGGGCCGGTCCCTCGCAGTGGCTTGCGGAATTCGTGGCGACCTTTGGGTTGCTCCTCGTCGTCCTCGGTCACCGACGTTCCCAAGATGCGCCGTGGATGGTCGCCTGCTGGATCGGGGCGGCGTACTGGTTCACGGCGTCAACCTCGTTCGCGAATCCCGCCCTCACGATCGCGCGCTCGCTCACGAACACCTTCTCCGGTATCCGTCCGGCCGATGCGCCCGCCTTCATCCTGGCGCAATTTGCAGGTGCCCTTGCAGCGCTGGGCGTCACCCTCATCCTCTGGCCGATCAAGCCAGGGACACGATCGGTCGCCGATGTTCAGGCCACGGTCGATGCGAGCGACAAAGCTGCCGTCAGACCCCGCGCTTAAACGTCAGGCATTCCGGTGGCGCTCCACGACTGCATCAAGGCGACCACGGATTACCGCCCGAATATCCTGCTAATTTTAAAAAAGATCGACTCGAAAGCGTGAACGCTCCATACACCGGCGGCCCGCACCTCACTGGACCACCGATTGCGCGCGCGCAACGCGTCTCCTGAGCGCGAAGTAGCGCACCGTGAGGCCAACCGCAAATATCGGGGTACACACGCTCGCCGCCACGAGAGTCGGCACCAGCACGCCAAGCCACGTGAGGGGTGCCAGCAAGAACAGCGCATCATCGGGATGAAATCGCTTGGCTCCTTGGACAAAGTCAAACGCTTTTACACCGCGTGGACTCAGGCCCTCGAAAAGCTCAGAGCTCCACAAAGCGAGCAGCATCGAGCCGCAGGAAAGGACCCCAAGGACGGTCGCGGAATCTCCGAGCGAGCTGTGTCGCAACCCGATTCCTGCGCACAGGAACCAGACCGAATCCAGGATCATATCCGAGCAAAAGTCCAGCATCTTGCCGCTATCGCTGCGCAGGTTGGCCATCCGCGCCAGTTCGCCATCGGCTCGATCGAGCATACAACTGACCATCCAGAAGATTCCGCTCCAGAACGCTGTGCGTCGGCTTCCCGCCGCCAGCAATGCGCATGCTGCAAGGCCGGTTGCCAACCGCAGCATCGTGAGGTGATTGGGTCGTATCGACGTGCCGATCAATGGCCGAACGAAGATCCGCGCGGTGAGGTGGGCGTAGCTTTGATAGAAGGCCACGTCGTTCGGCTGCGCCTGCTCTTCCATTAGAGGCTCCTACGCACAGATGTTCAGCGGTGCTCAATTCCCGGCGCGCGCTCGGCATGGGGTCGGATGCTCGTCGCGAGTAAGCTCCCCGCCTGATATATCAAAGAGCGGCACGAGAAACACGCGGGGCAATCCAGCCCGGACCCTGCGACAAGGCTTCGCTCGCTCGCATGGTCTTTACGGCCCTGCGCTTCGCTACTGACTTTCACATCGGCCTCCTTCGACCGATGCCAGCGGCTTCAAAGGCGGCAGCTTCTTCTTTGGTTATGGCTTCCTATGCTCATGAGAAGATACTCGAAAAGTGCCGAAGACCTCAATGAGAGTTGATGCGCCACCGGCCTCTGCAGTGCACGCTTTTCGAATCGCAATCGGGGTTGCCCGCGTCGTCATGGACTACATAACCAGATGAAGCTCGCAGCTCGCATTGCCCTGGTCGTGGGTCTCGGGGTGATGATCGCGCTCATTGCGCGCGAAGGCGCATTGGGCATCGTCAAGCTATTGTCCCAGGCGAGCTGGCAATTGCTCTGGCTGCTTCCCTTGCACGCATTGCCGCTGCTGCTCGATGCGGTGGGATGGCGCGCGATCATTCTTGCGCGCTGTAAAGTCGTGACCCTCTTCTGGATCGCCACCGTCCGTCAGGCCATCAACGGACTATTGCCCGTCGCCAATATCGGGGGCGAGATCGTTGGCATCAGGTTGCTTACACGCAGCGGCGTCAACGGGACAGCGGCTGCCGGCAGCGTGATCGTCGAAGTGCTCCTGACCTTGATCGGTCAGTACCTTTTTGTCGCGCTCGGCGTCGCATTTCTCCTGCGAATCACCGACGCAGTGCGCCTCAGTGTCGAGCTGCTGATCACTCTCCTCGCGAGTGCTCCGCTCATTGCACTCTTAGTCGCACTGCTGCGGCACGGTGCAATATTTGAGCGCCTGGCACGGATCGCCCATGCTCTCGGTCCCAAGGTGCTGGGCACCGGCGCGCGCGGCGCCGAAGTCGACATCGCGGTCCGGAATCTACTGACAGCGCATGCGCGCTTGGCCTGTACGCTCGCTTGGCAATTCGCTGGCCTGCTCGCAGAGTGCATCGAGACTTGGGCAGCCCTGTGCTGCCTGGGGGTATCCGTCGAATTCCCAAAAGCGCTAGTCCTTGAGAGCTTGACCCAGGCCGCTCGGCAACTCGTCTTCATTGTCCCGGCGGGACTCGGTGTGCAGGAGTTAGGGTTGGTCGCTGTCGGTCATGTGTTGGGTCTCAGCGGAGAGGTCGCTCTTGCCCTATCGCTTGCGAAGCGCATGACCCGGATCGTGTTTGGCATACCCGCGCTCTTATCCTGGCAATGGACTGAGGCGCGCGGAGGAGCCGAGGAAGTTCGCAGCGACCTGGGAACTTAGAAAAAGGCCTCTGTATTTGGGCAGCACGAAAATCCTTTCAGTATTGCCCGCCAAGGCCTTTCCAAGTCATGGTTTTGATCAGGGTTAGCCTCGGCTGGATGCACCTTGGATCAGAGATTCGACCGCCTGCGGCACTTCGCACCTTCTCTCCGACGGATCAATTGTCCACGTCACGGTGCGCGCGCGAACAACTCCAGCACGGGCGCGTCCACGCAAATGTGGAACGCGCCAGAATATTTGACTGCCCCGCCGCACGAGATGACCGCGCACATGATGAAGTCTGGAGGGGCGCCGGGTGTTGCCTGACGAGTTGCCATCGGACGGCCGATACTCCGGCAATAGCGGCGCGAAGACTTCAATCTGATCAAGAAGTCGCGCTTTCCCCGCCTTACAACGTGCGCGATTGAGGCGTTCCAGCATCAGCGGCCGACGTGGCAAACCTGGACGCGTTACGAGAAGCAGGAAAAACGTCAATACCATAGGGATATCAATCGCAATGGTGCCGAGTGCGTGATGGCAGAGAGCAGTGGCTTCGGCGGGCGACAACTGAGCCCTCTGGTAATAATCCTGCCAGGAGCGCTCGAAACGGAATCGAAAGCAGCGCCGCAAGAGATCTGCTTTTCCGGCCGCATTATCTGATACGCAAATTGAAGGTCCTCGCTGCCGGTCGAAGACGGCAGGCTCGTCGCCTTCTGTTGTGTCAAAATCGAAGTAAGCTTCCATGCTGCTAGAAAGCACATCAAGTTCGGATTCGCCGCTGGCCCAGAACGTTTTCATCAGGCCGCGACGTCCTTGGGGTGTGGACTGAATGAAAACACCTCGCCGACCCGAGTGAAGCGAGTCAACGGGCCTTTTGAACCCGTAACGAGCCAGCTCGTTCACCCAGGGAGCATCGGTCCACTCGACCCATACATGCTCCGCGGGCACGTGCAACAGGTCTGTACAAGCGAGTGTGCTCGCTCCCTTCGAATAGGCGAGTGCCGTGCATAAACGTGTTAGCTCATCGCTCAACACATATCGCGTTGCGCACCGGCTGATTTCTTTGGAGAACGCAACCGCGCTGTTGAGATGCGTGATAGATCCGTCTTTCATGTTCCGCACGATAAAAGGAGTTCGACATTGTACGATTCGATCCGCCAATCTCATGCCTCGAACTTATCAGTGTCACGATTGACCGGAACTACTTTGGGACAAATCGAGCTGCCGTCGTGACGAACCCCATTCTTCCTGAGACAGGAGGTCGCGGAGCTGTCCCTACGATGCAGCGCCTCGGTAGCGCTTCGACAAGGCCGGCAGGGGGATGATGCGTAAAATCGAATCGCGGTAAGCAGCGCTCGAATGCAGGCACACACCAGAGGTCAGGGTCAAGGCGAATGTCCCATGACCTGCCACTTCGGCATATGCCACCGCGGCAGCATTGACGAGCAATGACCGCTCGATGCGGACAAAGCCGAATTCCGCAAGCTCCATCGATAGGCGTTTGATCGAATCTCGGCTGAGGTACTCTGTCTTGCCGGCGCGCAGGGTCACATAGTTACCGTCTGCCTCGATATAGTCGATTGACTTCGGATCGAGCGGGTAGAGGCGCCGTTGTCGCTCACCCACCAAAAATCGCGGTGGACACGCCACCGTGCGACCGCGCTCAGTCGACTTCGCGCCCCAGCGCCCGTGCACGGGCACGGCGCAATCGAATTGACGACGGGCACGCGCTATTGCTCGGTCGAAACGCTCGGCAGTCACCGGCGTCACCAAGTAATCAATTGCCCCTTCGGCGAATGCCCTGATCGCGTGATCAGCGCACTTCGCAACCATGATGCCTAACGGGCGTGTGTCCGCTCCAACTCTTCGCAAGAGATCGAATCCGGACATATCCGGCAACTCTACGTCCAGGAGCATGAGGTCCGGGCTGAGTTTGCCGGCGGCCTCGATAGCGGCCCTGCCGCAGTCTGCCTCACCGATGACCTGTACCTCGTCGTTACCCTCGCAGAGCCGGACCAGAGTGTTCCGCGCATGGGCCTGGTCATCGACTATTAATATCTTCACGTCTGTTCTCGGACAGGAAATACGCTTCCAGCTTCTCGAGGGCACCGCTCCAGCCCGCTTCATGGCTGCGGCACGAGTCCTCGTCGTGCAGTAGCGAATGGACGAAGGTGAGCCTGGTTCCTTCGGGAATGGCTTCGAAGGTCATTTCGATACGTGACTCGCAGGGGTCTGGCACCCCGCCTTTCCAGCGCCAGCTCATGACTACTCGCTCCGGACGCACGATCTCGAGAAACTCGCCACTGCTCTCGTACTCCGTGTTATCGAGCATGCGGAGAAACCGCACACGATAGCGACCGCCCACGCGTGGATCAGCCTCTGCGACCAGCACAGGCCCGTCATCGGGACCCCACCAATGCACGATTCCCTCGGCGGTCGTGGCTGCGTCGAATACGATCTGCGGCCGCGCCCTGATGATGCGCACCAGCGTGAGACTGGTCATCTGCTTTTGCGTCGCGCTTCGGCTTCCTTGCCCTCGGCATAGGGCGCAAGCCGGTCGAGGCTCCTTGACCAGAATTGTTCGTAGCGCCGTAGCCAGTCCATTGCCTCGCGGATTGGCTGCGCCCGCAGTCGCACGGTCACGGTGCGGCCGGATTTCGAACGGGTGATTAGGCCGGCATTCGCGAGCACGTCGAGATGCTTCATCACCGCGGGAAGATGGATTGCGAACGGCTCTGCGAGCTCGCTGATCGAAGCGCAGTCCCTGCGCTGGAGCTGCGCAAGGATCGCCCTCCGTGTCGGATCGGTAAGCGCCTTGAAGGTACGGTCGAGTCTCTCTTGAGAGTTCACCATCTGGCAAAGTATTAGCCAAGATATCCGCAACTGTCAACCGCTTCCGGTTGATTCCCGGTCATCGCACGTTCAGCAACAGCTCCGGGTGCGCGGTCACACTCGCATGTAAGTACGAGACGGATTCGGCAGCGTTACTTCGTCCGCTAGCCAGCAGCCTTCATCACGCTGCCAGCAGCCTTCGTACCATTTTCGCTCTCATCAATGAGCGGACGGCTATCGTCCAGCGATTGGGGCGTTGCTCTTTCATGTCGCGAAAACACAACGGAACCTTCGCGTTTGCAGATGCACCGCCCGCCATAACCAACTTTGAGGGGTGCCAAGATGAGGATGTCAAATCCGCCAATCGTTAGATCGCTCATGGAGCGATTCATGATGAGCTTTTCGATGTGTGCGTGTGTGTGCATCGCCGCCGCATCGATGCCTGCCACGGCGCAGCAGGCGCCGGCAGCCACTACCGAGCAGCCCACCGAACTGGCGGAGGTCATCGTCACCGGGTCGCGAATTGCGGCACCGAACGAAGTGAGCACGAGCCCGATCGAGGTCCTTTCATCGAAGTACATTGAGACGAGCGGCAGAACGGATATCACCGATCTCATCAACGAGCTGCCGCAGATCTATAACAACTCGCTAGGCCAGGACCTCGGTAACACCACGAGCGGTTTGACAACGGCGGGCGGTATTTCCACCGCGGACCTGCGTGGGCTCGGGCCGAACCGTACCCTGGTCCTGGTCGACGGACGTCGGCTCGGCCAGGGCTCTCCCTATACCTTCATTCAGTCACCCGCCCCGGACCTCGACCAGATCCCGGCCGGGCTGGTGGATCGAATCGAGGTCGTCACGGGCGGCGCATCTGCGGCCTACGGCTCCGACGCGATCGCCGGCGTCATCAACTTCATCATGAAAAGGAACTTCGAGGGCTTGCAGATCGACGGGCAGTACGACGAGTACTACCACGACAATGGCGATACGTACATGCAGAACCTGGTGCGGAATTTCGACAATACCATCCCCGCGACCGGAACCAGTCAGGACGGCCGGCAGCGCACCTTCGATGCGCTCATGGGTACCAACTTCGCCGACGGCGATGGCAACGTCACGGCCTACTTGAGCTGGCGTCATGCCGACCCCGTCGCGAGCAGCCAGCGCGACTACGGCGGTTGCGAGCTGTATCCGACGTATGCGCAGACGGCGCTCGGCAAGACGGTCGTCGGCTCACACTGCGACGGCTCCGCCAATTCCAACCTCTTTTCGCCAAATACCGGACCGCAAGCAGGCAATGCCTTTTCAGTGTTGGGCAATACGTTTGTGCCGTTTCCGACCGCCGGCACGACGCCGCCCCCCGCGTTCAATTCCCAGCCCTACATCTACATGACGCGGGATGACGATCGCGCCAACGCAGCGGTGCTGGGGCATCTCAGGGTGAATGACTATTTCCAGCCCTATACTGAATTTTATTTCATGGATGACCGCACCCATCAGCAGGTAGCACCCGCGGCGGCATTCTTTGGAGCCAATCCCTTCGACCCGACCTTGACCGGCGGCTATCCGGTCAATTGCAACAACCCGTTCTTGAGCGGCCAGCAGCAATCGGTCCTGTGCACGCCCGCGCAAATTGCGACGGCGAACGCCAACCCGTCAGCGGGTTGCACACTGGCTCCTGGGGGAGCTGCCTTCACGAATTGCGCGGATGTCTTGATCGGGCGTCGCAATATCGAGGGCGTTGGCCGCATATCGGATTACGAGCACGAGAATTATCGCGCGGTGGTCGGCAGCAAGGGCGACATACTCGAGAACGGCGCGCTGTCCTATGACCTCTACGGCCAGTATTACTACACGACGTTCAACAACAACAACCAGAACTACTTCAATTTCATGGGCATCGACAATGCCTTGGATGTGTACAGCAACGGTGGGACCCCGACGTGCGTGAGCGGCCCGCCCTGCGTCCCCTGGAACATCTTCAAGGATGCCGGTGTCTCGCAGGCCGCGCTCAACTACCTCTACGTCAACGGCACGGGCATCGGCAACTCGACGCTGCGCACCGCACACGGCGAACTCACCTCACAGCTTGGAACCTGGGGCATCACCTCGCCGCTGGCCCATGAGGGTATCGCGATCGATGCCGGCTTCGAGCACCGCAACGACTTTGAGTTCTTTCAGCCCGATAATGCGGAATTGACGGGGATTCTGTCCGGCTTTGGGAGCGCCGCAACTCCGATCGCGGAGGGCCTTGCGGTCACCGAGGGGTTCGCCGAAATCCGCGCCCCGCTCATTCAGAATATGCCCTTCGCGAAGGAACTGCTATTCGATACCGGCTACCGCTATTCCGACTACAACAGCAACAGCGGAACGAGCAAGATCGAATTCGAGGCTCACACGTACAAATTCGAGGTGCAGTACGCACCGGTCGAGGACGTTCGCTTGCGAGTCTCCTACGACAAGGCCATCCGCGCACCGAGCGTCATCGAGCTCTATAACCCCCAACTGGTCGGGCTGATCCAATCGGGCGACGATCCATGTGCTCCGCCCGTCCAGTACTCGCAAGCCCAGTGCGCCAACCTGGGCGTGACGGCGGCTCAGTATGCGGCGAGCAAGGCCGGGCATGCTGTCAACGGCGTGAACCCCATCCCCCAATGCATCGCGGGCCAGTGCTCTCAATTGCAGGGCGGCAATTCGGCTCTGCAGCCGGAGCAGGGGGAGACGTATACGATCGGCATCAACTTCCGGCCGAGCTACCTGCCCAAGTTCACGGCCAGCATCGACTATTTTCACATCGCCATCAGCGACGAAGTCAACGTGGTGCCCTTCAGTGACATCCTGTCGGGGTGCGCGAATACCGGCAATCCCGCCTTGTGCAGCGCCGTCGTCCGCGCTCCCGCGAATGGCGGCCTGAACGGATCGAGCCTCGCGACGGGCGGTTACATCGTGCAGACCGACGTGAATTTGAGCTCCGCGCTCGCGAGCGGCATCGATCTGCAGCTTGCCTACGAGCAAGGGTTACCGCCCGGCTTCGGCAACCTGCAATTCGACTTGAACGGCAGCTGGCTGCAGCACATGACTACCACGGTTATCCCGGGTGGCCCCAGCTACGATTGCGCCGGTTTGTTCGGCGCTACTTGCCAGACGGTGAATCCGCGCTGGCATCACATCTTCCGCACCACTTGGAATACTCCCTGGGACGTCTCGGCAGCGCTCACCTGGCGCTACATCGGCGGAGTCAGCCAGGACGCCGATACGCGCAATCCGCTGCTCGCCAATCCGAACTACAGTTACGATGCCTACAACGCCAAAATCAGTTCGCAAAGCTATGTGGACATGGAGGTTTCGTGGCATCCGATCAAGATGCTGACCGTCCGGGCGGGCGCCAACAATCTACTCGATAAGGATCCGCCGCTCCTGGTGTCACAAGCGGGACTGATCGCCGGCGGGGCCGCGAACACTTCGGATGCGTACGATATTTTCGGGCGGCAGTTATTCGTCGCGTTCACTGCAAAGTTCTAATGAGAGCCAGCGATCGTTCTTGATGCGGGCGGCCCCAACAGGGGCCGCCGTTTTTTCGCGCTCTTGTTTGTTCACTGATTCGGCGCAGCCGGGTCACTTGATGCGTACGGCTCTGACGCTCGTGGTATGCCCCGACAAGGAAATCTCGTACCCGCCGAGCAGAAGCCGGGATAGGGTCACCATGTCGTTCGCCTTGAAGGGAAGCGACGAATCCGCCTCCGTTGTGCTCCAGACTTGTCCGTTGCTCAGCGTCAAGCGGTAAAGTCCGTTCGGGAGCGGCTGCGCCCGCAGGACCTCTGTCGTCATGGTTTTGGGCAGATCGGGTTTGGCGTGAGGATGAAGCCGGCCCTCATCACCGAATGCGGTTTGATTCTCTATCGTAGCAGCGCCCCCCGTCTGTCTCGTCGGAGGTGGTGGCTTGACCGCTCCGAACGCTGCGTCGTAGCACAACAGCCGTGCAGCATCATCGACCAGCCGGGTGCACGCCTGCGCCGCCTGCAATTCCCCGCCGTGCGCCGAGCCGATCGCCAGCGCCGCCCCTATCAAGGCGATGGGCAGTCTCGCCGCCCCACACTTCCTCATAGCTATCGCAGCTGCCTCCCAAGTCGTAGTCAAGTTTAGATCTCGTTGCACACGATTGACAGCAGTCCAGGGGCTTGCTGGCTCACTTCGGACGATACTCAGCGTTAATCGAGTGCTCGGATTGACATCCCTTGCAGTGAACACTTATAGTTCACCTGTTGGCAAACAATTAAGGGCACCCAGGGCCCCATGCACGCGACGATGCATTCCGACGATTGCGACCTCTCGACCCACTTCAACGCCGGAAACGACCGTGGGCGGCCGCCCTCCATGGCGGCTGTATGCACATTGCTTGTCCTCGTGTCACTGGCCGACCATACCGGGTTCGCGGTCGCGCAAGAACAGACGAAGTCTCAGCTCTCAACGATGGCCCCGATCTCCCAATACCGCATGGAGAGCCGCTCCGAAGAGATAGCCTTGGCGCGAAGCGCGGCGCCCGCTTCGATCTCTGAGAACGCGGAAATCCTCGTGTTGGGCGATCATGGGTACGAGACGGCGGTCAAGGGAACGAACGGCTTCGTTTGCCTGGTCGAACGCTCGTGGTTTGCTTCCTACAGCGATCCCGTGTTCTGGAATCCGGAAATCCGAGGGCCGGACTGTCTAAACCCGGCTGCCGCGCGCACCGTACTACCGGTCAATCTGCAAAGGACACAGTGGGTGATGGCGGGTCTATCCAAAAAGCAGATGCTGGCTCGCAGCCGGACTTCGGCCTTCGCCCACCGGGCGCCCGCCCCGGGGGCGATGGGCTACATGATGTCGAAACAGCAGCACCTGGTCGATGGTGGACACTGGCACCCGCATCTGATGTTTTTTCAGCCGCACACGGCTCTTTCGGCGTGGGGTGCGAATCTCCCTGGATCACCCGTGATGGGTGCAGACAGCGATCCGGACGAAGGAACGGTATTCGTTGTCCCGGTTGGAACGTGGTCCGACGGGACCTCGGCGTTGACGAATTGAAAAATTCGTGCGGGACTCACGACGTATCCGTCTCGACTAATTCGTTAGCGATGTGGTCGGGATAGACCAAGGGGACTTGATGCGCAAGAGAGAGCCGCATGTCACGTGTTAAATATTGAGTTATAAGGAAATCTTGGGAACGCGACTTCAATACCCCTCGAAGACCCCTCGTCGGCGCTTATTGTCCGTTGTCGCTCGATGTCGTTCGCCCTCTTCCAGCTAAACCATGCCTCGCCCTCACCTTTTTTAGCGGCGGTGCCTACTGTCGCATTGCCTCATGGATGACAGTGGCTACGCCAAGTCGGCATGCTCGATTCGGCAGCGTCCCGAAATTACCTTCTCGGACGACTCCCACACGCGCCTCGCAAGCGTTTCATCTTCAGCATGGGAGCTGCTCTCGGCGACCTTGCCATCGATCCAATACTCACCCGATACGCCCGTAACCTGCGGGCATGCTGCGAGCAGCACTACCGTAGCCGCTCTTTGGGCGGCCGATCTCGTGAACAAGCGCCTCAGCGAGTACCAACGTTGCCGACCCCATGTGGCGCGGCTGAGATCGAGCAGCGAATGCGCCATGCCGGCTGCGACGGCATTGGCCACAACTCCGCGCACGGCGAGGCGCCGTGCGAATTCTTTCGCGTATAACCGAATCGCCAGGGTGGATTGAGCATACAAACCCGAGGGGTCCAAAGCCCGCCCGAATCGCAGAGGGTCGAATCCGATTACTTTGCGCTTCTGAGAGGCGTCGCGAACGTTTGCACCTGCTATCGCCGCCATCACGATACGGCCACCGTTGGTCCGAAGTAAGCCACAAAGACGGTTGACCAATGCGAACGCTCCGATGTATTCGAAGATGGCAGGGGTCGCCGGCTGGGTATTGCTTTCGGAATTGGCCACGACCGCGTCCAGAGGTGCTGAGTCGCCACGTATCAAGGACACCGCACCCTCGATCGAACTCAGATCAGTGAGATCGCAATTGATCGGGGTGCATGACGGTCCGGCTGCGGCGCAGGCCGTTTGTGCCTCCTCGATTGTTCGCGCGAGGCCGATGACGTGAGCGCCATTGGCAGCAAGAGATTTCATGGTTTCGAATCCGATGTCGGTATGGCATGCAGTCACGACCATGCGCTTTCGATACAAATTGACACCCGCTAACACCTCGTCGGCCGTTGCTGAAACTAGAGGATTGTTCTGCGACATGGGGTTACCTGAGAGGTGTATCAGATGACATTACGCCGCGGCCGAGACCCGCCACCAACGCGTCACCTGGCAATCTCCGTTCGAGTTAAGGGTCACCTGACATCATCATCTGGCTCACAACTGATCTCGCTAATATCGCCTTCGAAAAAAGAATATGAGCGAAATGCTTGGAGAACAATTCGCCGGGAGGAAACGCTCTATTTCGCGCCAGTTATTATCAGGCTTGCTGAGAGAAACTAACGTCGACAGCGTGCAAGAAGAAGCTGTTCGAACTAGCGCGTCTAGGGATCGGCGATTGACTGGTGAGAGTTCAAAGTGACGCGTAGCGCTGGCTCGACGACGCCGGGGCGCTGGCGCTAATTTCACGTCAACCGCGTTCAGTCGGCGTCTGCCTCCTTCTCGTAAAGGTGATTCGCAAGTACCTGCTGCTTGCGATTCGCGCACATGCACTCGGATGAAATGCTGCATCTCTCGACAGCGGATTGCTCCGAGGTGGTATCGCACCTACGGTGACCTCACGGAATAAATCCGCCGAGTTGGACGCGATCAACTGGGAAAGGAGCGCGCAGATGAAAATCGGGGTCCCTGTGCTGGGATTTGTCGCATTGGGTGTGTCGGCGTGGCCTGTCGAGCCTGCCCATGCCCAGGCTGGCTCCCAGGATTTTCAGGTCTATGCCGGTTACATTCTTGGCGATCGCCTGACGGAGAGTGGGCTTTCTGGACAGCTGCCCCGCCTGAATGACGACGGCGCCTTTGGCGCCCGCTACACGTATCACTTAACGGATCAGTGGGGCGTTCAGCTCTCGGCCGCCTACAGCCCGAACCGTGCCGCCCATGTCGCTGGAGGCGACACCTCCCTCGGCCTGACAACCGCCGATGTAGATCTCGAGCGGGACATCCCACTCGACCTGGAGCTTTTCGGTCACGGCTTCGTCACCTACGGCGTCATCGGAGCAGGCTATGCGTGGGCGAATTTGGACCATGCACTGTCGGGTGTCGTCAGCGGCGCGCCCGTGTCGATCTCCGACAGCAGCGGAGTCACCGGTAATGCGGGCTTGGGGGCGAAGTATTATCTACCGGGCAACCTGTTCATCGACGTCGATGCGCGCTATCGCTATCTGAGCAAGCTTGTCAGCAACTACGGACAAGGGCTGAACACGGTCGAGACGAGCCTCGGTGTGGGATACCGCTTTTGAGGGACCCCACAAGCCATCGGGCGGCCCTCCTTGCCGAAGGGTCGCACTCCGCGTCATGGAGAAACTGGAAGGCCTGGGTCCGCGCTCGGTTGCGCCGGTTCGGATTGTTCGTTCCGCTTCTGCTCATCCTTCCGGGTGGAGCACTGATTGACCTCGCGATACTGACGCTGCGACACCGGCTTTGGATTTCAGCGCGCGTACGACGAGTTCTCGGCGCGGTGCTGGCGTTCGCAAGCGGCGGCCTCTTGCGCTGAATTACCACTGAGCGACACGCTCAGTCCATCGGGACGGCAATGCCGGGCGGGCAGAACGAGAGCCCTTAAATCAAATAATCAGGTTCTACATGTTGCAGGCCGTGCATGTATCTTTTCAACGCAGGTAGTCGTGCACTACCTTGCCGAGCCCAAGCGTCAGATCGGCCACGCTGTGTACCGCCGAGATCACCTCCAGAACTGGCAACTCCGCCACCGGCGCCAAGGCGTGCGCTGTGAGGGATAGTGTGGCGGGGCCAGTCCAGGCCCCCTTTACCTCGATATCTGCCATGTAGTACTCGACGAGCTCGCAGATCCGCGGACTACCATCGACATGCGGGATGATCTTTAGCAGATAGTTGGGCACCGCGAGAGCATTCTGGGTGCGTGCGATATCCACGGCACGATGCTTGTACCCCATGGTTCCGGTCGCCACTCTGACCGGACCGTAGTCGAGCGTACCGATCAGTGTGTCGGTTTCCGCTCGCAGCGTCGGACTTCCAAGCTTCTTGGGGAAACCCCATAGCTCGCGCCCGGCGGCGATGGGCGGGTGATCATCGAGAAACATGCAAAGGGTGTAGCTGCCCCTGCGTCCTCCATAGGAGACGGGGATGACCTGTCCGCTTTCGGTGTAGTCTCCGAATCCGGTCGAGTCAGGCATGCGAATAAATTCATAATTGACCAGAGGTGCTTCGATCTCGAGCGGCGCCGGCACCAGTGCGCGCAACTTTTCCGAATCGGTTCGATACGTAATGATGAAGTATTCGCGATCCACGAACCGATAAGGACCGCGTGGATACGCGGGCTGGGTCAACGGCATCGCAAAGGCTTGATCTCGGACCTCGTACTCTTTCATGACATCTTGACCCCAGAATTCGCCTCGTGTTGGCTGAGCGGCTTACTGTAGGAGCCGCGCCTGAAAGGAACCATGGTTGTTTTGTACATGCTGCATTTCTCGGGTATTGATGCTCAACGAGCCGGATCTAATCGAGACAGCTAATAGGCACGTGCCCCGGCGGGGTTCGACCGACAGCTCGCGCCAAACGAGGGCTAACGCCTGTTGCCCAGCGCGAACCGCCGGCCGAGAGCGAAATTCACCTGCAATTCACGATCACAGCATCATCGATGGCCAGCGATCTAAATTTCCGACACTCAAACGCTAGCAAAGTCGCTCCTCGGGCACGAGCGAGGCCGCGTGAATGCTGTATTTCCATATGAAGCGCCCCAGGGCTGGCGCGAGAATCACGAAACGCAGTATTTCCTCTTGACCGATTGTTAGCGCCGCGGGCAGCTCGTACCGTCACGCCGCATGAATACGGGCGCCACCATGTCTGCTCCTACGACAGCAAAAGCAACCGACTGCAAGCATCGCCGGCCGCAAACCTTGCCACCCTTTGAATGCATCGCACTGCTCCTGCAGGGAGGAGGCGCCCTCGGCGCTTATCAAGCCGGTGTGTATGAGGCCCTGTCGGAAGCGCAACTGATCCCAGATTGGGTTGCGGGCATCTCGATCGGGGCGGTGAACGCGGCTCTGATTGCAGGTAACCCTCCCGAGGCCCGGGTCGCGAAGCTGCGCGAGTTCTGGAACCTCCTCACCACCGGGACCGGCTGGGAAGGTATTGGACAATTCGCCGTCGCGACTTGCGGGGTGCGCGGCGAGTTCGCCCGTGGACTCATGAATCAACTGAGCGCGGGGGCTGCCTTGCTAAGCGGCGTCAGCGGATTTTTTTCCCCCCGGGTACCGATCTCCTGGCTGCAGCCCGCGGGAAGCCTGGAGGCGATCAGCTATTACGATACCGCCCCGTTGAAGGCTACTCTCGAGCGCCTGGTCGACTTCGAGCGCATCCGCGCGGGTGAGATACGCTTGAGCATCGGGACCGTCAACGTGAGTACCGGCAACTTCCTGTATTTCGATAACAGCACGCACACGATCGGGCCCGCTCATGTGATGGCGAGCGGCGCCCTGCCCCCCGGATTCCCGCCAATCGAGATCGAGGGCGAGTTCTACTGGGACGGCGGGCTGGTCTCCAACACACCTTTGCAGTGGGTGCTCGAAAGCGACCCGCCGCGCGATACGCTCGCCTTCCAGGTGGATCTATGGAGCGCACGGGGCGCGCTGCCTCGCACCATGCCAGAGGTGATGACGCGACAGAAGGAGATTCAGTTTTCGAGCCGTACGCGCAACGGCTCGGACCGCTTCAAGCACACGCAAAAGATGCGCAACGCCCTGGCGAGTCTCCTGCAAAAACTCCCGGTCGAGCTCAAAAACAGTCCTGAACTCGCGCTCTTAAAGGCGCACGTTCAACCCAAAGTCTATAACTTGGTGCAGCTCATTTACCGCGCCAAGCAGTATGAAGGCGACTCCAAAGATTACGAATTCTCGCGACTCAGCATGGAAGATCATTGGCGCGCCGGCTATTACGACACGGTCCACACCTTGCGCCACCCCGAGGTGCTGCAGCGACCCAACAATCTCGAGGGCGTCATGACGTTCGATCTGTCGCAGAACGGGCGCGAATGAGTCGCGAGCTGGCCGGCGGCGAGATCCCGTGCCAAGAAAGATCTCCTTTCAAATCAACCGGAGTGATGCAAATGCAACTCAACGACAAGGTCGCGGTGATCACCGGGGCAGCGAGCGGCATCGGTAAGGAAGTTGCCCGAACCTTCGCTCAAGCGGGCGCTTCGGTGGTGATCGCCGATCGCAACCCTGCGGCCGCACACGCGGCGGCGGATGAGCTCGGCAACGGCAGCGCGCGTGTCATCGGCGTCGGTATGGACGTCACGAGTGAGTCGCAGGTCGACTCTGGCGTCGCTGCCGTCATCGCCACCTTTGGACGCATCGACGTGCTCGTCAGCAACGCCGGAATTCAGATCGTTGCCCCGCTCGATGACCTGCAGTTTGAGGACTGGAAACGTCTCCTGGCGATTCATCTGGATGGGGCCTTTCTGACGACCCGGGCAGTGCTGCGTCATATGTACCGGCAAGGAGCCGGCAGCATCATCTACATGGGGTCCGTACATTCAAAAGAAGGTTCCGTATTGAAAGCGCCGTACGTCACCGCCAAGCACGGCCTGATCGGGCTTGCCAAGGTGGTTGCTAAGGAAGGCGCGCGGCATGGCGTGCGCGCGAATGTCATCTGCCCCGGCTTTGTGCGCACCCCCTTGGTCGACAAACAGATTCCCGAGCAGGCGCAAAAGCTCGGGATTCCCGAAGACGCCGTCGTCAGGGACGTCATGTTGAAGGACACCATCGACGGCGAATTCACGACCACACTCGACGTTGCCGAGACCGCGCTGTTTTTCGCCTCCTTCGAATCCAATGCGCTCACCGGCCAGTCGCTGATCGTGAGCCACGGTTGGGTCATGCAGTGAGCGGCGCGTGGCGCAATGCGGCGTGCGCGGTCCCTATGATCGGCCCGCAGGGTAAAGAGTTCATCCGACCTCGGACTCCGGCGGCCATTCAGATGTTGGTTTCCCATTGCGAAATACTTCATCCATCGCGGGCAGATTGTTCAGCTCCAGTGAGAGAACTAGTCTGCTATCCATGCCAGGTACTCGCCGTCATGGGTCAACCCTCGCCATCGTGTGGGCCACCACACTGCTAACGGGCTGCGCATCACTGGGGCCTGTGCTACCGATGACAGGGAGTGATGAGGGCGAGCCGGCTGGCATCGCGTTCAATGTCCGCACGCTCGGTCCCGATGGCGAGTTCACGCTTCGGTCCTCGGCTGAAGTCGCTCAAAAACTGCAGGCCAGCCTCGGCGGGCGACCGCTGACCATCCTCGCCCTGTCAAGCAGCCATACGACACGCGCGACGCTGGAATCGACGGTGGACGCGTTGCGCCGGCGCGGGATTGCGCTCGACTATGCGGCAATTCCGGCTTCGTATCCGCTGCCCGGAGCCTTCGACTTCGACCCGGGCGCGCAGCGCTCGCTCTTCGAATATGCCGCGGGATGTGCTGCTGAGGGTCGACTCTGGATTCACGTTAATTCCTCAGTCGGCTTGGCCGTGGCCGAGCGAGCCTCCACCTCCGCTCCGATGTGTCCCGCGGATGACACGTTTATCGTGAGTTTCGCTGCGCGGGGCAACTGACGCTCGCCGGAGGCTGCGCGTCCCGGGCTCAAACCGGACGGCCGCCGCGGAGCCCCCAACTCGCATGTTCCTCTCCTTCATCCGATGCCCGCCAAACGCTACTTCACCGGACCGCAATGGATCGAAGGGACGTTCATTCCGCTCGAGCGCAAGAGAGTCTTGAGGAAGATAAGAAATGTTTGACATTGAATTGCGATCTGCCAACGCACCCATCGCGTACCTCGACGGATTCGTGCCACCTGTCGGGCGAGATCCGCCGGCGACTGCAGCGCGGCTTGCGCTCACAGATCCCGCCCTGCAAGTCATCACTCTTTTTTGGGAACAGCCGGTGACGGTGATCGAAACGCGCTCCATCGATGACGCCCTCGCGGAAATGATGCGCACAGGAGTGCGCGCACTGTTCGTCGTACGCGACGCACTGGTAATCGGGCTGATCACTTCATACGACATTTACGGTGAGCGCCCCCTACAGTTTCTCGCCAACTCCGGCTACAGCCGCCATGACGAGATCGAGGTGAGTCACATCATGACTCCGTGGGAGCACGTGCCGACCCTCGATTGGCACGCTCTTGGTCGGGCGCGGATATCAGACCTGGTCGCCCACTTTGGCAAGACGTCCGCGACCCACCTCGTGGTCGTCAAGCACGGAGATGGGACTGAAAGTTTCGCGCGCGGACTCCTGTCGCAGGCCCGGCTGGCGCGGCAGTTGGAACACCCGATATGACAGCCACAAGAGACCCAGCTCCAACTGCCGCCCTGCCCCGCAGCCGTGTCCCCGCCCCCGCGACGTGCACTCCTGGGAAACACTGTTTGTCGGGGGGGCCGATTGTTCCGCGCGCACCCGGCGCATACGCTGGCTCGCGCCGTGAGAACAGGTCGTCTATGCGTGCAGTCAACTTCGCGGCTACTTATCTGATGGAGTGACCCCTAACAGCAGCGATGTCGGCTCACCCAGGAGTTTTTGACAATGGTCTTTAAAGTGAACAGTCATTTCTTGCAGCGCCTGCTCCTTGGCGCGACGAGCATGCTCGCCAGCGCATGCGCCCCCCATGCTAAGCCCCCCGCGCCGAAGCCGGCGGTTACCGTCGTCGAGCTGCATGCGACGTCCGTTTCACTTACGACGGAGCTTCCGGGGCGCGTATCAGCCTTCCGGATTGCGGAGGTCCGTCCGCAGGTGAACGGTGTTGTGCTCAAGCGACTGTTCAAGGAAGGCGAGCTGGTCCACGCCGGTCAGCAGCTCTACCAGATCGATCCGGCCCCCTACCAGGCGGCGCTCGCAGGTGCCGGCGCAACACTGGCACATGCGCGTGCCTCGGTCACTGCAGCGAGGCTGATCGCCCAGCGCTACCAGGCGCTCTCCGAGGCGCACGCCGTGAGTCGTCAGGACTACGACAACGCAGTCGCAACCCTGGAGCAGGCCGAGGCCGATGTCGCTTCGGCCGCAGCGGCCGTGCGCGCCGCCGACATCAATCTAGCGTACACGAAGGTGTACTCGCCAATCAGCGGGCGCACCGGGCGCTCGTCCGTGACCGAGGGTGCGCTGGTTACCGCCAACCAGGCGATCAGTCTCGTCACCATTACGCAGCTCAATCCCGTGTACGTCGACCTCACGCAGCCGAGCACGACGCTCGTGCGGTTGAAGCGTGAGCTGGCCGCCGGCCTGATCCACCGGGTCGATGGCAACCAAGCCCGGGCGCAGCTTCTTCTGGAAGACGCCAGCCACTACGAGAGCTCGGGGACGCTGGAATTCTCGGAGGTCACGGTTGACCCAGGCACGGGCTCGGTCACTCTGCGGGCCATCTTCCCGAATCCACAGGGCCTTCTGCTCCCCGGGATGTTCGTGCGCGCAACTATCGAGGAGGGCGTGCGTGAGGGCGCGATTCTCGCCCCCCAGCAGGGCATCACCCACGCACCGGATGGCACCGCCACGGCGCTCACCGTGGGTACGAACAATAGGGTCGAGAAGCGCAGCGTTGAGCTTGATCGCGCACTCGGTGGCCAGTGGATCGTCACGCACGGCCTCGCAGCAGGCGATCGTCTCATCGTCACAGGTCAGCAAAGGGTCAAACCCGGTATGCAGGTGACCGTGCGAGAACAGCTCGCCGCGGATGATGGCGCTGCCGAGCATTCCGAACCCGCTCTCGCCGCGCGCTGAACCCACGTTCAACCTCCGAAGGACTCTCATGGCTCGTTTCTTCATCGACCGACCGATTTTTGCGTGGGTTCTCTCCATCCTCATGGTGATGGCGGGGGTACTGGCGCTCCTCAACCTCCCGGTCGCGCAGTTTCCCCCGCTCGCCCCGCCTGCGGTGGCGATCACCGTGACCTACCCCGGCGCCTCCGCCGAGACGGTCGAGGGTACGGTGGTACAGCCCATCGAGCAGCAGATGACCGGCCTCGATGGATTGCTCTACATGTCCTCGGAGAGCGACAAGGACGGCAGTATCACGATCACACTGAGCTTCGCGCAGGGCACGAATCCCGACATCGCGCAAGTCCAGGTGCAGAACAAGCTGCAACTGGCTCTCCCGCGCCTACCTCTGGCGGTACAGCAGCAGGGTGTGCAAGTCGCAAAGTCGGCCAAAAACTTCCTCATGGCGGCCGCCTTTGTCTCGACCGACCGCAGCATGAATGCCTCCGACATTGCCGACTTCGTCGCCTCGCACGTGCAGGATCCGGTGAGCCGCGCGGCAGGGGTGGGAAACTTTCAGCTGTTCGGGGCGCAGTACGCCATGCGCATTTGGCTCGACCCGGCGAAGCTCGACAACTACGGGCTGACCTCGGTCGACGTCGCGAATTCCATCAAGGCGCAGAACATCCAGGTCGCCTCAGGCGAACTCGGCGGGGAGCCTGCGGTCGCCGGGCAACAGCTGGATGCCACGATCATCGGTCCCACCTACCTCCAGAGGCCGGAGCAGTTCGGTGAGATCCTGCTGCGCGTCGAACCCGACGGAAGTCAAGTGCGGCTGCGCGACGTGGCGCGGATCGGCTTCGGCGGCGAGAACTACCAGACGATCCCCAAATGGAACGGAGATCCGGCGGCGGGATTCGTGATCAAGATGGCGAGTGGTGCGAACGCGCTTGATACCGTCGCGGCAGTGAAGGCCGTGATCACGGGACTCGCGCCGATCTTTCCGCCGGGACTCAAGGTCGTCTATCCACTCGACACCACGCCCTTCGTCAGGCAGTCGGTGAAGGACGTGATGCAGACGCTCGCTGAGGCGATCGGGCTTGTTTTCCTCGTGATGCTGCTGTTCTTGCAGAATGTGCGTGCAACACTCATACCGACGATCGCGATCCCCGTCGTGCTGCTCGGCACCGCCGCGGTCCTGGCTGCCTTCGGCTACTCGATCAACAGCCTGACTCTCTTCGGTATGGTGCTCGCCATCGGGCTCCTGGTCGACGATGCGATCGTGGTCGTCGAGAACGTCGAGCGTGTCATGGAGGAGGAGGTTCTGCCCCCAAAAGAGGCGACGCAGCGGTCCATGGAGCAGATCACCGGCGCGCTCGTCGGCATTGCACTCGTCCTCTCCGCGGTGTTTATACCGATGGCCTTCTTCGGCGGCTCGGGCGGAGTGATCTACCGGCAGTTCTCTATCACCATCGTCTCCTCGATGATCCTGTCGGTGCTCGTCGCCCTGATCTTCACACCCGCCCTCACCTCCACGCTCCTCAAGCGCCCCGAGCGCGGTACAAGGGAGCGGCGCGGCTTCTTCGGCTGGTTCAATACGACGTTCACGCGCGGTCAGGCACGTTACGGACGACAGGTGTCGAGCATCACAAGGCGCCCGGCTCGAGCGCTCCTCGCGCTCTTCGTTGTCGCCGGCCTCGCCACGCTCGGTTATCTGCGCCTTCCCGGTGGCTACCTGCCGGAGGAGGACCAGGGCTTCATGTTCGTGCAGGTGACGGCGCCCCCGGGAGCGACCGATTCGCATGCGCTACATGTGCTCGATGAGATTAGCCACTACTTCCTCACGGAAGAGAAGCAAACGGTCGAAGGAGTGTTCACGGTGAGCGGGTACAGTTACGGCGGCCACGGACAGACCGCGGCTCTGGCGTTCGTGCCACTCAAGCCGTGGGATCAGCGCCCCGGAAAACTTAATCGGGTGCAGCAGATCGCCGCGCGCTTCAACCGGCACTTTGCGAGCACGCCGGAAGCGATGGTATTCGGCTTTCCCCCGCCGGCCGCGCTCGAGCTCGGCAATGCGACGGGCTTCGACTTCGAGCTCATCGACAAGGCCGGGCTTGGCCACAAGGCCCTCATACAGGCGCGCAACCAGCTGCTCGCCCTTGCGGCGAAAGATCCGCTCCTCGCCCGAGTGCGCGCCAATGGACTCGACGATGAGCCGCAGTACCAAATCTCGATCGATCGCCAGAAGGCGAGTGCGCAGGGGCTCAGCCTGTCCGACATCAACGACACGATTCAGAGTGCGTGGGGCTCATCTTACATCAACGACTTCATCGACCGCGGGCGGCTGAAGCGCGTGTACATTCAGGGTGATGCGCCCTCGCGCATGCTGCCCCAAGACCTAGGGAGCTGGTACGTGCGCAACGGCACGGGGCAGATGGTGCCCTTCTCGGCCTTCGCAAATGAGAAGTGGACGTACGGCTCACCCAAGCTCGAGCGTTACAACGGCCTCTCCTCGGTCGAGATCCTCGGCGAACCGGCGCTCCGACGAAGTACCGGAGAGGCCATGGCTGAGATGGAGCGACTAGCGGCGCAGCTTCCGCAGGGTTTCGGCTACCAGTGGACGGGGCTTTCGTACGAGGAGAAGCAGGCCGGCTCCAAGGCACTTTTTCTGTATGGGCTCTCGCTCGCAGTGGTGTTCCTGTGCCTCGCCGCGCTCTATGAGAGCTGGGCGATCCCCGCGGCGGTGCTGCTCGTGATCCCGCTCGGAGTCTGCGGCGCCGTGTTGGCAACGTTCCTTCGTGGACTGAACAACGACATCTACTTCCAGGTGGGCATGCTCACCACCATGGGTCTTTCGGTCAAGAACGCAATCCTGATCGTGGAGTTCGCCAAGCAGAACCATGAAGCGGGCCGCAATCTGATCGATGCGGCGACTGAAGCCGCGCGGCAACGGCTGAGGCCCATCTTGATGACCTCCTTCGCCTTCATCCTCGGTGTCGCACCGCTTGTGATCGCCTCAGGTGCAGGATCAGGCGGCCAGAACGCCATCGGCACGGGAGTTGCGGGCGGAATGATCACGGCGACGGTGCTCGCGATCTTCTTCGTGCCCGCGTTCTTCGTTGCCGTGCTACGCCTCACCGAGCCTCGGCGGCGCCTCGCCGAGGCGTCCACTCTGCCGGCTGTACAGGCCGCAAGAGATTAAGCCCATGAAACGTATTGCCTCTACCTGCCTCGCCGCCGCCGCGCTAAGCGCATGTACCTTGATGCCGCGTTACCAACGGCCGCAGTCCCCCGTCCCGGAGCGCTGGCCGGCGGACGCGAGCGCTCCGACGCCGGCAAAGCCCGCCGCAGCCCCAGGTGTCGCGCCGGAGCTCGGCATCTCCGGCGATCAGATCGGTTGGAGGAATTTCTTCACCGATCCGCATCTTGCGCGTCTGATCGAGATTGCCCTCGAGAACAACCGCAATCTGCGCATCGCCGTGCTGAACGTATCGGCCTCCGAAGCGCAGTTCCGCATCGAGCGCGGCACCCTTTTCCCTGCGATCTCCGCGACTGGCTCGGGACTCGTCGAAAAACTGCCGGCGAACGGCGCCCTGCCGCTCGGAGGCGGCGGCGGAGCCGGGGGCGGAGACCTGGTGCCGAGCGGCACCGGCGCCGCGACCTTCCGTTACTACAGCGCCGGAATCGGTTTCACCCATTACGAGTTGGATCTCTTCGGCCGGCAGCGCAGCCTGACGACCGCCGCCTTCGAGCAGTATCTCGCGCAGGGCGAGACGCGCCGCAGCACGCAAATCAGCCTTGTCGCCGAAGTCGCAAGCGATTATCTCGCGGTGCTCGCCGATGAGGCCCTCGTAAAGCTCACGACCGAGACGCTGCAGAGCCAGCGCGAGTCTTACCATCTGACCCAGGCGATGTACGATCGCGAAACCACGACGCTCCTCAGCCTGCGTCAGGCGCAGAGCTCGGTCGAAGCGTCGCGCGCGAGTCTCGCCCAGTACCAACGGCAGCTTGCCCAGGATACGCACGCCCTCACGTTGGTCCTCGGACGGGAGATTCCCGCGGATCTTCTGCCGGAGTCGCAGGACCTCTGCGCGGAGGGTCTGCTCGCGGAGGTTCCTGCGGGTCTGCCTTCGGACTTGTTAACGCACCGCCCCGATGTCTTGAGTGCAGAACACGCCCTGCGGGCGACGAATGCCAACATCGGCGCCGCACGCGCAGCGTTCCTGCCAAGTATCCAGCTGACGGGCTCTGGTGGCACAGCAAGCGGACGGCTCGGGGACCTCTTCGGCAAGGGGACCGGCACGTGGAGCTTCGCCCCCACCATCACCCTTCCAATATTTGCCGGCGGGCAGAACGTCGCCAACCTCGATCTGGCCCACATCGAGAAGAATGTCGCCGTTGCGCAATACGAGCTTGCGATACAGACGGCCTTCCGTGAAGTCTCCGACGCCCTGAGCGCGCGCGGGACCTACCTCGAGCAGCGCAGCGCCCAGGAATCACTCGTCGCAGCCGACGCCGACGCCTATCGGCTCGCGGAGATGCGCTTTCGTTCCGGTCTCGACAGCTACCTTGCCGCTCTCGATGCCCAGCGATCGCTCTACGCCGCGCAACAGGAGCTGGTCGCAGTTCGGCAGGCGGAACTCGCCAATCGGATAACCCTCTACAAGGCGCTCGGGGGCGGATGGCGGCAGTACACGGCCCCGGGTTAGTGGGTACACTATGCGGGTGGACACGCTAACCAGTATTAAGGTGTTCCGCCAGGTAGTAGAGTCCGGGACCTTCGTCGCCGCGGCCGAGCGCATGGACCTCTCCACCGCGATGGTCAGCAAACACGTGGCACATGTGGAGAAGCGGCTCGGGGTCCGTCTTCTGAACCGCAACACTCGCACGCTCAGCCTCACTGAGCCGGGCAGAGTGTACTTCGAGCGCTGCAAAACTATTCTCGACGACCTGGAAGCGACTGAGCTGGAAATGGGGTCCCTCGGCACCGCTCCCCGCGGCACATTGCGAATCACGTGTCCGAGCTGGTTCGCTCGGCAGGCCATGGCGGACGTCCTCGCCGAGTTCCGACGCAGCTATCCGGAGATCCTCATCGATATGTCATTTGAAGATCGGATCGTCGATCTGGTGCAGGAAGGCTTCGATTTGGCACTGAGGGTAACCCGGGGCAGTTCACTTCCGCCCGGACTGGTCGCTCGACCGGTTCGCTCGGTACCCGTGCTCATCGCAGCTTCGCGCGAATATGTGAAGCGCAATGGCGCGCCAAAAACGCCCGAGGAAATCGCCCACCATGACTTTGTAGCGATCGGAAGTCGCGACTCCATCGAATTCATCGGGCCGAAGGAAAAGATCGAAGTTCCGGTCCGGGTCGCTTTGCGTTATCGCTCGGTCAACGGTGCCGCCCACGCCGTGGCCGCCGGAATCGGTCTCTCCGCGCTGCCGCAGACCTTCTTCGAGGACCCGCTTCTCAAGTCAGTCCTGATCCCTGTCCTCACTGACTACCCGTTGGAGGACCCCAAGCTCTACGTCGTCTACGTCAGCCGAACCTATCTGCCGTTGAAGATTCGGGCCTTCGTCGATTTTTTGATGCAACAGCTCGCCACGATTCCAGTGGTCAAACTGACCGCGGTCTCCTGATTCGCTTCCACTGAACCACAAGAGCGGGCTAAAGAACCCTACTCGATTCACGGTCGTGAAATACAGCATCTCCGCGCCACCGTTGCCCCCCTTTCATGCAACGCCTACATTGCAATGGCCTGCAGAGCGTCGATGCCCCAGTGCCAAGATCATGAGGGCACCGTCGTAAGGGCCGCATTCGCTTCTCTTGGTAGAGAATCTCTCGATGCAATCCGCCACACAGCGCACGATGCACCATGCTTCCACGCCCAAGGATCTGAACTTTGAAAGTTCCAAGGGCCAAGCGCTGAGAATTGCTTCGCCGAGCATTGAGTGTGCTCTGAACAAGGTTCTGCAGAGGGCCGGGATTTCGTATGTCCAATGGGTCATCCTGTTGAGCCTGTCCGAATTGGGCACGGTAACGGCCACCGAGGTGGTCCGCCGATTCGGGTACAAGCCGAGCCTCCTGAGCGGACTCATCGACCGCCTCGTGCGACTCAAACTGATCGTTCGCTTGCGGACCGATGGTGATCGTCGCGTAGTCGGGTTGTCGCTGACCGTCCGTGGCAAAGCCCTGGTTCGCTCCACACTCCCGCGAGTCGCGCAAGTCTGGAACGGTGTGCTTCGCAAGTTTGATGACTGGGAGCTTGAGCTCCTGATGAGCTTCCTGCAGCGCCTGCGCAAGCTGGACGTGGAGCAGTTAATCGAGGAGAAGGGCACGCTGCCCGACCCCGCACGTCATGACGCGTTACCGCTGCGAAGAGTTGTACAACCTCGCCAAACCCAAGGCATTCATAAGAGCGAACCGCTCCGATAGGCTCGTGTCGAACGGAGCGCTAACGCGTTGACAAATAGGCAGACATTTTTGAGATCCGCACGGGGCTCGATTCGTCACTTGCGGCGCCCCCCTCCTCAATTTCCCAACCGTGTCTTCGGGCGAACTACAAACTGAAGGGTCCCCACAACGGACGGCACCAAGAAGCACCTCACCCCGAAGAGCCTATACAGAAGTGCCGCAGCGCGGCCACTCTTCGAAAGAGATATCTCTGTCAGGCACGCAGCAACGAGCGCCCGCCAATGACACCTATCGAATCACCCTATGAACGCCCGGCTGCATTCGTTTGCATAATGGACGCCATACTCCGTTTGTCGCGAGCGCGTGCACGCGCTTGCCAGTCATCGCATCGATCCATATGCTAACCAGTGACGTTCAAGCGGCTGGTCGGCTCTTCTCAAGATCTCATCAAGGAAGCGCGATGACGCAGAGACGGATCCTGATCGTCGAGGACGACTCCGACAGCGCGGGCGTGCTGCAGGCTTATTTGAAGCGGGACGGCTTCAGCACCGCGATCGCTCCGGACGGCGGACGCGCAGTGGATATGTACCGGCAATGGAAGCCGGATCTCGTGGTACTGGATGTGATGCTGCCGGTTCTAAGCGGGACGGACGTGCTGACCGCCATTCGACGCAGCGGCGACACACCGGTGATCATGCTGACAGCCGTGGCCGACGTGCCCGAAAAGGTTGGCGCGCTCCGCTATGGCGCAGACGATTATGTCGTTAAGCCCTGCAGTCCCAACGAAGTGCTTGCGCGCGTACATGCTGTCCTGCGACGCACGAGCGCGAGCCGAATGCCGGCCAAACTGTTGCGCTACAAACACCTCGTGGTCGATCTCGACAGCGTTGTGGCTCGCGTCGAGGATCCCGCACGCGGCACCGTGATACTGGATTTAACGCGCACCGAGTTCAACCTGCTGGTGACCTTGCTCCGGGCACCGTTGAAAGCATTCACGCGGGCAGAATTGCTGGAGGGCTGTATCCCCGACAGTGAAGCCCTGGAACGGGTCATCGATGCGCATATTCACAACCTTCGTAAGAAATTGGAGCGGCACGGCATCCGCAATGTTCTGACCACGGTCCGTTCGGTGGGCTATCGTTTTCAGGAAATCCCAATGTGAGTTGGCCCAGCACGTTGCGATTGCCGCTGGCGCGTTGGCTTAGCATACGTATACTCGCGCTCGCGATTGGCACTGCCGTCGTCGTCGCAACCTGTATGTGGTTGCGCTTTGCGATCTGGAACGCGACCATACTGCGCAACATGCCCGAGGCCGACCGGGCCGAGTTTAAATACCTTGAGGCCCACCCCGACCGAGACAAGAAGCGCCTCGTGCAGCTCATGAACCAGTACTACGGCGTCACCTATGTGGTTCCAGAGATTGGCAATGCCGACTGGGTGGCGCTGGGCATCATGCTGGTCGCTACGATGCCGGCTATCGTCATACTGGCCTGGTGGATGGCCCGACCCGTTTCGCGGCAGTTCCTGCATGTTGCCCAATCGGCTCGGCAGGTGGCGCGGGGCGACTTTTCCGCGCGGGCCCCCCTGCTTGCCCATGTTCCGCAAGAATTCACGGAACTGGCGCTCGATTTCAACGAAATGACCGCGAGACTGCAAAGCTACGAGCGAGAAGTGCGCGATTCCGGCGCCATATTAGCGCACGAGCTCCGCACGCCCCTGAACGCCGCGATGGGTCGCCTGCAAGGCATGATCGACGGCGTGTTTCCGGCTGATCAGGAGCAGCTACAGACCGTCATGCGCCGACTCGGCTTGCTCAATCGACTCGTCGATGATCTACACCTTCTCTCATTGGCACGCGCTGGACAGCTTGTGATCGAGAAGAGCCGGTTCAGTCTGGCTGACTTGATCGAGGAGCGCCTCTCCTGGGTGATGACTCACATCGAGTCGAGTGCAGTCCGGGTGACATGCGAAATCGATCCGGCGCTGACGGTCGAAGCCGATCGTGAGCGCCTCGGACAGGTATGCTCGATCCTCGTGGACAATGCGCTACTTTATGCCGCGGACGGCAGCGAACTCGCTATCCGCGTCTCCATGGAGGGAGAGCAGTTGCTATTCATTGAGTTTGCAGACCGGGGTCCGGGCTTTGCCCCCGAATCGCTGCCGCTCAAGTTAGATCGCTTCTGGCGCGCCGAGAGCACCCGTACGCGACACACGGGCGGGAGCGGTCTAGGGTTGTCGATCGCCTCGGCGATCTGCACGGCCCACGGAGGCTCGCTTGCAGTCGCGAACAGGGACGGTGGTGGCGCGATCATTCGCATCACATTGCCCTTGAGCACATCCGCCGCAGCGACTGGCCACCGCCGCGCTTAAACGAGCTGATCTTCGCGGCCGAGCAGAAGTCGGGCGTGTGTGGGGGTACCTGGGTCAAAGCCCATCCTTCGATTCGGCCGGTCTGTGCTCATTCATCTCGCAAGTACGACGCGCTCGCCAGGTACCGGGTCGCTCGCCGACAATCCGGCTGAAGCAATTGCTAAAGTGATGCTGATCCTTAAACCCACACGCCAAGGCAATTTGTCGAAGGGAGTCGTCGCGCCTCCTCATCAGCTGTTGAGCCCGTGCGATTCGCATGAGTATGAGATAGTGCCGCAGGGTGCAACCAAAGGTGGCTGCGAACGCGCATTTAAAAGTTCGGCGACTGGACTGTGTCAGGCGCGCAAGCTCCCCGGTTTTGATCTCTGACTGAAGACGGAGGGAAATATACTTGCGCACGCGGCGTATTTGCCACAGCTCGAGATGGCTGGTGCCAGGGCACGCTTCTGTCGCGCTTGCACTGGGCAGCACCGTCACAGCCGTTTCCTCTACTTGCGCCTGTCAATTCATCGGGGGGTCCATGCTATGTATTCAGCCGACCCAGCATCTCAAATCCGATCAATCTATACGCCGAGCATACGCCAGAACACGGTACCTCCCTCGCCTGGCCTGATAAGCATGATGTCGAGTGAGCGTGACGTTCAAGCTTGGAGCTCCTTTATTGGCGACGATAAACCTGACCGCACCAATCATGCGTAGTGAACATGATTGCGCAGTACCACGATCCCGAAGGCAGTCAGGAGGCATAACAACGCGACGAGCGAAAAGAGCGCAGCGACCGCGTTGCTCTTTCCATTGATAACGACGCGCGTCACGCAGTAAGGGAATTCACACTCTGCGTTTCGGTATCTGCCAAGATCGCCGAAACTCACGGAGAACTGTGTCAGCAAGAGCATCCCGGCGGCAATAACTGCGCACACGCTGCCTGTGAGCGCGAGACCGGCGGGAATGCTGTGACTCTCCCGATACACCGTGCCCAGCGCGGTCAGCACGAGGCCGTTGAACGTCAAGAGGCCTCGGGCGTTGTTTACCAAACGATCATTGGATTTGTTAACGTACTCGAGCGCGCTCTCCCACTGTCCCGCGAACCGGCATGCGACATCCGAGCCGAAATCTCTGAGTTCCGGCATGGATCTCGGTCCCCCGGGAATCAAGAGCAACAAGCGGGTCCGTAGCATGCGCGAATTGGGGAGCCAATGTCCCGTCGCCACCCGCTTCCCTTGCCCCAACGCGTCATACACCGGCGATTCCATCGGAGCACCATTCAATTCAGGCGCCTCGAGCCGCTTAGCCGTTCGCTTCATCGCTTCGCCGTATCGACTCGGTCTGTCTTGTCGCTTCCGTCCCAGCCGCCGCCCAGTGCGAGAAACACCGCAACCTGATCGTCTGCGAGTGCGGTTTCGAGTTGCGCCAGCGTCTGTTCAGCGCCGGCGTAAGTTCTCTGTGAATCGATGACGTCGAGCGCGGTGGCGCGGCCTGCTTCCTGGAGTCGTTCGGTCTCGTGCACTGCGCGCTCGGCCTCATCGCGCGCCCGGCGGGTGCTGTCCTCACGCTGAAGATCGTGTACGTAGACATTGAAAGCAGTCTCAGTATCGCGAAGGGCTCCCAGAACCACGCCATCGAAATTAGCCAACGCCAGCTTGGCAGAAGCTTTTGCCTCCTCGACGCGAGCGCGGCCTGCGCTCTGATTGGCCTGCCATGAGAGCACAGCTCCAATCCCATAGAAATTGGTGGGAGCGGTATAGGCGTCGCGCGCGGCGCCGACCGAGCCCGCTGGCAAGCCGATCGCGATGTCTGGATAGAGCTGCGCGGTCTGCACGCCAACGTTGGCAGTCGCTGCAGCAAGCTCGCGCTCGGCCTGTCGCACGTCGGGGCGACGCTTGAGCAAACCGGCGCCGGCACCGACCGGCAGGGGACGCGTCAACCGGGGCGGAGAGTTGCACGTCTCCAAGTCACGGGCAAACAGCGCGGGGGGTTTGCCGGTCAGCGTCACCAGCCGAAACAACGCGTTGCGACGTTCGCCCTCGAGGGTTGGTACGACACCCGTCTGTTGATCCACCAGCTGACGGGCGCGCGTCACATCCAAGCCAATGGCCCGACCCCCTTGGAACAGGCGCTCCGTGAGCGCAAGGTTCTGTTGCTGCACGGACAGCACCCGGACGGCGGCCTCGAGCTGCATGCCGGCCCCGCAGGCATCCACGTAGGCGCGAATGGTCTCCGCCGCCACATTGACACGTACCAGGTCCCGTGCGGCTTCGACCGCCTCATCATCCGCGCGGGCCGCTTCAATGCCCCGGCGAATGCCCCCGAATAGGTCCAGGTCGTAGCCGACCGTCACCCCCATGTCATAGTACGTGTTGCGAGGGGGTGTTATGCGCTGCAGATATTGCTCGCCAGCGACCTGCGCGCGCTGCACCCCCAAATTGACGGCAACACTTGGCTGGCGCATCGCCTGCGTCTCCTTGAGCGATGCGCGACTTCTCTCCAAGTTGGCGTCCGCCTGACGTAGATCCGTATTGTTCCGCAGGGCCGCCTCAACCCACTCATTCAGCCGCTGATCCTCATACAGATGCCACCATGACTGAGGAACAGTTGTATCGGCGAGCGCGGAATCGCCAGAAGCGACGAAGGGCTGTCGCGCGGCCGAAGATTTGACCAGCGCCGCCGCCGGGACGTGGTAGCTCGGGCCAACCATGCAGCCACCGATGAGGAGGGCGCAGGAGGACGACAGGAGAACCCGGGCGCGAGATGCCTTCATGGAGCCTCCCCCTCCAGGGGTCGCCCGGGTGGATTGATTATCGACACCGTAGCCGTGCGACCCGCGATCAAACGGATATCGCGCCCCGCCGCGTCGAGCTTGATGCGCACGGGAATTCGCTGCGCGAGCCGCACCCAGCTGAATGTCGGATTCACGTTTGCGAGGTCCGTGCTGCTCGAGCTGCGTTCCCTATCCTCAATCCCGGCGTCGATACTCTCAACGGTACCGCGTAGCCCGGCTTTGATGCCCATGATGTGGACGAGTGCCCGGTCGCCCACACGAATGCTCGGTAACTTGGTCTCTTCGAAGTACCCATCGACATGAATCGTGTCGCCGTCCACAAGTGCCAGCACCTGGCGCCCCGCGGAGGCATAATCGCCCGGTTGCAGCTCCACGTTCGTGACGATACCGTTGACCGGCGCGCGAACGGTGGTGCGCTCCAGGTTCAACCTCGCGAGATCCCGTTGTACGCGAGCGCTGTTGAGCTCGGCGATCAGCTGATCAACCTTCGACTGACCTTCTTCAACCCGCTCGGTGGTTGCGAGATCCCTAAGATTGCGATTACGCTCGCTTTCCCGTTTCGCCTGCGCCAGCGCCACTTCGGCCGACGCCACGCTGGCTTCCGCCTGACGTAACGCAAGTTCAAATCGAGGGCGGTCCAAGACGAACAACACGTCGCCCTTGTTGACAAGCTGGTTATCTTTGACGCGAACCTTTGTGACCAGCGCACTCACGTCGGGGCTCACCTGCACAATGTCGGCGCGAACCCGACCGTCGCGGGTCCATGGCTCGACGTCGTAATGAATCCACAGCCACCGAGCCCCGACAATGGCCAAGATAACGACGGTAAGCGTTACGAGCACCCGACCTACAATTTTTAGCTGCGCGGCCATATAAGGACCCATATTGGAGGATTAGCGTGGCAGGGTCGCGAGCGCCGCGATCCAGAGAACTACCACATAAAACGCCGTATCAAAGAGACCGGCGTGCCAGACAAAGCGATAAAAATGAAGGCGGCGCAAGATCAACCGCAGAACAAGCGTGACGATGAAGGCGAGAATCCCTAGGACGAGGAGCCCGGGGATAAACACCCCATAGATTTCTACTTCGCCAATCATAGGTTTACAGGCGGTGGCACGTAGCGACCGGCGGGGCTGGTGAGATCGAGCCGAAGTCCGACGAGCGCTGCCATACCCTCTTCGGATGTCTCGGTGCGTCCCTGAGTTGCAAGCTCCGCAATGCCATGGTCAATCGAGCTGCAAGGATCCGGACGCCTCAGGGGCTCGCCTCGAATCAGTCCGCGGTACGCATCAGACACGGCGCTCCGCACGGAAGTTATGGACATCCTCGCGGTCGGTGGCAACGCGTCGGCAATTCGCTGCAACGTAGCGAGATTCATCCCAACGCGAAGGTCTCGAAGCCCGTCAATCCTGTCGCCGATCAAATCGTGGCGCTTAGCCGATACCAGGCGCTGCGTTACCAGGCCCAGCCGATCAAACATTTGACGGGTCCAGCTACGGGTGTCGAGGGTCGGCATTTGCGCCAAACGCGCCACCGAATGCCACCCGCTCTTGGAGATGCGAAATGCGTTGCAAACCGGATCGATTGTGCGGAAAAGCAGGTTGGCGACGACCGCAATCAGCAGTCCGGCTACCTCCGCGGCGTTCGAATTGATGAAGGAGGCGAAGTCGGGCCGATAACTCGACTGCAGGGCAAGGCCACCCGAGAAACCAATGGCCAGCACGAGGGCCACACCCTCCAGACGCTGGATCGTCTGCATCCAGCTGAAGAGCAACACCACGGGAGCAAGAACCAGCGCAAGCGATGCAAACCCGTCAATTCTCGGGAAAATCGCAAATGAATAGAGAGCCGCCAGCGGAAGCGCCAGGAGAATCCCACAATCGCCCCAAAACAGCCCCTTCGAGGGCCTATCCAGAGTGGCAAACAACGCGCAGCCAATCGCCGCAAACTGAGCGGCCACGGCGCCGTCCGGCCATGACCCTTCAATCCAAAGGGTGCAAGCCATGAGCGTCGCCGCCGTGGCTGCAAGAGCGGATAGAAGCGCCAGGCCGCGATCGCGAGAGAGCACCCGCCGCGACGGAGCTCCGAGAAGTGTAGCAACGCCTGCCGTGCCACCAATTGGGTTCTTTAGCGCCTGCGCGAGCCGCGCCGCATCCGACAGTTCCATGACGAGCGCTCGCAGCTGACAGGCTATGGCTCGCTGTACGAGCGATATCCACTCGCTGCTGCCTTTGCCCGCGACAGTCAGCTGCTCAAGAGCGGCATCCAACTGTGTATCCACATCGCCGGAAGCCGCGACGCTCGCATCGGGAAAAGCTCTAGCCCAGCGCGATGCAGCCTCAATCACGTCGAGCGTCGACTGGTTGAGTGGCCCCGACGCGCTCACGGCGACGAGAGCCGCTTGAATGCTGGAAACACGGGGCAGTATCAAGGATAAGCGGTCCTGCAGTGCCTGCATGACCAATGCGTTTCGCGGCACATTGGAGGTCTCAAAGGCTACGTGCTCATAAAGAATGTGCAGATCACTCACGAGATCGGCGAGCTGCTCTTGGGCCTTGAGACCGACCGATCGTCTTGCGACAAGCGTATGGGCAATCCAGGTACCACCTCGACGCAAGGTTCGATCAATTCTTTGAGTGAGCTCGTCGAGGATGTTCCGCGGGAAGAACACGGAATGGGCAACGGCCGCGCAGACTAGGCCGACCGCGATTTCCTCAACTCGCGCGACACTGGTATCGAAAATACTTTCGGGTGTGTTCACCACGGCAAAACCCACAATCGCCGCGGTGTAGCCAGCCAACATAAAAGCGTAGCTCCGGGGCCGGCGATCGAGGAGAGATAGGTATATACAGAACCCGATCCACGAGCTGATAACCAGGCATAAAAATGTGGGTGTCTGTACGAGGGGCGGTACCACAAGCAGCGCGATACTTGCTCCAGCGATGGTGCCCAGAAATCGAAAGGCCGCTTTAGATCTGACCGCTCCCGCGATTGGCTTGGCGACAACAAAGACCGTGAACATGGCCCAGTAGGGGCGTTCGAGGTCATTGGCAAAGGCGATAAACAACGCCCCGAGCACCGCGGCCGTATTTGCGACTGTGAAAGCGATGGTTTTGGCGTTGAGGCGCATGGGGGCTAATCGAGTTGGCGACCTTCTATCAGGCGCCCGCTCGCAGGACTCATGAGTTCGCTCCTCGCGACTCCCGCTTTACACGCGCGTCGCCATACCGCCGGAGATAGCCCGGTGGCGCGCCGAAAGGTCCTGCATAAATGCGCCTGATCGGAGAATCCACATTGCAGTGCAATAGCACTCAAGGACGCCTCGGTCTGAACCATATAGTGAGAGGCGAACTCCACGCGGCGGCGGATCACGAAAGCGTGGGGCGGCTCGCCGAAGGTGCACCTAAAGGTGCGAGAGAAGTGGGCTTCGCTTTGACCAACAAGCGCGCCAAGCTCCGCGACGTGCAGGCGATCCGCGATGTGCGCATCGATATAGTCACGTACCTTGCGAGCCTGCCAGGTCAACAAGCGCCCGCTCTTAACTGCAGCTCGCCGTGCGTGGGGCGGGTCGAGCTGCTTTTGCAACAAAGAGGTCGCCAGGCGCATCGTAGAGTGCGCCGCCGGTTGATCATCGCGAAGCTGCCGAACAGCCGCATCCAGCAGTGTAATGACCTGGTTCTTCCAGTGGTGCGACTGCTCCGCACTAACGGTGGCATCCACCAGTCCCTCGGCAAGCTGAGTTTCCATCCCTAACGAATGGCAGAAGCCCGCGGCTTGTTCATCTTCGGTCTGCCGGTCGGTTGACATGGCCTGCCTCTCCTCGCCGAGTTTTCCTGGCACCGCCACCTCGCCGTGTGGACGATACAGCGCCACCTTTACGGGTGACCGACATCCGCCGTCCCTTCGCGCGCACGCTCGTGCTAGTCACCGTCTTGACCCATATGCTCCTCGGTGACTCTCAAGCGGCCGTTCGAATGTTTTCAAGATTTCATCAAGAGCGCGCGATATGACGCCGCGGGCGATTCTGAGCGTCGATAACAGCCCCAGCAGGCATGAACCCAATGCAGCCTATTTGACGCGCAACGGGCCTTGCATCGCGGTCGTCCCCGAAAATGAAAGTGCAGCAGATAAACCAAGGGGGTAAACGCCGGATCTCGTGAAGTGAGCTTATTGCCCAAACGATATTCTGCAGGCCGGTCACACCTCAAGGTGATCAGCTCACTAATACCAGGTCACAAACTGATGACCTTTAGCTTTGATGCGACGGAGGTCCGCTCAAACCGTGCACAAATGCATCATCCCGATCAAATCGGCGTTAAAGGAATATCAGTTTGGTTCTCGGCGGGTCGGAGTCCTTCAAGAACGGAGGCACGACCTCTCACATCATTTGCTCGTGATGTTGTTTAACAGGCTGCACCCATCGATCGAGAGCTTCGCCGGCAAATCCATTACCGAGGGAACGCAGCATCAATCCATCAGGAACCTCAAGACCGTGGAGTTCGAAAAATGCCTTTAGTGAGCGCAGACATTCCCGAGTCACTCAAGAGCGCGCTGGATGCGGAAACCTTGCGTCTCGGCACCAACGCATCGGCGGTGATCACCGCCTCCTTGTCTGAGTATCTCCGTATCCCCGTACACACGCTGTTTCAGGTCTCAACCTCCGGCGCGCTCGTCTCCGGCGTTTATGACCGGGAGGTGAGTGTCAAGTCGATCTTGGAACATGGCGACTTCGGGCTCGGCACTTTTGCGAATCTGGACGGCGAGATGGTGGTGCTCGAGGGGAAGGCCTTCCAGGTGCTGGGCACGGGAGAAGTGAAACAAGCCGCGCCCGACGCAGGCGCGCCGTTCGCGGTGGTGACTCGCTTCTCTCCGCAACTCGATACTGAAATCGGTCCCCTGGCGAGTTTCAAGGACCTCGAGGGATGCTGCGACCGGCAGCGTTCATCCGGAAATATCTTCTACGCGATCCGAATGGATGGACGCTTCAAACGCATTCGTACGCGGGCGGTAAATCCTCCGTTGCGAGGCACGCGTCTTGTTGATGCGGCCAAGGCGCAAAGTGAGTTCGGCTTCACTGAAATCGACGGGACCCTGGTCGGCTTGTGGTCACCAGGATTCTCAAGCGCGTTCAGTGTTCAGGGGTACCACTTTCATTTCATCTCCAGCGACCGCAAGCACGGCGGCCATCTGCTGGATGTTGAAGCTGACCAACTGGCCGTCAGGATCGAGTCGCTGACTGACTTCCATCTTGCGCTGCCGTCGTCTGAGGCGTTTCTGAAGGCCGACCTCAGTCAGAACACCGCCGAAGAACTCGCCTACGCAGAGCAGGCGCACTAACAGATTTGTCTTCACACACATTTTTGACAATTCAACCCAGGAGACCATGATGAGTATCTCAGCCAAGGAACTACGCAAGACATCGTCGGCAGAGAATGCCGCCACCCGCATCACTGGTGACAGCAAGCCAAAACAGAGCGGGGCGCAGCTCGTTGTTCGTGCCCTTGAAGCGCAAGGCGTCAGCCATGTCTTTGGCATTCCTGGTGCCAAGATCGACGCAGTATTCAATGCGCTCGTCGACTCGAAAATCAAAACTGTAGTTTGCCGACACGAGCAGAATGCCGCGTTTATCGCGGGGGGTATCGGTCGTATGACGGGCAAGGCCGGGGTCGCAATCGCGACCTCCGGCCCGGGGGTGTCGAATCTCGTCACGGGACTAGCGACGGCGAACTCGGAGGGCGATCCAGTCGTGGCACTGGGTGGAGCGGTGGACACAGCGGAAGCGCTGAAGCAGGTCCATCAAACCATGGATGCGGTGTCAATCATGAAGCCCGTGACCAAGTTCAGCGCAACCGTCGGCGCTCCGTCTCAGGTCAATGAGGTACTGATCAACGCTTTCCGCTCCGCGGAGTCGGGTAGACCAGGGGCTGCTTATATTAACCTGCCGAAGGACATCATGGCGGCGCCTTCGGAGCACGACCTTATAGCTCCACCCGCCTTCACGGGGCCCGGAGCAGCGGACGAAGCGGCGCTCATCGAGGCGGCGCGCTTAATCAATGCCGCGGAAAATCCCGTCGTCCTGCTCGGGCTTTACGCCAGTAAGCCGACCAACGCGGCCGCAGTGCAGGACTTCATTGGCAGGAACAACTTGCCCGTGGTCGGTACCTTCCAGTCAGCAGGCGCGGTGAACGCACGCCTTCTAAACAATTTCGGCGGACGTGTAGGCCAGCTCGCCAATCAGCCAGCAGACCGCCTCCTCGACAGCGCCGATCTGGTCATAACTGTCGGCTATGACCCAATCGAATACCCACCGTCCATCTGGAACGCTGGGAAATCTCGCAAGCTCATTCATGTGGACGTTCTGCCAGCGGACCTGGACAACACGTATCGGCCCACCGTTGAACTCGAGGGGAATGTCGCGGCCTCGTTGAAGCTTCTGACGCCGCAGCTAAAGCGCTCGCACCGTTCCGCCTTGTCGGAGGATATTCTTCGACGCATCAAAGTCTACAGGGACGACCTGGCGAATCGCGCCGCGGGTCTCTCGGGAACGCCAATCCATCCGATGCGATTGGTTCATGACCTTCAACCTTTGCTCAGCACGGACATCACGCTGTGCCTCGACATGGGGTCTTTTCACCTATGGATGGCGCGCCATCTCTACAGCGCGAAGGCCAGGCAGATCCTCATCACGAACGGCCAGCAAACGCTCGGCGTAGCGTTGCCGTGGGCAATCGCAGCGTCCATCGTTCGCCCCAATGAAAAGACTCTCTCAATCTCTGGTGACGGCGGTTTCCTGTTCTCAGCGATGGAACTGGAGACTGCAGTTCGGCTCAAGTCGAACATCGTCCACATGGTGTGGATCGACGGCACCTACGACATGGTGGCCGTGCAGGAGCAGCAGAAGTACGGCCGGCGATCGGGCATTGAATTCGGGCCGGTGGATGTCGTCAAGTATGCCGAGGCGTTTGGCGCCAAGGGAATGATGATCCGATCTCCCGAGGAGATCACGCCCGTGCTGAGGCAAGCCCTGGACTATCGCCATGGCCCGGTAGTCATCGGAGTCCACGTCGACTACAGCGACAACCACAAGCTGTTCGAAATGGTCCATGCCGACAGCTTTCACTAGGCAACGCTCAACGTAGCTGCAGGCGGGACCGTCGACCGCAACCCGGTCCTGCCTGCACCGAGATCAATCTGAAGGATGAATGCCAATGTCCATGCCTGCCGTTTCTGATGTCTCTTCGCGCGATGTCAAACCGATGTATGTCGTAGCGTGGCTGCTGTGCGCGCTCTTTTACCTCTATCAGTACAGCGCCCGATCCGCGCCCGGTGTCATGCAAGGTCTGCTGAGCACCGCATGGGGTGGGAATCATATCGGTTCGATGATCTCGGGCTACTATGTCGCCTATGCTCTGACGGCGCTTGCGGCGGGCCTGCTCTTGGACCGTTACGGCGCTACCCGCATCTTGCCTTACGCCACTGCGACCGTGGCTGCAGGGTGCTTGATATTCGCGCAAGGCAGCGAAACCGCCGGGATGGTCGGTTTCGTTTTGCAGGCCGTCGGCGCCGTCTTCTCGTTCATCGGCTCATCTTACGTCGCGGCGCGCTACCTGCCGGCACGAACCTACGCAATGTTCATGGGGCTGACGCAGTGCCTTGGAATGCTGGGCGCCGCGGTGGGCTCGAAGCCGGTGCAAATGGCCCTTGATCCCGCGGGGTCGTTACGGGTGAGCTGGCAACACGTCTGGCTCTTTTTTGCGCTCGCCGGCGTGATTTTGGCTGCGGTGATCTGGTTCGTGATGCCCCGCGAGCAGAGCAACCCTTCGGCACATCGTGACCCAGTATCGTTCCGCAGTTTGCTGCACCCGTTCAACGTCGTTTTCGGCAACTCCCAAAGTTGGCTCGCTGGCATAGTCGGAGGGCTTCTGTTCGTGCCAACAACGATTGGCGCGATGGTCTGGGCGACCTCCTTTCTCAACGCTGGCAAGCACCTATCGATGGCCGCCGCCGCTTCGGACGCTTCCATGGTCCCGCTCGGCTGGGTCATTGGCTGTCCGTTGCTTGGCTACATTTCCGACCGAATCGGACGCCGCAAGCCAGTGTTGATCGGAGGCGCGCTCCTCATGCTGGCCGCGGGAATTGCAGCCGTCTACCTTCCCGAGTCCGCGCTGCCTCGATATCTGGTGCCGCTCATGCTCGGCATCGGATCCGGAGCAGCAATGATCCCCTTCACGATCATTAAGGAAGCCAACCCGCCGCAGGTGAAGGGAACTTCGGCCGGTGTCATGAACTTCCTCGTGTTTCTGACGACGGGAGTCATGTCGCCGTTCGTTTCGCATTTGATGACGCCTGCCTCGGCGACTCCGCTCTCATTGCATGGATTCCAGGAGGGATTTCTACCTTTAATTATCGGGATCATCGTCGCAATTTTACTGAGTCTCACGATGCGAGAGACAGGCTCAGCCGCTGCAGCCACTGGCGGGCCCATCGCCGCGCTTCCTCGTGAGCATCGATACGGAGAAGCTGTGCTGAAAGACGCCCCTTGAACCCAATTCGCGGGCAGTTAGCCTCGTCCATTGCCTCAGGATTAAACACTTCAGGAGAAATATGGAGATGAAGCATGAAACAGGGCAGGACACTGGAGATTCGCAGCAGCGCGAGCTCACCGCCAGGGTCTCTCGGCGGCGAATCCTGACCGGCGGCGCTGCGCTTGTCGCAAGCGCCATGCCGCTCAGCGCAATGACTGCGACTCGTCCGAGCGCAATCACTTCACAACCGGATGACAAAATGGACACGATCACGACCAAAGATGGCGTCGCACTATTTTACAAGGACTGGGGCGCGGGGCAGCCGATTGTTTTCTCCCACGGCTGGCCTTTGTCCTCCGACGACTGGGACCCGCAGCTGATGTTTTTCTTGAATCATGGCTTTCGTGTTATCGCCCATGATCGTCGGGGCCACGGGCGCTCGACGCAGACCGCAACTGGTCACGACATGGATCATTACGCTGACGATCTTGCGCTCCTAACGGGACATCTGAACCTCAAGAACGCCGTGCACATTGGTCATTCGACCGGCGGCGGTGAGGTTGTGCGTTATCTCGCGCGCCACGGTGAAAGTCGAGCCTCCAAGGCCGTCCTTATCTCCGCCGTCCCACCGATCATGGTCAAGACTCCGGCAAATCCCGGTGGCCTTCCGAAAGAAGTGTTCGACGGATTCCAGGCGCAGGTTGCCAATAACCGCGCTCAATTCTATAGGGACGTGGCAGCGGGCCCGTTCTACGGCTTTAACCGGCCGGGTGCAAAGGTTTCTGAGGGAATCATCCAGAACTGGTGGCGCCAGGGAATGATGGGGGGTGCGAAGGCACATTACGATGGCATCGTCGCTTTCTCCCAGACTGATTTCACGTCGGACCTGAAGAAAGTGTCGATACCCACGCTCGTCATGCACGGCGATGATGACCAAATTGTGCCGTATGCCGATTCAGGTCCGATGAGCGCAAAGCTCCTCAAGAACGGTATCTTGAAGACCTACAAGGGGTTCCCGCACGGGATGCCGACCACGCAGGCGGACACGATCAACGCCGATATTTTGGCTTTCATTAAGTCTTTTTAGACTCGCTTTAGGCCGTTCCCGCATCCACCTATTCATGTCCGGTATAGCTCGTTTGGGTTCTCTGAAATGAAAACCTCGATTAGTAGAAGTTCCCTCATGAACAATCTGCGAAGCCACAGGCTCCAATCGCCGCCCATGGCGAACTACGACTCAGCAATCGCCAGAGCCATTTGCTGGTTGGGGGATCGCTATCTGCTTGCCAAACCGATAAATGCTCAACCATTTCGCGCAACGCAAGCGGTGCCGTCGGCGCAAACGGTGACCTAATGCGTGCAATCGGTGGCATTGACGCGCGAAATGCACTCCGCGGGCTCCCCTTCTCGCTCAATGTAGCCAGGAATTGCGCTCGGTACTTAATAACCTGGCCGCGCACGGCGCCGCTTCTTCAGCTCGCAATCCTGCTCCCGTGTGTGGTGAGCCTGCTGGCCCTGCAAGGGTGCGCACCGGTCGTCCTGCGGTCGTCATCGCGATCACAAACCGATGTCGCGGCTGAGTCTCCGAGTGACATACGAATGATGGGCGCCGAT
>Ga0209060_10000648_pt1 | contig 54368 bp, 36 predicted proteins | sample Coa_R1_8_FD_187155 | JGI IMG/M metagenome (GOLD analysis project Ga0209060, IMG submission 187155) | Surface soil microbial communities from Centralia Pennsylvania, which are recovering from an underground coalmine fire - Coalmine... | ecosystem: Environmental > Terrestrial > Soil >...
CGCAACGCACCTTCGCTCGCAGGTCGGCATGGCATCGCGTCGCAGGCTGCTCGCTCTTTGCTCTTCGATCCTCGAAGCTTACGTCAGACTTCACCAGAAGAACGTGATTCACTCCGATATCCATCCTCGCAACGTCCTCATCGACAACTCAGGCGATCCTAACGATCCCGGCCAGGCAAGAATCATCGACTTCGGATTCGCCCGCATCTCCGGCATCGAGCACGAGTACCGCGCCGCCCAACGAGCTGGCGTGGCCTTCTTCTTCGAGCCCGAATACGCCCGCGCTGCCCTGCGCAAACAGTCCCCTCCCGCCTCTTCCGCACTCGGCGAACAGTACGCTCTCGCCGCTCTGCTCTACTCCCTCATCACTGGCAATTACTACCTCGAGTTCTCTCTTGAGAAGGAAGAGATGTTACGTCAGATCGCCGAAGATCCTCCTCTTCTCTTCATTCGCCGAGGCGTCTCCGCTTGGCCCGAGCTCGAGCAGATTCTCGCCAAAGCCCTCAGCAAGCAGGCTTCTGATCGCTTCCTGACTCTTGCTGAGTTCGCAGCCGCCATCAACGCCCTCGCACAAAACGAAGACGTCGCCATCGACGAAGCCGTCCAACCGTCGGCTTACCCCGATGCGCAACAGATGCTCCGCTCCATCATCGAGCGCATGGACGTCGGCGGAAGCCTCTTCGACGCAGGGATCGATGCCGCGCCGAGTGTCTCCGTCACTTACGGTTCAGCAGGCATCGCCTACACTTTCTATCGCATCGCCTGCACCCGCGACGATCCCCATCTTCTCGCTACGGCCGACCTCTGGTCCGCACGCTCCGCCAAGGACGTTGGCCGGCCCGACGCTTTCTACAGTACCGAGATCGAGATCACCCCCGAGATCGTCGGGCGCATCTCTCCCTACCACACCGCCAGCGGAGTCTACGCTGTACAGATGCTCATCGCTCGCGCCCAGGGCGACCTGCTTACCCAGCAGCAGGCAATGGAAGCCTTCCTCTTGACTGCGCGGCAAGCCCCATGCGAGAGTCTCGACGTCACGCTCGGCCGGTCCGGTCCGCTGCTCGCAGCATCCTTCTTGCTCAATGCAATCCGCGGCTGCAAATACATCGAGGCAACTCCGCTCACCACCTTTGGAAATCAAGTCTTCGAAGAAATCTGGGCCGAACTCGATACCTTTAAACCGATCCGCGAGTGCAAGCAAATTGCCTACTCGGGAGCCGCCCACGGATGGGCCGGCATCCTCTTCGCTACCTTGAATTGGTGCAAGGTCTCCGGCGCTCCCTTACCTCACACCTTGGAAGAGCGACTCGACCAGCTCGCACGCATGGCCGAACACTTTGGCCGCTGCACCCGCTGGAAGTGGAGCATCCGCCCCATGAGCGCCGCGCAGGGTAGTCAATACATGGCAGGATGGTGCAATGGAAGTGCGGGCTTCGTCTTTCTCTGGACGCTGGCCCACCGCATGCTCGGCCAACCCGAATACTCCCGCCTCGCCGAAGGCGCCGCATACGATGCCTGGGAGTCCGAGAGCCCGCTCGGCAATCTCTGCTGCGGCTACGCCGGACAAGCTTACGCCCTCCTGAACATGTACAAGCACTCCGGCGAACCTGCTTGGCTGTACCGTGCCCAGGCTCTCGCCCAGCGTGCCGCACGCGCCATCCTCGATATGCCCCACGGCGAAACCTTTCAGGACCTCGTCCTCCGCGGCGACAGCCTCTACAAGGGCGAAGTAGGTGTAGCGCTTCTGACCGAAGAACTGAACCGCCCCGAGTACGCGGCCATGCCCTTCTTTGAATTGGAAAGCTGACCTCCGACACCATTTCCACCGGCCTTGCTCTTCTTGCCCGATCGGGTTGCCCAGACGTTAAAAGTAGATAACCCTAAAGTTGCTGGGTTTATCTGTGTTCCTAGATGTCTCTGGACGCCCTAAAACAATCAAATGGCGGAGGATGCAGTCTGCAGCGAACCGCCCTCTGCGATTATTTCTCGATAACAGAGATAGATACAGGGAATCTTCCTTATTTGGGCTAGATGCTTCGGCGGGAAACGCGATGGCTAAGCAGCTTTCTCCAAAAGAACCTTACGTGTACCGATTCATCTCACAGAAACGAGAGATAGGCAAGACGTACGACACCGGCACGATCACCTGGCACGACAGACCCTCAAGAGCAGCCACTTTCTTTCACGGAACCTGATTTGCGAGTAGAGTGTTGTACTTGTCAAAAGAGGGCCCGAGAGATGAACTTCACGAAAAATGAGGCTGCGTTGGTTCTAAAGCGGTGGTACCGCAACCGCTCCAACCTACTTCTAGCCTTTCAGGCATCTGTCAATACGGAAGCCGTTCGCATGAGAGGGCTGATTTCCCGTGTGGACACCGACAGCTTCTTGTTTGTGAGCAAGTCGTGTAGTGTTTCGATACAGTTCGACTTCACTATGTTTGAGTACGAAGAGGGCACAAAAGAAGAACTGACGCAGGGGGAAACCACAAGGTTCCTTCTGTCGTCTCCGATTGCAGCTGCATACAGAAGAGGCAATGGCAGCCACATCTGCTGCCACTGAACTTGCACTAACCGTCCTAAGCATCACGGAAAACAACTCTTTAGGCTTGGAAAGAAATCGATAGAGGCCTCAGCATTGGGATACTTCGCCATGGAATTTCATATTGCCCGAGCCGTTCGAGAAAAACTAGATATTGGTGGACTCATCTTTGGTTATGCCGGCAACGTAGTTTTCGCTGATGTCACGGCAAGCCGCGAACTGGCACGCCGGCTCAACAGCCTTCGCGGACCTGAAGCGGATTCCGCGAACCCGATCAATGCGGGTGCTCTATTCGCGATGGGTCTGATTGACGAGCTCAGCCACGCCCTGGTTGCACGCTATCGCAAGGAAATCGATCCATCTGTCCACTCGGAGGCGATCCGCTGGTTTGCGTCGAAACTGGAGCCCACTAAGGTGGAACAGTTACTGCTTGCCTTCGTTGAACAATTTCCTGGTGTCGAGGTGTATCGCCAGGAATTGACAGCGCAGGAATGGCTGAACGGAACCACAGAGGGAATCCCGAACCGCGAAGCGGCCCTCGAGGAGCTCATGCTATTGTGGCTGGCCAACAGCAATCCTGCGTTTGGCCCGTTCCGCGACTTGTTTGACGATAAGGATCTGAAGTCGCAAACGATTTATCAGGGCCTGACCTCGGTCCTTCCTGACTATCTGGCCACGCGGCCGCCTGTTGCACCTGAGGTAGGAAGCCTCTTGGATGCCCTGCGTGCGCCAATGCTTGCCTCGCCAGACTCCATTGCCGGACAGCTTGAGTTCATTCGTGAAAACTGGTCCGAGTACCTACACCAAGATCTGCGCAAGATTCTGCTGGCGATAGATGTACTGCGTGAAGAGGATGTTGCTATCTGGCTCCGTTTTCATCCGCCCGGACCCGACAGGCACCGTCACGGCGCGCCAACGTGGGGCGGCGAAGGCTTTATTGGCGACGAGTTCGTCGGTTTCGACCAAGACTTCGCCAGATCTGGCGCAGATCGCCGGTATCCCGTCGATTATCAAGCTCCCTTGCAAGAGTACGAGGCCTTTAGCTCCGATTACGCCTGGATGCCCAACGTGGTGTTGGTCGCGAAGAGCACATATGTCTGGCTTGAGCAGCTGTCCAAAAAGTACGGCCGACACATCCACCATCTCAACCATATTCCTGGTGAGGAACTGCGGCTCCTCGCCGACAGAGGTATCACTGGGCTATGGCTCATCGGCCTGTGGGAAAGAAGCATCGCCTCAAGGACAATCAAGCGGCTGCGGGGGCAAACCGATGCGGTGGCATCTGCCTATTCGTTAAGGGAATACAACATTGCAGAAGACCTCGGGGGAAGGTCCGCCTATGAAGATCTGCGAGACCGTGCGGCCGCCGTTGGTATCCGGTTGGCGAGCGACATGGTTCCAAACCATATGGGAATCGACTCGGAGTGGGTCATCGAACATCCAGACTGGTTTATCTCCAGATGGAATAGTCCCTTCCCCTCGTACAGCTTCTCAGGGCCCGACCTTTCACCGGATAGCCGAGTCGAAATTAAGATCGAAGATCATTACTACGACCAGAGCGATGCCGCGGTGGCATTTCGCCTGCGGCATCATCGTGATGGAACGACGCGCTATGTCTATCACGGTAACGACGGGACATCCTTTGCATGGAATGACACAGCCCAACTCGACTACTCCAAACACGAGGTGCGAGAACAGGTCATTCAGACGATTCTGCACGTTGCCCGACAGTTCCCCATCATTCGCTTCGATGCGGCGATGGTGTTGGCGAAGCGCCATGTTCAGAGGCTATGGTTCCCGTTACAAGGCACCGGCGGATCGATCCCTTCGCGTGCCGAAAGCGCGCTGTCCCAGCAAGCGTTTGATGCTCTTATGCCGTATGAATTTTGGCGTGAGGTTGTCGACCGTGTCGCTGCCGAAGTTCCCGGAACCTTGTTGTTGGCGGAGGCTTTCTGGCTTCTTGAGGCATACTTCGTTCGAACCCTTGGAATGCATCGCGTATATAACAGCGCATTCATGAACATGCTGCGAGACGAGGAGAATGCGAAGTATCGATCCTATTTGAAAAAGACGATCGAATTCGACACTGATGTGCTAAAGCGCTATGTCAACTTCATGAGCAATCCCGACGAACGTACAGCCATTGACCAGTTTGGGACGGGCGACAAATACTTCGGGGTATGTACGCTACTCGCTACCCTCCCCGGTCTACCCATGTTTGGCCATGGTCAGATAGAGGGCTTCACCGAGCGCTACGGCATGGAGTTCAAGCGCGCACGCATGGACGAATATCCGAATGATGGACTGGTCGCTCGTCATCAACACGAGATTGCCCCCTTGCTCAAGGACCGCAGACTCTTCGCTGAGAGCACCAACTTCGTACTCTACGATTTTTGGACTGAGCACGGAACAGTCGATGAAAATGTCTTCGCCTATTCCAACCGCTGTGATGGCCAGCGAGCGCTCATCATTTATAACAACAATTACGGCACAACCCATGGCACCATCCACGTGTCGGCAGCTTTCATGAACAAGGCTGACAACCAATTGATACAAAAGAGCCTTGCTGATGGCCTGTCGATATCGTCGGAAGACTCGGTCATCTACGCGTATCGTGACACAGCCCGTGGTCTTGAATACCTTCGTCGCTCAACGGACATGTGTCATCACGGTTTATCGATGGAATTGCGTGGCTATCAATATGTGATCCTGCTGCATTGGCGCGAACTTCGTTCCTCTGCGGATCAGCCCTGGGCAGCGCTCTGCGATGCCTTGCATGGCGAAGGAGTTTATAGCGTCGAGGAGGCGCTTGCGAAGCTTCGCATGCGCCCCGTTCATGAGGCGCTTCATCGAGTAATCAACGCAAACAACGTTTGTCTATTTGCAGAAATAGCTGGAAAAGATACGAGGCAGCACCTCGCCGAAACTAGCAAAAAGTTCCCCACAGAAACTCTAAACATGACAATTGAACCGCCTAAGGAGGCACCCATAGAAGTAACGAGGGGGCGAATGATCAATGCCTCCAAAAAGGAGTTGGGCACTCCCACTCTCGATCCGAAACTTCACACGTTCCTTGAAAAAAGCCAGCTATTCTTCGAAAGCGTAATCAATACACTTTCTGCCGAAGATCAGGAAGCTATGGCTTTGCAAATAACGACGATCTCGGACGATATCACGAAGGACCCTACCGTAGGACACGCCTCTGCATTCGATCTCACACTGAGCTTCAGGAAAGAGTGCGAAGCGCTATCCTCTGCCGCTATTCATCTGCCTCGGTTAGAACAGGGCTTTTCAAGCGTGTGGCCCGCGGCTGTCCGCTACATGCTGCCGAGCAATGAACCAGGGATATCTATCGAACAAACCTGGTCCCCCGTTCTTGCGTGGATTCTTCTACGTAGTTTTCCGCCGCATGGGATGAGCGCCTCCCTGTTCGATAGGCTTCAGTTGCGGTCGGCTCTGGCGGAACTTTTTTCATCCCTGGGAATGGAAGGTGAAAAAGCGTGGAGAGCTGCTGCACAAGTAAGAATTCTGCTGTCACACGCAGATTTGCCCTCCAGTTCGTTGATTGACTCAGAGGCATTCTGGGCCGACCCCGATGTTAGATGGCTTACAGGCATCAACGAGGTCTCGAGCACCACCTACTTCAACAAAGAACTGTTCGGCGAACTGCTGAGTTGGGTTCAACTACCCACGTTGTTAAACGTTGCGCGGCAGGATGGAGCCATGCTGTTCCTTATCAATGAAATTGAACTCACTGTATCGAGAGCTTGTTCGACGGCAAAAGATGCCGGGTACAAGTTAGATAGATACCTCAACCTCATGAACCAGCAGGCACCCCCGCCTAAGCTCTGATTAGCCGACGATACCGGATTTAGCATTCATAGTTCATGCGAAACTCTATTCTCACTAACGCGAGCTGGACGTGAGCAGATCGTAAGACACTAGCCAAGTTGTCGTTACTAATTGGAGCGACAATGGACATGGCTTACTTCTGAATTCCGGTCGACTGCCTGGAGCACCGAAGTAGCTCCAGTATTGGCTCAATAAGCGACGTAGTCCGAGTTCGCCTATGGTATGGGAAAGCATTCATCGCCAACAATTTGCAATGTAGCCGGCTATCAGAATATCTCAATAGATAAGCTTCAAAGAGAATTGAATTTGACGTGAGTTCCCTGCGGTTTTGCTGATTACACCGAAACCGGCGCCTTCAAGTGTGTTCGCGGGAAGCCCCATCGTCACGATGTTGAAGATGTTGAAGAACTCGGCACGAAATTGCAGGCTGACGAGATCGCCTCCGCTCGATCGCTTACCGAACGGCGTGTCCTTGATGAAGGCAAAGTCATAGTTGTAGAAAGCTGGCCCACGAAATGTGTCTCTGCCGAGGCTGCCAAATCGGCCCTTATTCGGCCCCGTGCCATCAGGCAGATTTATTGGGATTGAAAAATAAGAGGTATTGTTTGCGCCCATTCCGAAGTAGTCTTCCCGAATCTTTCTTGCTGTAGAGAGGTTCGGCGTCGCTATCTGATCCGGGCGATCTGCGCCGTTAGAACCAGCGCCTGTCTGCTGGACTCCGGAGTAGACGGTAAAAGGTAGGCCACTGTTGATCGTCGAGATGCCCATAATCTGCCATCCCCCTGTCACCTTGGAAGAGACACTATCAAGAGCGGCCCAGTCTTCGAGATGAAGGTCCTGCACGGCGCTCAATGTAAATGCATGCCCCACATCGAAGGTTGACGGACCCTTTTCGGGGCGAGTGTTGAAGGGATCCTGCGGATAGGCTTGTGCGACTGCACCGGTTGCTCCTAAACCACCCGAAACGGAGCTGGTGTCATCGAGAGACTTGCCCCAGGTATAGCTGGCTGAAAGGCTGGGGCCACGATGGCCTACGTTCCCGGAGAGTGAAGTTTGAAGTGCGTGATAAGTGGAGTGGGAGGAGGCCGTGATGACACTCTCGAGGCCAAAGCCACCGATAGGCACGCCCGAAGAATCGAACCGCGTGTGACTGGCAAACTCAGGACCTGCTCCGGGATAAGCATTTGGAAAGCTTGTGCGCGGCAGTTTTACTCCTGCCGTTCCGACATAGTTCACATCAGCCGTCAGAGTTCCAAAGGCTCTCTCCAGACCTACGGTCCAGGTATAGAGGGTGCCGTTGCCGAAAGATCGATCGATTCCGCTGAGGCCAAGAGGGCTCACCGCATGGCTTGGGGTAAGGGCGGCTACGTCATTCTGATAGCGATCGATATCCATTACCGTATTGGGCGCTACATCCTTTGTATTGCCGCTCGCAAAGATATCTACGCCAGCCGGTGTATACGCGCGCGGCAACTGCGCAGGCGTGATCTGGAAGCCAAACGGAACAGGGGCACCCTTGGCCGCCACCAATCTGGGATAGACGGCAAACGGCGTAGAGCCTGTAAGAAAGTTGTCCTGCCAGATGTTCGGCGGGATGACCGTAATCGCGCCCCCAACATGAAACTGCAGGAGCTGTGTTGCGTGCCATGTCAGCTGTGTGCGAGGTCCCCAACCATTGAGGTTGAGCCTATACCCAGGCTGCGGGTTGACCACATATTGCTGCACATTGCCCGTATTCAGGAAGCCCGAAGTTCGTTTTGCACGCTCCGAGATCGGCGTGTAAATCTCCCATCGGATTCCGTAGTCGAGCAGGAAACGAGGATTCAGCTTCCAGCTATCCTGCGCATAAACAGCTCCCGCATTGCGATTGATCGCGGCCGGTCCGATGTGTTCTCCGTTGGAGAAATAGCTGGGGGCGACGGCCACCGTATAAACAAACGGGCTTCCCGAGAGCAATCCCGTCAATGTGTCAGGCAGTGGGTCTCCAGCATGGATATTGTGAGTTCCGCTGAGCGACGAAATATCGGCTCTCGCATATGCCGTTCCGCCGCCGAAGTCATACTCTCCGTTTGGGCTGGTGCCAAAGTAGGTAGTATCTCTGTTGAAACGAACTTCGCCGCCAAACTTCCATAAGTGGGATCCTCTTGTTACGGTGAAACTCTGTTGTGCCTGAAACAAATTTCCAAATGCTGTCATCACCGATCCCGCAGCCGAATTGAACGCTTCGTATGACCCGTCACTGAACTTCAAAGCGGGGTCGGTTCGGTTCGGCGTCGGGAAAGAGGGTGTGCTCCGCGTAACGCTTATGGACGACGCCATCGACACATTGGGCGATATAGTACGAGTAAAGTTGAACACCAGATTTCTCTGCCGATCGATGTACTGAACTCCGAACGAGGGGTCGATGGCGGTCTGGTCAGGATTCGTCGTAGGGCCAGTTAGATCGTTGAAATTGAACCGCATTAAAAAATGATTTTTATCGGAGAAGTCGTGATCGAGTCGGATGGAGAACTGATCTGCATCGGTCGCCACCTTGGACGAAGTCGCATAGGTATGCACTCCATAAGAACCGGTGGGGAGATTGGGCAGCGGATATCGTGCCAGAATCTTCGCGATTCCGGCGTCCACCGGCACGATAAGCGTATCGCCGGGATAGGCCGTCGTGTCTATCCCCTGGCGCTCTTCAGCCGTTGGAACGGGAAAGACCTGCGTGGTCCCGAGCACTTGGCGAAAGCCCTGATATTGCCCAAAATAAAATGTCTTTCCCCGACCGTCGTACAGGTGAGGAATCACAACGGGACCGCCATTGGTAAAGCCAAACTCGTTGCGTCGAAAAGGTGGGATTCGTTCCGGATGCTCAGCCGTTGCATGGTCAAAGTAGTTGCGCGCATCGAACGCAGAGTTTCTGACGAATGAGAAGACCGATCCGTGAAATCCGCTGCTCCCCGATCGGGTGATGATGTTGGTGAAGCCAGCTGCGCCTCGGCCAACCTCGGCGGGCATCCAGCCGGAACTCGACTTTATCTCCTCGACCGCGTCCACATTAAAGTTAGAGAAGGTCGAGCCGCCCATCTCGGGATCACTGATATCAGCACCGTCCATCGCAAATACGGCTTCCACGCCGCGTTGGCCATTAATCGCAAATTGCTGCGTGAAGTTCGTGGCGCCGTTTGCATCGGTCATCGTGCCGGCGGCCAACAACAAAAGCTGGCTGAAGTCCCGCTTGTTGAGCGGCAGCACACTCACAGTCTGGCTCGATAGCGCTTCCCCACCAGTGGATGTACCCAGATCAGCCGCTGAAGTTACAGAGAGGCTTTTCTGGGCAGAAAGCGTAATGGCAACTGTAGGAGACGTGCTCACTACGTTGATGGGGACTGCATATTGAATCTTGTCGTGATTCACATCGACTGAAAGCCGATACTGCCCGGCGGGTATCAGTTCAATCCGAAACTGCCCGCCTGTTGCCGTCGTTGCATTGAAGGTTCTGCCCTGCCCTTTAAGGTGAATCTCTGCACCCGGAATCGGTACACCTGCAGTGTCGCGGAGCACTCCCTGCCAGAAAGGAAGTGCCGCATTCTGCGCCAGGATCCCCTGCGAAAATACAAAACAGGCTACAACCGCCACAGCCAGAATTTTGGAATACCACATCATCACCAACTACGAAGCCTGAGATTTTGCGTTTGCATCATTCGCGAAAGTTTCCTTTACTCGTTCCTGGAGAAGAGTTCGGCTGCTCCATATTACTTGTCGCGTACGTATCATAACGAGTCAGCCCAAAGTCAGCCAGCAAGTCTTCTCGTTTGCAATCCTCAATCCTTCGACTCGGATGAACAAAGTCCCTCACAGATACGGGAGAACTCCCTAAGTTGCCATAACCCGTCGGCCACGTCCTATGGTCCTGGAAAAGATGGAGGCTCATCGTCGCGCCCTACACCCCAACTCTTGTTCGGAAGATCACCTAAATCGAACTCAAGGGTTCCGCCACTGAGGGAAAAACTCTCTGGCAGCCACGTCTTTGAACTCGGCTTGCCGTTCACCTTCACCCCTTGGACATAGAATCTGTCCGTCGCCGCGCCCGCGGCTCGTATATGGATATCTCCATTCGGTCGATGGATTGTCAATTTCGAGAAGAGTGGGCTGGCGAGTACGAACTCCGCTCGGCCCGGGATCTCGGGATAGAGTCCCATCGAAGCGAATACGGCCCACGACGACATCTCTCCAAGGTCGTCGTTACCAGGAATGCCATCCGGTGCATCTTTCCAGATCGTGTTGAGTACCTGTCGTACAAGCTGCTGTGTCTTCCATGGCTGCCCAGCAAAATCGTAGAGCCATGGCGTCTCGATTGATGGTTCGTTAGCCAGTTCTGCATGCAATGGTCCGGCCTTGGTTACCGCCGGAGCTCCTTTCTCGTCATAAAAGAATTTGTCGAGTCTCGCAACTGCCTTATCTCTTCCACCCATCTGTTCAAACAATCCGGCAACGTTGAACGGTACCATCCACACATATTGCGCAGCACTGCCCTCTACAAACCCGGCGCCAGTTGACGGTGTAAAGGCATGTGGTGTCGGATCATTGTCTTCGTCATCATCTTTATGAACCGGTGGCCAGCTTCCATCCGCATTGCGGTTCATGAAATACCCACCATCCGGTGCAGCGTTGGAGTTCCAGATGTTCTTCCAATACTGGGCCCTCTCTGCAAATCTCTTCTGCGTGCTTTCATCGCCGAGATGCCCTGCGAGCGCGGAGAGCGAAAATTCTGCAGTTACGTCCTCCAGCGTGTCAGCTGCCGGACCCCAGGCAGGTGCGCCCACTGGAATGTAGTGCAGCTTCAACCATTGATCGAGTCCGGGACGCTGACCGACGCACTCCACCGGACATCCGTCATGGCTTAGATCCTCTTTGGTCGGAACATCTGCTGCCTGGGCTAACGATGCTAGTGCTGCTTTGGCATCGAACTCCCTTCCTCCAAAAGCCCAGATATCCGCGATTGCGGCCGCCGCCGGATCGCCATTCATGACGTGGGTTGCGCCACCCATGTGAGTCCAACGATCCCATCGCCCACCATCCTGCACCGACTGGTTATAGAGGCTCTGTGCAATATCGCTTCCCAGCTTAGGATCCAGCCAGGTCAGCAGTTGGAACTGCGATCGATAAACATCCCACCCAGAGAAATTAGCGTACTGCACCAACTGTGGCGGCGCGATTCGGTGAACCTTGCCATCCATTCCCATGTATTCACCGTTTATGTCGCTGTACGTGGTGGGAGTCATGAGAGCGTGATACAGCGCTGTCGTGAATATCCTTCGCTGCTCTTCCGTACCGCCTTCAATCTCGATCTGATCAAGACGTTTGTTCCATGCCGTCCGGGCTCGCGCTGCAGCCTGCTCGTAGGTTGTGGCGGTAAGACTTTCCGCATCGAGATTGGCCTTTGCGTTGGCCTCACTTACGTAGGAGATTCCGATCCGCACGCGGACCGCGCCACCGGTACCGAATGTCACCCAAACCCCTGAGCCACGACCAGTCTCTGGGATACCCTTCGGTCCGAATCCTGTACCACCTTCGGACTCGGTCGCTCCTGGACTTACCCTTTCATCTCTCCATGAACCGGAATCAGTAATCGGTCGATCGAACTGGGCCACAAAGTGGAGCGTGTAATAGGGTCGACGGTCTTCCGTGCCAATGTACCCGCAGAAGTTGCCGCTCTTTACTGACCCGGTAACCATTCCTGTCTCCAGATTGATTCGGGTCTTTGCTTCGGCGGACCCTGCCTCAGAGTCGGACGTCCGCACCAGCACTCGTGCCGGTTTACCATCTGGAAACCGGAAGGTTGCGACGCCCATGCGTGTGGCCGCCGAAAGATCCACCTCAACTCCGTTGTCCAGCTTTACCTGATAAGAACCTGGCTCAGCCTTCTCGTGTGCGTGGTTAAACTCCGACGAGTAAGCATGTCGAAAGTCAGAAGACGGTGATTTGTCTACGATCTCAGTGATCGGCATGATCGGGACATCGCCGGAACCGCCCGCGCATCCCCAACCCTCGACATTGGTAAGGCTGAAGCCCCTTATTCCGGTGGCGCGATATTCATATCCACCCGGAGCAGCGATCATTCGTTTGGTATTTACCGGAATAGCTTCAGGGCTAAACTGCACCATTCCAAACGGCATGGTGGCGCCAGGAAAGACATTCCCTCCATTTGTCGTTCCGACAAACGGGTTGACCTCTGAGGACCTATCGGCATAACCAAAGACGGTCTGCGACGAAATGGTGGTTCCGACCACCAAGGCGATAGTCAATATGCGGGAAAGTAGAGAACGCTGTGTGAAGAACATTCGTGAAGCGTAAGGCATGCTTTATCTTACTGTCACGAATTTTGAAAATTGGAGGATAGAGATCAGAATCGCCATCCACTAGACAAGTGGTCTGCCTTTTGTCTCGGGAATCCAAAACCAGCAAAGCGCCGCCATAACGAATGCGGTTCCAGCTGCGGCAAATGCAACGCCAAATCCATGTTGTTGGGCCATGCTCCCAACCGCAAATGGCGCGGCGGCGCTTGCAACGCGGCCGATGTTATAAGCAAAGCCTTGTGCTGTAGCGCGGATTCGGGTTTCATAGATCTCTGCTGTCACCGTGGCGAACCCGGTGTAGTACCCGGTTCCGAAGAACGCAACCAACGGACCGAGTGCTATGAGTAGCCAGGGTGAATGGGCGCGCGCGTGGAAGAACATGAGAAGCGCTGCCAATATCAGATAAATGACATAGCAGCGCTTGCGTCCAAACACATCGCTCAGAAAGCCGAAGCTGACGTAGCCGAGCCACATGCCAGCCTGCATGGCGATCACGGTGGCAGACATCGCGTGGGTGGACAGTCCAACTCCACCTCGGTCGGTGGGTAAGGAAAGATAGGCGGGGACCCACAGATTGAAACCCCACCACGCAAACAGCGTGCATGAGTTCATGAGCGTGATGGCGATGGTGATTGTCCGCAGATCACTCCGAAAGATGTGACGAAAGCCGTGCAGGGGACCTTTGCGGGGGAGGGCTGCGCTGCGTTTCCATAGTTCGGGTTCTGCCACGCGACGGCGAACGGCCAGCGTAAAGAAGGCAGGCAGAATTCCTACAAAGAAGACTGCACGCCATCCCTTCCACGGCAGGACCAGACCGGCGACTAGAGCCGCGAGGGCATAGCCAACGGCCCAGGAGCTCTGCATGATCCCAAGAGCCTTTCCGCGGTGCTTGTCGGGCCAGGTCTCGGATACGAGGGCTGCACCGCTTGCCCATTCGCCACCCATGCCGAGGCCAAGCAGGATGCGGAATATCGCGAGCTGGACGATGTTTTGAGCGAAGCCGCAGGCAGCCGTGAAGATTGCGTAGATGAGCACGCTGCCGATGAGAGCTCTCACGCGGCCGTATCGGTCTGCAATAACGCCGAAGACCAAGCCGCCCGCTGCCGCAGCGAGCAGTGTGATGGAACCGAGGACTCCGGCTGTTTGTTTGCTAATCCCGAGATCGAGGATCAGCGAAGCCAGGACAAGCGCATAAAGCATCACGTCAAAGGAGTCCAGCATCCAGCCGAAAGAGGCCGCAACGAGCGCGCGACGTGCTTCGGGCGGAGCCTGACGCCACCAATCAAAATGGGTTGGTCGTGATGTTTGACTCAGCTGCGATATCTCGCTCATCTCGTACCCTTGGCGGTCGCTGGTCCGTATCCGCCTCCACCGGGCGTCTCGATCCGCAGGCGATCACCGGGTCTGAGTTCGAGCCACGCTTTGGCAGGAACGGTCTCCACAGAGCCGTCAGCCCGGATGACTGTGTTCCTTCCGCAGCCGCCGGGCTCGCCCCCTTGCGCTCCGTAGGGATGGCTGGTGTGGCGTTCGCTGAGCAACGTGATGGAAGTTTCGGTCAACATCTCATACTCTCGCAGGATGCCTTCTCCGCCAGGATAACGGCCGTCTCCGCTGCTGTCGTGGCGCAGTCCATAGCGATGGATGCGGAGAGGAAGATAATGTTCGATCGCCTCGATTGGCGTATTGCGCGTGTTGCTCATGTGGGTATGCACACCGCTGAGGCCCGCCAAGCCGTTGCGGCCCCCCATACCGCCACCGATGGTCTCGTAGTAGGCGAAAGGAGTGCCATCGTCGGGTCGTCTCCCTCCGAGTGCCACATTGTTCATCGTCCCCTGACTGGCCGCGGGAATGATGTTGGGCAATGCCTTTGCGAGCGCTCCAAGCACGACGTCGGTAATTCGTTGCGATGTCTCAACATTGCCGCCTGCCACTGCCGCCGGACGCACAGCGTTTACGATCGTCCCCGGAGGAGCGATGACACGGATAGCGCGCGAGATGCCGGAGTTGTACAGGACATCTTCCTGAACGAGACATCGAAAGCAATAGAGTGTCGCTGACAGGGTGATGGCAAAATTTGCGTTGACACCGCCGCTAGTCTGGAGTTCTGTGCCCGTGAAATCGACCTCGGCCTGATCGCCAGCGATGCGGACTGTAGCGCGAATGCCTATGCGCTCACGGCGGAAGCCATCGTCGTCTACTACATCTTCAAAGCTGTATTCGCCGTCGGGAATAGTTGCGATCGTGCGACGGAGGATGCGCTCGGCGTAGTCCTGCGCTGCGCGAGCATGGCTTCGTACTCGCTCAAGCCCATAGCGTGCGACGAGTGCACGCAGACGGGCTTCTGCGACCCGATTGGATGCGATCTGCGCACTGAGGTCGCCTTCCCGCTCGGCGGGAGTGCGCACATTTGCCAGAATCAGCGCCATGACATCGGGACAGATCTCACCGCGGCGCACGAGTTTGATGGGGGGAAGGATGAGTCCTTCCTGGAAGATCTCCTGAGCGAGCGGCATAGAGCCGGGGCTGATGCCGCCTACATCGGAGTGATGAGCACGATTAGCGACGTAGAAGGCTGGAGCAGCTTCTCCATCGAGAAAGACCGGCTGTACCAGAGTGATGTCGGGAAGGTGGGTGCCACCGCGGAAGGGATCGTTGAGAATGACCACGTCGCCCGGATCCATGTTCACCTGCTGGATGGCAGCCTCGACGGAGAGCGGCATGGCGCCCAGATGTACTGGCATGTGATCGCCCTGCGCGATGGTATGGCCATGTTCATCATAGATGGCGCAGGAGTAGTCCAGGCGTTCTTTGATGTTAGGTGAGAAGCCAGTCCGGCAGAGTGTAATTCCCATCTCCTCTGCGATGGAGATGAAGATGTTTTTGAAGATTTCGAGTTCGATGGGATTAAGCGTTTCTTGACGGGAATTACTCTGCGCTGCTGCAGTCTTCTCCGCGAGTTGATTACGGTCAGGCGCTTCGGCACGTGTCGCAATCAGAATGCCTGCGCCGTCGATCCGGAAACGATAGTGCGGCGTGATGACCACGGTGGACTCGCCGCTCGTGATGATCGCCGGGCCCTGTCCCTCCATGCCGGGGAGCAATGTCTCTCGATGGTAGATCGCGGTCTCCCACGAGCCACCAGCAAACCATGTCGAGCGGACGCTGACAGGTAGTGGCAAGGGCTGGCTGACAGCAATTGGTGAGGGCAATGTAGGCTTCTGCGTTATGCCAGCGGCGTTGACCCGAACGTTCACAACCTCCGTGATTCGCGACGGGTTCGAATAGCCATAGAGCCGCTGGTGCAGACGGTTGAAGTCCTCGTTGAAGTCGGGAGTAAGAGGCACATTAATCTCGTAGGCTTGTCCCCGATAGCGCATATCGAGCGAGCACTCGATGACGATGCTCTGCTGCTCAAAACCCTCAGTGGCAAGGTCTGCCTGAGCTTGGCTGATCAGTGGCGCCAGATACTGCTGCAGATCAGAGAATGTAATGGTGTCTGACTGCTTCAGAATGGTCTGCGAGTAATCTTTTCTCACATCAGCGAGTAGCATGCCGAGCGCAGAGAGAACGCCACCATGCTCCGGGATAAGTACGGTTCCGATTTCGAGCGCGTCTGCAATCTCGCAGGCGTGCATGCCTCCTGCACCACCGAAGGCCAGCAGTGAGAACTCACGCGGGTCATAACCGCGCTGAACTGAGACGGTCCGAATCGCACGCTCCATGTTGGCGTTGGCAATCTGAACGATTCCCTCTGCCAGTTGCGTCGGAGTGATCCGAAGCTCGTCTGCGAAGATCCTGGCGCGTTCCGAGGTGCGCATGATGTCAAGCTGCATGCGGCCACCGAGAAAATATTTTGGATCGAGGCGACCTAACAGTAAGTTCGCATCTGTTACGGTAAGTTCGTCGCCCTTGCCGTAACAGACGGGACCTGGCTCAGCGCCTGCGCTGCGAGGGCCGACCCGCAACGAACCGCCACTATCTACATAAGCGATGGAGCCTCCACCGGCGCCAACTGAGTGGATATCGAGAATTGGTAGCCGCACGGGAAAGCCACCCACGGTGGATTCATTCGTCGTACCGAGTTGGCCGTCGACGAGACTTACATCGGTGGAGGTGCCCCCCATATCGAAGAGAATCACTCGATCAAAACCGGAGGCGCGCGCAACTGCTTGGGCTCCTATAGCGCCTGCCGCAGGACCGGAAAGGATGGTGCGCACCGCGGAATTGCGGGCTTGAGGTGCGGAGATGGAGCCGCCGTTCGATTGCATGATGTGCAACCGCGTTCCAGCGAGATCCCGCTCCAGCGTCGTTAGATAACTTGACATCATGGGCGTGACATAGGCGTTGACCACTGTCGTGCTCCAGCGCTCGTACTCGCGATACTCGGGCAGAACGCTGTGCGAGGACGAGACAGTAAAACCGGCCTGCTCAAGGTGACGAGTAACCTGCTGTTCATGGATCGGATTTGCGTAAGAGTGAAGGAGGCACACGGCCACGCACTCAACTCTTGTCTGAATTAGCTTTTTGGTCAGCTCTTCCAATTCCTGAGCATGCAAGGCCTCCAGCACATTCCCGTGACAGTCAATCCGCTCGACTATGCCAAAGGTGAGACCCTCGTCAATCATCGGCCGGTTGCCACGCACCTGAAAGCTATAAAGTTCGCGTCGAGTCTGTCTCCCGATTGCAAGAACGTCTTCGAATCCTTTGGTAGTGACCAATGCGACGCGGGCACCCTTGCGCTCGAGCAGCGCGTTAGTGGCCACAGTCGACCCATGAATTACTTCGGAGACGGGATCGCTCCCCATCAACTCCCCGATACCGGAGAGGATGGCACGAGCCGGATCGTCCGGAGTAGAGCGCACTTTGTGAACTGTAAGCCCGCGAGCATCAAGTCGCACCAGGTCGGTAAATGTGCCGCCTGTGTCTACACCAAGCCGGATCATTTGCTGCTAACCGTGGCTGCTGTGAAAACACTGAAGGAGGCAATTTCGGCGCAACCAAACGGATCGTACTGATGTGCGGAGAATGCAGACTTGCCTAATATTTGATTGAGGTGTCGCATCAATTTGAGAGAAATATAGCATTGGAGCTCAGAATTAAGAGCTGCGCCAATTTTGTGAAGCCTGGAGTCCCGCCACAATGGCGCGATTCTTGGCAATTTCACCTATATCTCCCTCTGAAGTTGAACAGAGAAGACGAAATGGCGGAAGAGGAGGGATTCGAACCCCCGATACCCTTTCGAGTACGCCAGTTTTCAAGACTGGAGCCATCAACCACTCGGCCACTCTTCCTTTCTGCAGTTTAGTACGTGGCACCTCGCAGCGCAAAAATGATCGCAATTCCAAACAGCAATACAGAAACTGGTGTTACGTTCCAAACCGTGTGTCGCGTAACTCTTCGAAACTGTCCACTGGATGAAAGAGCTCGCCAAACGCTCTCAGTAACCATTCAAGTCATATCGCGTCACTTCCTCCAGAAGTCAGAGCAAAGCAAGCTCGCAGCGAGCGCCAAGACGCAGCCTATCCATATTCTTCGCTCCCTGCACAGCGAGCTACGCAGCTACGGAAAACTTGACTTAACCATCCCGGAAACCAGCAGCACTCCCCAAACAAGCCGAGCCCGCGCCGCCAATGACCCTAGACCAAGTCCGGACCTAAAGCATCTATTTCAAATACTTTAGGACTTTGAGTCCAGGGTAGGGGGTACCACAAAGTCTAACCGTTCTCAACGCCACAAATCCTTCGCGAAGTTAGAATAGACAAGATAACCAAAAAGCCCTCGCTCGAAGAGCCGGAAGGTCCCACAACTCAATGCATCGCTGGTCGCAACTCTTTATCCCCACCCTTCGTGAAGCCCCCGCAGACGCCGAAGTCGCCAGCCACAAGCTCCTCCTCCGAGCCGGTTACATCCGCCAGCTCGGCGCCGGCATCTATAGCTACCTCCCGCTCGGCAACCGATCCATCAACAAGATCATCGCCATCGTCCGCGAAGAGATGGACAAGATTGGCCAGGAGTTCCTCCTCCCCGCGCTCAATCCTCGCGAGCTATGGGAAGAGTCCGGCCGTTGGTCCGTCATGGGCGAAAACATGTTTCGCCTCAAGGACCGCAAGGGTGCAGAGCTCTGCCTCGCCATGACCCACGAAGAGGTCATGACCTCCATCGCCCGCAACGAGCTCCGCAGCTACAAGCAGCTCCCCCAGATCTGGTATCAGATCCAGACCAAATTCCGCGACGAGCCCCGCCCCAAATCCGGTCTCCTCCGCGTTCGCCAGTTCATCATGAAGGACTCCTACTCCTTCGACATCGATGACGCCGGCCTCGATCTCTCCTACCAGAAGCATGACCAGGCCTATCGCAACATCTTCACCCGCTGCGGTCTCGAATTCGTCGCCGTCGAGGCGGACTCTGGAGCCATGGGCGGCTCTGCCTCCCAGGAGTTCATGGTCTACACCGATGCCGGCGAAGACCTCATCGCCAGCAGCGCCTCTGGCTACGCCGCCAACATCGAGAAAGCCACCAGCCGCCTCGCGCCTGTCGAAGACCTCGCCCCCACAGGCGACGGCAATCCCGAACTCGTCCACACTCCAGGACAGCGCACCATCGAAGAGGTCGGCGCTTTCCTTAATACGCAGCCTCAGCACCAGATCAAGACCATGGCCTACATGGCCGAGCTGCCAGAAGCCGACCACACAAAGCTCGGCAAGCTCCGACCCGTAGTCGTCTTTCTCCGTGGCGATCACTCCCTAAATGAAGCCAAGCTCCTCCTCATCGCCGGCGGTGAACTCCGGCCCATGACGCCCGAGGAACTCCAGACCACCTTCAATGCTCCCGCAGGCTATCTCGGCCCCATCGGGATCGAAGCCGCACCTCATCCTAAGAAGCCCGGAACCCTCGTCATCCTCGACAAAGCTCTCGAAGGCCGCACCAACCTCATCGCCGGGGCCAACAAAGAGGAGTTCCATCTCCGTAACGTCACCCCAACGCGCGACTTCAAGCCCACCATCATCGCCGACGTTCGCAACATCAACGAAGGCGAGCTCGACCCCATCGGCAGCCAGCCTCTGCGCCTCGGCAAGGCAGTCGAGATCGGCCACATCTTCAAGCTCGGCTACCGATACACCAAGTCCATGGGCTCCACGGTCCTGAACCGCGACGGCAAAGAGACCACCCCCATCATGGGCTGCTACGGCATCGGCATCGAACGCATCCTGACCGCCGCCATCGAGTCCTCCGCCGTAGCCAACGGAGGTTCCGCCTACGCCCTCCATCCCTCCATCGCCCCCTACCAGGTCGTCGTCACCATCACAAACATCGGTGACGCAACTCTCCTCGCCGCAGGAGAAAAAGTAGCCGCCGACCTGGCCGCCGCAGGTCTCGACGTCCTCCTCGACGACCGCGACGAGCGCGCCGGAGTAAAATTCAAGGATGCCGATCTAGTAGGCATCCCCTATAGAATCAACATTGGACGCGGAGTAGCTGAAGGTAAGGTTGAATTTGTTGACCGCCTCAAGAACTTCAATCAGGATGTCGCTCTGAATCAGATAGCATCCACCGTAGCTGATCAGATAACATCCGCCCTGCAAACCTCGCTCCCTGCATTCGCAGTCTAATCGTCTAAACGAAAGAGCCCTTTTTGCCAGTCAAGCTCAAATACGGCAGCACTCGCGGTACAACAAAGTCTCACGACCTCCGCAATCGTCTCCTCCGCGGAGCCCTCGTCGCATGTCTAGCCGGAGTCATCGTCTTTGCCGCCGTCTTTGGTTACTTCTACCATCACTACCAACAGGTTGTAGATGACCGCCTGGCCGCCGGCCCCATCTTCGCTAGCGTCTCTCAAATCTACGCCGCTCCACGCGAAGTCCGTCCCGGCCAGAAGCTATCTGCCGCCGCAATCGCCACCGATCTACGCCAGGCCGGTTACAACGGCAACCCGGAACTCGGCACCTTCCAGCTCAACGGCGACAACATCTTCATCAAACCCGGGGCCCAGAGCTTCCACACGACCGACGGTGCCACCATCAACACCTCCGACGGTGTCGTCAAAAGCATCACGGCCGAAAACGGCGTTGCCCTAAGCGCCTACGAGCTCGAGCCGCAGCTCATCACCGCACTCTCCGAAGACAAGAACCGCACCAAGCGCCGTCTCGTTTCGTTCGACGAAATTCCACCGCACCTCGTCCACGCCGTGCTTGCCATTGAAGACCGCGACTTCTTCAACCACGGCGGCATCAACTATCTCCGCACCGCCAAGTGCGCTGTTATGGATATCATCGCCCGTCATGCTTCCTGCGGTGGATCCACGCTCACCCAGCAATTAGCCCGCGGCTTCTTCCTCTCACCAGAAAAGCGCGTCACTCGCAAGCTCCGCGAGATCATCATCAGCTTCCAGCTCGAAGCCCGCTTCAACAAAAAGCAGATCTTCGAGATGTACGCCAACCAGATTAACCTCGGCCAACGCGGCAGCTTCGCCATCAACGGCTTTGGCGAGGCCGCTCAAACCTACTTCGGCAAAGATCTCCGTCAGCTCAATCTCGCCGAATCAGCCTTGCTCGCTGGCATGATCCAGCGCCCCAATTACTTCTCTCCCTACAAGCATCCCGAACGCGCCATGGAGCGCCGCAACCTCGTCCTCGACTCCATGGTCGAAACCGGCGCCATCACTGCAGCCGAAGCCAGCCGAGCCAAAGCCGAACCCCTCCGCCTCGCTCCACCTAACGTAGACGCCAGCGAAGCCCCCTACTTCGTCGATCTCGTACATGACCAACTCGTCCAGCGCATCGGCGACCAGGGCCTCGCTCATCAGAGCCTCCGCATCTACACCTCGCTCGACCCCGAACTCCAGCGCGCCGCCTCCGAAGCCGTCGAAATCGGCATGCAAAATGTCGACGAGATGATCCGCAAGTTGCACGGTAAGAGCACCGCGCCCATCAACTACCCGCAAGTCTCGCTCATTGCGCTCAACCCTCACACCGGCCAGGTCCTCGCCCTTGTCGGAGGCCGCAACTATGGTGTCTCCCAGCTCAACCACGCAGTCGCAGAGCGACCCACTGGCTCCATATTCAAGCCCTTCGTCTACGCCGCCGCCTACAACACTTCGCTCAACGGCACCGACCTGGACGGCAACGGCGTCTTCACCGCACTCACGCGCCTGAACGACGACCCCACCACATTCACCTTTGACAACGGCCGCCAAACCTATAGCCCCGGCAACTTCGAGAAGGGTGAATATCCCGGCATGGTCACTGCGGTCCAGGCCATCGCGCACTCGCTCAACATCGCGACCATCAACCTGGCCCAAATGGTCGGCTTTGAGAACGTAGCCGCCCTCGCCCGCAGCGCCGGCATCACCAACGCCCGTGCCACCCCGTCCGTCGCCATCGGCACCTACAACGCCACCCCCCTCGACATGGCCGGAGCCTACACCGTCTTTGCCAACAACGGCGTTCACCTCAAGCCGTGGATGCTCGCCAGCGTCCGCAACGCCAACGGCGATATCGTCGCCGACTACGCGCCCGAAGCCAAGCAGGTCCTTGACCCCCGCGTCGCCTTCCTCACCCAGTCCCTGCTCGAAAACGTAATGACCTTCGGCACCGGCGCCGCTGCCCGTCGTCGCGGCTTCACCGCCCCCGCTGCCGGCAAGACCGGAACCTCCCATGACGTCTGGTTCGCGGGCTACTCCTCGAATCTGCTCTGCGTTGTGTGGGTCGGAAACGACGATTACACAGATATCTCGCGTGGACTAACACATCCGCTTCAAGGTGCCGACGCCGCAGCTCCCATCTGGGCCGAGTTCATGAACCGCGCCATCAAACTCCCCCAGTACTCCGACGTCAAATCCTTCTCTCCGCAGGAAGGCGTTACCAGCGCCCGCATCGACAAGACCACAGATCTCCTTGCCGACTCTACTTGCCCCGGCAACGCCTTCTATGCCGCTTTCCTCGACGGCACCGCCCCGGTCAACAGTTGCAGCCAAATGTCCGAGAGCCCACAGAACTTCCTCCAGAAACTCTTCGGCATAGGTGGTCATCCCGCCCCACAACCCAACTCCCCGGCAGCCCCGGCTACAACGCCCCCCGCAACACCGCCCGCTTCGCACAACGCCCCCAACACCCCTCCGGACGGCAACGCCCCCGACACCACGCAGCCCAACCAACCCAAGAAGAAAAACTTCTTCCAAAAAATCTTCGGCGGCGGCAACGACAAAAACAAACAGCAACAGCCAACGACAACACAACCGCCTCAGCAGTAACGAGCCAGCACGAACATCCGGGTGCCCCATCCTGAACGCCCCTGATCGCGCGAAGGTTGGAGAGTCACTCTGTCAGGCAGTCCGATCTACCTCATGGGCTGGCACTCCGGACACCAATAGGTAGACCGCACCTGCACGCCCTGCTTTCGCATCATCACCGCAGCCCCACACCGCCGACACTCCTGCCCCTGCCGCCGATACACCCAAAGCCGTTCCTCCCGATTCATCGCATGAGTCGTCCGCCTGTTCCCCGACGTCGTCACAATTCCCGCATCAGTCCCCTCCGCGACATTCGTCTTCATATATCGCCACGCGAAATCCACCACTCTCTCCATCTCGCGCTCCGTAATCGTTCGCATCGCACGAAACGGATTCACCCCCGCAGCAAACGCCACCTCGCTCTTATAAACATTCCCCAACCCAGCCATCACTTGCTGATTCAGCAGCACCACCCCAATCTCTGCATCAGGATTCTCCCGCCCATACTCAATCAACCGAGCCACACCACCCTCAACCGTAAACTCATCCGACAAAATATCAGGCCCCAATTTAGGAACCTGCGAACTCCTCTCCAATGACCGAGCCGTATGAAACTCCGCAATCGGAACATTGAAAGCCACCGCCTCCCAATCCGCCGTCTTGATCACCACCCGCATCCGCGAACGCCCCATCCTCCACTTCTCACCCACGCGATACAGATGCCAGCTCCCGCTCATCAACATATGCGTAACCAGAATCAAATCGCCGCTGAAATAAATCAGTAGCCACTTCCCCCGAGACTCCACCTTCTCCACCACGCGCCCCACCAGAGGTGAATCATCATCCACCCGAGCCAGCTTTGCCAGCCCCGTCTCAAATCCCGTCACCACCTTGCCACCAATCGCCCTCTGCAAAGCCCGCGCCGCCCGATAGATCGTATCCCCTTCAGGCATGCCCACCACTCCCCACTACCTGCCGCTTCCGCACATTGAACCCCATAGGCGCAGCCGCAAATCCAGCCTCCAGCAAAAATTTACCCATCGGATGCTCCGCCACCGGCACTCCATTTACAGCCGCAATCAACATCCCTGCCCGCACATCACCGTCATCACTTCTCTCCTGCACCCGCTCCACCAAAAACTCAGCAAGCGATCTCCCCACCTGCGACCGCTGCGGCTCCTCCTCCGGCAAAAACACCTGAACATTCGGATTCCCCCGCCGCAGATAAGCCACCAGCGCGCCATCACAAAGAATCACCCGAGCCCCGACACTCCGCGTCAATGACGACCCCGCATCCGGAGCCGCAGGCCACCGCAACAACGCTCCATAGGGATTCGCAGGATCAGTAGCCGCCAACTGCAATATCTCCGGCTTCTTTTCCTCTGAAGAAATCCTCAGCGATCGCAGCAGATCCACCGCCGCAGGCATAGCAAACTGCGTAGCCCCCAAATCCGCCGCAAAATATCCGCGCCGAATCCGCCCACTCTCTTCCATGGCCTTCAGCACATCGTAGACAGCCGAAAACCCACCCGGCAGATTCTCCGCATGCGCCGTCTCACGAAACACCACGCCATACCGCGTCAATAACTGCTGCGCTATCGCGTGACTCCACTCCGTCATCGATCTCCCTGTATCAAGCGCTGCCCCCTGCAACGCCCATCGCCCCTGCCCAGTCGGCGGAGTCGTCCTGCGCGACCTAAAGCTCGCCGTCCCACCCTGCTTATGCACTCTCCGGGCAGGCTTGCTTGCCCCTGAGGATCGTTCGCAATAAGCCCTCAGCGCAGCCACACCATCATTCGTTACCATGCCCTTCCACACCAGCCCCCAGAAAGCATCCAACGTCTCCCCCGGATATCCACCGCCAACCCCCTCATGCAAATCCTGAAAGAAAGATGCCCCACGCACCTGCAGATAAGCCACAATTGCCGCCTCTTTCTCAGAAAGCTCGGGCACAACCCGCGGCGGCCAGAGCATCGAAAGCTTCTCCGCCAAATAAAGCCCCATCCGCCCATCCCGCTCCCCCAGCGGCTCAAGGCCTACCCACACCACCTCACCCGCTGCAATCAACAAATCCAGATCGCTCGCCTTATACCCCATCAACCTCGCAGGCAAAATCTCCGTCTCCAGAATCGAAGCCGGCAGGGGTGCCCCCTGCAAATTCTCAATCACATCCAGCAGCGCATCCAACCCGCGTCTAGGCTGCAGCACACCCTGCCACCGCGTAAACAACCGAGCCAGCGTCCGCTGTTCAACCGGCTCAACCTCCTTCCGCAACCGCGCAAGCGACTTCCGCCGAATCGTCCGCAACACCTCTTCATCGCACCACTCGCGATGGATCCCACCCGGCCGAAACCCACCCTCCACCACACGCCCAATCTGTACCAACCGCTGCAGCACCGACTCCACACTCTCAGCCGAAAGTCCAAACCGCCCAGCCGCCTCCTGCGTCGTAAACGGCCCATGCGTCCGCGCAAACCGCCGCAACAAATCCACCATCGCATCCGGAGCCGCCGTCAAAAATGCAGTCGGCAATCCCGGAGGCAGCGGAACCCCCAGCGCATCCCGATATCGTGCCGCATCCTCCACCGCAATCAGCCTCTTCTCCCCCGCAATCCCAACCTCCAGCACACGCCGTGCCTTCATCAGCCGAGCCACACTCTCCACCACCTCATCCGACACGCACCGCACCCGCAACTCACCCCGCGTCAGATCCCCAATCCGCAGCAACAGATCATGCACCCCATCCATCGTCCTGACCTTGTAGTCAGAAACCGTCCCCTGCAACTGCTCCTCAGTCTCCTCAATCGCCGCAGCGTCCAGCAACTCCCGCAGATCCGCATCGCCCATCAACTCGCGCAACTGATCCTGATCGATCGAAAGCGCCTGCGCTCGCCTCTCCGCCAGCGGAGCATCCCCGTCATAGATGTAGTTCGCCACATAACTAAACAGCAGCGCCGAAGCAAAGGGGCTAGGAGTACGCGAATCGACCGTATGCACCCGCAACGAACGATTCTCAACACCTCTCAGAATCTCCATCAGCGCAGGCATATCAAACACGTCCCGCAGACACTCCCTGTAAACCTCCAGCAGAATCGGAAACGAAGCATACTGACTCGCCACACTCAACAAGTCATAAGCCCTCTTCCTCTGCTGCCACAGCGGACTCCTCCCATCCGCCCGCCGTCGCGGCAACAACAACGCCCGAGCCGCACTCTCCCTGAACTTCGCCGCAAACAAAGCCGTCGATCCAAGCTGCCGCAACACCAGCTCCGCAGCCTCCGCCGGTTCCAGCAGAATCGGCTCTACCGAAGGAGCCTCATCCGTCTCCGGAAATCGCAGCACAAAACCATCTTCACTCCACATTGTCTCCACATCTTGTCCACCATTTGCCCGCACTTTCGCCGCCACCGCCATCGCCCAGGGCGCATGAATTCGGCTCCCAAACGGCGTCAACACGCACACCCGCCAATCCCCCAACTCATCTCTAACTCGTTCAATTACAATACTTCGGTCATCCGGAACAACGACAGTAGCCAACTCCTGATCCGCCAGATACCGCAAAACATTCTCCGCCGCCAACGGATCAAGATCGTGCTCCCGCGTCAGCCGTGTAACCCCCACATTCCGAGGCACTTCGCGTAACTCCCGCACCAACGCGCCAATCCTGCGCCCAAACTCCAACGGCCGTCCCGCCTGATCCCCATGCCAAAATGGCATCTTCCCCGCCTCCCCCGGAGCAGGCGAAACCAGCACTCGGTCATGCGTAATCTCTTCAATCCGCCAAGCCGAAGCCCCTAGCAGAAAAACCTCTCCCTGCCTGCTCTCAAACACCATCTCTTCATCCAACTCACCCACCCGCACCGGCTTCGCTCTCTCGCCAGCCAGAAAAACCCCATACGTCCCGCGATCCGGAATCGTCCCCCCATTCAAGATCGCAATGCGCTTCACACCCGCTCGCGGAGTAATCCAGTTCTTCGTTCTATCCCAGGTAATCCGAGGCCGCAAATCCGCAAACTCATCTGACGGATACCGCCCCGCCAGCATATCCAGCACGCCATCGAATACTCCCCGACTCAATCCCGCAAAAGGAGCCGCACTCCGCACCAGCCCAAACAAAGCCGCATAGCTGATGCCCGGACTCTCCTCCTCATCGCTCCCACGCTTACTTCGTCTCTCCGCGTCCTGCACACCCAACGGCGGATGCGCGACCACCGCCACCATCTGCTGCGCCAGCACATCCAGCGGATTCCGCAGAAACCGCGTCGACTCCACATGTCCCTCATGCATCGCCCGCGTCACCGCCGCACAAGCAACCAGATCCGACCTGTACTTCGGAAAAATAATCCCATTCGAAGGCGCACCCACCTGATGCCCCGCTCTCCCAATCCGTTGCATCCCACTAGCCACGCTAGGCGGAGCCTCAATCTGAATCACCAGATCGATCGCACCCATATCAATCCCCAACTCCAGCGAAGAAGTAGCCACCAAAGCCTTGATCTCCCCAGCCTTCAGCAACTCCTCAATCTCCGTCCGCTGAGTAGCCGCCAGCGATCCATGATGCGCCCGCGCTAGCGGCTCTCCGGCCAGTTCATTCAACGCGCCAGCAAGCCTCTCAGCCACCCGCCGAGCATTCACAAAGATCAGCGTAGAAGTCCGCTCCCGGATAATCTCCAGCAACCGCGGATAAATCGACTGCCAAATCGAAGTCCTCTTCGGCCCCTGCGAAGCCGGTCCGCTAGGTTGCTCCTCAATCTGGCCAAGTCGCGCCATGTCCTCAACTGGAACCTCGACCCTCAACTCCAAAGTCTTCCGAGCCCCGGCATCGACCACAGTCACCGGACGAAACCGCACCGACACCTCAGCCGCATCATCATCGCCCGAGACATCCATCAGCAGTGCAGCGTCACCCTCCGCCTTCCGCTGACTAGCTGACTCGCTAATCTGCTGACCCGCTGACTTGCCAATTCGCTGACCCGCCCCTTCCGCTCCACCCAAAAACCGAGCCACCTCCTCCAGAGGCCGCTGCGTAGCCGACAAGCCAATCCGTTGCACCCGCCTCCCCGTCAGAGCCTCCAGTCGCTCCAGTGACAGCGCCATATGCGCTCCACGCTTCGTCGGTACCAACGCATGAATCTCATCGATGATCACCGTCTCTACGCTCCGCAGCGCCTCTCCCGCCTCCGAAGTCAGCAGCAGATACAAGCTCTCCGGAGTCGTAATCAAAATATCCGCCGGGTGCTTTTTAAACCGAGCCCGATCCTTCTGCGGAGTATCTCCCGTACGCACACTAATCTCAGGCATCCGCACCGCGAGCCCCTCTCGCTGCGCCATATTCGCAATCCCCACCAGAGGAGATCGCAAATTCCTCTCAACATCCACCGCCAGCGCCTTCAGCGGAGACACATACACCACCCTGCACCCACGTTCAGCCTCCGGTGCCGTCCGCATCATCAGCTTGTCGATGCACCAAAGAAACGCAGTCAGCGTCTTACCCGTGCCTGTCGGCGCCAATATCAGCGTCGACTCCCCACGAGCAATCGCCGGCCACCCCTCCACCTGAGGAGCCGTCGGCCCATCAAACACCGCCCGAAACCACTTCGCCGTAATCGGATGAAACAGCGAAAGCGCGTCCTCCACAGCCGCAGCCAAGTCACGTGCCTTCGTCTTCTCTCGAACCTTCTTCGGACTGGATAGTGTACCCGGCATCGCCCTATGTATTCTCAGCAGCATACCTGCCGCACACATAGGATGCGCCACCCCCTGCTCACGTCACCGACATCTACTGCCATTAGTAGCCAGGCACAGGCCGATAAAAATAACTCCCCTCAGCAAACTCCACCACAAACCGATTCGTCGAATCCTCCGCCTGTTCCGCATTACCAAGCAGTAGATACCCATCCTGCGCCATCTGCCGATACATATCGCTGAACAGATACTGCCGCCCCTGCTCCGGAAAATACAGCAGCACATTCCGCAACAGCACCAGGTCGAACACCGGCATCTTCGGAAACGGCGCACTCAGATTCGCATACTGGAACTCACACATAGACCGAATCCGCGGAGAGATCTCCCACTCTTCTCCATCGCGCGCCATGTACTTCACCAGCATGCGTGCCGGCAATCCGCGATTCACCTCCAGTCTCCGATACCGCGCCTGCCGCGCATATTCAATCACCCGTCGCGAGATGTCAGTCCCCACAATCTTTACGTCCCATCCAGACAACGATGGAAAATACTCGGCGATCAACATCGCCAGGCTATACGCCTCCTGCCCCGTCGAACTCGCCGCGCTCCATATTCGCAGCGTCCGTTCCTCTTCCCGTTGTTCGATCAACCGAGGAAGAATCGTCTCCCGCAACATATCAAACGGCTTCAAGTCGCGAAAGAAACTCGTCTCATTGATCGTCATCGCTTCGGCCACCGCGCGATGCAAATGCGCCGGCCGATCTGCCTTCAACATCCCAACGAGATCCTCCAGGTTCGCTGCCCCAGCCATCCGCGCAATCGGTGTTAGTCGCGTATCGAACAGCGCATTACGCGATGGATCGATCATGTTAGCTGACTGTGCCAGCACCAGCTCCCGAAGATACGTGTAATCCGAATCAGAGCAAGCCATGAATCACCTCTCCCCGCGCCATGGAGATCGCAGCATGATGTTGTACGGGCATCCTTGTCACTCTGCCCGCATAAGTCCTCTGCATCAACTCATCCGCCAGCGCATCCAGTGGCAGCGTTGCATTCGCAATCCCTGCCTCCGACACGCGCCCCGGCATTCCCCACACCGCCGACGTCGCCTCATCCTGCGCCAGCACCACGCCGCCGCTCTCATGCACCGCTCTCGCTCCATCTAGTCCATCTGATCCCATCCCCGTCATCATCAGCGCCAGCGTCCCCGCGCCATACATCCGCGCAGCCGAGAAAAATAGATAATCCACCGACGGCCTGCAATGATTCAGCAACTCCCGCTGATGCAGCTTCACCCTTCCCCTGCGCCTCGCTTCTTCGCCCAACACTCCATCGGCCACCTCCATATGCGAGTCCCCCGGAGCCAGCCACACCGTTCCCGGACGAAGTACCGCACCGTCATACGCCTGCTCCACTCGCAACGAGCAGCATTTATTCAACCTCTCCGCCAGCGGCCCTGTAAACAACTTCGGCATATGCTGCACAATCATCACCGGTACAGGAAAATCCATCGACAGCTTAGGTAGCATTTGCTCAAGCGCGGAAGGCCCTCCCGTCGACAACCCAATCACCACAAGCTCAATCGTTGCGTCGGCATTCATCCGCGCAACACCGGACCGGGCCTGACCGCCCTTACCAGCCCCCTGTTTCCGCGTCCCTTTCGCCAACGCCGCCACTCTAGGCAACAACTGGTGAGCAAGCGATAGCAACGCCGAAGCAAAATCCTTCTGCTCCACCGGTTTCATTACATAGTCCGAAGCCCCCCGAGCCAACGCCTCCAGCGTCGATCGCGCCCCATGCTCCGTATGCGAACTGCACATGATCACCGGCAACCCCGGGCTCTCCCGTCGCAACCGCTCCAGCACCTCAAGCCCATTCAGCCGAGGCATCTCGAGATCCAGCACCAGCACATCCGGCTTAAGTTGCTGCACAGCCTCCAGGCACTCCACTCCATCCCGCGCCACACCGCAAAGCTCCATCCGCGGCTGCTCGCCCTTCGGATTGCCCCCATGCGTCAAAAACAAATGCCGCATGATCCCGCGCATCACCGCCGAATCGTCCGCCGCAAGAATACGGAGCGGACGTTCACCCAAATCTCTCATGGCAAGCCTTTCCTCTCGCTCTCAAGCAGCTGATGCAAATCCCAGGAGCGCCATCTTTTCCTTCAGGCTCTCCGGCGTAAAGGGCTTCATCAAAAACTCATCTGCGCCATTGTCCAGCGCCTTCAGAATGAACGAGTGATCGGCCTCGGTCGTCACCATCATCACCTTCATCTCCGGACTCAACTGAGCCTCGCGCAGAGCCTTCACACACTCCAGCCCATTCATCACCGGCATATTCACATCCAGCAGCATCAGGTCGAACGTCTTCTCAGCCGCCAACACTGTCAACGCATCGCTGCCATCCACTGCCTCTTCACACGCAATGCCCATCCGGTCCAGCAGGTGCCGCAGATACTCCCGGATAAAGCTCGAATCATCGACGATCAGCGCTCTCATAGTGGCTCTCCGTTTCCTCTCTGCACGTTCTCCCGTTGTTTGAATAACCCCGTTTCAGCCAGCCGCGAAGGCCTCAGCTTCTGAGGATCCAGTTGCACCAGCAACCCCGTCTGCGTCTTGTATGCTCCATCGAACAGCCACTTCCCCTGGACCTCCAGCGTGCAAGGATTCGCCTCGAGCATCTTCCGGCTCACCGTCACCACACCGCCAACCGCATCCACGACCAAGCTAAATCGTTCCCCACCAGCTTCGTCTTCGAGCACCAGCAAACAGCTCGATTCCGCATATTCGCTCATCCCTAGAAGCGCTCGAAAGTTCACCGTCGTCAGCACCTCACCGCGATACGGCACCACACCACCGATATACGTCGGAGCCATCGGCACTCGCTGCAACTCCCGCTTCCCCAGCACCTCACGAATCTTGCCAGTATCGATCCCGAAGCTATCGCTCCCTGCAAACATCGAGCACAGCGAAACCGCATCATCCTCATCCTGCAACTCAACCTCTTCCCGCCCCAGAATCTTCACGCAACCTCCTTCCACTCCGGTGCACTCTTCGCCTCGAACTCACGATGAATCGTCGTCAGCTTCTCCTTCACTAGCGCCAGTTCCATCTCGCCCGTCGCATCGTCCTTCTCAAGCAGCGTTCCGCCCGACACATCGAGAACCCTCCGCACCACCATGCCCGTGCGCCGCACCGCGCTCTTGCGCGAATTCCGGCAAATGAGCACGGTAACCGTTGCCTCTTCGCCGCGCTCTTGCTCGGCTTCAAGCTCCGCCAGCACCCGTCCCTCATCCCGCAGCGGCAGCAGTTCGCCGCGATACTGTAGCAACGGCCGACCTCCCGCATACTCAATCTGACTCAACGGCACGCTCTCAATCCGCTCCACTACATCCAGCGGCAGCGCCGTCCGTTCTCTCGCACGATCCTCAAACACCAGCAGCGAAACCTCAGCCCCTTGCACGACCTTCTCTTCCATCTCGATCTCGTCCTGCGCCTCCTCGACCGGCTTCACACCCGCGCGAGCCGCCGTAGCACCGATATCCAGAATCAGCGCCAACGTCCCATTGCCAAGCACCGTCGCTCCCGAGAACAACCCAATCTCCCGCAACACAGCTGACAACGGCTTCACCACAATCTCTTCCGGCGCGAGCAGATCATCCACTACCAGCCCATACCGGCAACCTTCAGCTTCCAGCACTGCGAGATAAAAACCGTGCGACTCCGCAGCATTCCTCTTCTCCAACTCAAGCAAACGCTCCAGCCAGACAATCGGCAGCAACCTCTCTCGCAACCGATAGACCTCCGCCGCGCCAACCCGCTCCACCGCTGTCTTCGCATCGCGCTGCGGAACATACACCAGCTCCACCAGAGCACTCTGCGGCAGCGCAAAACTCTGTCCTCCACTCCTCACCACCAGTGCCGGAACAATCGCAAGCGTCAACGGAACACGCAATCTCAGCGTGGTCCCCATCCCCACCTTCGACTCCAGCTCTACACTTCCGCCGACTTTCTCCACATTGGCCCGCACAACATCCATGCCAACGCCGCGGCCCGAAACCGTCGTCACCGCCGCCGCTGTTGAGAACCCAGGCAGAAAAATCAGCTGCAACGCCTCGCGTTCCGTCATCTCCGTCGCCTGCTCAGGCGTCACCAGCCCGCGCTCAACAGCCTTCGCCAGCACGCGCTCCATCGCAATGCCCGCGCCGTCATCCGCGACCTCAATCACCACCGATCCGCTCTGATGAAACGCTCTCAGTCGCAGACATCCTTCCGAGGGCTTACCCGCCATCACGCGAACTTCAGGCGCTTCAATCCCATGATCCACAGCATTCCGCACCGCATGGGTGAGTGGATCCTTGATCGCCTCTAGAAGACTTTTATCCAGTCCGGTCTCCTGACCAAAAAATTCCACTCGCACCTCACGCCTGCAAGTCCGCGCCAAATCCCGAACCATCCGCGGAAACTTCCCAAACAGATGTCCCACTGGCTGCATCCGCGCCTGCATCACGCTCTCGCGCAGATCCGCGGTCACACTATCCAGCCGCCGCGCCAGCTCCGGAAAATTCGAAGCATCCATATTGCTCTGCAGCATCTGATTCCGAGTCAGCACCAACTCGCCAACCAGATTCATCATCCGGTTCAGCACCTCGACATCGATACGCAGCGTCTTCTCACTAGCAGCCGAACTCATCGAAGAAGCCGAAGCTTCCACCGGCATTATCCTCGGCCCACTCACCGCAGCACCAGAACTCACCACTGGAGCAGCATCCTCATTCAGAGCGGCCAGCACCGTAATCAGCTCACTGTCTTCATCGCCAATCCGTGTACCCTCGCCACCCGTCTCCTCGATCAGCATCAAAATCTCACGCAACCGATCCAGCAGACTCAGCAATCCACTGATCAGCTCCGAGGTTACTGCCAACTTCCCATCGCGCAACGAGCCCAGCAGATGCTCTCCCGCGTGAGCAAGCTTCTCCAGCCGGTCGAAGCCCAGAAATCCTGTCGTCCCCTTGATCGTATGCACCGCGCGGAAGATCTCTCCCACCAGTTGCTCGCCATCGCCAGGTCGCACCTCAAGCTCAGTCAGGCACCGTTCCATCCGGTCCAGCCCTTCCTGGCTCTCCGCAATAAACTCTTTAGTCAGGTCGTCCACAACCCTCTTATCGGGCAAAGCACCCTAAGCCATTAGCACCACCCCACTTGCCATCGCTCCCGCACACCCGATAGCCTCACTCTCACCATGTCGTCTCTCACACCAGCTCAGATCGCCGATCTCCATCAACGCGCCATCGAAGTCGCGCACCACGCCTATGCCCCCTACAGCAACTTCCGAGTAGGCGCGTCCCTCCTCCTCGACAACGGAGCCATCCTCACCGGCTGCAACGTCGAAAACGCCTCCTACCGCCTCACCACCTGTGCCGAGCAGTCGGCCATCGCCGCCGCCGTCAGCCACCACGGCCCCACCATCCGCATCCGCGCCATCGTCATCGCCAATCTCAACGACACCGCCCACCGCGGCTGCGGAGCCTGCCGCCAGACCATCCACGAATTCAGCATCCCCGACACACAGGTCTTCTTCCCCGCCGAAGACGGCACCCTCACTCCATCCACCATCGCCGACCTACTCCCAGCGGCTTTTCTTCTGAGCAAATGACCCAGACCATCCACCCCATCGACGTCATCCTGCACAAGCGCGACGGCCTCACCCTCACGGACGCCGAAATCCAAGCCTTTATCCGGGCCATCGTCGACCGCACCCCCGACAACCAACTCGTCACCGACGCCCAGATTGCCGCCTTCCTCATGGCCGTCTTCCAACGCGGCCTCTCGCCCCACGAGCTCGCCACCCTCACTTCCGCCATGCGGTACTCGGGCGAGACCTTCGACGCCACCCATCTCCACACCTTTACCATCGACAAGCACTCCACCGGAGGCGTCGGCGACAAGACCTCCCTCCTCATTGCCCCCATCCTCGCAGCCGCCGGCCTAGCCTCGCCCACGCCCGCCGGAGTCCCGGGCATATGTGTCCCCATGATCAGCGGCCGCTCCCTCGGCCACACCGGTGGCACCCTCGATAAGCTAGAAACCATCCCCGGCTTCAACACCCAACTCAACCTCACACAACTAGCCGACACACTCAAAAAATGCGGAGCCGCCCTCATCGGTCAAACCCCAAAGATCGTCCCTGCCGACCGCATCCTCTACGCCCTCCGCGACCACACCGGCACCGTAGAATCCGCCTTCCTCATCACCGCCAGCATCATGAGCAAAAAGCTCGCCGAGTCCCTCAACGCCCTCGTCCTCGACGTCAAAGTAGGCTCCGGCGCTTTCATGCCCACCTACGAAAGCTCCAAATTCCTCGCCAAGCTTATGGTCCAAACCGGCGAAGCCTCAGGCACACGCACCGTTGCCCTCCTCACCAGCATGGACGAGCCCCTCGGCCGCTTCTCCGGCAACTGGATCGAAGTCTGGGAGTGCATCGACATCATGAAGCAGGACCGGCATCCCATGTCTGCCGACCTCATCGAGCTCACAAACATCCTCTCCGGCTGGATGCTCCACCTCGCCGGACACGCCGATACCCCCGAAGATGGTGCAAAGCTCTCCGACGAAATCCTCACCTCCGGCGCAGCCTTCGAAGCCTTCCTCGAAATCGTCCACGCTCAGGGAGGAGACATCTCTCTCTTCGAAGGTGAGGCCAACCCCGCCGCCCACCACAAACCCACCGCAACCCGCACCATCACAGCTCCAAAAAGCGGCTACCTCACCTCAATGGACTGCAAGCAAGTAGGCTGGGCCGTCCAGCGCCTCGGAGCAGGCCGAGCAAAACCCGGCGACCCCGTCAGCGCCCACGCTGGCATCGAAATGCACGCCAAGCTAGGCGACCACCTCACCGAAGGCCAACCCTTGGTCACCCTCTTCGCAGAAGACCCCACCCTCCTCAACGAACCCGAACACATGCTGCGCGAAACCCTGAAGATCACGCCAATGCCCGCCCCAAAACAACCCCTCATCCGCGAGGTCGTCACCATCTAGCTCAGACGTTCAATGACTGGTGATGATCAACTCTCCATAGGTCGTCTCGCACATCCCGTAGATCGCTCCAGACACGCACGCACCAGCAGAGTATTTGTAGCACCCAGGCGTCTTTGCCACGACCGTAACATCCTTGGCCGACCCGCCAATGATAGCCCCATCCGGATCGAATGCGGCTATCGGTCCGACATCGACAAGGAAGCCGGTATTCCTCCCCGTACTCTTCCAGATCACCTTGGTGCCCGGCTTCAGGCAGAACAGCGAACCACTCTTTGCGTCGGGAATACTTGGTGTAGAGGAAGCCGAATTCCCTGTCCGTTTCACATTCACAGTACACGGCTCAGTAGCAGATCCGCACGTATTGCTTGCAGTACAGAGCTGCTCCGGGTGTGCTTCCTTGCAAGCGTACTTGTTCTTCGATTGCGCCATGGCAGATGCAGCCAGAACGAGGGGGAACGCGAACACAGCGCACCGCATTGCGAAACATCCTTGATTAATCAAAGCGTGCCTCACGAGATTAATTTTTCAAAACGGCCCGCATTGCTGGAATGGCTACCGCCAAACGGAGCCCAATAACCTTCGCGCGAACTCAAATCGCCGAACTAGTTCTCACCTTTAGTTCCAGCCCAATCAATAATCCCGCTAAGTCTCCACGCGTTCTGACGCAGTTCGATTTGGAGCTGTCCTTCTTTATCGATGACCAACTGAGCTGCCGGATACAAAATGCCCGAACTCTTGCCCTTGTCCTTATCGTTCAGGTCGAACTCACCCGCCGTCAGGTTGAACGCCTGTGATTGAGAGTCGGCCCATGCTTCGCCAAACCTGATCTGCCGGTTGGTGACGAAGCGGATCTTCCGTCCAGTCGGAGTCGGAATCTCCCGAATGAAGCTGAGGTCATAACCAAGAGTCCCCGTAATTGCTATCCGACCCACTGCGGGCATCTTGCTCAGAGCATTCACCAATCCCTGATTTTGGCCTTTCATGTAGGCCTCCACCAGAGCTTGCCGGCTCTCCTCTGTCGAAAACTCGAAAATCATGACCTTAATTCCGATGTTCTGGCCCATCTGTGTACTGGTGCCGAATGCCTGGGCTTCAATCGTTTCGTATTTATCTCTCGCGAAACTCGTAGAAGCCGCGATCGATAGTAGAACCACAACCAACACGCCCTTTGCCGTAAGCAATAGAAGTTTTGCCGCTCTGGTCATATTTCGCTCCAGTCTCGCGGTGTTGGCCCTCACCGAAATCATTCCATTTTCTGCGGAGGATTATAGGCTTCTCAATCCAATCGCGAACAATCATCAGAGCCATTAGTTTCGAGTAAACGACGGATGAACAACGTCGGCCCTGAAAATTCCATTGCACAGGACCATCCATCCACGGCGTCAACTATTCCCTGCTCTTCTATAGAAGGCTCAAAGCAGACAACTAAGGGGTGCCCCACATCTCGATTCAGAGATGTGGGTTTTCCAGGACGCCGAACAACGCCACTAAGGCGTAGTCATCTTCAGATTCGTCACTACCGCATCCGTATTGTGCGCGAACCGAAGCCCGTACACACCATCGGTCGACTTCAGCTTCCCCGCCGTCACCAGTTCCGACTTATCAAACGTCTTCACCACAGTCCCATTGATGATGCACGACACCTTGTCGCCCTTCACCTGCATCGCAATGTCCTGCGTCACCGGCTGCCCCGGCCCCGCCGCTTTATGAACCGCGTCACTCGCCTCGCGCCTTCCATTCATCTGGAACGCATCCGGCCCAAACCCGCGCACGATAAAGTTCCCACTCCCATAAGCCGCGCAGTACAGATAGCTCTGCTGCCCCGTCCCCAGATCATTACCCGCAATCACAATCCCATAAGGATGCGGATGCGTATTCAGGTTCATAAACTTCGGCTCAGTAAATGTAGCCGACACCGTGTAATCGCCCTTGGCCACATTCTTCGGATTCCAGTACGTGATCGCCGGCCCCGTCGTCACCTTCAGATCCTTGCCATCCAGCACGAGTTTCGCGTCATTCACCGTCTGCCCGGCCTTCTCAGCGTCAGGATCAATCTTCCCCTGCCAGCCCGCAGCCTGAATGCCGCCCCCTGCGACCTTACGGTTGGTGTCCGGCGACTCTTGCGCATAAACCAGACCACTCAAAACAAACGCCACAGCGGCAACTCGAATCACAGTCGGAACGCGGTACATGGAAACTCCTTCGCAACCTAAAGTAGGAACAGCCCGATTATATCCAGCCGCCCGCCACAGCCCCCACCACCAGAAAAGGCTCCTTCCCTTTCACCACTGCTTCCGGCAAAGGCGCATCCGGCGACTCATGTGACAGATCCTCCTCACATGCAAAGAACCGCAAAAACGCGCGCCGCCGCTGCGTCCCATGCTCCCGAATCGTCCCGCACAACATGGGATACTGAGCCTCCAACGCGTCGAGCACCGAACGCTGCGTCACCTCGCCCATCACATCGAGCGTCACCTCGCCACTCACCCCCGCAAGCGTCCGCAAATGCGCCGGTAGCACCACACGAATCATGACAGCGTCTGCGACCCCGAAGACAAAGTCTGCACCTCAACCGACAGCACCGCCGGCAAATCCCGCACAATCGGCATCCAGCTGCCGCCACCATCCGGCGAACAGTACACCTGCCCGCCCGTCGTCCCGAAGTACACCCCGCACTCGTCCAGCGAATCCACCGACATCGCATCGCGCAGCACATTCACATAGCAATCGCTCTGCGGCAGCCCCTTCGTAAGCGGCTCCCATTCATTCCCGCCCGTCTTACTGCGATACACCCGCAGCTTCCCGTCCAGCGGATAGTGCTCCGAGTCGCTCTTGATCGGCACTACAAAAATCGTCTCCGGTTCATGCGCATGAACATCAATCGCGAACCCAAAATCCGTCGGCAAATTCCCGCTCACCTCCTGCCACGAATCACCCGCATTATCACTCCGCATCACATCCCAGTGCTTCTGCATAAACAAAGTGCCTGGCCGCGATGGATGCATCGCAATATGATGAACGCAATGCCCCACCTCAGCCGTCGGATCAGGAATATGCTCCGATCGCAGCCCCTGATTAATCGGTCGCCACGTCTTACCGCCATCCTCCGTCCTGAAAGCCCCCGCAGACGAGATCGCAATAAACATCCGCCCCGCATCACTCGGATCCAGAATGATCGTATGCAGACACATCCCACCCGCACCCGGCTGCCAATGCGGGCCCGACCCATGACCGCGCAAGCCAGACAGCTCCTCCCAATTCGCCCCGCCATCGCTCGACCGAAACAAAGCAGCATCTTCCACACCGGCATACACCATCTCCGCATCCGTCAGCGAAGGCTCCAGATGCCAAACCCGCTTAAACTCCCACGGATGCGGCGTCCCGTCATACCACTGATGCTTCCCCGGCACGCCGTCGTAAGCAAACTTATTCCCCATCTGCTCCCACGTCTTGCCGCCGTCATTCGACCGCTGGATAATTTGCCCAAACCATCCGCTGGACTGCGACGCATACACCCTATTCGGATCAACCGGCGACCCTTTGACGTGATAGATCTCCCATCCGGCAAAGTGCGGTCCACTGATCTCCCACTTCTCGCGCTTCCCATCCGACGTCAAAACAAACGCGCCCTTCTTCGTGCCAACCAACACCCGAACCGTGCTCATGCCTAGCTCCTTCCAGAATGACTGATTCTTCGCACAACAATCCTATTACCGAGACGATCGTGACGCGCCAGTTTGCAATACCTTGAACCACGAGGTAATATGCCTTCCGATGGCTGTACGTGAAACCAATCCGAACTTTATGAACGGCGTTCCAGAGCTCCTCATCCTCAAGCTACTGCAGCAGGAGGAGATGTACGGCTACGAGATCGTTCAAGCAATCCGCAGCCGCACCGACGCCGTCATCGCAGTCGGCGAAGGCGTCGTGTACCCGGTGCTCCATGGTTTGGAACGCGATGGCGCGCTCAAGTCGCGGCGCAAGACCGTCAACAGTCGTAGCCGTATCTATTACTCTGTAACGCCCGCTGGATCGCACCGATTGGCCGATCTGTCGAACGTCTGGACCAATCTCGCAACTGCAATCCACAAAATGCTGACAGGAGGCCAACATGGCGAAGCTATTTGATGAACTTCGCGAACGATTGCTGCACGCTGGCATTGCTCCACATGTGCGACGCTATCTCACCGAACTTAACGATCATTTGGCCGACCTCAGGGTGGAAGAAGAATGCTCCGGTCTCAGTCGAGCGGATGCAGAATCCGCAGCGCTCCTCCGGCTAGGCAGCATCGACGATCTCGCCAAAGCAATGATCGACCAGCGGCAGCTCCAATCCTGGTGCGTCCGAGCGCCGTGGGCAATCTTCGGTATCGCCCCACTTTTACTACTGGCCGGAGCCTGGTGCATTGCCCTGTTCATCCTCTGGTCAGGATGGAATCTCTTCCTGCCGGGAGCCGCTACGCCTTTCATCCGGATACACGACTTGCGTGAAGTTCTCTATTTCGGCATCGGTAGACTGATCTTCTTCGGCGCGCCGATTCTCGTTGGTTGGGGAGTCGGACTCATCGCTGCCCGTCAACGACTCAGTGCGGTCTGGCCTGCTGCCGCTTTGGTCTTGATAGCCTGGATCGGTGGTACCGCCCAGGTCCACGTCAGTCCCCCATCCACCGCCGGAGCCGGAAATATCAGCATGGGCTTCACCCTCGCGTCTTCTATCCAAGGCCACCCATACGGCCTGTTTCACACCTTAGTGATTCTCTCCCTCACGGCGCTCCCGTATCTCATCTGGCGATTGCAAAGGGCTAACTCCCTTTCTGCATAATCGCTTTCTCGACACGGGTGAGCGAAAATCGATCTTCAGCAGATCAGAATGCCCAAATCCATGGGAAATACCTAGGTAGCACCCCCTTCCAGCCATTACACTCATCCTCATAGTCACAATCGTAGGAGAGCAACCCCTTTGGCAAGATTCACCGGTCTTCTCGGACTCATCACCTTTCTCTCGCTCGCCTACGCCTTCTCCACCAACCGCCGCGCGATCAAGTGGCGCACCGTAGCCTGGGGCCTCGGCCTCCAGATCTTCTTCGCCTTCCTGGTCATCAAGTGGACCTACGGCCAGACCCTCCTCCACAAAGCCAGCGTAGCCGTCACAGCCCTGCTCAGCCACGCCGTCGATGGCTCCTCCATGGTCTTCGGCCCCCTCGGAACCCCCGGCAACCCCCTCGCCGTCTTCGCCTTCGCCGTCCTCCCGACCATCATCTTCATCTCGGCCTTCTTCGCCATCCTCTATCACATCGGCTTCATGCAGCAGGTCATCCGTGTCGTCGCGTGGATTATGCAGCGCACCATGGGCACCAGCGGCGCCGAGTCCACCAATGTAGCTGCCAGCATCTTTATGGGCCAGACCGAAGCCCCCCTCACCATCCGCCCCTTCCTCAGCGGAGCCACACGCTCCGAGCTCATGACCATCATGACCTCCGGCATGGCCCACGTCTCCGGCGGAATCATGGCGGCCTACATCAGCTTCGGCATCAACGCCCAGGATCTCCTCTCGGCCGTCATCATGACTGCCCCCGGCACCATCCTCGTCGCCAAAATGCTAGTCCCCGAAACCGAAGTCCCCGCCACCGCCGGCACCGTCCACATGCCCCCCAACGAGGAGCACAAGAACGACAACTTCATCGCAGCTATCGCCCGCGGCACCATCGACGGCGGCCAACTCGCCTTCAATGTAGCCATCATGCTCATCAGCTTCCTCGCGCTGGTCGGTCTGCTCAACGCCATGATGCTGGGCATCAGCAACTTCCTCTGGGCCCACGGCCACATCCCCTTCCCACACTCCCTCAACAGCGTCCTCGGCGTCATAGGAGCCCCCGTAGCGTGGCTCATCGGCATCCCCTGGCACGAAGCCCCCGCTATAGGCAACCTCCTTGGCACCCGCGCCGTTCTCAACGAGTTCGTCGCTTACACCCAGCTAGGCCTGCAGAAATCCACCCTCACCCCACGCACCTTCTCCATCGCGACCTTCGCCCTCTGCGGCTTCGCGAATATCGGCAGCATCGGCATGCAGATCGGCGGCATCGGAGCACTCGCCCCCAACCGCCGCAACGACCTCGCCCAACTAGGCCTCCGCGCCATGCTCGCCGGAACCATGGCCAACCTCATGTCTGCCAGCATCGTCTCCATGCTCATCCACTAGCCGGATAGTCAGGAGGGCGTTCGCCTCACCATGATGTTCTAATAGCTGGCATGTTCCTCAAACAGTACTACCTCGGCTGCCTCGCCCACGCCTCGTATCTGATCGCCGACGAAGCCAGCGCTACTGCAATCGTGGTCGACCCGCAGCGCGACATCCAGCAATACATCGACGACGCCGAAAAACTCGGCGTACAGATCCGACACGTCTTCCTCTCTCACTTCCACGCCGACTTCATCGCCGGCCATCTCGAGCTGCGCGACCGCTGCGGAGCAGACATCCGTCTCGGCTCCCGAGCCCAGGCCGAGTACAAATTCATCCCCATGAAAGATGGTGACACCCTCGACCTTCCAGGCCTCCGTCTCCAGATCATCGAGACCCCCGGCCACACCATCGAGTCCATCTCGATCCTCGTCTTCGACCTCCAAAAGTCCCACGACAAACCCTACGCCGTCCTCACCGGAGACACCCTCTTCATCGGCGACGTCGGCCGCCCCGACCTCCGTGCCTCTCTCGGCTGGACCGCCCAGGAACTCGGCGGCCATCTCTACGACTCGCTCCACAACAAGCTCCTGCCCCTCCCCGACGACACCCTCGTCTACCCAGCCCACGGCGCCGGCTCTCTCTGCGGAAAGAACATCTCCTCTGACACCGTCTCCACCCTCGGCGATCAGCGTCGCTTCAACTACGCACTGCAGCCCATGACCAAGGAGCAGTTCATCTGTATCGTCGCCGCCGACCAGCCCGACGCCCCGGCCTACTTCACCTACGACGCCATCCTCAACACCCGCGAGCGCGCCACCCTCGAAAAATCCCTCGAACAGGTGCTGCAACCGATCGAACTCGATGAAGTTCTTCGCATGGGCGACACCGGCTCTCAAATTCTCGACGTCCGCGACGCCGCCGAATACGCCAAAGGACACCTCGCCGGCAGCATTAACATTGGCCTTGGCGGTCAGTACGCCACCTGGGCTGGCTCTGTCCTGAACTCCACCAAACCCATCGTCATCATCGCCGAGCCGGGACGCGAACAAGAGGCCGCCCTCCGACTCGGACGCATCGGGTTCGATCACGTCAAAGGCTACCTCAAAGATGGAATGGGAGCTCTAGCCGAACGCCAGGACCTCGTCTGGCCCACCGAGCGAGTAAGCCCGCCCATGCTGGCCGAAGAGCTCTCCTCCCAAGATCCCCCCGTAGTCATCGACATCCGCACGCCTCGCGAATGGAACGTCGGACACCTCAACGGCAGCATCAACGTCCCGCTCGCCCATCTCCAGCAGCGCATCGACGAGGTCCCACACGACCGCAGAATCGCCGTTCACTGCGCCGGCGGATACCGCTCCTCCATTGCCGCCAGCATCCTCCACCAGCACGGCATCACCAACCTGATCGAGCTTGCAGGCGGCATCACGGCGTGGGAGGCGGCAAAACTCCCAGTGATCACCAGCTAAATCCGATACGCCTGCCGCCGATGCTTAAAATAGAAAGGCACGGCTTCAGCCGTGCCACGCCCCGAACCCAGGAGCGCCTGCTCTTCGAGCACCTTTCTTCAGATCTTTGGCGAAAACGTCACCAGAATCGTGACGAAGAGCAACCCAAAAAGAATCAGCAGCGGTTGCCACCACCGATCCAACCAAGACGATTCACTCGACGAGCTCATCTCAACATCCTCCTTCCCAGATCCTAACTGAGAACGAAGCCACTCTCAATCTTCTCCTCGCGATCGCGGTTATGCGAGTGCTCGCCATCACCGCAGCTCTCGATAGCAAAACTCACGGCTTCGTCGTTATCGCAAAATCTGTCAAGCCCATCGCCTGCGGAAAACACATCTTCAAACCCACATAAAACCGCATCAATCCAGCGATTCGAAGTCTGAAAAGAAATCCTCAAAACCTGCCAAATGATTTCCCTCAACTCGCTAAACTGTTAATTAGAAGTAATTCCGACCAATTTTTTTTGACACGAGGAAAGGTAAACCCTAAAACCTTTATTTGGAATACTTTGTGGAACGACCGCCAATAGAATCGATACCTTACAAGCGAAGTCCAACAGTAAGTCTTTTATCTCCAAGACTTTAGACCAAATAAGATAGCCAGGGGATACCGCTTCAAGCTTCAGCCGGGACTAGGAACCGCCAATGACCGATCTCTACTCGCAAGCCCAATCCGCAGCCGAATACATCCGCAGTAAGGTCTCGTTCCGGCCAGAAATCGCCATCATCCTCGGCTCCGGCCTCGGCAACTTCGCCTCGCAAGTCAAGAACCCCACCATCATCCCCTACGCCGACATCCCCAACTTCCCCCAATCCACCGTAGTCGGCCACTCCGGCAAACTCGTCCTCGGCACCATCGCAGGAATTCCAATAGCTGTCATGCAGGGCCGCGTCCACGCCTACGAGGGCTACTCGATGGCCCAGGTCACCTTTCCGACCCGCGTCCTCGCCCTCCTCGGCGTCCAGCAGCTCATCGTCACCAATGCCGCCGGCGGCATCAACACCCGCTACGGGCAGGGAGCCATCGTAGCCATCTCCGACCACATCAACCTAACCGGCACCAACGCCGCTCTCGGCCCCAACGATCCCCGCTTCGGCCAGCGATTCTTCGACATGTCCGCCGCATACTCTCCCGCTCTGCGCAAGCTAGCCATCGCCGAAGCCGGAAAACAAGGATGGACTCTCGACGAAGGCGTCTATCTCGCCGTCCTGGGCCCCAGCTACGAGACCCCCGCCGAAATCCGCGCCTTCCGCACCCTCGGCGCCGATCTCGTCGGCATGTCCACCGTCCACGAGGTCATCGTCGCCCGCCACATGGGCATCGAAATCCTCGGCCTCTCCGTAGTCACTAACATGGCCGCCGGAGTCCTGGACGAACCCATCAACCACGAAGAGGTCATGGAGATAGGCCGTCGCATCGAAGACCAGTTCACCACCCTCCTCACAGCCCTGATCCCCCAACTAGCAATCCAAACCAAATAGCGCCACAATCGGGTGCCCCATCTTCGCGACAGTCTCATCATCGCGAAGGTGGGCAATCGTGCGAAAGCGCGATACGCTTTTTGCCTAAACTCATAGATACCGCCAAAGAAAGGAGCAGATCATGCCAGACCAACACGCCCAGCAACTTCTGCTCCCGCAACGCCCACTCATTCTCGGCATAGCAGGCTGCTCCGGCTCCGGCAAAACCACCCTGGCCCGCGAACTCACCACCCAATTCAACGCGACCCTACTCCCCCTCGACTTCTACTACACCTGCCTCAGCCATCTGCCTCCAGCCGAGCGAGCCCTCCAAAACTTCGACCACCCCGACTCCCTCGAGCACACCCTCCTCGTCGAACACATCAACACCTTAGCCAACAATCAACCCATCGAACGCCCCATCTACGACTTCGCCACCCACACCCGCATCCCTAACCGCACCGAAACCATCCACCCCGCCCCCGTCCTCATCGTCGAAGGCATCCTCGCCCTCCACTACGAACCCCTACGCCCCCTCTACGACTTCAGCATCTACGTCAACGCCCCCAACAAAATCTGCCTCAACCGCCGCATCTATCGCGACATGCGCGAACGCGGCCGCACGGAAGAGAGCGTACGAGCCCAGTTTGAAGCCACCGCCAAGCCGATGGCCGACCTCTACGTCCTGCCCTCCGCCGCCCACGCCTCCATCATCGTAGAAGGCACAGACGCCCTCGACTGGTCCGTCGAGCAAATCCTAAAACGCCTCCACCAACTCAACCTCACCCGCAACCTCTGATCCCGCATACAACTCCCCGACAGCCTCCCGCGCCCTCTCCGACAAAACAAACCGATCCCGCCGCGCTGCCACCTCGCCACCAAAACAAATCTCAGCCCGAACGTCTCGCAGCCCAAGAAGCCGCCAAAGATGCGGCGCAAGCAAAGCATCGCCCCACCAGCAAACATCTTCCTCCACCGAACCACTCGCATCTTCCAGCGAATACCGCAAAGCCGCCACACGCAGTGGAACCCCTTCATTCAGCACCGAGTGAAACAACCCTCGCCGAAACGGCAGCACCTCTGCCCCATCCGTCGTAGTCCCCTCCGGAAAGAACAGCACCGGCAAACCACTCCGATAAGCCTCCGCCATCGCCGCATTCACCGCCGGATAAGTCGACGGCCCACCTCCTCGAGTCACATACACCGTCCCCGCCCGCGAAGTCAGCCACCCAAACAGAGGCCACCCACGCACCTCCGACTTAGCCACCATCACAAACGGCCTTACAGCCGAGTACAGCAGCACATCCAGATAACTCAGATGGTTTGATACCACCGCCCCACAAGTCGGCAGCTCCCCCACAACACGCCACTCCACACCGACCACCTTGACAATCCGCCTGCACCATCCATGAATCCAGACAGCCCCCTCCGCCCGCAGCCGAGGCCGCCGCACCCACCAGTCCACAACCGCAGCCAGAAGCAGCGCCACAACACGAATCATCTTAAAAAGCGACCGCACCACCCTCACTCAGCAGCCCTCAAGAAATCTCGCAGCCACCCGCGGATGAAGCGTCTGCAAATCCAGCAACGTCAGAAAATCAATAGTCTTGAAATCCCGATCAATCGCCGGTTCGCTGCATATCTTAGCCCCAATCGTCAGGTAAGCCCGCAGCAACTTCGGAGCCCGTTCTTCTGGCAATTTCACCGTGGATGAAGGCAAAGCAAACGCAGGCATAGCCACTGTCCGAAGTTCTGGCTCAACCATGCAGTTCTTCAGCGACTCATACACCGCATGACCCATCGCCGGATCCTGCGACGTCAGTGAGCAGCATCCCATCATGTACCGTCCTCCACTTACCAGCGCATACCGCGCAATCCCACGCCACAGCAGATGCAACACCTCCGGCGAACGATGCTCCCGATGAATGCAAGCCCTCCCCAACTCCACAATCTGGCTCCGCATCGTCTCATAAGGAGCAAAGCAGAACTCCTGCTCACTGTAGTAGCCAAAGTATTGACCAGCCACATCACCCATCTGCAGCCGGTACGTCCCCACAATTTCGCCCGTCGCACGTTCTTCAACAATCAAGTGATCGCATACATCGTCGAAGTGATCTTTGTCATACCCATCTACATAGGCCGACTCCAATCCCTCATTCATCTCCAGGTTGAACACCAGAAACCGCAGTCGATACGCAGCCGCCCGTTCCTGTTCCGATAACGCCAGACGCGCAACGTACGCCCCCGCTTCCAACCTGATATCTCGCTTCGATGGCAGTTGAGGCGCTAATGCTCGATTAGGCAGAAGTACAGCGGGCGATGACGCAGTTGCTGTAGGCATCGACTCTCCTTGCTACGTCCAGGAATGTTTGCGTTTCGATGTCAGTCTGCGTTGTCTTTTGTTACAGCATGTTCACAGCACATGAACATTTGTTGAATCAAAAACGGTGCAACTCTTGAGTCCTCCCAAACGGACTCTACGTCGCGAGAACCCTTTGTTCCCGAACATCACCCAACGCCGCGACGGCAGCTCGAGCCTCAATCGCGGCCTGCTTCCTGTGCAGCTCATCTGTCGAAAACGCTATCGGCCGGTCTGCAAACCGCACCTCTGCACTCAGCCCTCGCAATCCAAGAAGTTTGAAGATATGCGGCAGCATCTTCGAGTCATCCCACCAGCAAACATCGTCCGCCACATTGACATCCACCTCGTTCTCTTCCGTCAGCGAGTATTGGATATGTGCTGCCGTAATCGACCCGCTTCCCATCGCTTGTGCCAGCAACCCGCTGTGAAATTTCAGCAAGCCGCTTCCATTGCTTGTTGTGCCTTCAGGAAAAAACACCACCGGCAGTCCCGCATCCACCGCTGCCTGCATCCCTTTACGTGCCTTCAGCGCAGATCCGCCACGTCCACGCGCAACATAAACTGTTCCCGCCATCGTAGTCATCCATCCCAATACCGGGACCGATGCAATCTCTGCCTTCGATACGAAAACACACGGATGCACCGCCGAGAACACCACGATATCGACATAGCTCAGATGATTCGAGATTACCGCTCCATGTTCGGGAAAGCTACCCACCACGGCAACCTCAATTGCCAGCCCCTTCAACGCTGCAGCACAAAATCGATGCAGCCAGTCCGCCCTGGCCTCCCGCGTCGTCGGCCGCTTCACCAGCAGCTCAGTCCCATATCGAACAAAGTACCCAGCTAACTGAACACCTCGCATCAAAGACCTGAAAAAACTCGCCACGTTACTCTTCGCCTTTCAATCAAGCCCCACGATCCAGCAAATCCTTTTCCGGCAGTCTATCCTGTCAACAGTGAATCCGAACGAATCCATTCTCGCAGGTATCGAACCAGCTTCAACACCAGTCCATCACAACTGGATCTACCGCCGCGTCGCCCTTCCCATCTTGGCGCTTCTCCGCATGGGAGCAACTCCCGAAAAGCTCGCCTGGAGCGTCGCCGTCGGCCTCCTCATCGGTGTCAATCCCATCCTCGGCAGCACCACACTCCTCTGCCTCGCGGTAGCCCTTATCTTCCGCCTCAATGTTGCAGCATCGCAGATAGGCAACCACATCGTCTATCCGCTCGAACTCCTGCTCGTGATCCCGTTCATGCGCCTTGGCAGCCTCGTCTTCCATACCGAGCCAATACCACTCTCTCCCAAATCTCTTCTCGAATCGGCCCGCTCAAACCCCATCGCTCTCACGCGTCAACTCTGGCATTGGGAGTGGCACGCCTTCATCGTCTGGGCCTGCATCGCCATCATCGCAATACCGCTCATAGCCTTCGCCCTTACCCCTCTATTCCGCAAACTGCTCCTCCGCATCGAGCACAACCAATACCCCATCATCTCTGGCACTTAAAAAGAAACGACGAGACCGAAGCCTCGCCGCATTTCTTTCACGAAAGTCCTCTCGCTAGTTCCCGTGGAACTCCTGCACTGGATCGCCACTCCTCACCCATGCCGTGTAGATCATGTCGCGCAGTTGAATCGCACCTGCCGCCAGCCGTTCTTCGGTAAACGCCTTACCCTCCGGCGTCCCAGCATCGGTGAAACCGCCAGCCTTCTCGATCTGGTAAGTCTTCTCCACTAGCGTTCCCGCTTGCCGCAGATAGGCCATATAGTCGCTCCACTCATCCGTCAACACCTTCGGCTGAGCAGCCGCTACCAACGGAGCCACATCTGCAGGCTTAATATTCGCGCTCACAAAGCTCGACTCGAACAGCGAATGAATCTTGTGCTCCGTCGTATACGCATTCGGATTCGGCCCGGTCCATCCGTTGTACTGTATCGTGACATGGAGTGGCTGCGATCCATCGGCCACATAATGCCCTAGCCATGCGGCGTAATACAGAATCGCCGTCTCAGCCGGTTTCGTGTCTTCACCAGCAGCCAGCAGCCTGCGATACTCCCGCATCCCCACCTTCAGCCGCTCGAACACCTCTTCAGTCACATACGGCTGAAGCCCAACCTTCTCCGGAGTCAACTGCAGATCAGGATGAGCAGCCTGCGCTTTCTCCAGCGCGCGAATGTAGTCATACCGCTTCTTTGGCAGCGGCCCTATCAGATCCGCCCACTCCAGATCGATAAAGTGCTCCGGAGCCTGCGCCGTATTAAGCTCGTCCTCGGCCCTGTTCCGCCACCGATCCGGTTCCGGCCCCAGATACTCCATCGTATCCAGCGCATTTCCGTTACGCAGAAAAGCAGGCACATCCTTCGGCAGATTCGCTGCCGCCAGCCGATTAATCATCTTGTGCCCATCACTACCCCAGGCAAGCGAGGGCTGCACCATCATCACAGGCACCAACGCAGCAGCCACTACAAAGCGAACCGCACTACCAAATTTCGTCATAACTGCAGTATATCCGGGCGAATCAAGCACATCACACCAGCACCGCCGCCCCCTCCACGGCGACGCTGCCGAACACCCGGCGATATCGCTCAATCTCCTCCACCGGTCCCGTCGCCTTCCGCACATTGTCCGAGAGCTTCACCGCCGGCCGCCCCTCAACCGTCATCAGCTTGCACACCAGGCTGATCGGATCGAGATCGCCCTCACCCCGAGGATGGCAGCCACGAAAATCATTCGTCAGCAGCGTTCCCCATCCGGCACTGAAGCGAATCCGGCCAGAAAAGTACTCATGCAACTGCAGAATGTCATCGACATCCAGACCATCCGAGGCAATCAGCCGTTTCCTGCGAGGATCCCTCCCGCGCCCCTTCAGCCACGCAATGTACTCATCACCAGCAACAAAAGGATCCTTCGAATCACACCGCTGCCCCGTCCAATCCGCCACCCAATCCGGAGCAGCCGCAAGAAACTGCGTCGTCCCAAACGTATCCGGCAGCATAATCAACAACTCGCCGCCATAGCTCTTCTGCCAAAGCTCCAGCACGCGATACTGCGAAGCATTCAGCTCCTCATCATCATCAGCAAGCGCAGCGAGAGCCATCGGCAACTCATGAGCATTAGTCCCCATCGCCTCCAGGTCGTGCTTATACGCAAGAAAAGTATTCGACGTCCCCGACAAACTCGTCCCCAACGCCGCCCGCATAGCCTCGACAACATACTCCTGCCACAAAAAACTATGCCGTCGTCGCGTCCCAAACTCCGAGATGCTCACCCCGGGCACTCTGCGCAGTATTTCAATCTTGTCCCAAAGTTTCGTCTTGGCCCGCGCATACAAAACATCCAATTCCAACTCACTCAGCCGCCCCAGTGCCGCTCGAGTCTTCATCTCACTCACCAGCGCAAGCCCATAGACCTCCCACATCGTCACCTCGGTCCACAGCCCCTCGAACCGCAGTACCAACTGCCCGTCCTTCTCCGTCACCTCATATTCGGAGAGCCGAAAGTCATGCTCCAGCCAATCCAGAAACCCAGGCTCGAAGATGCTCCGTGTCCCATAGAACGTATTACCTGCCAGCCAGATCAGTTCACTCTTGCGAAACCGAAGCCCCCGCGCATGCTCCATCTGCTCAATCAGCGCTGAAATCGGAACATGCTCAGCCAGCCGCACAGACACTGTCCGGTTCGTCGTCTCCGAGCTAACATGCACCTGAGGAAAGTTCTTCCAGATAAACTGCAGCATCAGCAGCTTGTAGAAGTCCGTATCCAAAAGCGACCGCACAATCGGGTCCAGCTTCCAGTTATGGTTATGCGCCCGTTCTGCAAAGTTCACATTCATATCAACAGTTTCGCCCCGGCAATCCGATCAAAGCAACTACTTCAGGTCAGACCGACGCAAATCGAGTCCGCCGCAATCCTCTGTACATCGAATCATCAGACAAGTCATGATGGGATCACGCGACGCAACCTTACCAGGAGATCGCTTGAAACCTGAATCCTTAAAATCAGAATCCGAAATTATCCAGCCGGCCCCGGACCCACGCTCCGCCCTGGAGACGCTCCAAGAGCGCGGCTGTCCCGAGTGTCCCTACCTGCGCCTCTTCAAGTCCACCGTCTATGTCCATGACCACGAAGAAAGCCTCCGCTTTTACGTCGAGCAGCTAGGTTTCAGCATCGTCGCCGACGTCGCCTACACAGCCGACGGCCGTTGGGTCGCCATCGCCCCTCCCGACGGCGCTGCTCTCCTCGCGCTCGTCGCACCACGCCCCGGCACCGAGAAAGCCAGACTTGTAGGTCGCGCAACCCAGATCGGCTTCATCTCCGAAGACATCAACAGCACCTACGATCTCTGGCGGGCCCGCGGGGTCCACTTTCAACATCCACCCCAGCAGACCATATTCGGAGTCACCGTAGCCATCTTCCAGGACATCGACGGCAATACCTTTGAGCTCATCGGCTCCGATCAGTTCACCCGCGAGATCGAGCAGCAGCGCCAAATTGCCTCTGACCGTATCGAGTCCGAACGCCGCACCGCGCAGGAGTTGGAAATCGCCAAGCAGGTCCAGGCACGTCTATTCCCTCAGTGCCAGCCCTCGCTCAATACCCTCGACTACGCCGGCCTCTGCATCCAGGCTCGTCACGTCGGCGGCGATTACTACGACTTCCTCGCACTGGGCAACGAGCGTCTCGGCCTCGTCATCGGCGACATCGCCGGCAAAGGCATCGCCGCCGCGCTGCTCATGGCGAACCTCCAGGCCAACCTGCGCAGTCAATTCACCCTCGCCCGCGAGCAGCCCCAGCTCTTCCTGCGGTCGGTAAACCGCCTCTTCTACGAGAACACCACCGACTCCGCCTACGCCACAGTCTTTTTCGCAGACTACGACGACGCAGCACAGCGCCTGCGATACGCAAATTGCGGGCATCTTTCGGCAATTCTGCTGCGACGCAACGGCACAGTCGAACTACTCCATTCGACCGGTACAGTCCTCGGACTCTTCGAAGAATGGGACTCACCCATCATCGAATGCCAGCTCGCAGCAGGCGACACGCTAGCTCTTTACACCGATGGAGTAACCGAATCTTTCAACGAAACCGGAGAAGAGTTCGGCGAAGAACGACTCATCGACACCCTGAGGCAAAGCGCAGATCTGCCTGCCCAGCAACTCCTCACCTCCGTCGTCGAACAGATACAAAGCTTTACCGCAACCGAGCAGCACGACGACATCACCCTCATCATTGCAAAATGCATAGGCTCGGCCTGAAAAGTAACCCCGCGCCTACCTGAAATTCTTTAGCAAAATTAACGAAAACCCAAGCCAGACCTGCTATTGCGCTTGATATCCTATAGAGGCTATGCCTACAAAAAAAGAACTCCTCCAGCGCCCCATCCAGCACATCGACATCAAGCAGCATAACGTCGTCGCCCTCGTCGACGCCATGAAGGACATGGCCTACAGCTCGCGTGACACTGGCCGTGCTGCTGATATCTACGAGATGATGCTGCGCGACACCGACTGCGGCGTCATCCTCTGCCTCGCCGGCTCCCTCATCTCTGCCGGCCTCCAGAAAATCTTCGTCGACCTCATCCGTAACAACATGGTCGATGCCGTCGTCTCCACCGGCGCCAACATCGTCGATCAGGACTTCTTCGAGGCACTAGGCTTCAACCACTACGTCGCCGGTGACGAATACAAGTACGGCGCAGGCGACGCCGATCTTCGCGAGCTGATGATCGACCGCATCTACGACACCTTCATCGACGAGGAAGAGCTCCGCATCTGCGACGAGACCACCCACCAGATCACCAACTCCCTCGAGCCCCGCCCCTACAGCTCCCGCGAGTTCATCCGCGAGATGGGCGCCTATCTCTCCAAGAACGGCAAGACCCCGCAAGCCGGTGGCCGCGACTCCATCGTCCTCGCCGCCTACGAGAAAAATGTCCCCATCTTCTGCCCCGCCTTCTCCGACTGCTCCGCCGGATTCGGCCTCGTCGCTCACCAGCACGCTCGTCAGGGCAAGCCGCACGTCTCCATCGACTCGGCCAAGGACTTCTACGAGATCACCCAGCTCAAGATCGCTAACCCCACCACCGGCCTACTGATGATCGGCGGCGGCGTCCCCAAGAACTTCGCGCAGGACATCGTCGTCGCCGCAGACATCCTCGGCGTCGATGCCTCCATGCACAAGTACGCCATCCAGATCACCGTGGCAGACGCCCGCGACGGCGCCCTCTCCGGTTCCACCCTCAAGGAAGCCAGCTCCTGGGGCAAGGTCGACCTCACTTACGAGCAGATGGTCTTCTCCGAGGCCACCATAGCCCTACCGCTCATCGCGGGCTACGCCTTCCACAAAAACGCGCAGGCCGCGCGCAAGGGCAAATCCTGGGCCCAGATTCTCGATCAGGTTCCAGTAACCGCATAAACCGTTCTCAAGTCACATTCACCAGAGGTCGTCTCTTCGGAGGCGGCCTTTCTCCGTTTATTCGCTATAAATGCCCGTTACTACTCCTGAAATGTTGCCTTTGCAGATAACCCACGTCTGTGTTATTCCCGCTGCAACTTATTTTCTGTCATTCTCACCCTGCTAACAAAAATCTAATTGCCCCGTCGTAAGCTGCATTTCCGATGGCAAACATCAACTGCGACATTAACTCCCATGGCTAACTTCATATTTTGTTAAGCCTTTGAAATATCTGGTCAACAAGGATCAGTTTTCGCAAGTACTACAGCACAAAACTTTTCAAGAGATAAGAAATCACTTATCCACCGATGGTCACCACAGAACAGTTACGATAAGGCTTCCGAACGGTTACTAAAGGGCCAACCCATAAATGCACACCTTTCCGATTCTTGGTTTTCTTTCTCTGCTAAGTGCCTGCGCGGTTCTCCTGATAGCCTTTTTTAGAGAACAACGCACTGCCCGTGAGTTCGCAGCACAGTTGACACACGCGCGCGAACAGCAGCATCACCACAAAATGCAGCTCACCGAGCGCTCGCAACTCGATACGCTCAAGGACGAGTTCATCTCCACCGTCTCGCACGAGCTCCGCACCCCCCTGACCAGTATCCGGGGAGCCCTCGGCCTTCTCTCCTCCGGCGTCATCGGAGACGTGGACCCCAAGGCACTGAACCTCCTCCGCATTGCAGTCACCAATACCGACCGACTCATCCGCCTCATC
>Ga0209060_10000649_pt1 | contig 54356 bp, 49 predicted proteins | sample Coa_R1_8_FD_187155 | JGI IMG/M metagenome (GOLD analysis project Ga0209060, IMG submission 187155) | Surface soil microbial communities from Centralia Pennsylvania, which are recovering from an underground coalmine fire - Coalmine... | ecosystem: Environmental > Terrestrial > Soil >...
TGACAACTTACACTTCCTGTTAAGGCGCTGCGTTTAAGCAAGGTTCAAAACCGCTGTCCGGCGTGCGCCTGGTGTTGCTGATCTTCCCAGCCCGGCGGCAGGTGGAAGTGTGGCAGCCCGGCGAAGTGGTGGGGCTGATGGGCCTGGCTGATGAACTGGATGGGAGGGGGTTGTGTTGCAAAAAATCTTGAAGAATCGCACGAGGCACGAACTGCCTCTGCTGGTTCAGCTTAAACGGCCACTCCAAACAGGCTGGCGATGAACACGATCTGTCTGCTGCAGTTCCCCTTTTCCACTCCTTGCACCTGCCCTTTCCGAATCAGGTGCATCACCTCGTATCCTTGCAGGGTTCGCCACGCGGTCTCAAAGGAGAAAAAGCCCAGACCTGGCTTGATCAGTCGTTTGATGAAGCGGTGATCTTGCTCGATCAGGTTGTTGAGATACTTGCTCTGCCGCAGTTCACAGTGGGGCGGCAGCGTTCCAGCTGCTTTCAGTTCCGTTAGCGCTTTGGGATACGCCGCGTTTTTGTCGACCGTGATCACGCGCGGGGTCACAGTGTGGGAGGCGCCGAGCGTTTGTGCAAAAAAGCGCTGCGCGGCTGGGGCATCGCGGGTGGCACTCAGGTGGAACTCCAGGGTGGCACCGTTGGAGTCCACGGCTCGATACAGGTACATCCAGATGCCCTTCACCTTCACATACGTTTCGTCGACGCGCCAGGAGTCGGTTGTGATCTTCAGGTGCGGTCGGCAGCGTTGATTCAGCAAAGGAGCATAGTGCTGGACCCACCGATAGATCGTTGTGTGGTCGACGTGGAGCCCTCGTTCCAGCAGCATCTCCTCCAGATCACGATAGCTGAGCGAGTAACGCAAGTACCAGCGCACATGATGTCAGCCTGGAAATGACGCCATTTGAAAGGGCTCAGGGGGTTCATGAACAGGACTCCTCTTCATCACCTGAATACCCCAGAGCTTACACGAGCGTGGACCTTCTGGCAACCCCGAATTTTTGCAACAGAACCTGCAAAGATACCCTTTTGAGAGAGCATAGTGTGCCTCCGTTTGTCCTGTGAACCTTGACAAACCGATGGAGGTCTGTGATATGCTCTCGTTGGAAGCGAAGAGCGGTGAGTAGGTAGCCTCCAAAGGTTTATCTGCTTGCCGTTTTTTTCTTGCCTTTGGTGGCTACTGGCCTGTATCTTCGTTTGGTAGCTGTACTCGCTCGTTTGCGAACAATGCAGCAAGAGCAGCTTGGACAGTTCGCTGTAACGTCCTCTCTGACACCCCGTAACTGTGAGCGATGTCAGTTATACACTCTTGGTTCTTCGTAACACGCTCTAAGAGAAGCGACCAATGCGAACGCGGAATCTTGGCAGGTGGGATATACTGGTCGGGGTTGAAAGTTAGTGGTGGGGTAAGAGCAGTGCTCTCCTCACCATTCCAGTACTGGATCGTTTCACTTCTGTGCAGTATTTCTTGGAGAAACGCGATGATCGGCTGTCGGTCAAAGGATAGGGAAATTTGGGGACGTGGATACGCCGGTCCTGGATATTAAGCCGTATTTCCCCGTCTTTGACCGTGTGGAGGACGCGCGCACCCCGGAGTGGGTTGATCGCTTGATGCAGGGCTATTTCTGAGCCGGGGTCTTTCAGGAAGAAGGCCGAACGATGGGCATTCTAACCGAAGATATGCAGCGCGTGGTCAGCGAACAGCGGCTGGGGTTCATCGCTACCGTCTGCCCGGACGGCACGCCCAATCTTTCGCCCAAAGGCACCACCGCTGTCTGGGACGACGATCACCTGATTTTTGCCGATATCTGCTCGCCGAACACGATTGCCAACCTGCGCCAGAATCCCGCGCTGGAGATCAATGTTGTCGACCCGATCTTGCGCAAGGGCTATCGCTTCAAAGGCACAGCCACCGTTCTGAGCGAGGGGCCGCAGTTCGAGGAAATGATGAGCTTCTATCGTCGGCGCGGCTCCGCCAACCCCATCCAGCATATTGTGCTGGTGCAGGTCGAGCGCGCACTGCCGCTGATCTCGCCCGCGTATGATCTAGGCCAGACGGAAGAAGAGATCAGCAGCCGCTGGGAACAGCATCGGGACGACCTGCGCCAGCGCCGCGCCAGCGAGCGGAGTACCCAATAAGTGCCTGACGCGCCGGTTACGCGCCCTGATGGCTTCCTCCTGCCGTATCTTGCCGCAGAAAATCGAGCATCACCCGCTCTACTTCGTCGGCAGCCTCTTGCTGCACCCAGTGCCCACAGTTCGGGATGCGATGGACACGCAGGTTGGGCACGAAACGCTCGTTGCCCTCAGTCAGCGGTAGGCCCAGGGCAATATCCTCTTCGCCCCAGATGAGCAGCGTCGGCGCGGTGATCGTGCGCAGCGGCAGATGCCTGCCCCAACGCGCTAACGCGCGATAGTAATTGATGGCGGCGGTGGCCGCGCCCGGCTGGCGCAACGCCTCGGCATAGAAGCGCACATCATCATCGCTGATCGCGCTCTTGCGCACGGCGCTGCCACGCATGCCGCGCTCCAGGAAAAGCTGTGGATTGCCCCCGATCACCGCTTCGGGCAGCCAGGGAAGCTGAAAGAAGAAGACATACCAACTTTTGCGCACCTGGCGGAAGTGGCGCAATTCCTCGGCCATTCTGGCCGGATGCGGCGCGTTGCAGACGACCAGCTTCTCTACCGCTTCGGGGTAATCCATGGCAAAGCGCCAGGCGACCACACCGCCCCAATCGTGCCCAACGACGATGGCCTTTTGCTCGCCAAAGGACTGAATCAGCCCCATGACATCCGAGGTGAGTATGGGAAGCTGATAGTTCAGCACGCCGCGCGGTTTGTCGCTGAGGTTATAGCCGCGCATGTCGGGCGCGACGGCGCGAAAGCCTGTCTGGGCCAGCGGATGAAGATATTGCCTCCAGGAATACCAGCACTCCGGGAAGCCATGCAGCAGCACCACGAGCGGCCCCTGCTCGCCTTCGGTGGCTGCGTGCAGGCGCACACCGTTAGTGCTGATCGTCGTTTCATGCCAGGTTGGGAGTTGCGGCGCGGTCTGCTCTATCATGATATATGCTCCTGTGCTCGATTACTCGTATATATGGCTTTTGGATTATATCGGCCCAAGAGGCATGCCAGCAACAAGAACCAGACATGGCGCGTATATCAAAAAGGGAAATGAGCGATCAAAGTTCTAGGCAAGCCTGTGACGAGACCTGGTAAGTCTGGGAAAGAGGACCGTTGGTCCCACCGTCAAGAAAGCGCCCACCGTCGCCACGCCTACCACCGTTCCGATGGCGAAGTCTGCGCCGCTCATGAGTTGGGGGCCGAGGCCATATCTGATCAAGAGATAGTAGACGAGTACATAGAGCAGACTCGTGAGCAAGCCTGGCGAGTAGGTGTTGCGCCGGATGGTCCAATAGACGTGGACGGTTGCCGCGTGGGTGACGAACCCAGCCACCCAGATCAGTGGCAGGATGACCCAATGCCCCCCAAAGCTGTCGAAAAGCAGGTTGCTGGCCGCAATCGCAGCAAGCGCCCCCGCGTTAAACCAAAAGAACATTCTCCAGGTATAGGTCGGCCAGAAGTTGTCGACGATCCACTGCACAAACCCGCCGTTGAGCAGTGACTCGTCAAGGATATGAATGATATAGGACGCAAACAAGGCCCAGAAGAGCAGGCTGAGCAACATCATGCTTTCCTCCTACGGGTCTAACTGGTGCCGAACGTCAACCCAGTTCCCTGAGGTGCTGGCGATAATAATCGTCAGCACCTCAGGGATAAACGATGATCACACCTCAACGGCGACGCTTTTGCTGCCTGGCTCGGCTGGCAGCATATCCGACTTGCGTATGAGGACCAACGCAGCGATCAAGCCAATCACCAGCAGCCCAACCGCCACATAAAAGATGTCGACGGTGCTGTTAATGAAGGCGTTCTGCACAATCGACTGAATCTGAGGGAAAAGCGGCTGACGCGCGAACGAGGCATACTGCGGTGGCAAGTCCTTTAAGCCCGTGCTGCCCACGAACGTGCCCGCGTTCTGAAGGGTTGCGATGATCTGATTCAGCACGCCTTGCTGGCTGGCAGACGGAACGCCTGGCACCGTTAACTGCGAGATGTTCGTTTGCAAGCTTGCGTTGTACTGATTCGTCAGAATTGCCCCCAGCAAGGCAATGCCAAAGGCCGTGCCGATCTGGCGGCAGACGCCATTGATGCCCGAGGCCATGCCCGCGCGGTTGCGGCTGACTGTGCCAACGGCCACCGCCGAAACCTGGGGGCTGACCATGCCAGCCCCCAGGCCACCCAGGATGAACGGAGCCAGCAAGACCAGCCAATCGGTCTGGGTGTCGGTGGGCGAGATGCGCGCCATCAGCAGCACCGCCAGCACCAGCAGCGCCATGCCCACGCCCATGATGGCCTTTGGACCGAGCCGATCACCGAAAATGCCCGCCAGTGGCCCGGCCACCAGAATCAGCCCAGAGAGCGGCAAGAAACGCATGCCCGCATCCAGCGCTGAAAAGCCCAGATAGTTTTGCAGGTAGAGCGACAGGAAAAAGAAGAGCGAGAACATGCCCGCGCTCAGGGTAAAGGCGACGATAGACGCACCGGTGAAGCTGATATTTTTGAAGAGGCGAGGGTCCACCATGGGATACTTCAGGCGCAGTTCACCAATGATGAAGGCAACGAGCGCCACCGCTGAGATGCCAAAAAGCGTCAAGATGTATGGCGAGGTCCAGCCCTTGTCGGGGTCGCTGCCCTGAATGAGCGCCAGCACCAGGCAGAAGAGGCTGACCGAAAGCGTCAGCAAGCCATAGAAGTCAACCGAGCGCGGCGCGCTGGAGTCAACCGACTCGGTGATGGCCCAGAGGCACAGGGCAATGCCAACCACGCCAATGGGCACGTTCAGGTAAAAGATGGACTGCCAGTTGACCTTCTCAACTAGCAAGCCGCCGATGACCGGGCCAAGCGCGGTTGCCAGGCCAATCACCCCGCCGTAGATGCCAATTGCCAGGCTGCGCTCGCGGCCCTGAAACGTCGCGGCGATAATCGCCAGCGAGAGCGGCAGCATGATCGACCCGCCAATTCCCTGAAGGACGCGCGCCGCTAGCAAAACCTGAATATGCGACAGGCCATCGATGCTTACATTGCCAGCCAGCGCCGCGCACAGCGAGCCAAGCGAGAACACCCCCAGGCCGATGATAAAGAGGCGTTTGCGGCCAAAAAGGTCGCCCAACCGCCCGGCAGTCACGAGGAAGACCGCCAGCGCCAGGCCATAGGCGTTCACCACCCATTGCAAGTCGGCAAATGAAGCGTTCAAATCTTTGCCGATGGTCGGAAGCGCCACATTGACGATGGTGACATCCAGCAGCGCCATAAACAGGCCAAAATTGGTGGCAGCCAGCGCCCACCAGCGGCGCGGATTGTTTGCTATACCCGCGCCGCTGGTGGGCACGGGTCCCGGATGCGTCGAATCGGCTTGAGTTGCCTGAGCCATGTATTACTCCTCTAATGTACTCTGCTTTCTTAGGGTGTCCAATCAACTGATTGATGTATTGACTATAACAGAAAAAGATGGGTTTGTCAATCAGTTGATTGAATATATTCAGAAGATCAATGAGGCGTTTGGGGATGACTTTCGCGCCGGGTTTCAGCGCGGGCGGGGGTAACCGCCCACCGTGTGATTTCCACAGAAACGCGGTCGGCTGGAAACGCCTGGGGGTTGTAAATAAGCTGCATCATCGCCCCTTTGACATAGGCCATCAGAAGTGATGCAGCAGCAGGCACGTCGAGGTCAGCGCGAAATATCCCTTGCTGCACGCCAGCCGTGAGATACGCAGTAATATGCTCGCGCCAGCCAACATCCATCTCCTGAAGAATAGCCTTGATGATGGGGTCGCGCAGCGAGCGCAGATGCAGTTCAAGCAGAACGATGAACACCTCGGGGATTTCTCGCGCCTGCCGCTGTACGTCGGCAAGCTCGCGGCACAGTTCTTCAAGCGGGCCTCTGGAACCAGGCTGGAGTAAGGGGGCCGACAGGTATTCTCGCAGCAGGCCCACCACGCCGCGAATCAAATCCTCTTTGCTCTTGAAGTAGTAGTGCAGGGTGGCGACATTGACTCCAGCCCGCTCGGCCACATCGCGGGTACGCAAGCCCTCGAATCCTTTCTCGGCAATCAAGTCATAGGCAGCGCGCGCCAGCGCCCGACGCTGGGCCTCGCCATGCGCTGTGTGAGGCGTTTTCTCCGAACGCTCAGCCTTCAATGGGGGCGTCATCGCTTTTTCACCTCTCAGGAGGGAGTTCTATCAATCAGTTGCTTAGATCATATCATATCCAAAACGGTCTCTTGATTTTCCCACCTCAGCAGCATATAATCGTCTCATCACAGCAAGGAGAGTGACCACATGGATAAAACAAATGGCTTGGTGTTTCCAAGGAAATGCGCCTGAAGCCAGCGCTGTTTTAGTTTCCTTTCAACGTCAGGGCGTCTGTGATGGCGTCTTCGCGTGAAACAGCCACACCGCCCTTCTGAATAAGAGCTACCACAACAACGCCGCAGCTTTTTTCCGCGCGGCTGGCTCTCGGCGCGCCTCCTCCCCTGGCGCTGCTTTTTCGTGGGCGCTGCCGCGTCAAGGCCCTGGAATTTCTTTTCGTTGGGAACACCTCCGCCGTTTCCTGCCCCTGACCGCGTGTTCCTGGCTTTTCATGTTCCGCAACGAAAGGAAGACCGAGCGTCTATGTCCATATTTCGCGCGCTCTCGCAGCGTTCATTTGCCCTGCTCTGGAGCGGGCAAACGCTTTCGCGCCTGGGTGATAGTCTGTATAACATTGCGCTGGCCTGGTGGGTGCTGGAGAAAACCGGCTCAGCGGCGGCCATGGGTGTGGTGCTCATCTTTTCGATGGTGCCCACGCTGCTGTTCTTGCTGGTTGGAGGGGTGGTCGTTGATCGGCTGCCCCGCCTGCGTTTGATGCTGGCCTCAGACCTGCTGTGCGGGCTGGTTGTGGGGCTGATCGCATTGCTGGCGTTTCAGCAGTGGCTGGCCCTGTGGCACGTCTTCGTGATGAGCGCTATCTTTGGCTTTGCGCAGGCATTTTTCTACCCGGCCTATAGAGCGGTCATTCCCGATATTGTTCCGGCTGAAAGTTTGCCCGGCGCGAACTCGCTGCGCACCATCAGCCTGCAAGTGGCGCAGATTATCGGGCCGGGCATTGCAGCAGCGATTGTGGCGCTGGGCGGCACGGCGCTTGCCTTCGCCCTGGATGGCGTGTCGTTTGTCATTTCGGCGGCCTGCCTTCTGGCAATGCCGCATGTGCCGCTGCAAGGGCGCTCCGACACTGCAAAGCCATCGAGCGTGCTGCAAGACCTGCGCGCGGGCTTCAGCGCTGTGTTGCAATCGCCCTGGCTGTGGGTGACGATTGCGATTGCCTGCTTCAGCACCATCTTTGTCAGCGGCCCACTGGAGGCGGCGCTGCCGCTGCTCGTCAAGCAGGACTTTGGAGAAAACGTTTCGATCTTTGCGCTGCTGACCTCACTTTCGGCCATCGGTTCCATCATCGCGGCCCTTGTGCTGGGGCATTTCAAGCGGCTGCGCTGGCGCGGCTGGCTGACATATGGCGCGTGGCTGGTGGCAAGCCTGATGCTGCTGGCAATGGGGCTGCCCATTTCGGTGGTTGGCGTCGGCGTGGCGATCTTCGTCCAGGGCGCCATGTTTTCCATGCTGGGGCTGGCCTGGATCAATACGCTGCAAGAGTTCGTGCCGTCCGACCTTCAGGGCCGCGTGGCAAGCATCGACGAGTGGGGGTCTGCCGCGCTGGTGCCCGTTGGCCTGGCGCTGGCGGGCATCGCCGCCGACTGGATGGGCGCGGCACCCGTCTTTGTGTGGGGCGGCGTCATCAGCGCGGCCATCATCGCGCTGGGTCTGCTGCACCCGGCTATCCGCGCCGTGGATTGAGGGCTGCTGGCCGCTCACCTTGCACGCGAACAGCCAGGCAGGCCACGAACACGGGCGCGCTCGTGGCCTGCCTGGCTGTTCAGGTCATCCGATGTGCTTGTCGCAAGGAGCAGACCGCCGTTTTAAAGGGGATAGCTCTTGATGGTAAAGGCTCCTGAACCCTGGGCCGTAACAACCCAGAGGATGTTGTGCCCGGCGCTGTCGACCGTCACAAGCGCGTACTGGAAGCCGCCGGAGACGGCTGGCCCGACGCGCTGCCAGGCAGCAGCGCCAAACTTCCAGGCATAGAACTGATTGTCGACCAGGAAGAGCGCCGAGCCATCGCTGAGCACGCCCAGCGGCACACCAGGATTGCTATGTGGGTCCGGGTAGCCCTGCGTGGGCGCGGCGTGCCAGGTCTGGCCGCCATCAAGGCTGCCATGCAAATTGTGAGGCGAGCCATTACAGATAGCCGAAGCGGGGTTGAGCGTCACATACGAACTGGGCGGGCAACTGGACGACGCCGTGTTGAGATAGAGCGCGGGCTGCGCGGCAGTGCCGCTGACCACCATACCGAAATCCACGTTATCGGGCACCTGGCCCACCCGTGCCCAGTGTCCTCCGGCGTCATCGCTGCGCCAGAGCGTGAGCGGCTGGCCTACACAACCGTTCGGTGCCGTTGCCGTAGTCACCAGCGCAAAGACGGTGGAACCTCTTGGCGCGGGCGCGTAATCACACAGGGTATCTGGCAAGCCGTTCTCTATCGACTGCCAGGTGAGGCCATCATCGGTGCTGGCGACCAGCTTGGGATGAAGTGTTTCCTGGCTGCCATAGGGGCTGGGAACCCAGGCCACCAGCGCCGAGTACAGGCGCGTGCCCTGCGCCTGGAGGGTACGGATGCTGCCGAAGGCTGTTCCGCCAAAGTCGTTCAGCGCCGAGAACGCGCCAAGGATAGCCCCCAATGGGAAGTGTAACTGTGTCCAGTGCGCGCCGCTGTCCTGGCTGAAATATTGGAGGGCGCACACCTGATTGCCGGTAGAAAGGGTCGAATTGCTGCCCACAGTCTGCTGGGGAACACAGGTGTTGTTCACCAGTTTCCCGCCAAGGGACACAAAGACCTCTTGCGCGTCGAGCGGACTTACAAAGAGGATGGGCAGCGGTCCATTGCTCTGCGCGGGCAGCGAGAAGTTGTGCCAGCTTGCGCCGCCGTCCGTGCTGCGCTGAAGCAGCAGTTGTGACGCAGAGGCGCTGACCGGCGTGAGTTGATAGACAATCTGCGGATTGCTGGGGGCAATGATCGGCACGCGATAGCTCTGATTGGGCAGCGGCGTCGGGGTTGGTGTCATAGGCTGGCTCGGTGTCGCGGTGGGGTGCGACCCGGTTTGCGGATGATTGCGCCCCAGGCCAAAGCCCTGGAACAGCACGACGAACAACACGACGATAGCAGCGATGGCAGCTACCGCTGTCAACGTTCTTAAGCGTGCTGCATGCCTGGCGCGCGGGCGCTTGAGCGCGACGGGCGGCGTCTGCTGGGGGTCTGCCGGGCGTTTATCATTATCCGTAATCTGCATCAATTCCTCCGGTGAAAAGAGGCGCGGCGCTGGCTGCTCGAAATAGCGACGAAACACGCCAGCGATGCGCGTATCGGTAGCAACCTGCGCCTGGCAATAGGCGCAGGTGCCGATGTGTTGGCGAAGGTGAGCATGCGTCTCGGCATCCAGGGTGTTCTCGTCCAGCAGTGGCAGCGCATCGGCGAAGGAGGCACACTCTGGCCCCGGAGATGGGAAAGGACGATAGCCGTTGCCGTTCATAGTGGCGCTCCCTTCTGAGGAGTGGTGTGATTGAGCTGGCCCTCCTGGGCAAGATAGATGCTGCGTAAGCGCTGCTTGGCGCGCGCCAGGCGTTTGCTGATCTGCCCAGAAGACGCGCCGAGAATCTGGCCGATCTCTGCGGGCGTGAACCCCTGCACCAGCCGCAGGAAGAGGCAGGCCACATCCTGCGGCGCGAGGCGCTCCAGGGCAGCGCGCAGCGCCTCGCGTTCGGCAACGTCATACTCAAAGGTGAGCGCGGCAGAAAACATCTCTGGCTCGCGCTCGTGGCTGGCTTCCAGCGATTCCCAGCGAATGAGGCGGCGGCGACGCAGCGTCGAAATCGCCCGATGATACGCCACCCGAAAGAGCCAGTAGCGCATCTCATCGCGGGAACCGTTGGCGAGAAATGGCGGCTCGCTGCGACGGGCCAGACACCAGGCATCGTGAAACGTGTCTTGCAGCAGGTCACGCGCCTGCTCGACATCGCTCACCAATCCCCACAGAAACCGATAGAGGGCTTCCTGGTGCTGATCCAGCACGTCGGTAAATTCTGCCGGAGAGATGGCTGCCTTGCTTCCTGACCCGCTTGACATAGGCCACATTCCTTACCAATCAAACACAGTGATCACTTTATTCATTTCTTTAAAAGAAGCTTCTATTGAGTAAAGCGCGCGAAGAACGCGAATTGCCCTCGTGGAAGTCATCAGATTTTTCGCCGCTGCTCACGGATATATGACGGCTGGCGCGGGATGCCAGTGCTATAATAGTTCACAATCTTCTATCAACTGGAAATGATTATCGTCTGGAACGAGCGCCAGGATACAGCATTGCGAAGGATGAATACACTATGCGGACAGAAAGCTTGTCAGTACGTGAAGCGCTGGGGCAACCCGCCGGACGGCAGATTACCGTCAACGGCTGGGTGCGCACGCGCCGCCAATCCAAAGCCGTCTCGTTTGTCGAACTCAACGATGGCTCCAGCTTCAAGAATCTTCAGGTCGTGCTTGAGCAGGGCGCGCTGCCGCCGGAGACGGACGCCGCGCTGACGACGGGAAGTTGCCTTCGCGTCACGGGCGATCTGGTGGCCTCGCCCGCCGCGGGCCAGCCGGTGGAACTGCGCGCCCGCGAAGTGACGATCTATGGCACGGCAGACCCGGCCAGCTTCCCGCTGCAAAAGAAGGGGCATTCGATGGAGTATCTGCGGGAGATCGCCCACCTGCGGCCCCGCACCAACACGTTCGGCGCAGTCTTTCGCGTGCGTAACGCGCTGGCCTTTGCCATTCACAGCTTTTTCCAGGAGCGCAATTTTCTCTATATTCAGGCTCCCGTCATCACGGCCTCGGACGCCGAAGGCGCAGGCGCGATGTTTGGCGTCACCACGCTGGACTTGATGAACCTGCCGCGCACGCCAGAAGGCAAAACGGACTATACGAAGGACTTCTTCGGCAGCCCCGCCTATCTGACCGTCAGCGGCCAGCTTGAGGCTGAGATTATGGCGCTGGCCTTCAGCCAGGTCTACACCTTCGCCCCGACCTTTCGCGCCGAAGAATCGAACACGGCACGCCACGCCGCCGAGTTCTGGATGATCGAGCCGGAAATGGCGTTCTATGATCTGGACGACAACCGGCAGCTTGCCGAAGACTTCATCAAATATCAGATTCGCTATGTCATGGAGCACTGCCCCGACGACCTGGCCTTCTTCGACCAGCGCATCGAGCCAGGGCTGGTTGCCGCGCTGACGCACGTGCTGGAAAAGCCCTTCGCGCACGTGCCCTATACTGAAGCGGTCAAGCTGCTGGAACAATCGGGTGAAAGCTTTCAATATCCGGTGCAGTGGGGCATGGACCTGCAAACCGAGCACGAGCGCTATCTCACCGAGCAGACGTTCAAGCAGCCTATCGTCGTCACCGATTATCCCAAGAAGATCAAGGCATTTTATATGCGGGAAAACGAGGACGGAGAGACGGTGCGCGCTATGGATGTGCTGGTGCCACGCATCGGCGAAATTATCGGCGGCAGCCAGCGCGAAGAGCGCTACGATGCGCTGCTGCGGCGTATCCGCGAGACGGGGTTGAACGAAGAGGCGTATTGGTGGTATTTAGAATTACGGAAGTTCGGCACCGCGCCGCACTCTGGCTTTGGCCTGGGCTTCGAGCGCATGATGATGTTTGTAACGGGCATGAAAAATATTCGTGACGTGATCGCCTTTCCGCGCACGCCAGGCAACGCCACCTTTTAAGCGTGGGGCAGAACTGCCACGCGCCGCCATGGTGGCGGCGCTTCGTTTGCCAGCACGCTGCTGGCATGCCTCAACCGTTCGCGCCTGGGCATCGGGCGCGACAGAAAACGAAGCAAGGAGAACAACGCCCATGTGTTACGACGACAACGCCCGTCCGCCGCTGCCACCCGGAGAAGCTGGCCCTGCCCACGGCCATGACGGGGTGCTGACCGCCGCCGATGGCAACCAGTTTGCCGCCTATCTGGCGCACCCTGCCGATCACGCATCCAACGCCCAGATCATCATCTATCCCGATGTGCGCGGCCTGCACCAGTTCTATAAAGAGCTTGCCCTGCGCTTTGCCGAAGCGGGCGTTACCGCCATCGCCATCGATTATTTTGGTCGCACCGCTGGCCTGACGCCCCGCGACGACTCCTTCGAGTTCATGCCGCACGTACAGCAGATGAAGATCGAATCCTTTACGCAGGATGTGCGCGCCGCCCAGGATGAACTGCGCAAGCGCAACCCCTCCGGACAGGCAACCTTCACCGTGGGCTTCTGCATGGGCGGCACGCTTTCCTTCACCACCGGCATGGACACATCGCTGGGCTTTGCCGGAGTCATCGGCTTTTACGCCGGGATGAGCCGCAACTTTGGCGGCGCGGGCACCATTCTGGACCGCGCGGCGGAGATTAGCTATCCGTCGCTGGGACTCTTTGGCGGGGCCGACCAGGGCATTCCGGTCAGCAACGTGCAGGAGTTTGACGAGAAGCTGAACGCGACGGGCATCGAACACACGATTATCATTTACGAGAATGCGCCGCACAGCTTCTTTGATCGCAAGTATGCGGAGTTTGCCAGCGAATCTGCCGACGCCTGGCAGCAGGTACTCAGCTTCATCAACGCGCACATCCCTGCATAACGCAGAAGCCCTCTCATGCGATGCCGCGAGCCAGAGCGTTGGTAATGCTCCGGCTCGCGGCATTTCTCTCACACCTGCTCGGCGAACTGCTTCAGCCAGCTATTCGTCGCACACCTGCATAGTGACGCTAATTGGCGTGGTGCCAAAAGGACCAAAGATCATGAGCGTCCCCTGGTGGGTTCTTTCCGTGTTGGACTGCACGCTGAGCGTGACCGTCTGGTTCTGCTTGAGCGAGCCGGACTCCGGGCTAATCGTCACCACGGACCCGCCGAGCAGAGAAACAGCCTGCCAGTTTTCACTATGCGCGGTGTTGCTGATGAGTTGAAAGGTGACACTGCCTTCGCCCGCGCAGGGCACTTGAAGCTGTACTGCTGAGACGCAGAAGACCGCGCCATCCGGGCAAATGGCGGGGTTCGGCGTGGGCGTTGGCGGCCTGGGGGTTGGCGTTGGCGGGCGCGGCGTTGGCGTGGGGGCAGGTTTGGTAGGCGTGGGCGAAGGCTGCGGCTGAGTTGGCGCGCTCTGGCGCGTTGTGGACGGCGTGGGCGTATGCTGAGCGACAGATAACACGGCATTCCCCGGCGTGATGGTTGGTCCACGGCTAGCCTCCACGAACAAGATGCCCAGGACCGCCACAATCAGCACCACCAGCACTGCCACCAGCGCCAGCCGCTGGTGCTTGCCCACGCTGCGCACGCGGAAAGCGCGGGGGGCCGACCTATTGGCAGTTACCGGCGTAAACATCCAGCTTTGCGGCAGAGGAGCAGGCTCCGTGAGGGACGATTGACCGGTCCGCGCGCCAACCGAGACTCCGACAGGCGTGGCCTTGCCCTCGCTTTCTGGCGCAGGGGTGGCGGGCGGCGGAAAGACCACCGGAAACACGGTTTCGATCAATTCATCCCAGCGCTGTTGCAGCGTCACCAGATCGCGGTGCAAGCCACGCAAAATCGCTATCTCGACGCTGTAATCGGCCAGCGGCATGTCGTCGTCTGTTTCGCTGGTGGGGAGCATCTCCAGCGCTTCGATAATCAATTCCACCAGCCCCGGATGCCCAGGGGCGTTGATGAGCCGGGAAAACATCCAATCGACGCGCGCCACATTGGTTTCCAAACCGGAAGCCATCAGGTCGGGGAAGGCCAGCAAGATCGAGCCGATCAACTCCAGCGCTTGCTGCGCGGCATCGGGCGCGTCGGCGGCCCTGAACACGAGGGGCAAGCCGTCCAGCGTCAGCGCAGCCTTTTCGATGAACAGCCAGGCTTGCTCTGCCAGAGCGCGCCCGCCCTGCGCCAGGGCAGGCGTTGGTAGTTCGCTGGTCTGCTCCAGCCAGCTTTCGACCTCCTGCCCGATGGCAGCCACCGGCAAGCCTTCAGCGGGAAGAATCCCCGGACGCGCCGGAATCAGGCGAAGCGGCCTGAGCACCGGCTTATTGGCTGGCTCGTTCTGATACTCATCCATAGTCACGCTCTATATGGAGTTCCGCCGGATGTGTCACCACACCTGGCAAACACTAGTATAGCGTGCTGGCACGCAAGCAGAGCTAAAACGGGCAAAGGTCAGCCCAAATTTCCTATACACACGCCTGATTGGTTGCTCTTTGTCTTTTTTCTGGCAAGCTGGCGCGGAACTTTCCAACGAACACCCGCGTCATTACCTTGTGAGGGAGTTTACTCGCCACAGGCACGCGACGTGCCAGGAGGAGCGTATGCTGCAACGCGCCATCAGTCTTATTGGGTTGAGCCTGCTTCTCGCCGGGTGCGGGGGCATGATGACTACCAGTTCTTCGGCACCCACCTCAGGGCCGGTAGGGCCGGTTACCGTCAGCACCGACCATACGACGTATACGCCAACCGACACGATGGTGGTCACCGTCCATAACGCCCTTTCAACCCCCATCTACGCGCTTGATACCCTCTCAAGTTGCTCCATCCTATCCCTGCACTATCAAGTCAATGGAGTCTGGCAATCAAGCCAGGTTGCCCAATGTCCAGTGAAGCGCCGCGCCCAATTGGTCAAGATCGATGCAGGCGCAACTTATACTGCCAACATCACCGCTGGCTATCCTGGCATGAAGCAGCTTACCTTCCCAACAGGCAGTTATCAGCTTGCGCTGCTTTACACCACAACGCCCTCGGTTATGCCCACCTCTGCAAATGGCACAACCGTCACCTCGGCAACGATCCAGGTCCAGTGACTGTACCAACTTTACAGTATCTTGACAACTGCTCACAATTCCGGTACACTTTTCCTAACTACGCTGGGTTGCCCATTGTTGAGGTAGATGCGGGCTGAGTAATGGATTCCGCCCGCGTGCCAGTGTGGCTGCCTTGCTGACCCGGCGTAGGCAGAAAGGGATGTATCATGAGGCGGACTCTTGGCTTCTCGATCCCCATCCTGGTTCTCCTGGTCATGTTTTCGATCCCCATCGCACTCAGCAGTTCAGCCCCACACGCAGCGACGCATGTGCAGGCCACCGTCAGCAGCGCAGTCAGGCACGATGTCTCGCCGCTGTTACGTACCCTGAAAGACCAGGGTGACAAAACGACGAAAGGGGATGCGAACGACCCCGATTCCGAGCATCATCTTCCCGCACTCCGGCAGGGAGCCCCCAATGCGGTTCCCAACTTCGTCCAAAATCGTCCAGACACGGCCATTTCCCCCCACACACCCTCACCCACCAACAATTTTGATGGCATTGGCAACGGCTTCACCGGCCCCCAGGGCACCTTCACTGTCAACTCGGCTCCGCCCGACACCAACGGGGCTGTCGGCCCGCAAGATTATGTGCAGATCGTCAATACCGACTTTGCCGTCTTCAACAAAGACCCTTCGCGCGGCACAGTCGGCACAGTTCGTTATGGTCCCGTTGCGATCAACACGCTCTGGAGCGGCTTCGGTGGCCTCTGCCAGACCGATAACGACGGCGACCCCATTGTGGTCTACGACAGCATCGCCAACCGCTGGCTGATCACGCAGTTTGCCGTCACCAATCCAAACCCCAATTACTTCCAATGTATCGCCGTTTCGACCACGAGCGACCCTACTGGAAGCTACAATCGCTATGCGTTCTCTTACGCTAACTTCCCCGATTATCCGAAGTTTGGATTGTGGCCGGATGCCTACTATGCCACATTCAATATGTTCAATGGCAGCACCAACGCCTTCCTGGGCGCGCAGGTGTGCGCCTTCGACCGCACCAGCATGCTCAACGGCGCCAACGCCACGCAGCAGTGCTTCATGACCAGCAGCAGCTTTGGTGGCTTGCTGCCATCCACGCTGGATGGTTCGACGCTGCCGCCGTCTGGCTCGCCGAACTATATCCTGGCGCTGGACACCACCACCTCCCTGGGCTTCTGGAAGTTCCATGTGGACTTTACGACCCCTTCCAATTCCACCTTCACCGGCCCGACCAGCATTGCGGTGGCCTCGTATGCCGAAGCCTGCGGAGGTGGGACGTGCATCCCGCAGTCGGGCACAACACAGCAGCTTGATTCGCTCGCTGACCGCCTGATGTATCGCCTGGACTATCGCAACTTCGGCACCTATGAATCGCTGGTCGTCGATCACGCGATCACTTCCGGCAGTTCAGTTGGCATGCGCTGGTACGAAATCCGCAGCCCCGGTACGACGCCAACGCTCTTCCAGTCGGGCACCTACGCGCCCGATTCAAACTTCCGCTGGATGGGCAGCATCGCTCAGGACCAGTCCGGTGATATGGCGATGGGCTTCAGCATCTCCAGCAGTTCAACGCATCCTGGCATCAGCTACACCGGGCGGCTGGCAAGTGATCCAGCCGGGACGATGCCGCAGGGCGAAACCAGCATGATCGTTGGCGGCGGCTCGCAGAATGGCAGCCTGTCACGGTGGGGCGATTACAGCGCCATGCAGGTGGACCCCAGCGACGGCTGCACCTTCTGGTATACCAACGAGTACATCCCGTCCAACGGCAGCTTCAACTGGAAAACACGCATTGCCTCGTTCAAGTTCCCCAACTGCGGCGGAACAACGACGAATGATTTCTCGATCAGTGCCAGCCCTGCCAGCCTGTCTATTGCTCAAGGCAACAGCGGCACCTCGACGATTAGCACCGCTGTGACCAGTGGCTCGGCGGGCACTGTCAACCTGACGGCGAGCGTCTCGCCTGCTGGCCCAACCGCCTCGCTGAATCCGACTTCCGTTACGGCGGGCGGCTCTTCGACGCTGACGGTGAACGTCGGCTCGACAGTCGCCACAGGCAGCTATACGGTGACAGTGACGGGCACCGAAGGCAGCGCGACGCACAACGCAACGGTGACGGTCACGGTGACCTCAACAGCAACGAATGACTTCTCAATTAGCGCCAGCCCTTCGAGCCTGTCGATTGCGCAGGGCGGCAGCGGCACCTCGACCATTAGCACTGCTGTCACCAGCGGCTCGGCGGGCACGGTCAATCTCTCGGCAACTGTTTCGCCTGCTGGCCCAACCGCCGCGCTGAGTCCCACGTCGGTAACGGCAGGCGGCTCTTCGACGCTCACCGTGACGGTTGGCTCGTCAGTGGCGGCAGGCACCTATACCGTGACGGTGACGGGCACTGAAGGCAGCGCGACCCACAGTGTCTCGATTACCATCACGGTTACCTCCTCCGGAGGGGGTGGCATCGTCAACGGCGGCTTCGAGACTGGCACGTTCTCCGGCTGGACGACCTCCGGCGCGGCCACCTCGATTAGCTCGACGGCGCATTCGGGCAGCTTCTCCGGTCAGGCGGGCGCGAGCACACCCACCAACGGCGACAGCAACATCGCCCAGACGTTCACCGTGCCCAGCGGCTCTGGAACGTTGACCTTCTGGTATCAGGTGCATTGCCCCGACACCGTGTCGTTCGACTGGGCCACGGCCACGCTGAAGGACAACACGGCCAACACGACCAGCACCATTCTGGCGAAGACCTGCACCAACAACAACACGTGGGTCAAGGTCACAGCCAGCGTGACGGCGGGCCATTCCTACACGCTGACCCTGACCAGCCACGACGACAATTTCAACAACCCGCCAGACCCAACCTTCACGCTCTTTGACGATGTGGCGCTGTCGGCTGGGGTCACCAACCCGATTGTGAATCCAGGCTTTGAAACCGGCAACTTCAACGGCTGGACCACTTCTGGCGCGGCGACTTCGATCAGCACAACGGCGCATTCGGGCAGCGACTCTGGCGAGGCGGGGTCTTCTTCGCCTACCAATGGCGATAGCTCGATCAGCCAGACCTTCACCGCTCCAACGGGGTCAAGCACGCTGAGCTTCTGGTATCAGGTGCATTGCCCGGATACGGTGCAGTTCGACTGGGCGACGGCGACCCTCAAGGACAACACGACAGGAACGACCACCACCATTCTGGCGAAGACCTGCACCAACAACAACACGTGGGTGCAGGTATCCACCAGCATCACGGCGGGCCATTCTTACACGCTGACCTTGACCAGCCACGATGACAACTTCTCTGGCGACCCAACCTTCACACTCTTCGATGATGTGAACGTGAGCTAGCTCGCATTCGCCTGCTCGCAGGCGTGCGCATGCCCTGGAGGAAGATTCCTCCAGGGCATTTTTTGGGCGGTCGCCGGGATGCGTCCGGTCCATCGCAGGGCGCTCAGCTTGGGCTGGCACATCCTTTGCACAGCTTGAAGAGAGAAGGACATCTCCATATCCCGCACGGCAGGCGGCTAGCGAGGAAACAGAACACCGGTGGACCGCTGGATTCGAGCGCGCGATGTTGGCATAGCTATCCTCGTCTGGGTTGCCGTCATCATCGTCTTCTTCTGGCTGATTGGGCAGTTCGTGACGGCTGTGCTGCTCTTTGTCATCGCTGCCCTGCTGGCCTATGCCTTGCTGCCGGGGGTCACGCTGCTGGAACGCTGGATGCCGCGCATGCTGGCTGTTGCCATCGTGTATCTGCTGGCGCTGGCGGTCATCGGCAGCCTGGGCTATTTCGTCTTCAGCACCGCCATCGAGCAGTTAGTCACCTTCGTCAAAGACGTACCAGACCTGCTCAAGCCGAGCACGCCCGGCCATCCGTCACCGATTTACCATCTGCTGCACCCGCTGGGCATCACCGAGGCCCAAATTGACGCGGCCCGTCAGCAGGCTGTCAACTGGCTGGAAGGCAGCGCCGGGCAGATTGTCAACAGCGCGGTGCCCATCCTGACCAGCGTCGCCGGTGGCATCATCGATACCATTGTGGTTCTCATCCTCAGCGTTTATCTGGTGATCGATGGGCCACGCGTCTTTCGCTGGCTGAGCACCGCCTCGCCGCGCAAATATCGCCTGCGCGTGATCTTCTTTCTGAACATCCTGCGGCGCACCGTCGGCGGCTATATTCGCGGCCAACTCTTCATGTCGACCTTCATTGGCGTGCTGGTCGGCGGCGGCATGGCGGCGTTCCAGGTGCCCTACGCGCTGCTGCTGGGGCTGCTGGCCTTCATCCTTGAGTTTGTCCCCATTCTGGGCACCATCATTTCCGGCGTGGCCTGCGTGTTGCTCGCCCTGGCGACCAGGGGCTTTATCATCGCGGCGCTGGTGCTGGGCTATTTCATCATCGTGCATATCCTCGAAGGCGACGTGGTTGGCCCACGAGTGACGGGCCGCGTGCTGGGGCTGCATCCGGTGGTTGCCATTCTGGCGCTGGTCGCCGGAACCGATCTCTTCGGCATCTGGGGGGCGGTCTTTGCCGCGCCGGTCGTGGGGCTGGCGCAAGCTATCATCGTTTCGGCCTGGCGGGAATGGCGCTCGGCACACCCGGAGGAATATCAAAAGACGCCGCTGCCACCCAAAGAAGTCGAGCCAAAGCCAGAGCCGGAGCCAGAGCCGGAGCCGGAACGCGAACGGGAACCAACCGCGCCACCCCGCTGAAGCAGCATTGACAGGGACGAGGCTGATCGCTTATAATCGGTTTACCGCTTTTTAAACGTCGACTGCAAACCACTGCGCACACGTCCCAGGAGAATGAGGCATGCAAAAGGATGAACGCATTCTCCAGATTGCGCAGAACCTCCCGTGGCTTCCTCAGCCAAACGAGGCTCGCACCGTCCTTTCCTCTCAGCTTCCGCCAGGTGAACTGATTTCCACGGCGCTTGTGCTGGCTTTCGACAGAGACCGTTTGCTCCAAACCAGGTTGGCGGCCCGAGGGTGGGATATTGTTGGAGGCCATATCGAGCCGGGCGAGTCTCCTGAAGAGGCTGCGCGCCGCGAGGCATACGAAGAAGCAGCGGCAAGACTGAGGGAATTGCACATATTGGGTTACCAACACCTACGCTTGCTTGGCCCTCGGCCAGCTTCATATCGCTATGCGTACCCCGACAGTTATCAGGTGTTTTACTGGGCGCAGATCGAAGCGCTGGATGAGTTCATCCCGACGGAGGAAGCCCGCGAACGGGCGCTGTTCGCGCCAGACGCTGCCCGCGAGTTGCCTTTTGTCCGCACGCTGAGAGAACTCTATCTGGCCGCCTTGCAAGCTGCTCTGAGGTAGCGCAGAACAGGCGGAAAGCCGCCAATATGGTTGCCAATGTTCTATTTGCATGGTAAGGTAGGGCGGTACTATCAACGCCAGCGGGGGAAACACGTGTCTGCAAGCAGCTATCGGAGCGTGCTCCAAAGTCGGCCTTTTCTGCAACTCTGGAGCGCGCAATTTCTTGGGCAAATCAGTCAGAACATCGCCAATTTTGCTTTAATAGTGCTGGTCAATGTACAAACCGGCTCGACGCTGGCGGGCGGATTTCTGGTCATCTTGTTTAGCATTCCGGCGATTGTGCTGGGGCCGACGCCGGGCATGCTGGTAGATCGCGTGGGCCGCTGGTGGGTCTTATGGCTGGCGAACCTCCTGCGCACCTTGCTGGGCGTGGGCGTGGGCGTGGCGCTGGCGGTCATCTACGCTGGCACTGCCAACGGAGCGAAAGATGGCGGGCTGGTGGCGCTGCTCTATTTCTTCTCGCTGAGCCTTTCCGTCTCGACACGCTTCTATATGCCTGCCGAAGCGACGGCCATTCCCAGCCTGGTTGGCCTGCGCGGCCTGACGAATGGCCTGGCCTTGTTCGGCATCACCTTTGTGGTCGCCGAAGCGGTGGGGCTGATCGTGTTGGGACCGATCTTACAACTGGCCTTTGGCTGGCCCGCGCTCTTCTACGTCTGTGCGATTGGCTTTGGCCTGGCAACCCTGCTGAGCGTGCTGCTGTCGCCACGCCAGTTGGGCGTCGCGCGCGCTGGGACGGTGGAAACCGCAGAACCCGCCGACGAGCAAGAGGCCGCGCTGCTCGCCACGCTGGAAGCGCAGACCGAGCGGCGCAGCCTGTGGCAGCAGTTGAAAGAGGGCTGGGAGCCAATTGCCCACGATAATCAGATGCTGGTGGGCGTGGTGCGGCTTTCCGTGGCGGGCGTGGTGATCGCGCTGGTCAGCGAACTCGCGCCTAATTTTGTGGTGCAGGTGCTGCATCGCCCGGCGCAAGATATCTCGCTGGTGCTGGCTCCGGCGGGCGTGGCGCTCATCATCGGCGCGCTGCTGGCCCCGCAGCTTGCCAACCGACTGGGCCAGCTTCGGCTGGCGGGCCTGGGCGTGAACGGCGTGGCGCTGGCGGTGGCGCTGCTGGCACTGAATCGGCCACTAGGCGATTTCTTCCATTTCCCCGATGGCCTCATCATTCCGCTGGCGGTGGCCGAAGCGTCGCTGCTGGGCTTTTCCCTGAATCTGATCTCCATCCCCTGCCAGGCGGTCATTCAAGAGCGTGTCGCGCCACGCCTGCGGGGCAACATCGTCTCGTTCCAGCAGGCGCTCTTCAACCTGGCAGCCGTGCCGATTCTCATCGCAGTGGGTCTGCTGGCCGATCGCCTGGGCATTCCCTCGGCCTTGCTGGCGGTGGCCGTCATCATCTTGCTGGCGTCGCGCCTGCACACGCGGGAAAAGCCACAGCCCATCATCCATGTCGAACCGCCTGCCCCTGCGGTTGAACCCAGCGACAGCAGCCTGGCGCTGTGATGAGACGCAGCCTGACTATTTCTTGAGTTCCCATTCCCATTGGGTTGAGCCGTTGGTATAGCGGATGAGGCGGCTGGCGGCGTTCAGATAGATGCCCAGCAGCAGCAGCGCCGCCGCCAGGACCAGCGACAGAATCCCCAGCGCCAGCGAGATGCCTACGCTCAGCAAGCCGATGCCAACCATCAAGCTGCACGTGCAGAGGCCCAGCACGACCAGGGCGATCATTCTGACGCGCTTGCGGAACTTCAGTCCGCCGGGCACTTCGGTCAACGATATTTCTTGCTCTTGCTCTTCTTGCATCCTGGCCTGTTCTCTTCCAGAGGTCGCGTTCTGGAGCGCTCGCTTTGCTGGCGAGCGCTCCAGGGGTGGTTGTTAGTCCTTCGCCAGCTTTTCAGCGGCTGGTGCTGCGCTTGTCACGGTGACGGGTTGTGATCTTCTAGGCTGCCTGAGCGGTTGTTTGCGGCGCGTCGAAAACAACTGCGGCACCGCCAGAATGAAGAATAGCACCAGCGAGATGATCGCCGTCAAGTCAAACTCCAGCGGCCAGCGGTTGGTGATCTCGAAGAAGCCGCTCTTGGTGTTGACAAACTCCTGCACCGTATAGGCGAAGTTGAGCGCCGCCAGGGCTGCCGCAAAAATCCAGTAGGTCAGAATCGCCAGCAAGCCGAAATAGCGCAGGAAGTTGAGCGCGTCGGGCAAGACGGCGCGGGCGCGCGTTTGCAGGGCAATGGCAATCGTCACCAGCGCGAGCGCAATCAGCCCATAGCCGCCAATTTCCACCCAGCTTCTCAGCCAGGTCAGGAAGGATGTAACAAGATTGTCGTTGCCGGAAGCCAGGCTGGTCCAGTTGGAGAACGGGAACTTGCTTGGATAGTGAAGATAGTCATAGACTACCCCGCTCATCGCGGCAGTGAACCCGGCTCCTACAAAGATAGCAAAGGGCCAGAGCAGGTTGCGGATGGACAGCGCCGCGCTGCCTGCCACCAGGCGCAAAGAGATGAGCGCGCGCTCCAGGCCAGCCAGAGCCGTCCTTGCCACGGTTTCGCCAACGGCCAGTTCCACATCTTCTTGCCTGGTGGCATCCTCATCGGCCCCGCCAGTGTTGGTGAATGAGGGGGTCGAGAGCACGCTGGAAAGCGATTCGCCCGGGTCAGCTTTTGTCAGGTCTTTGAGAGATGGCAGGGCGATGCTGCTCCTGGGCGTGAGGGTCGGCAGCTTGCCGGTCGTGCCCGTGTGGGCGGGTGTGTCGACAGCCTGGATTTCTTGCAAACCCTGATTATACGTGACAATCAACAGCGAAATGGTGCTGATGGCAAAGAGCAGGGCGGCGATGGAAAGGTCCAGCAGGGCCAACGAGATACCCGCCGTGTCGCTGGGCGTGGTGGTCGTCACGTCGATGCGCAGGCTGGTCATCTGTGAGAAGTGCGTGAAAATCCAGGTGAAATCAGGAGGCGTCTGCCCTGCTGCCTGCGCCGCTGGAATAACGCCCAGGGCATAGCGCGCAATGACCAGATAGAGGAACGGGAAGGCAAAGGCGCTGAACAGGAAAATAATAGCGCCAGCCAGCAAGTCGCCGGAGGTGTATTCGGTTTCGGCGATGGCCGGGTTCTCTTCCTCTTCCTCCAGTGTATCGCTGAACAGGGTGGGCAGCGGCTTGGTTTTGTCGCGGCGCAGCCGCCTGCGGATGGTTTGATAGAGCCAGAACAGGACAAAGAGCAGATTGGCGATGATATAGGGCCAGGGGTTGGTAAAGAAGTTTTTGAGTCCCTGCGAATGCTGAATCGACGTAATAATGTCGGGCCGAGCCGTGACCAGGCCGACGATCAGCAGCGCGATGACGGTCACGGTCCAGATGACCCAGCGCTGGAAATGCCGGGCGCGCAGGAACGAGCCTTCCCAGACCAGCAGCAGCAGCCCGACGAAGCTGTAGAAGAGCCAGGGTTTATAGATAAAGACGGTGGCGAGGAAACTGCTGTTATCATCGGGGCCAACCGGCTGGGTAAAGGCCGTCACCAGCACTGCGGCGAACGCCAGCAGCGCGAGCGTCACCAGCAGCGTGGTGGGGTAGCGCACCAGCGCGCGCTGCTTCTGGACACAAAAAATCGTGGTGTCGGGATGTGATTTTCCGCAATACGGGCACTTGAAGCTCTCCACAAAATCCTCCCCCTGGGACCACATGGCCCCAAAGTTGCTCACCAGGATGATGAAAGAAAAAGGTGAGAAAACGGTGATAAAACAAGCTTACTCCTGGCGGGCGCTGTTGTCAATCAGTAGTCTTGCTGATGCTGCATGTCGCGCAGCCAGGCTTGACCAGCCGGGGTGATGCGATAGCGCCGGGCTGCCAGAATGCCCTGGCCGCCAAGTGCCGCCGCGCTGGAGGGTGCGTTCTGAGGGATGGGGTGCCCGTCCAGCTTGGATTCGATAAAGCCCTGTACGGCAAGGCGAGTGAGGGAACGCTGGAGCAGGCTCAGGCGGGTATATTCGGCTGAAACTTCCTGCGCTCTCAGCCAGAAAGCGATCTCAAATAAAGAGAGCGGCTGATACAGTGGCTGCTGCGATACGCCCCCTTGTTTGGACGGATACGCTGGCGCTGCCCGGCTGTTGTCGAGGGCGTGCAGGATCAGCATGTCTTCCTGCTCATCGCGCTGGCGTTTGGCCGCCAGCGCCGCTTCTGGTGAATAGAGATAGGACGGCTGCGTGTCGCCGGGATTTTGCGGTCTGCTGATGCCAGCATCTCCCTGCGTGATGTGTCCTGCCACGGGGCCGGAACCCCGGGCGGACACAAAGCTGACCAGGACGCGGCATGCCAGCGCGCCGCGCCGCTGGCATTCCATTTCGCGGACTTCGAGCGTTTCCCCGAAATACTGACCTACCCCTTCGAGAATGCCTTGCAGGAGCGGGCAGAGGTGGCGGGGGCTATCGTAGATGATTTCCAGGAGATCAGAAGAGTGATCGACAAAGTTCAGCCCCGGCAAGCTAACTGCATGGAGCGAGCTTTCCAGATGCTGGTGGATGGCGGGAACCTGCTTCAGAAAGTTGCGCGCCGAGGTGTGACCTTGCAGGAAAACGCGGTAATGCGTATGCATGAGCGGGGCGCGCATAAAGTAGATGCCGAACCGGTAGAGCAGATTATCAAGGGGAATGTTCTCGTACTCAGAAATGGCTTGGAGGAGTTGTACGGTCACTTCATCGGGATAGTGATGATCGGCCAGCGGCGGGCCAGAGATACCAGCTAGCTGACGAATCGGGCGCAGATGCTGCGAGCCAATGGTTTCGCTCACATAGGCTTCAAGGAGCAGGTGGATAAATCCTTGCATGCCGGACCCCCTTTTGAGGGCGTATCCGGGTCTGCTGGTCCCGCGCCACGCAGAGGAAAGAAGACCTGAGGCAAGGGACGCGCCGGGTCGCCCATAACCGTCGCCCGTTTCTTCCTGAGAGTGAGCATGGCGCTGCTTCTTGCAACTGGTAGTGCAGGCAAGTATAGCATAAAAATCCTCGAAGATCAAAGGGGTTGTCCAGGCCAGAACCTCGCATTGCCGCCGGAAAAACGGGTGTTTCCCCTTGACAATCGCGCGCTAGCAATGGTATACTTCGGAGTGCTAGCAGTCCTGATATGGGACTGCTAGCACTCCTATGCTATGGGTAAGAGCAATCTGGTGGGCCGTCTGCCAGAGTGGTCTGGGCGAGGTGGAAAAGCAGATGGGCAAACAATTGACGCCGCGCAAGGAGGCCATCCTGCGCTCGCTGGTGGAGGAGTACATCCGCACCGCAACGCCGGTCGCCTCCGAGCAGCTTCAGCGCCAATACGGGCTGCCGTGGGGCGCTGCGACGATTCGCAACGAGATGGCAAGCCTGGAAGAAGAGGGCCTGCTGTTTCAGCCGCATACGTCCGCCGGGCGTATGCCCACTGACCTGGGGTATCGCTATTTTGTCGAGCATTTGATGGTGGAATCGGCGCTCTCGCTTGATGAGCAGCGGCAGATTCGCCATCAGTTTTATCAGGTGCAGCATCAACTGGATGAGTGGGTGCGGCTGACGGCTTCGGTGTTGTCGCGGGCGCTGCAAAGCGCAGCGGTGGTGACACCGCCGCGTGCCGCGCAGGGACGGCTGAAGCACTTCGAGGTGTTGTCGCTGCAAGATGTGGTGGCCTTGTTGGTGGTGGTCTTGCAGGACGGCGCGGTCAAGCAGGAGCGATTGCTGCTGCTGTCGCCGCTCACGCAGGAAGAACTGAGCCAGAGTTCGCAGCGGCTGAACCGGCTGCTGGTGGACCTGAACGCGGAAGAACTGGAAGAGCGCATTGCCGGGCTGGACCTGGATGCCAACGAGCGGCTGGTCGTCGGCGCGGTGGGTCGCATGCTGAGTCAGCATGGCGAATATACCGCCGAAACCTTTTACCATGATGGCATCTTGCAGATGCTGGATCAGCCGGAGTTCACCACGCTGGGGCCGGAGCATGAACGCAACCAGCGTATCCGGAAAGTCGTAGAGGTATTAGAGCAGAATAAATTGCTTCCGGCGTTGGCGGCGCAGGTGCCTGCCGGTGGGGTGCAGGTGATTATCGGCGGCGAGAGCGAGTTCGAGGCGATGAAGGATGTGAGTCTGGTCGTCTCGCGCTACGGGCGGGAGGGGCAGGTAGGTGGGTTGCTGGGCATCGTTGGGCCTACACGGATGCAATATAGCCGGGCCGTTGCGGTAGTGCGCTATATGACCGAAGTCATGAATGATTTGTTGGCGGAGTTATAAGCAATGACGCTGGAAGAACAGCAAGCCGAGCAGCAAGCAGCAGAAACCCACGAGCGGGCCGCAGGCGAGCAACCGCAAGAAGCAGAGGCCACCGCGCCCGCTGAGGAGCCTGCACAGCAGGCAGCGCCTGATTTGGCTGCCGAACTGGAACGCGAGCGCGAGAAAGCCACCGATTATATGAATCGCTGGCAGCGCGCCCAGGCCGATCTGGCAAACTACAAGCGGCGCGCCGAGCAGGAGCGCGAACAAGAGCGAAAATATGCCGGTGCCCCCATCTTTCTGGAACTGCTGAAGATGCAGGACAACTTCTATCGCGCTTTTGAGACCTTGCCGGTGGAACTGCGCGAGTTTTCCTGGGTGCAGGGCGTGGCGCTGACCTACGCGCATCTGGATGGGCTGCTGCAACTGTATGGCCTGAAACCCATCGAGACGAAACCGGGCCAGCCATTCGACCCCGCCGTGCACGAGGCGGTGACGCACGAGGAGACCGATGCCTATCCTGACGGCGCGATCACTGCCGAATACCAACGGGGCTATTATATTCACGACCGTGTGCTGCGCCCGGCGCTGGTGCGCGTGGCAAAAGCCAAAAGCGCCGGAACACCCAATCAGACAGGCCAGCCCGAAGCATCTGCGTCAACGGGCAAGTAAACGGTAGGACATACAATTCACATAGTATCTGACTGAGGGAATCGCTTTCTGACTGTATATGGCGCAGCGGCGACCCTCACCAGAGGAGGACAAACGTGGCAAAAGTCATCGGTATTGACCTGGGCACGACCAATTCCTGCGTGGCGGTGATGGAAGGCGGCGAGCCAGTCGTCATCCCCAACGCCGAAGGCGCGCGCACCACCCCATCGGTTGTGGCGTTCACCAAGAGCGGCGAGCGGCTGGTGGGCGAGGTTGCCAAGCGCCAGGCGATTACCAACTCCGAGAACACCATCTATTCGATCAAGCGCTTCATGGGCCGCAAGTATGATGACGCGGAAGTGAACCGCGACAAGCAAAACATGCCCTTCAAGGTGGTGCGCGCCGACAACGGCGATGCCTGGGTGGAAGTGATGGGCAAGAAGTATAGCCCGCCAGAGATTTCGGCCATGATCTTGCAGAAGCTCAAAGCCGATGCGGAGGCGTATCTGGGCGAGCGTGTACAGCAGGCGGTCATCACTGTTCCGGCGTATTTTAACGACAGCCAGCGCAACGCCACCAAGGACGCCGGGCGCATTGCCGGTCTGGAAGTGCTGCGCATCATCAACGAGCCAACGGCTGCCAGCCTGGCCTATGGCCTGGATAAGAAGAAGGACGAGCGCATCGCGGTCTATGACCTGGGCGGCGGCACATTCGATATTTCGGTGCTGGAACTGGGCGAAGGCGTCTTCGAGGTGAAGTCGACCAATGGCGACACGCACCTGGGCGGCGATGACCTGGACCAGCGCGTCATCAACTGGCTGGCCGACGAGTTCCGCAAGGAGCAAGGCATCGACCTACGCCAGGACCGCATGGCGTTGCAGCGCTTGAAGGAAGCCGCAGAAAAGGCCAAGAAAGAGCTTTCTAGCTCGATGCAGACGGAAATCAACCTGCCATTCATCACGGCAGACCAGAGCGGCCCCAAGCACCTGACGATGACGCTGACGCGCTCCAAACTGGAGCAGTTGGTGGAAGAGTTGGTGGAGCGCAGCCGCCAGCCGGTCATCCAGGCGCTCAACGACGCGGGTGTGCGCCCCAGTCAGGTCGATGAGGTCGTGCTGGTGGGCGGCCAGACGCGCATGCCGATGGTGCAGAACCTGGTCAAGCGCGTCTTCGACAAGGAACCCAACAAGGGCGTGAACCCTGACGAGGTGGTGGCGATTGGCGCGGCCATTCAGGCGGGCGTGCTGACCGGCGAGGTCCGCGACGTGCTGCTGCTGGATGTGACGCCGCTGTCCCTGGGCATCGAAACGCTGGGCGGCGTGTTCACGCGCCTGATCGAGCGCAATACGACGATTCCCACGCAGAAGAGCCAGGTCTTCTCGACGGCCAGCGATAACCAGAACAGCGTGGAGATTAACGTCCTTCAGGGCGAGCGCGAACTGGCGAAGGATAACCGTTCGCTGGGCCGCTTCATTCTGGATGGCATCCCGCCCGCTCCGCGCGGCATCCCGCAGATCGAGGTGGCTTTCGACATCGACGCCAACGGCATTGTGAGCGTCCACGCCAAGGACAAGGGCACGGGCCGCGAGCAGCGCATCACGATTCAGGCGTCCAGCGGGCTTTCCAAGGACGAGGTGGACCGCATGGTGCGCGATGCCGAGTCGCATGCCGAGGAAGACAAGCGCCGCCGCGAAGAGGTCGAGGTGCGCAACCAGGCCGACAGCGAGGCGTACAACGCCGAAAAGACGCTGCGCGATCTGGGCGACAAGATTTCCTCCGACGAGCGCGGCGAAGTCGAGAGCAAGATTTCGGACGTGCGCGCTGCCCTGGCAACCGACGACGTGTCGCGCATCAAGAGCGCACGCGAGGCGTTGCAGCAGTCGTTCTATAAGATCAGCGAGAAGATTTACAGCCAGGCGGGCGCCACGGCGGGCGGCAATCCTGGCGGCGGGTATGGCGAGGATGGGCCAGCGCCGGATGATGGCTCCTCCTCTGGCCCAGGCGATGACAACACCGTCGAGGGCGAGTTCAAGGAAGTCTAGTGGTTGCTTCTGTGCAGGCGATGAAAATCCTCTCTTTGGGGTTTTCATCGCCTGCGTAGCCCATAAATCCTGCTTTGGGCAACCTGGTGGGCAGGTATATGATATACTCTCGGCAAGTCTCGCCAGCAGCGGGGAGCGAGCGGGAAAAGCAATTATCTGTACGCAAACGTGGGGGAACGTGATTTCAGCCGGAGGAGTTCTCTGCGGTCAGGATGCAGGGCGCTCCTTTTGAGATGAAGAGGACGCCAATGGCCGTCAAACGCGATTACTATGAAGTACTGGGCGTGGCGAAGGGCGCGAGCGAAGACGAAATCAAGAAAGCGTTTCGCAAGCTGGCCTTTCAATTTCACCCTGATAGAAATAAGGAAAAAGGGGCTGAGGCGCGCTTCAAGGAAATTAACGAAGCGTACGAAGTGCTCAGCGACCCGGAAAAACGCCAGGTCTATGATCGCTTTGGGCACGCCGGTGTTGGAGCGGGCGTAGGCGGCAATGGCGACTTTAACAACTTCGGCTTTGGCGCCAGCTTTGCTGAGATTTTCGAGCAATTCTTCGGTGGCACTACCACGCAGACGCGCCGGGCCAGCGGCCAGCGCGGCGCTGATATCCGTTATGAACTGACGATCAGCTTTGAAGATGCCGTCTTTGGCTGCCAGAAAGAGATCGAGGTTCCCCGCTGGGAGAACTGTTCGGCCTGCCGGGGCACGGGCGCGCAGCCGGGCACGCAGACGCAGCGCTGCTCCAACTGCCAGGGCACGGGCGAGATTCGCCGCGTGCAGCAGTCGATCTTCGGGCAGTTCGTCAACGTGATGGTCTGTGATCGCTGCCGGGGCGAGGGCAAAGTGATTACCACGCCCTGTACCACCTGCCGAGGGCAGGGGCGCGTGCGCAACAATCGCCGCGTGGTGGTCAATATTCCGGCGGGCGTGGATGATGGGATCAACGTGCGCGTCACCGGCGAGGGCGAAATCAGCGCGCGCGGCGGTACGCCGGGCAATCTCTATGTCAGCCTGACCGTCAAGCCGCATCCGATCTTCAAGCGGCAGGGCAACGACATCATCTATGAACTGCCGCTGAGCTTCACGCAGGCGGCGCTGGGCGCAGAAGTGCCGGTGGATACACTCGAAGGGAAACAGACGATCAAGATTCCGCCAGGCACGCAAAGCGGCAGCAGCTTCCGGCTCAAGGGCATGGGCGTGCCGGTGGTCCACAGCACGGCGCGCGGCGATCAGCATGTGATTGTCAAGCTGGTGACGCCGCGCAACCTGACCAAGCGCCAGACGGAACTGCTGAAAGAGTTCGCCGAGATCGAAGCGCAGCAGAACGAGCGCAACATCTTTGAGAAAATTAAGGATGCCTTCCAGGCATAGTCAGATACAACAGAAGCCCCGCGCATGACAATTCATGCGCGGGGCTTCTGTTTAGCCGCCAAAAGAGCAAATGGGTAATCCTGCGCATGCGTTTTCCCGGCTCAGCCGGTACACTTTCTCCTTGTGGAGAGACTCCTTGCAGCCTCCTTTGAGCTTGAAATCAGAGAGGAAGGTGCGCATGCAAGCGCAGCAACCACCTGGCGACACCTATTTGCTGGGCCAAACCCCCGAAGCCTTCCAGCGCTTACTCATCACAGGCCAGTTGTTCAATCCGTTTATGCGGCAGGTGCTGATCGAGGCAGGGATCACGACGGGGATGCATGTGCTAGATGTGGGCTGTGGTCCTGGCAATGTCAGCATGCTTGCAGCGGAATTAGTGGGCGAGACAGGTCGCGTGCTTGGCATAGATGCCAACAAGGAGGTGTTGCAACTCGCCCAGGCGCGCGCACAGGCCGCTGGCTTGAAGTATGCCTCCTTCCAGGCTGCGGACCTGTTGAACCTGACGCTGGAGCAGGAGTTTGACGCGATCATCGGCAGGTTCATTCTGATGCACCTGCCTGAACCTGCTGCGGTCCTGCGTCGCCTGACAGGACTTCTCCGTCCAGGGGGCGTCGTGGCGTTTCAGGAAATGGACCTCTCCAGTCATGTTGATGCGTTTCATCCCCCTTCCACCCTCTGGGAGCAAACCTGGTATTGGTGTACGCAACCCTTCCAACAGGCGGGGGGAGACCTCAACGCGGGGATGAAACTCTATAGGATGTTCCTGGACGCCGGACTGCCCACCCCACAGATGCGCTACGAGGCCGCCATTGGCTCCGAGCCAGATTGGGTCGGGTTTGCGTGGTACGCGGAGACTGTTCGCATCTTTCTGCCACTCATCGAGCAGTTTGGGCTAGGAACCGAAGAAGAAATCGAAATTGAGACGCTGGCCGAACGCTTACGCGAGGAAACGATCAGCCAGCGCGGGGTTGCGCGAACGCCCATTCTGGTCTCTGCCTGGGTTCGCCAGCGTTAAGGTGCTGGAGCGAAGGCAGCCTGCATCGCTCAAGGCGTAGGCTGCCAGACCTGCACCGTGCCATCCACGCTGGCGGAGGCAACCTCTTTACCATTGGGCGACCACGCCACGCCAAAGACAATATCGCTGTGGCCCTGATAGATCAGCAGCGGCTGCCCGGTGGCAGCATTCCAGACCTGCACGGTCTTGTCATCGCTGCCAGAAGCGATCTTTGTCCCATCGGGTGACCAGGCCAGCGCGTACACCTGATGATCTTGATGCCCCTGATAGGTGAGCAGCGTCTGGCCGGTAGTCGCATCCCACACCTTCACCGTGTTGCCGCTGGTGACCGATTGGAAGTCACCGGCTGCCCCTGTGCCGGAAACGATGCGCTTGCCATCGGGCGACCAGGCCACCGACCAGACCGGCGCGCCATTGCCCGAATAGGTCAGCAATTTGGTCCCAGTTTTGGCGTCCCATACCTGCACCGTGCCATCGTTGCTGGCCGAAGCGATCTTCTTGCCATCGGGCGACCACGCGATGCGCTCAACGCCATCGGTGTGCCCTGCATACATCAGCACTGGTGCCCCGCTGGTGGCATTCCAGACTGTGACCTTGCTATCCTGGCTGCCGGAGGCGATTTCTGTGCCATCGGGCGACCACGCCAACCCCTCGATGAAGCTGGCCTGGCCGTTGGTAAAGGTTGCCAGCAGCTTGCCCGTGGCGGCGTCCAGCATTTCCACCGAACCGGCTCCCGCGCCAGCGATGCGCTTGCCATCGGGCGACCAGGCAATGGCAAAAGAATAGGTATCGATGTGGGTTTTCCAGATTTGCTTGCCGGTTTGCGCGTCCCACACCTGCACCGTGCCATCGTTGCCACCAGAGGCGATGCGTTTGCCATCGGGCGACCAGACTGCGGTGATGACCGGCCCGGAATGCCCGCTGTAGGTCACCAGCGCTTTGGCAAGCGTCGGGGCCGCCGGGGTGGGCGTCGGCGTGGGGCCAGTTGGGGTGGGCGTGCTGCCTTGACTGGCAGCGGGACCAGAACCGCAAGCTGCCAGCAGCAGCAACAGGCAAGTACAAAGCAGCCCCAGAGAGCATCTGGAGGCGAGCGTGGCATTCATCGCTTGATTCCCTCGCTTTCTCGTTGCAGCAGATTCGAGCGCATCAAGCATAGCAAGGCGCGGCGGGGGCGTCATTCGCCGAAAGACGTATTTTTGGCAAGGCGTATTTTTAGCCGAGCAGGTCGAGGCTTCTGGCCCTGGCAAGGGCAGCGGTGCGGCTGTGGACATCGAGCTTGGCATAGATGTGCTCCAGATGCTTTTTTACCGTTCCCCGCGTAATCACCAGCCGCCTGGCAATCTGCTGGTTGGACAGCCCCGCCGCGACGAGGCACAGCACCTCGCGTTCGCGCTCGCTGATGGGTTCGGGAAGCGTGGCGAAGGCTGGCGCGCGTACCAACGCCGTGCTGGCCGTGCCCGCGCCAGAACAGTCGGGGGCCAGTTCGGCCAACCGCTGCTCCAGCAGGCGGCTATACTGATAGGCGCGCGGCGATTCCATCTGGAGGGCCAATTCGCGCAGGCGCAGGTAAGTCGTCCGCATATCGGCAAGCTGGCCCTGCCGATAGGTATACAGCCCTTGATCGATGAGCAGCGCGGCGACGGTGTAGCGGTCACTGACCACCTGCCCCAGCGCCAGCGCCGTCTCGGTATACGCTTGCGAGCGCACGTAGTCGCCCCGCGCCCGCGCCAGTTCGGCCTGCACCACCAGCGTGAAAAGCTGGCGCTGCGGAGCGGCAATCACACAGTCAGGTTGGCGTGCCAGGCTGCGCAGGCAGATGCTCAGATCGGCATAGGCGCTGTCCAGGTCGTTCATCAGGCGGGCGTGAAATCCCCTGACGAAGAGCGCCACGGCAAAACTGCCGGGCTGCTCGCCCTGGCAGGCGGACTGAATGGCCTGGACAAAGCGCGGCGCGGCAGGATAGGTTCCCAGCATGTGGGTGAGATAAACGTCGGCGATATAGGCGAAGCTGGAGACCGGCTCCCAAAACAACGGCCCGCAAGCACCTGCCGCCGTCTCGTCAAGCTCCAGGCTGCTGTTCCAGAGCCGCCAACCCTCCTCATATTTGCCGCGCGCCAGCAGCAGGCCGCTCAGGCGATTGGAAAAGACGACCAGATGCGCGCCGTCTTCGGTGTAGCGGCTGGCCTCGATGCCCAGGCGCAGCACTGCTTCGGCCTCGGCCAGATTGGGGCGACGACCAGCCACATGTGCCAGCCCGGCCACCAGCGCCACCACGACGGGATACGCTCTGCGCTGCCATGCCTGGCTCAGCGCCGCCGTAAGGAAGTCCCACTCCTGTTCCAGTTGCAGCACGTCGCCCTGGTAGCGTTCGACATACGCCAGGGCATATGCCTGCGCGTCGGGGTTGGCGCGGCGCGTTAGTTCGGGCACGAGCAAGCCCAGCCGATCAAGTTCATCCGCGCTGCTCATCGCTCCGGCTCCTTCGGTTCGGTCAGCCTTCGGGCATCGCCGTTGATCTTCTCGCCATAGTATACGCTGCCCGCTGGCAGAAGCTCACAGCCTGCCTGTAAGCAAAAGCAGCGGCCAGATGGACATTCACGTCCATCTGGCCGCTGCTTTTGCAGGGGTGTGGAGGAGGGGATTAGTTGCCGCTGCCGCCGAAGCCCTTCCAGTGCTGGCGACGCTCCCACTCGGGGCTGTTCCAGTCTTCGCGGCTGTCAGCGCCCGCAACGTAGGCCACAATGCTGAAAAGAATTACAAGAGCAAAGATAGTCACCAGGATGTCCATGAGGGATTTCCTTTACTGCCAGCCAGCGCGCTGGCGTCAGCTTGCCTCTCGTTCGGAGGACAGAGCACTACGTTCGCTGGGGGCACGCCAGTCTTCTTCAAGCGCGCCATCTTCGCCCAACGTCGAAAGAACGGTGGTGGTCATAGTGGACTGCACGCCCGGTATCTCGTACATCTGGTCGAGCAGCACCTCCAGGTCGCGGGGCGAAGCCGCCCGAATCTTGACCATCAGGCACCACTCCCCGGCAACGCGATGGCACTCTTCGACGAAGGCAGCGGGGTTCTGAATCTGCATCATCGCCTTGCCTGCCTCGCGGCTCGCGCGCATCGTTTTCACCTGAGCGAAAGCGGTCAGTTGATAGCCCAGCGCGCTCCAATCGAGCAGCGCCCTATATCCGCGAATTATCCCTTCTTCCTCCAGGCGCTTGATGCGCTCGTGGACGGCTGGCCGCGAAAGGTGCACCTCTCTGGCAAGTTGTTCCTGGCTCAAGCGGCCATTGGCGTGGAGGACGCGCACAATGTCTCGATCAATCTCGTCCAAGAAAGTTTCCCCTTTGCTCTTCTTGCAGCGTTTTCCTTACTCTCTGTAAAGTAATTATAGCATTATTAGATCAATCTGTCAATGATGAGCCATAAATACAAACGTTTCGTCAAAATGGCTAACCTGGCAAAGCGCTTTTCCTGGGGATAACCGACGTTTCGTCGGTGAAAAGGGGCAGATGGCTGTGCGGCTGCTGGAGCCTGCCAAAATGGCATACAGCGTGCATGCCAGGTGTTCCAGAAGGCTGAGCGGGTGCGACTCTGGTGAATTCCCTTCCCTCATGGATGCTGCCATCCCGCCTGGCCTTTTTGTCTATGAGAGTAGACAATCGGACCCGTCTTGTGTATACTTTGCCGTGGCTCATCGAGAAAAGGAGGTGCCTTGTATGGCAGGAGCATCAGGCCAGCCGCGCCGTTCACGGCCTGTGAGTGGGTCTTCTGGCGATTCTGATCCGACGTTGACGAATGTCGATCCTCCCATGGCGCCAATCACGGCCAACACGCCGTTGCCGCCCGTGACACCGCTGCCTCTGGCGTCTGAGCCAGGCGGCGAAAGCGCATCGCCCCCACCCCCAGCAGGACCATGGCTTGCCCCTTCCGAGCAGCCAACAATGCCGCCACCAGCGCCGGGAGGCGCAATGCCTCCGCCGTACCTCAGCAGCCCGGCGAGCGCGGGCGTGTCATCGGCCTGGGCGGTCTATTCAACCTTTGCCTTGATGTTCACCTCGCTGATTTTGATTGTGATTATGGCCGTTGCCGCCGCCGAAATCAGTAAGAAACCGGATGTGCTTATCTGGATCATCGTGCTGACTTTTGTGCTCAATCTCGTCTACGCCGTGATTGTCTTCTCGCTGGCGCGGTCCGGTCCGGGGCAACCCTTCCGCCTGCCGTTTACGACCTCCCGGCGTGGCCCATAGCACGCGCCTTCGCAGCCATGAGGAGCGAAGAGGAGAGAACAAGGCGCGCTGAGCAGCTTCGAAGCTGCTCAGCGCGCCTTGTTGTTGCCGGGCAATTGGCCCTGGAACGGATGCTGCTCTATTGCGGCGGCGCGGCGCTGCTGACTGCCGGGATCAGCGCGATGAAGACGGCGCAGCAGGCCAGCAGAAATAGCCCAACAAAGGGCAGCAGCGCGGTTGCCGAGGCTTTGCCGCCCGTGAGCCGATGCGCGCCCATCATGGCAAAGACAGCCAGGACCAGGCCGTACACATCCAGGCCCAGGGAGAGCAGCGCGGGCAACACAGGGATAGGCACATACGCCAGGGCAATATTGATGAGGCCCACCGGCAGATAGACCAGCAGGCTCGTATAGCTTTGCGTCAAAAAGCTGCCCTGCCCCCCAAAGGCGCGGGCGATGCCAAAGGCGATGCCTTGATAGGCGAAGAAGCCCAGCGGCACAAGAAAGAACAGGCCAAAACTGTTGGCGAAGGTTACAATGGCTGCCTCGGTCTCGAAAATCTTGGTGACATCTACGCCGTTGGTGTTGGAGGTGGCCGCAACGCTGGCAAGCGATTGCGCCGTGATGGGATGGAGGGTAGTTTGCAGCCACCCCAGCAGGCCATCCAGCACGGTATAGCCGATCAACATCACCAGCGTAATATTCCATTTCGCTTTGCCGGATTCTTCGGCGAAGGCGCGCGGGCCGGGCTGGCTCAAGATTTTCCAGAACTGCACCGGCAACTGCGCGATGGCATCGACGAGCGGCAGCGGCGACAGCGGTCTGCCATAATTCGGCGCGGACGGAGCAGGCCAGTAGTCTTGTGGAGGGCCAGGGTACATATATGGATTCGGCGGGGGAGGTGGGTACGGGTTCCCCTGCGGCTCAGGAGTGCTGGAAGGCGTAAACTCATAGTATGGCCCTGGCTGTTCCGGTTCAGGGGTGGAGATGGCTGGCTCCTGCTGTTCCGGGCCGGGCGGTTGTGTCGGATCGACGCTCATCGAGTCGAATCCTCCTTCCCTGGACGATGTATCGTGCATGAAAAGACGCTGCATCGGGTTCTTCCGCTATCATAGCACACCATCGGAGGCATGTTTCCCAACTTCCCCGGCGGGCTATGGCGTTGGTGTTGGATGCAGCGTTCCAAGCGTGCTGAAGATGATAACATAGTAGATAAGGACAAGGATGAAGGCCAGCAGCGTCGCTGCTGCAACGGGAATGACGATGACGGCAATAGCTTTGCCGGTCGTCAGGCGATGCACCACCGTAAGCTGAAAGTATTGCAGGAAGTAGGCATAAATGCCCACAATGCCGCCAACGCTGCCTACCAAGGGGATCACGCTCAAAGCAACGGTGACCAGGTTTATAGGGACTTGAAAGAGCAGGCCGGTATATGCCTGGACCATGAAGCTGCCCTGCCCGCCAAAGGCTTTGGCAAGCAGATAGGTAATGCCTTGCCCCAGGAAGAAGCCACCCAGGCCGAAGAGGAAGACGGCAGCGCCGATGGCCGGGGCGGGCAAGAAGAAAAACGCGCCTAGAGAAGCGCCAGGATGAGGTTCTCCTGAAACTGTGGGTATGGTGGACAACCACGCGCTGAGAATAGTAGCAATGATAAGCCAGGCCAGCGTAGACAGGATGGCGCTTATCAGCGAGAGGCCCAGAATCTGTACCCAGATGATGTCCCAGCGCGCGTTGGGCACCTCATAGGCGAAGGTCGCGGTCCCCGGTCTGGTGACGATACGCCAGTATTGCCGGGGCAGTTGTTTGATCGCTTCCCACAGGGAAAGCGGCGGCGCGTTGACCCCTGGCGCGCCCCAGCCGGGCTGTGGGCCTGCGCCGGGTGGCGGCATCTGCGGGCCATAGGCAGTGTGGCGCGCGCCATATTCGATGAAGGGGCCTTGTGGCCCTGGTGGCTCCCAGGTCATGGATGCTCCTCCTTGCCGGTGCGGCGCAAGATGCGGCTGTAAACTCAGCCGATACCATCATAACACATGCTGGCGGCGTGCGACATAGCTGACGCAGACGCCCAGCCCCGCAGGTGTGGGAAGCGGCGCGGCACGCGGAACAGGACGCCCAGCCCCGCAGGCGACTAAAGTCGCGCCTAAGGGCGTTCCGCCACCAAACCCGCCTGCGCGGGTTCCCCCAACCCTGGCGTGCGCAGCGATTGCGCTCGATTGCCACCTCTGCGCCCACGCGGGGAGGGGAGTCCCTGAAGAGGGACTTGCTGTGCCCTCGGCAGCTAACGAGGGGTGGCCGCAGGCCCTTAGGCCGAGTCGTTCCCGCCTGCGGGGAGGGGCATCGCCCCGCCTGCGCTACCCTCACCCCCTCCTGTTATGCTGGGCCTATTTGTTCCGCATGCCTCACCCTCACCCCATTTTTCCTACACCGCTTGACAGAGACGAGCCAGCCTGCTATACTCTGCTTACTCAGTACGCATCCGGGTGTGCTGAGCCGTGTCGTGACGGCATGACGCGGCGGTGAACCACTCACCGCCGCGCCATTCCCCCCAGACCTGGCAGTACCAGGAATGGGGCTGGGGCATTCTATCACTGGATATTCTGCCTAGTTGGTAGCTCGCTCACGGCCTCTTCCTGGTCAGCCTGGGGCGCCACTTGTCGGGCCAGCGAGAACGCGGTGTTCTCGCTGCCGCTCCGGCAAGCTTGCGCCTCCCATCGCTCAGGAGGGGGCCGTTTCGGCATCTGGAGTGTCGTTGTCTCTTCAGTCGTCGAAAGGAGCCTATCCCATGACCCTCTTCCCCCATCCGCCCACGTCCCCAACCTTGCCCTCGGACCGCTACCAGCATACCAACCCACTGCGCCGCGAGTCCGGCCTGCGCCTGCTCACCACCGGCCTGCCCGAGCCGCTGCGCTGGCTGCTCATCCGCGCCTGGCGGCGTCCTGCCCACTTCGATGGCAACGAGGCGCTGCAAAGCATCCACCGTCAGCGGCCCGGCGAAGCGCAGTTAGCGACCCTGCCCACGCGGCTGTTGGGCTTTTTCACCCTCACCGAGTTAGAGGTGTCGCGGCGCGTGGTGGAAGCGCCGCTCTCCAGCATCAGTCGCGTGACCCGCGACCGCTTGTTGGTGGCGCAGGGAGCGTATCTGCGCAGCCTATATCTGGCGCTCGCCACGCAGCTTGGCAGTGCCGAAGCGGCCCTGGCCGAGTTCCAACGTCTGCTCGCCTGCATGGACTAACGGCTTTTTCTTCTTTTTCAGTTAGATGCCTGTTCCCGTGGTTCCTGGCGGTAGGACTGTTCGGTGGCGTGCTGTTCCGGCTGCGCCAGCCAGAGCGAGATATGCGCGGGCTGCATGGTCTCGTTGACTACCGCCAGCAACTGCTCGCGGAGTTGGTGGAGATTGACCTCATTGCGCAGGGTGGCGCTGAAGGCGGCCAGGGTCTTCTCTGCATCATACTTGCGGCGATAGAAACGGCGGTCAATGATGGATTGGATACGGCGGCGCAGTGGTTGGAAGAGCGCGGCGATTGCCAGCGTGGAGATGACCAACACGACCGGGTTTTGCGCCGCCGTCCCACCGAACAGCCCGGCCAGGCTCTCTAACCCAATGATCAGACCCGCGTAGAGCGCGCCCAGGATGCCCGTGAGCGAGCCATAGACCAGCGCGCGGTTGATGACGACATCAATATCATAGAGGCGTGAACGCAGGATAGCGATAGCAATCGAGATGGGAATCAGCAGCAGGAAGCCATAGATAGCGGTTCCCGCCCCGAATGTTTGCCCAACGCCCGATTGCCGAAGCGATGGAGGGAGTAAGACGTTAGCGATGATGACCAGCAGGATAAAGCCAACAATACCGATCACGAAGCCAAAGACAACCCATCTGGTCTGCTGGCGCTCTCTGAGTGTGGACACACGCCGATAGCGATAGACCTGCGCGCCCACCGCGCAGAGCAAGATGGCGAAAAACAGCGCGTTGAACCACGGAGGGCTGGTGGTATTGAAGACAGGAGTGAAGAAGACAGTATACATCCAATAGAGCAGAATCAAGAGCGCAATCCAGCGGGTCCAGCGGGGCATAAATCGGCCACTGGGAAAGAGCAAAAAGAAGATTTGAAAGCTGGCCTGTCCAAGCAGGTCAAGGGTGCCAACCAGCACAAACCAGGCAGGAGAAATCGACGTCAGGGTATCCTGAAGGATCGAGGTAAAGCCAGCGCCCCCAAAGAGCACCAGCATATAGGCGCAAAAGAGCGCCATCCGATCAGCGGAGCGTCGCCAGAAGATCAGCGCGCCCAGGGCGCAGCAAACAAGAACCGAGACGGCATCCAGCATGACCTGATAGCCTGCCACGAAGCCGAGCGAGAGGCCAAACTGATGCAGGAACTGCCGATCACCCTGGGTCACCTGGATGGCAAAGCACGTCGCGCCGGGCTGGCAAGGCGCTTGCAACACAGCGTCGTAGCGTGGGAGCATAACCACGTTGAGGGTCAGAATCAGCAGCGTCAGCGGAATCCAGGCCACGCGGGCCATGAAGAGCCAGCGCCCTGGCGGGGAAGGGTCAGGCGTGCCTGTCTTGATCGCTGTGGATGGCTGGCTCATCTGGGAATCCTCCTTGCGCGATACCGTAGAGATAGAGTGAAACAAGCGCCGGTGACATCGTTTGCCTGGAGCATATCATAGAACTGTCTCGCCAACGTTACGAACTGCGTTACGGAGGCGCTGGAAGATAGGAAGCGCCAGCTTTCTTGACAGCAGTTGCTTCCCTGCGGCACAATAAAAAGACGTTACAATTGCCGAAGTGTTCTCTGAAGGAGCCGCGCGTGTCTTCGTTCTGGCAGACCCTTCCACAACCCATCATTGCCCTGGCCCCGATGGATGGCGTCAGTGACGCGCCGTTCCGGCAAGTCCACGCCGAAATTGGCCGCCCGGACATCGTCTTCACCGAGTTCACCAACGTCCAGGGACTCTGGCGCGGTGATCTGCGGCTGCTGGACGGCTTCCTCTTCGACGACGCCGAGCGCCCGGTGGTCGCGCAAATCTTCGGCTCGACGCCGCCGGACTTTTACCGCTCCGCGCTGATGGTCTGCGAACTGGGCTTCGATGGCGTGGACATCAACATGGGCTGCCCGTCGAAATGTGTCGCGGGCAAGGGCGGCGGCGCGGCGCTCATCCGCGAGCCGCTGCTCGCGCAAGAGATTGTGCGCGCCGTCAAGCGCGGCGTGGAAGACTGGGCCAACGGCCAGACGCTGGAAGACATCGGCCTCGCGCCCGAACGCATCGCGCGCATCCGCCAGATGAACGCCGCCCGCAAGACGCCCATCGAGCGGCGACTCCTGCCCGTTTCGGTCAAGACGCGCCTGGGCTATGATTCGATCATCATCGAAGATTGGGTCAAGGTGCTGCTGGAGGTCGAGCCAGTGGCGATCTCGCTGCATGGCCGCACGCTGCGCCAGATGTATACCGGCTCCGCCAATTGGGACGCCATTGGCCGCGCGGCTGCCATCGTGCGCCAGACGCCGACGCTGATTCTGGGCAACGGCGACATCCACACCGTCGAAGACGCCCGCCGCCACATTCTGGAAACGGGCGTGCATGGCGTGCTGGTTGGCCGCGCCGCGATGGGCAATCCCTGGCTCTTCCGCGATCTGCGCGCCATGCGCGACGAGCTAGCCGCAAGCGGCCTGTACCAAAGCGCCTCAGCCGCGCAAGAAACCGTGTCTGCCGAACGCCCCACCCCACAAGAACGCCTGCGCACGGCGCGGCATCACGCGCGCCTGTTCGCCAGGCTGCTGCCTGACCATCGCTGGATCGAGATGCGCAAACATCTCTCCTGGTATTGTCGCGACTTCTTCGAGGCCGCCACGCTGCGCCGTCAGCTTGTCCAATCCAACAACCTCGGCGAAGTCGAGCAGCTTATCGAAGATAGCTTACAGGAAGAAGCGCCCAGAGAAGCCAGCCTGCCGGTTCATCATTAGCCAGCCTGTACTTTCTCTCTCTGGAGATACAACGGCTCATAGTTCACGCTGACACCAATCTGGCAGATGCGCTCACCGGCAAAGTGGAAGAGGATTGCCCCGGAGTGGTGCTCTGTGACCGACTGCGCGCCAATAGCATGCATCATATAGCGCGCGGCCAGACCCTTGCGCCTGGGATACACGACCTCTTCTTCGACGCGGAAGGCGATCTGTTGAACTGAGTCTTCGAGATGGGCGGAAAACGCAGCTTTGCCCGTGATCTTTCTGGCAGAGGGCGGCAAGTCATGCCCGGGGGGATAATACACGACACCCTCTGTGCAGAGGTCGGCCAACGCGTCCCAATCGCGCTCATTGAGCGCGGCAAAATAGCGTTCCACCAGAAGTTCCTGACGCTGCTGCTCTAGTGTGAGGGGACGCTGCAAGGCGAGGGCAATTTCTGCCAGCAGCGCTTCGAGATCAAACGGCTTATAAATCAAGAAGGCAAAGCCTTCGCGCCGGGCATCTGCAAACGGAAGATTCTGGGTGGTCATCAAGGCTGTTGGGGTCGGCAGTGCCCGGCGGCGCAAGATATGGGCTTCGGTGAACGAGTGTTTTGAGCGGCCCACAAAGACATCGGCCAGAATCAACTGAAATACCTCTTCATCCACCAGCGGCATCGCCTGCTGCATCGAGTCGACAAAGCAGACATGATATCCCTCCTCGATGAAGAGGACGCGGAGGAGTTCCTGGATACCAGAGTTCGGCTCCACAACCAGAAGCCGTATCTGCGCCGGGGAGAACGTATTCATTCGGACTCCCTTCAGCCTTCAGGCTGGCAGCCAGATGGAGAAATCTTTCAGCGCTGCACAAGCATTGAACGACATACTCCCTTTCAAATTACCCCGAAAAGTATAACATAGAAAACATCCTTTTCAAGAGAAGAAGCGCCGCTATTTGCGTTGCCCAGCCAGCGGTTGTAGAATACGCTGGGCGGCAGATACTGCCCTCACGCCGCAGTTGTTGTGCCCAACCCGCACTCCCTCATCACAAACTGACCCAGGGTCAGAACAAATACAACAGAGGAGCCACCTATGTCTAGCCCGTTCCGCACCATTCAGGGCAGCGTTACCGCGCCGCCAGGATTCCGCGCCGGTTCCATCGCCGCTGGCATCAAATCCGACCCAGGCTTGCGCGATGTCGCCATGCTCGCTTCCGAAACGCTCTGCACCGTCGCCGGAACCTTCACCACCAGCCGCGCGCCCGCCGCGCCTGTGCTGGTCTGCAAAGAGCATCTGCTTGCCAGCGGCGGCCACGCGCAGGCGGTGGTGATGAACAGCGGCAATGCCAACTGCTCCAACGGCGAACGCGGCCTAAGCGACGCGCGCCACATGGCCGAATTGGCCGCGCAGAAGCTCGGCATCAAACCCGAGCATGTGATGGTCAGTTCCACGGGTGTCATCGGGCGTCCGCTGCCGATGGACAAGATCGAACGCGGCATCGCCAACGTGGAACTGGCGGCGGATGGCGGGCACCTCTTCACACTGGGCATCATGACCACCGACACGCGCCCCAAGGAAATCGCCCTGGAGTTCGAGCTTGGCGACAAGACCGTGCGCCTGGGCGGTGCTACCAAAGGGGTCGGCATGATCTACCCCAACATGGCAACCATGCTCTGCTATCTGACGACGGATGTCGCGCTGGACCCCACCTATCAGCAAGACGTGCTGCGCCGCGCCGTCAACGATTCGTTCAATATGATCTGCGTCGATGGCGATATGTCCACCAACGATACCTGCCTGCTCTTTGCCAATGGGTTGGCCGGAAACGAGCCACTGACCGCCGATTCGCCGGGCGCGGGCATCTTCGAGGCGGCGCTGCGCCATGTCACCCGCTACCTCTGCCGCGAAATGGCCCGCGACGGCGAAGGCGCAACCAAGCTGATGGAAGTGGTGGTGAACGGCGCGCGCACCGACGCCGACGCTCGCCTTGCCGCCCGCGCGCTGACCAGATCGCCCATCTGGCGCTGCGCTGTTTATGGCGAAGATGCCAACTGGGGCCGCGTCATCTCCACGCTGGGCGCGTGCGGGGCCGAGATGATTCATGACCGGCTGGATGTCACCTTCGACAACGTGCCCGTGGTGCGCGCAGGCGTCGCCGCCGACTTCAAACCGGAGGACGCGAAAGCCGTGCTGGGCAAAGCCGAGTTCACCCTCACCGTTGATCTGCACGTCGGCTTCTACAGCGCCACTGCCTGGGGCTGCGACATGACCCACGGCTACATCGACGAAAACGCCACCTATCACCGCTAGCAAGATGCTGGCACAGGGCCGCTGCCTTGGGCAGCGGCCCTGTGCTTCATCAGGAAGCGTGTAATGAACCCAGGAAATCTACTACTGCCTCAAGAAATTGCTTCGATCTGAAGATGAAAAAGAGATGGCCGCCAGGAAAGGTGAGCATGTTCGAGCCTGTAATCCCGGCGTGCATCTCTTGAGCGAGCTGATACGGAGCCAATTTGTCTTGCTTGCCGTGCAGAATAAGCGTAGGCGCCTGGATTTCGCCCAGCCGGTCCATACGGTCATAACCGTTCGATGCCTCAAGCTGCCGAACAACAGCATAATAGGGATTTGATTTTCTGATCATCGGGAGCCTGAGTTGGAGCTTCAGCAGCCGACGCCGCCAGGTCACGATCATCTTCACCGTCGTCGAGACGAGGATCAAGCTTTTCACCTGCTGAGGGTGCCGCAGCGTCAGGTCAACCGCTATGCGCCCGCCCAATGACGCGCCCAGAATATGCGCCCGTGGGATGCTCAGCGCGCTCAGCAGCCCTGCCGTATCGTCAGCCATCATCTCTATGGAATAAGGTATATCTGGCTTGTCGGTTTGGCCCACGCCGCGATTGTCGAAGACGATAACCTGATACTTTGCCGCCAACTGGGGCGTAATTCCTCGATACAGCGTGTGATCGCTGTTCGTCCCCGCGATCAGCACCAACGGCTCGCCTTCCCCGTGCACCTCATAGTACATATCAATGTCGTTGACGCTTATGGTTGGCATACGCTGTTCCTCTCACCGGCTCAGTGGTTGGCATAGTAATCGGCCACGGCCTTGAACGATTCCTTTGGCTCCCACGCCATATCAGGGTAGGTGGTTCCGTGCTGATCAATCAAGCTCCTCACCAGGCTGTAGCTGGCGATGTCGGGATCGAAGGTAAGCTGCGGGAGCATCTTCCTGATGTCGTCGGTGATTTCTGGCCCAGGCTGCACAAACGTGAAGACGAATGCGCCATCAGCGCCCGCCTCATCGATGATGCCAAGCTGCTCAGCAAGTTCGCGTGCCTGCACCTTCTGATCGTAGACGTAAGCGCCTTTCAAGCGCGGTGGCATCTGCTCCCAGTCCACAATGTTCCACCCCTCGCCGCCCGCATCCTCAGCGCCTTGATAGGTGCAGCAGCCGAACTCGCCGATCACGGCGGGCTTATGAAGCAGGCGATAGCGCTTGATCTGCTCGCCGTAGATCGGCCTGGTGCGCGCGTCTCGATACCAATCGAAGCAGATCACATCAAAGAGGCTCCAATCCACCCGTTCAAGCGGGACGAGCGAGGCATAGGTAAGCTTCCCGTGAAAGACCCGCCTGACGGCCTCGCTCGTCCTGGTCAAATAGGCGTGCAGCGGCCAGATGGGTGTCCCCAGTTGGAAATGCTCCCGCAAGGTGGGATTTCCTGCCCGTTCCATGAACGTCTTGCCCTCAATAATGCCTTGCATGAAGAACGTCAATTCGGTGCCGATGGAAAGCACCAGGCCAGGCCAGTGCTGGCGCAGTGTTTCGGCTGCCGCAGCAGCCTTTACCGTATAGTCGAAGGTCTCTTCCTGGCTTTTTTCAAACAACTCCGGCGCCAGCCAGACTTCCAGCCCCAGGCGCAAAGCATCTTCGGCAGCCGCCAGCAGCCGGTCGATGTCATAACCCTGGATTTTGACGGCGTTGCAATGCACATCGCGCTTGATGATTTCAAGCTCGCGATGAATCACCCGCATATCAAAGGTAGGGCGTTGGAGGTAGCCGCCAAACACCCGCCCCACATCGTAGTTCATCCCTTTCAGTTTCATGGCTCGCTCTCCTTTCGGGCAGCAGATGGCTTGAGCATCCCCAGGATGATGTTGGCATCAGGGAAATGCTGGCGGAAGCGCTCCGAGTCGATGATCGCCAGGCGGGTTAATCCATCCATCGCGGCCAGCACGGCGGTCACCAGTTGGTCAGGGTCGGCGGCGCGAACCTCGCCGGTAGCCTGGCCCTCCACGATCAGACCCCTCAGCAAATCTTGAAATGCCTGGCCGTATTTGATGGCTTGCTCACGCAGGGCAGCGGGCGTGGCGGCGTCGCTGAGCACCTGATAGTACAGTTGCGAGAGTTCGGGGTGGTCGCGCCTGGTTTCGACCAGCCGCGCAACCAACCTATCCAGGCGCTCTCCTGGCGTTCCTGGCAGCGCTTCAAAGTGCTGAAAGGTAGCTCCCCTGGATTGGAAGGTCTGCTCGACCAGCGCTTGCAGGATGGCTTCCTTGCTATCAAAGTAGCGATAGGTCAGGCCATAACTGACCTCAGCCGCTGCCGCCACGTCAGCCATGGTCATAGCCCTGCCCCTCTGCGCAAAGACTTTCCAGGCGGCATCAAGAATCCTGGCGCGCTGCGCGTCACGAATCCGTTGATTGGCTTCTTCCGTTCTAGGCATGCTCACCTTCTTTTTTGATTGATAGAATCAGTCATCCGTAAAGATGGTAGCCGTTCAAGAGCAGCCTTGTCAAGAGGGCAAGCACACTGGGGCTGCGGCTGGCCCTCCCAGATCAGCGCTAGAGTGGTAGGAGGCTGAATCCTGACAGAAGATGGCAGGTAAGAGCGTGTATGCTTTCACATGAAAACAGATGCTTCCTCTGGCTTTTAGACGCCATGAGAGCGGTATAATCTCTCTTGAACATCTGCTAAAGCGAAAGGTCGTGTAGTGAGTCAAACAGACGCGCAAAAGAAACCCACCAGCATCTGGCGTCTGTTCGCGCTATTGTTGGCAGTGTGCCTCTCCACTTCTGCGTCGCTGTTGGCAAAATATGCCCTCCAAAGCTTCTCGCCGTTCACTGTGACCGCCCTGCGCATCTGGATTGCCGCGCTGGTCATGCTGCCGATTGCCATCTGGAGCGTGCCAGGCGGCCTGCACTGGCGCAGCTTTCGCAACGCGCTGCCGATGAGCCTCTGCTATGGGCTGAACAGCACCTGTTTTGCGCTGGGTATCGGGTTCACCACCGCCCTGTCCGCGCAGCTTATCTATATGCTGGGGCCGGTGCTGGCGTTGATTGGCGCCAGAATCTTTTTCCACGAGGCCCTGACGCTCCCTAAAATCATTGGCACCGGGCTGGGCATCATCGGGGTGGTCATTGTCCTGTTTGGATCATCTCAGGGCGGGCTAGGTAACTCGCTGGGCACGCCGCTGGGCAACGGGTTCATCCTGCTAGCCGCGACCGCGTGGACGGCCTTCACCCTGCTGGCGCAGCGCCAGAGCAAAACCTATCACCCGCTGGAGTTGGCCTGTTACGCGCTGACGACCTGTGCTTTGATTATGCCGCTGCTCGTCCTGCCAGACATACTGCGCCAGCAAGCCATTCACGCCAGCGTCACCTGGCTGGCGCTGCTGTCGGCAGTGGGGCTGGCGCTGCTCGTTTCAGTGGGCCGCGATGCCGCCTTCCAATGGGGCATCCATGGCAGCAGCGCCTTTGTCGCCAACGCGATGGGCTTTGTCGCGCCGTTTTTGACGGTGGCCTATGCCATCCCACTGCTGGGCGAGCGGCTGAGCGTCAATCTGCTCGTCAGCGGCGTCCTCATTCTTGCAGGACTGATTTTTGCAGTCATTCTTCCTGCCCGGCAGCACTATCAGGCGCGTGCGCAGGCACAAGCCAGCCCACTCAGCGGGACGCTTGCTGAAGTGAGCATCCCATCAGAAAGCCAGGCAACACTCCCCACAGAGCCGGACGAGAAAGGGTATCTTCCATGACTCAAAGCACTTCCCAGCGCAAGATGAAGCTGGGGCTTATTCCTTCCATTGATGAAGGCGAGTTTAACGGCCAGACGGCGCGCTTCAGCGATCTGCGGGACACGGCAGTCGCGGCAGAGCAGGCGGGCTTCGACTCGCTCTGGCTGGCCGACCACCTGATCTTTCGCTTCCCTGGCCGCGACGAGAAGGGCATGTGGGAAGTTTTCACCTTCCTGAGCGGGCTGGCTGCCGCTACCTCGCGCATCCAGCTTGGTCCCCTGGTCGCCTGCACGTCCTTTCGCAATCCGGCGCTGACCGCCAAGATGGCCGACAGCCTGGACGAGATCAGCAATGGCCGCTTCATTCTGGGCCTGGGCGCGGGCTGGCACGAGCCGGAATATCGCGCCTATGGCCTTCCCTTCGATCACCTTGCCAGCCGCTTTGAAGAAGCGCTGAAGATCATCTTGCCGCTGCTGCGCGAGGGGCATGTCGATTTCGAGGGCACCTATTATCAGGCGCGCAATGCGGTGCTGCGCCCGCGTGGCCCCTCCAAGGGCCACCTGCCGATTATGATCGGCGCTGGCCGCCCGCGCATGCTGGAACTGACCGCACGCTATGCCGACATCTGGAACACCACTGGCTGGACACAGGGCGTCGACCACATCGCCAGCAAATATCCCGCGCTGCTGGAAGCCTGCCAGAAGGTGGGACGCGACCCGGCCACAATTGAGTTTACCGCCGCTGTGGGAGTGCAACTGCTCGCGCCAGGCGAAACCAAACCAGCGAACGCGCCGGAACTCTCCGGCACGCCGGAAGAGGTAGCCGAGATGCTGCGCAAGTTCGTCGACATCGGCCTGAAGCATCTGATTGTCGCCCTGGAGCCTGATGGCGTCGAGGGCGTCGAGCGCTTCGCTCGCGTCATCGAACTGCTCGATCAAGGCTAAGCCAGGCGCTTTGCCAGCCCGCGATAGAAGGCGGCCACATCGGCCTGCTCCGGCAAGCCCGCCACCTGACCATCGCCTAGCTCGATAATCAGCCAATCGCCATCCAGCCGCTTCGCCACATCCATGGTAAAGAAGCGGCTGTGCACTTTCTGGGCAATCGGCAGAAAACGTTCAATCGGCGGCTGGAGGTCGCCATACTCGCCCTCGTCCCAATAGGGCATTGAGAGCAGCAGTTCGCCATCGAGGAAGAACAGTCGAAACTCTGTAGTCAGCGGCATCCCGCTTTTGGAGTGCTGCGCCAGCGGCTCGAACTCGATAAACTCCCGAAAGACCAGCCCCCAGTTCAGATCAGCGCCCTGAAGCTCAAGAAAGCGCGTCGTCACGCGCTCCACCGCTGCGCGATCAGCCGCCGAGGGTATATAGCACGCCTCGGCCCATTCGTGCTTGCGCGACTTTACATAATCCTTGACGATGACTGGCGCGTCTCCGAACGGGCGCAGCGCCTCCATGATGCGCTCGATGCCCAGGCCCGCATTGGCCGCCAGCCAGACCGAGCGCGGCGTGTGCCCCTCAACGAGCGAATACGAGTATGGCAGATAATGACAATGGCGATAGACCACGGGCAAATGGATGAGCGTGATACCACGCTTTTGAAGTGCAGCATACAAAAGCTCATATGCTTCAAGGCGCAGCATCCAGCCGCGATAGACGCCAGATTCCTGCCCACCAGCAGGTGCAATGCGGCGCACCGCTGTCTCGGCATCCTGCTCGTCTACCAGCGCCTCGAAATTGAGCAGCGAGCACTCAAAGCCCGCCGCGCGGGCCGCTTCCACCTCGCGGGCGTACATCGGGTCAGGGCGCTTGCGGTCCAGTGGGTCGGCACAGAAGATGGCCCTCACGCCTTCACCTCTTTGCCCTGCAAAATGGCCTCCACCAGCCCGATGAGCTTCTTGGGCGTACAGGCCAGCGTCGGGATGCCCAGGTTGGCAATGCGCTGGGCAATGTCCTTGTCATAGGAAGCGCGCCCGGTGTCATCGAGCGCCAGCAGGCACAGGCAATGCACTTTGCTTTCTACCAGCCCGGCAAACTGCTTGACCATAATGGGGCCATTCGAGCCTTCATACAGATCGCTGATATAGATAAAAATCGTCTTTTCCGGCTGAATAATCTGCTGCGTGCAATAAGCGATGGCCTTGGGGCCATCGTTGCCGCCGCCAAGCTGCGCGCCAAAGAGCACATCCACCGGGTCATGCAACTGCTCGGTCAGGTCCACCACTTCGGTATCAAACACGATCAGATTGGTGCGCAGGACGGAGAGCGAGGCGAAGATGGCGGCCATGATGGAGCTATACACGACAGAGCTTGCCATACTGCCGCTCTGATCGACGCAGACGATGATCTGCCATTCGCGGAACTTCTTTTCGTTGGCCCAGAAGTAAAAGCGGTCGGGGATGATGCGCTTTAGCTCGCCATCATAGTTTTTCAGGTTGCGCGCAATCGTGCGCTTCCAGTCGATGTTGCGATAGACCGGCAGCGGGCTATGATTATTGCGGCTGAGCGCGCCAAAGACCGCCTGGCGAATCTCATTATCCAGCTTCTTCTTGATCTCGTCGGCGATCTCCCGCACCACCTGTCGCGCCGTCTCTTTCGTTTGCTCAGGAATCATGTTCTGGAGCGAAAGCAGCGTGGCAAGCAGGTCAACGTTCTTCTCCATAAGCGGCAGCGTTTCCGGCTCGAAAAGCAGTTCCTTCAAGCCCTGGCGCTCGATGGCATCCTTCTGGAGCATCGCAACCACATCTTGCGGGAAATAGCGGCGAATGTCGCCTAGCCAGCGCGGGATATTGGGCCGCGAGCCTTCCATGCTGAATTGCCGCTCCTGATAGGCCAGTTCCAGCGCGCCATCGATGCCAAAGGCGTCCGTTTCGGGCATCGCGTCGGCCAGGCCGCCCAGGTCCATGGCCGAGCCGGTGCAACGGCATTCTGGCCCACCCTTCGCGCCGCACTGGCATTTCTCGGTGCGGCTCCCCAGCACCAACCGCCAGCGCAGCAACTGCTGGCGCTGCTCCTTGGTCATCGTGTCGCTAGAAGTGCTCATGGCTGCTGCTCCTGAAGAAAAGTTTGGCTGCTTCAGGCTTCTTTGTGAGGGGGCTGGATGTGGAAGCTGCCATTACGTCCAGTTGTAATAGACAGGTGGTTGGCTCTCTATCTCTTCCGGCTCCGTTGTCTTGGCAAGGTATTCGAGATATTCAATGTAGTCACCAATGCCTGCGTCACGTTGAAGAATGATGATCCCCGCATGTGGAATCTGCTGATAAGCCAATACAGGAAACTCCCGCTTTTCCTTTGTGACGAAAGTACATCCCAGGTTAGTGGCATAAGCAAGTTGTTCCGAATCAGGTATTCCTTGACCTGCACGGCCTGCCTCTTGTGCAGTTAAAACATTCACGCCGCGCATACGAAGTTGATCGGCAATAGCTGTATTCATATGCTCATCAAAAAAATAGCGCAGCACATCAGACACCCTGACCCTTCTCGTACAGTCCTTTCTCCCGGCGCTCCCTGATGTGCTGTCGGAGCCGTTGAGCAATTGGTGACATGTCTTCCTGCGCGTGTCTCTTCACATCTGCTGCATCTTCAGCAATCTCGCGGTCAATTTCTTCCTGATGCTCATAATAATAGTGTAAGGCAGCATACACTTCGGTCAGAGTGAGGGTAGGATAGACATCTTCGGAAATGATATATTCAGGCGTATACCCACGATGTATACACTCGGCAATATCATGCACAGAAATCCGGTGTTTACCAATGATGGGTTTGCCGCCAAAGATACGAGGATTGCGCACAATTCCTTTAATCTCGGTTTCTTGTGTGCCTGGAACTGGCATAAACGCCTCCGCCTCTTTTTCTGGCTCAACGCTCATCTATTCGCCCCCTTGAATAAGCTTGATATTTCGCCTTGCTCTGATGTTCTGATCTAATTAGAGCGTGACACGCCCGTTGCCAGCAGGCATCGTGAAGCGCAGGAAGCCGCCGTTTGCCAGGCGTGTGCAGATTACGGCAATCGTGAAGTAGATCAGCAGGAAGGCGGCTGAGCCAATCTCGTTGCCGATAAAAGCGCCCCACGAGAGCGGATGCGCCGCGCCAGATGCCAGCCGTGCCCAGACCGGGCCGTTGCCATCCGGGCCGCCAAACAGGCCAGCGTTGCCCAGCGTCAGCGTCACCGCCAGATCGACCAGGAAGCAGAGGCCCGCTAGCATTGGCCCCATCTTCCAGAAGCGCCCGCTCATCTTCTCGCGCTTGGTGGAGACGACGCGCATCGCTGCCCAGACCGGCGGAGAAAATTGCAGCAAGAGCAGCAAGAAGAAGAACGCGATGAGCGCCGCGCCCGGCCAGGTGTTGATCGAAACCATATCCAACAGCCGGAAAGCCGCAAAGATCACCACGCCCTCGATGATGGCGCGGGCATAGCTGGTGCGGCGAAAGACGCGCCCTTTGGCCGGTTGCCTGGGCACACGCGGCGTGGGAGCCGCGGGCTGCGCCGTCGCTGGCGTTGGTGTCTCGTTCATCGCTGTTTCAGTTGAAGGAGGGGATGATTCACTCATGCCAGTATTATAACGCATCGATGCTGCCCCTGCTCTTCTTTTCTCTGCTGCGCAAACTCATTTTGCTGCTGACATACTGCTGTCACTCCGCTCTGGCATACTCAAACCAGAAACCGATAAGAACCGTTTGAAGCCTGGACAAACTAGATAAAGGAGCGACAACCATCATGCTGGCAACACCCACCCTGCAAACCATCACCGACACGCTGACGCCACGCGCCCCCTTCGATTTCTCCAAGACGCTCGGCTTTCTGAAAGCGTTTTCGCCCACTGCTGGTGAGCAGGCGCTGGCCGACGCGACCATCACCAAAGCGGTGACGCTGCACGGGCAGGCCGTTGCCTTTGCACTGCGCAGCGCGGGAACTGTCGAGCAGCCGCGCCTGGCTTATACCCTCTTTTCAGAGCGGCCACTCAGCGACGAGGACCACGCCGCCATGGCCGACCGCATCCGCTTCTTCCTCAGCCTGGACGATGATCTTGAGCCGTTTTATGCCATTGGGCGCGCCGACCCGGCCTTCGCGGCCACTATTGAGCGCTTTTACGGGCTGCATCAGCCGAAGTTCCTCACCCCGTTTGAGATTGCCTGCTGGGCAGTGCTGGCGCAGCGCATCCCCATGCCTATCGCGCACCACATCAAGCTCGCGCTGGTGGAGCGCTTCGGCAGCAGCATCAGCGTGAATGGCGAAACCTATCGCGCCTTCCCGGAGCCAGCACAGTTAGCGGCAGCCGACCCGGCAACGCTGGCAGCGGTGGTACACAACGAGCGCAAGCTGGAGTATCTGCTTGCAGTGACACAGTTCTTTCAGGAGGTGGACGAATCATTCCTGCGTGTTGGTGACTATACGCAGGTCGCGGCGCGGCTGCGCGGCGTGCGCGGAATTGGCGAGTGGTCCTCGCATTTTATTCTGGTGCGTGGCCTGGGGCGCATGGAGCGTGTCTCCATCCTCGACCAGGAACTGGCAAAAGCGGCGGCCAAGCTCTACAATAGCGGCCAGCCTATGCCAAGCGCCGATGTGCAGCGCATCTTTGACCGCTACGGCGTCTGGCAAGGCTACTGGGCGTATTACACCCGCATCGCCATGCTGGGCCGCATGGAACCAATGGAGGGATAATGCATCCCGTTTAAACGGCCCTCAGGCTCTATACATTGCGGGCCGAGCATAGGCGCTTCGTGGACGCATCCCAGTTAGAGTGACCCGCTGGCCCTGCCACCAGCGGGTTTGCTTCTTAGCGCCTCTTTCAGTTGCAGGCTGAGCAGGCGTGTTCCCTGCACACAGCGTCTCCCAAGCTGATGGGCCTGGACGCACTCCTGGGTAAGCCGCTCGCAGAGGGCATACCCTTGCGCTAACTGCAAACGCAGCAGCGATGAATCCGGCGGCTCTTGAGCCAACCTATCGCCCAGCGGCGCGCTTCTGTAAGAAGATCGCGACTCTGTGCTCGCGCTCATTCCAGAGTTGACGAGCGAACGCAGATTAAATAGCGACGATTCAGCCTGCGCCAGATACCCCTCCTGGTGCTGCAAAACCGCCTGAAGGTCATCGGCCATCGTGCTTCCCTGGGCCAGATGGCTCACCAACTGCTGCACCCAGGCCAGAAAAGAAGTCATTTGATCGACAGCAGTGCCACTTGGAGCCAGCGCCACAGGAAACACACCCTGGGTCAGTGCAGCGCTGGCCCGCACTAATTGCTGGATGGCTTCCTCTAGTCGCTGGTAGTCCTGCTGGACACGACCACTCCTGCTTAACCGTTCGGCCAGCAGATTCAGGCTCACGCCCAGCGGCAGCAGCTCGTTCCCTTGCAAGTTCACGCGCGCCATGTATTCCCCATTGGCAAGATCCCGTTGGCGAAATCAGAAATGAGGTGAGACACTGGAGAGACCTACAAACGCCACCGAATTTGCCTCAGCAGAGCCAAGGAGCCCAGGATGTCTCTCAAACCTGAACCAATCCCACCCGTT
>Ga0209060_10000651_pt1 | contig 54177 bp, 45 predicted proteins | sample Coa_R1_8_FD_187155 | JGI IMG/M metagenome (GOLD analysis project Ga0209060, IMG submission 187155) | Surface soil microbial communities from Centralia Pennsylvania, which are recovering from an underground coalmine fire - Coalmine... | ecosystem: Environmental > Terrestrial > Soil >...
AGCGTCACACAGGCAACGGCCAAGCCAGCTAAGGTGACCAGTACTAAGTATGTCCACAAGCGATGATGCAGCCTTCTGATGGCGGCGAGGTGGTCTTGGCGCTTTTTTAAACGACAACTGTATTCGTTCTTGGGGATCTCGAATGCGCCATTGTTCAAATCTGTAGGTGAGCTGACGATACTGCGTCGCACGAATTCAGAATCGGTCATTCCGCGCTATCTCCCTCCAGGTACCGAAGCCTGGTTTCTTTACGCAGCCAAAGCCGGGCATGACCGTCCCTTCGATGGCATGCCGTTGTCCTCAGGCGAACTACAGGGAGAAGATCGGTGGGGGACGCTGGAACAGCGGAGAAAGGCTCGGTCCATCCGGAACTGCGATTGTTTTCTGTGGCCTCTCTGCCCAATGCCGGTTTACGAATAACGAGAAACCAGACATCGGCGACAATTCGAGACCAGCCGCCAATAGTTTGAAAATATTCGTCCGCTGAACGAAGACAAACGCGAGTAGGTAGGCAAGCACTATCGAGGCAACTACCTTAAGAAAGCCGCCAATCACAATGGGACGGGCTTCTGCCACGTTAAGAACTAGGAGACAGTAAGCAATCGTCAGGAACTCTCGGGTGTAGCGATAGCACTCCATGTCTGTTTCTGAGTCACAGTATACGCTCGCCAAATATTGGCACCATGACGAGCTCACTACCGGATTTCCTTGCCAGGATAACTGAAGCGAGCATCTCTTCTCCGTGTCCCCCAATTTCTTAGATCCTGGCACATTCACCCGGTTACTAAAGTCCCATCCCTTCCTGTCCTTTGCATTCCCGTCCCTATCCCGCACCATGGAGAGGATTAGAAATATCTCAATCTCCCCCAGATCGAGAAAATGACCGTGAGAAAACTGGCTCTGGCCTTTACCTTCTTAGCTGCCGTGGCGTTCGCGTCCGCGCAAGGGCAATCGACTTCACCGTCGACCACCACCACCCAAACGGTGACCACGACGACCGTCCAAACGACCTCGAACAGTGCGCCGCCCGCGCCTGTGCCCGTTCAGGCCGTCTCGCGCACCATCAAGGCCACGCACTATCGCTTGCAGGGTGGATCGGCGAGGATTGACTTCCACGGCGGCGACCAGATGCAGCACGCCTCCGGTGAAGCCAAGGTCGAGGGCAAGAAAACCAATTTCGAAATCGACGCGAAGTTCCAGGGCTTTGAAGACGCGACCAAGTTCGGCCTCGAATATCTGACGTACGTTCTCTGGGCGATCTCGCCCGAGGGACGTCCGGTCAACCTCGGCGAACTCACGCTCGATCATCACGGCAACGCGCAGGTTAAGGCCTACACCGACCTGCAAACCTTCGGCATGATCGTTACCGCCGAACCTTATTTTGCAGTGACTCAGCCGGGCAATCTGGTCGTCGCGGAAAGCAATTCGCTTAGCGGCGCATCGACCGACGTCGATGCCAAGTACGAACTCGCTCCGCGCGGCACGTACTCCGCAACGAACTCACACATCAACGACGCCATCTTCGGCATCGATCCGAAGACGCCGCTCGAACTGTTTGAAGCGCGCAACGCCGTCCGTATCGCGCATATCGCCGACGCCGACAAGTACGCAGCTTCGATCCTCTCCAAAGCCGGACAGCAGTTGCTGAACGCCGAAACTCTTTATCGCCAGAAGCAGAAGAAGGAAGCTGTCTCAGTTGCGGCGAAGGAAGCTACCGAAACTGCTGAAGAAGCCCGCCTGATGGCCGTGAAGAAAAAAGCGGAAGAAGAAGCGCAAGCTGCAGCTGCTGCCCGGGAAGCCAAAGCCCGCGCCGATGCCGCTGCTGAATCGCAGCGCCGTGCGGATGCCGAAGCCGCGCGCCAGGCCGCCGAAAAAGCTCGCGCTGAAGCCGAACAGGCGAAGGCTGAAGCTGAGCGCATGAAGCAGGAGGCCGTGGCCGCCGCGCAGGAAGCTGCCCGCCAGAAAGAAGAAGCAGAAAAAGCGAAGCAGGCTGCGATCGATCAACAGCAGGCTCTAGCTGCCGACGCCGCTCAGGCGCGACTCGACGCCCAGAAGGCCGACAGTCTCCGCCAACAAGCTGAGCGCGAGAAGCAGGATCTCCGCGCCCGTCTATTGCAGCAGCTCAACTCGATTCTTGCCACGCGCGACTCCGCTCGCGGACTCGTCGCCAATATGTCTGACGTGCTGTTCCGCAGCGGCAGCTTCGAACTCGCTCCCGGAGCCCGCGAGCGCCTCGCCAAAGTTTCCGGCATCGTTCTCGCCTATCCGAGCCTGCACGTTTCGATCGAAGGACACACCGACAGCGTCGGCGGCGACGAATACAACCAAACGCTCTCCGAGCGCCGCGCTCAAGCCGTGCGCGATTACTTCGTGCAGCAAGGAATTGCGTCGAACTCGGTCGAAGCACACGGCTTCGGCAAGAACGAGCCAATCGCTACGAACGACACACCCGAAGGCCGCGCCCAAAACCGCCGCGTAGAGCTGGTTCTCTCAGGCGACGCCATAGGCAACACGCTAGACGAGCCAACGCAGGGTCCAGCAACATCAGCCGCGGCGGCTCCGCACCAATAATCCTTAGACTATGCGTGCCCCATTTCTCGTGCATCTCTTGCGCGAGAAGTGGGGATTTTCCCGCATGCTCCTGGCCCTCTGCTGAATCTGTTGTCATTCCGACGGCGGGTGTACCGAGCGTGAACGCCGATTGCGGCAAATTGAAGTGGCTAGTCACTCCACTTCTGCCATAATGTTTTGGAATAAGTTAAGACATGCGGATAATAGCGACGCTAACGGCAATCGTGATCGCTTGGGTAATCGCGGTGAGGTTGATAGGTTTCACCTCTGCTATTCAGGGCCAGAAAACGGTTGTTCTGGGACTGCTATTGTCTGCGATTCTCGCTCCAGCTGCGTATTTCTTGGCAAACCGCTTGGCTCGAAAACCCTGACAGCCGTATACCGTTGTCATTCCGACGCGCGAGCGTAGCGAGCCAGGAGGAATCCGCTGTTCTCCCGCTTCCTACACAGATCCCCAGCATCCAATCCCGCGGAGGAACCCATGCCCGAAGACACGACCCAATCCCTGCGCGAACATCTCCTCGAGCTCCTGAAAGGCGGCCACGCCCACGCCACGTTCGAAAACGCCATCGAAGACCTCCCACCAAAACTCTATGGCGCCAAGCCTGCCAATTTCCCGCACTCTCCTTGGATGCTTCTCGAACACCTGCGCATCGCGCAATGGGACATCCTCGAATTCAGCCGCAACAAGAAACACGAGTCCCCGAAGTGGCCTGAAGGCTACTGGCCGAAATCCGCAGAGCCTCCAAGTGACGAAGCGTGGCAGAAGAGCGTGGCTCAATTCGAATCTGATCTGAAAGCCATGCAGAATCTGGTCGAGAATCCGAAAACAGATCTCTTCGCCAAGATCCCCTGGGGTGACGGACAAACCATCCTGCGCGAAGTCCTGCTGGCAGCCGATCACAACGCCTATCACATCGCCCAGATAGTCGACGCTCGCCGGTTACTAGGAGCGTGGGAGTAAGAGTCGAATGGCAAAGACCGCAATGGCGATGCTAATTCTGGTGACTGGTTGAGTACAGGCATCAGGTGCGAATCGGCAAAAGACCGCAGCCCACGCCGCGGAGCACCGGAGCTCGTTCACTGACGATGCGGTCGAAGTGCGTCCCGGTAACACAGACGTCGAACATCAGTCCGCCCCTGGATTATTAGAATTTCTCTAGGATGGCGGCGAAGAAACCGTCGCTCGGGTGGACGCCGGGGATTGTGCGGAGGTAGGAGCCGTGTGTTAGAGACTCAATATTCGGCCAGATCAGAACTCCGATTACTTTGAGGCGATCCAGTTCCGCGCGGCAATCTAGTAGTCGGACCGAAATGATTTGCGCGAGGGCTTGCTCGACAACGTTTTCATTCTCTTCCCGTTCAAGCGAACAAGTGGAATAGACAAGGCGACCGCCAGGGGCGAGGTGCTCCAGCGCCGAGAGCAGAATTGCCAGTTGGCGATCGTGTAGTTTGGCGAGGTCCTCGGGCTTCAGATGCCATTTGATTTCGGGGTTTCGGGTGAGTGTCCCTGTGCCGGAACAAGGGACATCGACGAGGATGCGATCGAATTTTATGGCGACGGGCAGATTGATAGCGTCTGCGGCTACGATTTTGATTCGGGTCGATTGATTTTTCCCTAAGAGGTTCTGCATGAGACGCGCGCGATGGGGATGAATCTCGAGGGCGGTGATCACCGCGGAAGGATTGTTATCCAAGATCGCGAGCGTTTTCCCTCCGGGGGCGGCGCAACAGTCGAGGATGGGGGCGTTATTCTTTTCTACTTTACCGACAAGAGCTGCGACCAGTTGTGAGGCTTCGTCCTGGATGACGACTTGACGCTCGCGGAAGGCTTTGGTGCGAGTGATGTCTCCTGATTCGAGGCGGCGGGCGGTGGAGAGGAATGATCCTGGCGTGAGGGAGATTCCTTCGGCTGCGAGTTCTCTTTCAGAGTTTAGATCGCGTAGGCGGATGGCGGTTACGGGAGTGGATTGGTTGTAGCGGCAAATCTTTTCTGTTGCTGCTTCGCCGTAATCGTTGGTCCAGCGTTCTACCAGCCATTGTGGGTGCGCCCACGCATTTGTTATTTCTCGCTGGGAGGAAGACTTCACCACAGTGGGCACAGAGGAGCACAGGGGCTTGGTGGCCGATAATTTTCTTAGGACCGCATTGACGAAAGGGGCGGCAGACCGTTTGCGGGCGCGCTTCACCAACTCGACGCTTTCGTTTAGAGCCGCACGGTGCGGGATGCGATCGAGAAAGTGGAATTGATAGACGGCGAGTCGAAGGGCAGTGAGGACTTCAAGGTCTAGTTTTTTCAGGGGCTGCGATGCTGCATGAGCGATTTCATCGTCGAGGCGCGATCGCCAGCGGAGGACGCCCATGACCAGTTCGGTGGCGAGCGCGTGATCGGGTCGAGAGAGCTTTTCGTAAGCGATGGAATGGAGGAGTTCAGACGCGTAGGAGTTCTCGCGTTCGACACGAACGAGGATGTCGAAGGCTGCGGCGCGAGATGGAGAAACCGGCATTCGCTGCAATTGTACGAGACACCATTGCGGAAGCCGGGGCACCTCTAAGATTTGAAGACCCGTGAGACATGGAGGTCAGCTTTGCGTCGTTCGCATCTTGGCGATTTCCTGGATCGCCCGGTGACCCTGGTCAATGGCAATGTTGGTGTAGGCGTGGCCGTCGGAATCGGAGTTGGCGATCGTGATGCGACCGAAGGGCTGGCGTCCGATGACGCAAGGACGCTCGGACGCGGGACGATCGAGCGGTTCGAAGAGACGGTTGTATTCATACGCGTAGCCGTGGGGCCAGCGATTGACGGTGATGGCTTCGATGTCGGTAGCGGGATTGAACCCGCCGGAGGAGAGCATGCGTCCGAGTTGGTCACGGACGTTTTGCTCGAAGGTGTCGAATTTCGTGGTGAACAATTCCCAGCGTCCGGCGCGGTATTGATCTTTGCATGGGAGACCGGGTTTGCAGGGCGTGCGCAGCAGGTGAAGAACGCAGGACTCTTCGGGGGAACTGGCGAATTTGTAGTCGCCGATCGTTACGGGGAAATCGAGCGAGACGTTTGAAAAATAGGATCCGGGTGCGTAGAAGGCATCGACACCGAGCTTTTGAAACGCCTTCCAGTTCTTGATTTGTACGTTGGTGTAGACGAGGGGAATCTTCACCGCGTAGGAAAGGGCTTCGCGCTGCTTCTCGGACATTTCCGGACAGAGATACGGAATGACCATGTTGTAGCAGGCAAGAACGCAGTATTGGCCGCGGACGCGGCGGGCCTGTCCACCGAGGACGTAAGTGACCTCGACTCCTTTGGCAGTTTGCGGATCTTCCGCGTGCTTGACGTGAACGGCGGTGCTGTTGAGGCGAATACGAACTTTCGAGCCTCCGTCGTCGAGACGTGCATAGTTCACGCGGGCGGTGACAATATCTTCCATCGTGCTTCCGGGTGCGGATCCGGGGACGAGCGAACGTACGAGCAATCTCGCGATAGACGCGTTGCCATCGGGGAAGTGAAAGATGTAAGGCTCTTCCTCTTCTTCATCGTCGCCGGAGCGGCGCTTGGGAAGCTCCATTCCACTAAATCCAGGAAAACCATATTGAGCGCAGTCGTAGGCGCAGACTCCGTCGATGCCTACGGCGTAGAGATCGTGAGTGGTCGTTTGGAAGACTTTCGGTACGTCGGGATGAGTCTTCACATCCTGTAACAGGAAATCTTTGTAGCTTTTCTGGATCAGCTTAACTCGCTTTTGTTCGGGGCTGAGGCCGGGCAGGTAGTCGACCTTCGCGTCCTGCAGCCGGATTAGATCTTTGCGGGCTTCGTCGGCGATGGGGATCTGCTCCACGGCCTTGGCCGAGTAACGTGGCCCGAAATAGTGCGCGGACTCTTCGTGGACGAGGCGATCGACGCCAAAAGTCTCCTTATCAAAAAAGGTGGCCTCGCCGAGTTTCATCCTGTCGAACAGCTTTTGGTCGTAATACTTGTAGAACCGCTGAACGTCGATGTTGAGATCCTTCAGCAGGCCTATTGCGACTTTGCTGTAGTGAGCAGGAGCTTCAATGGATTGAGTGCCACCGTAGCCGAGCAACAGGCGGTTCCCGGCATGAAATTCGTTGCGCTTGGCGTGTCCTCCGAAGTCGTCGTGGTTGTCTAGGATGAGAATCTTGGCGTTGGGCCCGGCAATCTCGCGATAGAAATAAGCAGCCGATAGTCCGCTGATGCCACCGCCTACAACGATGAGATCGTAGCTTTCGTTGTCGTCGGCGGCTTCAGGCCACTCTTTGCCGTCGCGCAAGTCGTGCGCGACTTCCCAAGAGCCGTCGTGACTTCCGCGCAATCCCGTCTTAGCCGGAGGGTAGTAGTTGGGATCACTTTCGGGACCGAAGGGCGAATCCGGAATGCCGAAGGCGTCGAGCCAGGGACTTCCAGCAACGAGAGAAGCGCCAACGGCGATATTCACACCGTTCAGGAAGTCTCTGCGCGTGATTGAGGACGAACTGCCGGTGCGTCGAGCTTTGGTGGAACTCGGACGCGGAGTGTTGTTCTGGTCGCTCATATCTTTTCTTTGAGTATGTTTTCGCTCGGCGAAGAAGTGCTCATTCTTCAGGAAAACTGCCGGACTCCTGGGTTGCTGCCTTGGTGAGTTCTACTTGTGTGCCTGCTTCTCCCCGGTCAGGCAAGCGTTTTAGAAATATGACTGGAGGATGAAACCTTACTATAGTTGCGGAAGGTTACGGAAATGGGGTCGCGGTTGTCAAGAAGGGACTCAGAGAGCTGAGAGTGCGAGGAGCGAGCGGAATATCTGGCTACGCTTCTTTGGGGAATAGCCGAGAAGAAAAGACACGACCATCCATGCGATCGTCGCGGAGCGCGGAAGGGCTGCAATTGAAGGTGTCGAAGATCCGCCTGATCATCCGCAACCGCGGCGCATCCACACGAAGAATATGGCCATCCCGATGATGTGCTGAATAGGCGACGTGATGATGCTGCTTAAGATTTGCCGAGCCTGCAGTGAATCACTGCGATCGTCTCGGGCAACTGCTGTATTGGTGTCCTTGATAGAAAAACGGACAATTTGGAAGTCGAACCTTGTTTTCTCCGACTTGTTCTGCCCTCCAATCGGGGATTGATTGATCGACGGGAAAGCTAAGGAGGTTTTACATGAGACAAATACTCTTGATTCTCTCGGTAATGCTGCTAGGACTGACTTGGGCAATCGCGCAAGATCAGACCAGCGCCGCATCGAGCCAAGCGGGGCAATCGGCCAGCGCCCAGACGACCGTTGAAGGGTGTTTGAGCGGATCCAATGGGAATTTCACTCTTACCGACAAGAACGGAACGAGCTACCAGCTGACAGGAGATACAGCAAAGCTCAGCGAACACGTAGGTCATGAAGTGAAGGTAACGGGAATGCCCGGCTCCGGCGCAGGAGCATCCGGCGCAAGTGCGGGTGCGGGGGAATCACAGACTTTGCAGGTAAGCTCTGTAAAGCACGTTTCGAAGACTTGTAAATCAGGTGGCGGAATGGCCCACTAAATCGGGCAGAAGTTTCTTGTCAGGCCCAGCTCGGGGCTGGGCCTGTTTTCTTCACGTGACCGGTTGATTTCAAACCTGCAGGTTGCGAAGATAGGGAACGCTGGCCTGCATCATCTCAAGCTTCATCTCAACGAAATAGTTCTTGATGCCGCCGATTTTCGCCGCGGCGAAGATCTTCTTCCAGTCGAGAGAATCTTGTCCAACGGGGGCGATTTTCTTAGCGTCTGCGGCCCAGCCTTGCACGTGCATCGAGACGAAGCGACCCGGATACTTCGTGAAATATTCTGCTGCGTCGTATCCCCGGCTGATAGTGGAAACCTGGAACTGGAACTTCACGAGCTTGGGATCGAGCAGGCCGAACAAGACATCATAGGTGCGTTTTCCCTCGACGGTGGAAAGCTCGAAGCCTTCATTGTGCAGGCCCTGCTGGATGCCGGCTTTCGCGGCATTCTCTCCCATCTTGTTGTACTCGTCAGCGGCGCGTTTCACATCGCCCATCGTCGGCGACTCTGGCCCGCCGAGACTGGCAACGAGCATCTGTGTCAAACCGAGGTCTTTTGCCCAGGCGATGCGCTCTTCCTGACTCTTGCGAAGTTCGTCCATGCTGAAGTGGCAGCTGACGCAAGTGAGGCCCGCGTCTTGAATGATTTTCTTCAGTTCCGAGCCTTTGTATTTGGTGAGACTGCCGAAGCCGTATTCGGTGTATCCGGCGGGAGAACACAACTCGATGGATTGAAATCCGGCGGCGGTTAAGTCTTTCAGCGTGCTGGGGAAGTCTTTACCAATCGAATCGCGGACCGGCCATGTCTGACATCCGATGGGCATGCCGAGCGGGTTGGCGTTCAGCTTCATGACCCCTGCAGACATCAGACCAAAGGCGGCAGCTTGCGTGGCGGCTAGTTTGCCGAATTCTCTTCTTGTAATTGTGGACATTTATGCCTCCTTTGAATACTGGTGACGGCTTACAGTTCCCATCCGGTGCGGCGTTCGGGACGGATATATTTCTGGCCTAAGTCGGAATTGTTTGCTTTCAAGTTAGTTCGATCCCACGAGAATTTCTCTCCGGTACAGACCGCGACGTTGCCTAGAAGAAGCGTTTCGGTGACCATGCCTTCGAATTCGAAATTGCCTCCGGGTTTGGTTTTGCTGCCTTTGCAGGCATCGAGCCATTCGCGCTCATTGCCGGGAGAACGTTGTAGAGTCTTCGCGGGTTGTTGATATGCGTCCATCTTGGATTGAGGGATCAACTTGGGACCGCGGCCGTTGAACCCGCAGAGGATCTTTCCGTTGTCGCCGACGAAAAGAAGTCCCTCATCTTCATCGCCCGTGCCTTTGAATGGACGGCCGGGTTCTAATTCTTCGGGCCGCGGGGGCTTGAGGCCGCCGTCGTACCACGTGAATTTCACCCGAGGCATCTCGCCACGAGCCGCGAAATCGTAGTGGATAATCGACGCGGCGGGATACGTTTCGTCGTAGCGATCTGTTGAACTGGCTTCGACGCTTGTCGGCGCCTCGAGCTTCAAGACGCGGAAGATGGTGTCGTAGCTGTAAGAACCCATGTCCCCGAGCGCACCGCAGCCGAAGTCCGTCCATCCACGCCATGAGAACGGGAGGTAAGCCTGGTTAAAGGGACGCTGCGGCGCCGGACCGAGCCAGAGATCCCAATCGAGCCCTTCGGGAACAGTTTGAGTTTCTTTCGGGCGCTCGACCCCCTGCGGCCAGAATGGGCGGCTCGACCAATTAATCACTTCGCGAACCGGCCCGATGGCGCCGCTCCAGATCCATTCGCAGAGCAAGCGAGTATCTTCGGAGGCCTGGTTGGCGACGGCGATTTGCGTGGCGACTCCAGTTTCGCGGGCGATCTCGGCAATCCTGCGCGCTTCGTAGATGGTGTGCGTTAACGGCTTCTGGCAGAAGACATGTTTGCGCTTCTGCATTGCGGCAGCGGAGACTGCGGCGTGCAGATTATCTGTGGTGCATACAACAACGGCGTCGAGATCTTTCTGGTTGTCGAGGAGTTCGCGGAAGTCGTTATACGCCGCGCAGCCGTGATAATTTCCGGAGCGCTGCTGGCTGCCGTAGTAGCCTTCAACGATTTTCTGGCAAGGCTCGCGTCCGGCGACGCCGCTGGTGACTTTGAGGGAGTGGGTCAATACCAGGGGATCATCGGGGCTGAGCCAGTCCCATCCGCTATTAACGCCCAGCAGTTTGCGAACGGAGTTGCAGAATTCGTGTACTTGCCACTGGGGATAGCCTGCGGCGCCCTTATTCACGTCGCAAACGGCCACGCCCTGAACATCGGGTTCGCGCAGAAAGCGCAACATCACACGGAGGCCTTGTGCGCCTACACCGATGAAGGCAATGTTCACCTTGTCGCTGGGAGGAATGAATCCGGCGCCACCCAGGACGTGACGTGGAAGAATGGAGAAACCTGCAACGGCGGTCGCACTGTTTTTCAGGAATTCACGCCGCGTTGGCGCACTGCCGGAAAAGAGCCGGGACGAAGGTTCTTTCATACGCACCTCCACAAGTCAATCGCTCAGCCGGGCCTATTTATACGATTTAATGCGCTACTCTAATCCCAATCACATCGCTGCGACAACCACTGATTTTCATTCGGCGTAAACTAGTGGCAATTGGGGAGGGGACGTGGGTGAAACCAAAGTTGTACCTGACCTCGAAGTTTCTGAAGTCGAGTCCAGCCCGGGTGCATTGCGGCATGCGCAACCACCAGTTCAAGTTGACGGAATTCGTACCACGAAGCCGGCGCATGTTGCTGCTGGTTTGAGATCTGTTCTGAAGGCGGCAGAGTTCACGATCAAAGAGCCCGGAATCGTCCGAGGCGTGGCGGCGCTTTCACACCTAAACCAATTTGACGGAATTGATTGTCCGGGATGTGCCTGGCCTGATCCGGATCAGGAACGTTCTTTGAATGAGTACTGCGAGAACGGCGTCAAGGCCATTGCAGAAGAAGCCACGTCGAAGCGCTGCACGCCAGAGTTTTTTGAGCAGTGGAGCGTCAGCGAACTTTCGAAGCAGTCGGATTACTGGCTAGGGCATCAGGGAAGATTGACGCATCCGATGGTATTGCGCTCGGGCAGCGATCACTATGAGCCGATCGCGTGGGATGCCGCATTCGCGATGATCGCGGATGAATTGAATGCGCTGAGCAGCCCGGATCAGGCGATCTTTTATACCTCGGGGCGGACCAGTAACGAAGCTGCATTTCTCTATCAACTATTCGTGCGGCACTTTGGGACGAATAATCTGCCGGACTGTTCGAACCTATGCCACGAATCTTCTGGACTGGCACTGCGAGAAGTGATTGGGGTTGGAAAAGGAACCGTCAAGCTGGAAGATTTTGATTACGCCGATACCATCCTCGTCATCGGTCAAAATCCTGGGACAAATCATCCCCGGATGCTGTCGACGCTGCAGAAGGCGGCGAAGCGTGGAGTGACGATCATCAGCGTCAATCCGTTGACAGAAGCGGGGCTGACTCGCTTTAAGCATCCGAAGAGCGTACTGGATGTTCTCGGTTCCGGCACCAAGATCGCGAGCCATTTCGTGCAAGTGCGCCTTAGCGGCGACCACGCCTTTTTCAAAGGGCTATGCAAGGAAATCCTTGAAGAGGATGCGAAGACCAATGGACAGGTCATCAACCACAATTTCGTCAGGCAGAAGACCGCAGGCTTCGAGCAGTTTCGAGACGCGATCTCGACCGTTTCTTGGAATGACATCGTAGAGCAGAGCGGCATTTTGCGATCGCAGATACACGAGATCGCGGAAATCATCATGCATTCGAAGGCGATGATCACTTGCTGGGCGATGGGATTGACCCAGCAACGGCAGGCGGTTTCGACCATCCAGGAGCTCGTCAACTTGATGTTGCTTGGGGGGCATATCGGCCGCCGCGGTGCCGGAGTGTGCCCGGTGCGAGGACATTCGAACGTTCAGGGTGACCGCACGATGGGCATCTCGGGACGCATGCCCGACAGCTTTCTTGACAAGCTGCGAGACACATTTGGATTCGAACCTCCGCGAAAGCACGGATGGGAGGTAGTCGACTCGATCAAGGCCATGCATCGACGAGATGCGAAGGTGTTCTTCGCCATGGGCGGGAATTTCCTATCTGCCACGTCGGACACTGAATACACGGCTGAGGCGCTGTCGCGATGCAGTCTCACTGTTCACGTTTCGACAAAGCTAAATCGCGCGCATGTGATTACGGGAAAGCAAGCATTGATTCTTCCATGTCTCGGGCGCACGGATCGCGATCATCAGGCTTCCGGTGCGCAATTTGTGAGCGTTGAGAATTCGATGGGCGTTGTTCACACATCCCGCGGAAACCTTGAGCCGCCATCAGAACAACTTTTGAGTGAGCCGACGATCGTGGCGCGCCTAGCGACGGCAACACTGGGGGATCGCAGCCGCGTGAAGTGGATGGAACTGGTGGAGGACTACGATCGAATCCGTGATGTGATTGCCGCGCATGTGCCTGGCTGCGAGGACATGAATCGCCGAGTGCGACAGAAAGGCGGTTTCTATCTGCCCAACTCGGCGCGTGACGACGATTACAAGACGAAGACAGGAAAAGCGAATTTCACAATATCGATGCTTGAGCCTGTCCGGCTGGATCCGGGGCAATTTCTCTTAACCACGATACGTAGTCACGACCAATACAACACCACGATCTATGGGCTCGATGACCGATACCGCGGAATCTACAATGGACGCCGGGTACTGCTTCTGAATGCGGAGGATATGAAGGCGCAGGGCTGGAAGGCGGGTGAGCAACTCGACATTACCAGTCACTTCCGCAACGGAGGAAAGGAAGAGTTGCGGCGGGCTCCGCAATTCGTTGCCGTTCCATATAACATTCCGCGCCGGTGCGCGGCGACGTATTTCCCCGAGGCGAACGTGCTGGTACCCATCGACAGCGTCGCATTACGAAGCAATACGCCGACATCGAAGGCGATCGTTGTGACGTTGTCGCGATCAGCGGCACGAGCATAATTGCGGCAAATGGGTAAGGGATCCTTCAACTCCGCAACAGCTATGCTGCGCGAACAGTTGCTCCGCCTCGGGATGACAAGTCTTTCGAGTTCCGCGACAGTAACGCTTTCTCAGCGACAAGCCATAAGTGGCCTGGGTTTCTTTCCTCTGTCCGTTCAGATCACTTCGGGGTGTTAGTATCTATGCGAATCAATAAGCTTGCAGATGCAGCCTTTGACGACGAAACGCGTCCGCGCCGTAGAATCGCCACATGTTGTTTGCATTGACGACCTGCGTTCCATCGCGGAGGGGCGAGTTCCAAAATCAGTTTTCGATTACCTCGATGGGGGCGCTGAAGGCGAAGTTACTCTCCGGGAAAACTGCCGGGTTTTTGAAGACGTCACTTTTCGTCCCCGTCATGCGGTAGTTGAGCCGACCTGTAGTTTGAGCACGCGTGTTCTCGGCTTTGACCTATCCGTGCCTTTCCTGCTGGCACCCGTCGGATATAGCCGCTTGATGCATCCGGAGGGCGAGAAGGCGGCAGCACGAATCGCGGGAAATATCGGGACGGCCTACATTCTTTCGACAATTTCCGGCCACAAGTTGGAGGACGTGAAAGCCAGTTCCACTGGTCCGGTTTTTTACCAGCTGTATCTGATGGGTGGGCGCGCAGCTGCTGAGGCGTCAATCGAACGAGCGCGCGTGGCTGGGTTCTCTGCGCTCGTCGTCACCATTGATACGCCAGTCTCGGGCATCCGCGAGCGTGACTTCCGGAATGGAATGAAAGAACTCATCAGCGGCGGGATGTTCGAAAAAATTCCTTTCCTTCCGCAGATACTTTCAAAGCCTCGGTGGCTGATTGATTTCCTGCTCGATGGCGGCATTCCCGCGCTGCCGAACGTCGTTATACCTGGCAAGGGACCGATGCCGCTGATTGATGTCGCTGCGGCTTTGGCTGAGTCGGCAGTGACGTGGGCGGATTTTCAATGGATACGTGAGTTCTGGCGCGGTCCGATTATCGTGAAAGGCATACTCACCGGGGAGGATGCCCGTCGCGCTGTGGATCAAGGAGCCGCCGCAATTTCTGTGTCGAATCATGGCGGCCGGCAACTGGACTGCGTTCCCTCCTCTTTGCGCGTGTTGCCGGAAGTTGTGAAGGCGGTGAATGGACAGGTCGAAGTTCTCATGGACGGCGGGATTCGCCGCGGAACGGATATCGTGAAAGCGCTTTGCCTGGGTGCAAAGGCTGTCCTCTGTGGCCGGGCTTATGCGTACGGATTGGCGGCGGCGGGCGAGGCGGGTGTTGCACGAGCGCTCGAAATCTTGCGCGTTGATCTCGATCGCACGCTGAAACTGCTGGGCTGCCGGTCAGTAACGGCACTGGATCGGTCGTATGTAAATGTTCCGAAGTCCTGGGACGCCTGCTGAATTGATCGTTCACAATCGATTCCGTTCCATCCGAATTCATGCACATTGACGCACACCAGCACTTCTGGATCTACCGCGCCGAAGAGTATGACTGGATCGACGAGTCGATGGCACCGCTGCGGCGGGATTTCTTGCCAGGGGATCTTGCGCCCGAGCGTCACGAGGCTGGATTTCATGGTTCGATTGCCGTTCAAGCACGGCAGAGTCTGGAAGAGACGCGCTGGCTGCTGGAACTTGCCGATGGAGATCCTTCCATCATGGGCGTGGTTGGGTGGGTGGACCTGCGCTCGCCGGATGTGCAATCCCAGTTGGAGGCCTTTTCTCGGAATTCAAAACTCGTAGGGGTCCGCCACGTCGTGCAGGCCGAACCCAATGATCGATTCATGCTCGAAGAAGATTTCCTGCGAGGGATTTCGCTGCTGGAACGATTCGATCTTACCTACGACATTCTGATTTATCCGCGTCATCTTGCTGTGGCGGCAGAGTTCGTAAAGAATTTTCCGCGGCAGCGCTTCGTACTCGACCATCTGGCCAAGCCATATATCAAGACTGGAGAGATTGACCCTTGGGCTGCAGGCATTCGAAAATTGGCGGAGTTCCCAAATGTATCGTGCAAGCTCTCTGGACTCGTGACCGAAGCCGACTGGAAGAGCTGGCAGCCAGAGCAGATTACTCCGTACATCAGCGTCGCGTTTGAGGCGTTCGGCCCAGACCGGCTGATGATCGGCTCGGATTGGCCGGTCTGCCGGGTTGCTGGAACGTATGGGCGTGTGATGGATATCGTGAAAGCCTATCTTGCGCAGTACTCATCCGAAGTGCAAGAGGGCGTGCTTGGTGGAAATGCACAGCGTTTTTGGAAGCTGCCGAGATAGCGGCCTGCCGCCGACCTCATTTACAATCCAGCACGATCCTTCAACTGCAGGTTTCTCGTGAAATCACGCGTCGTACAAATCGATTCCAATGACAATGTGCTCGTCGCCCTCGCGAATTTGAACCGAGGCGAGTCCGTGGAGTACCACAGCAAGACTTACGCGGTTCATTCAGACGTTCCAGCCAAACACAAATTTGCGATCACGAACCTCGCGCCAGGCGATCAGATTTTGATGTACGGCGTTACTGTCGGAAATGCAGTGAAGCCGATTGCGGCCGGCGAGCTTCTAACCGTGACCAACATTCGTCATCAGGCCGCGCCCTTTCGCGAACAATCGGAGAGATTTCGGTGGCCGGCGCCGGATGTTTCACGCTGGATGGATCGGACTTTTCAGGGCTACGTGAGGTCTGATGGACAGGTTGGGACGCGGAATTATTGGCTGGTCGTACCGCTGGTTTTTTGTGAGAACAAGAACATCCAGGTACTGAAGCAGGCATTCGAAGAAGAACTCGGGTTTGCTGCGCCTCAACTTTATCGGCATCAAGTCGCGGAGCTGGCCCGGCTGTATCGCGAAGGGAAACTGAACGACTTTAAACTCACGGAACGCGGGACGAGTTCTGGCGCAACTGCGACACGTCTGTTCGAGAATGTCGATGGGATTCGATTCTTGCTTCACGAAGGCGGGTGCGGCGGTACTCGTGAAGACGCCAATAATCTTTGTGGATTGTTGGCAGGATACATTCATCATCCGAATGTGGCCGGAGCAACCGTTCTGAGCCTGGGCTGCCAGCATGCGCAGATTGACATTCTGCGATCCGAGATCGCCAAGCGGAATCCGCAATTCGATAAACCGCTATTTATCTTTGAGCAACAACGCAGCGGCTCCGAGGCTGCGATGATGCGCGCGGCAATCAGTCAGACATTCGCTGGCCTCGTGGAAGCAAACAAAGCGCAGCGGACCGCAGCGCCACTGTCGAAACTGTGTGTCGGGTTAAAGTGCGGCGGATCGGATGGGTTCTCGGGGATTTCAGCCAATCCTGCAATCGGGCACACTTCAGATCTGCTGGCGGCGTTGGGCGGGCGAACAATCCTTTCGGAATTTCCTGAGCTGTGCGGCGTGGAGCAAAACCTGATTGACCGTGGCAAGACGAAAGACGTCGGTGACCGGTTCATGCGCCTCATGACTGACTACGCGGCGCGGGCAGCGGCGGTGCATTCCGCATTTGAAATGAATCCGTCACCAGGCAATATGCGCGATGGACTTCTAACGGACGCGATGAAATCGGCGGGGGCTGCGAAAAAGGGAGGAACGTCTCCGGTTTCGGCGGTGCTCGACTATCCGGAGTACTCGACTGTAGCAGGGCTGAACCTGCAATGCACGCCCGGCAATGATGTCGAGTGCGTCACGGCACAGGTCGGAGCAGGAGCGAGTGTGGTGTTGTTCACTACCGGGCTGGGAACCCCGACGGGAAATCCGATTGCGCCAGTCGTGAAGCTTTCAACCAACTCAACGCTCGCTCAAAGAATGGCCGACATCATTGACATTGATACGGGCTCCGTCATCGAAGGTCAATCGACGATTGAGCAGATGGGCGAAAAGATTCTTGAGTTGGTAATCCAAGTGGCGAGCGGGGAGACACGAACCAAGGCTGAAGAGAAGGCGCAGGAAGATTTTATCCCCTGGAAGCGGGGCGTTTCTCTGTGAGTGTCGCAAAGAGCTCACACGCCGGATTTCGGCTGGACGGGAAGACTGTCCTCATCACTGGAGGCGGCAGCGGCATCGGTCAGGCGATCGCCTTTCGATTTGCCGCGCATGGGGCGAAGGTTCACGTCCTTGAACTGAATGAGCACGCCACCCAGAGCACTTGCGAAAGGATTCGTGCGGAAAGCGGACAGGCTTCGTATCTCATCTGCGATGTCACCAATCAGGAGGCGGTCGAGTCGGCCTTTCAAGAATTATTTCGGCAAGAACGCATCGATATTCTGGTGAACAATGCGGGCGTCTCGCATATCGGGACAGTCGAAACTACGAGCGAGGAAGACTTCGACCGGCTTTTGCGGATCAATGTGAAGGGCTATTACAACTGCATGCATGCCATGGTGGGTCACATGCGCGAAAAAGGCGGCGGCGTGATCCTTAATATTGCTTCGATTGCCGGTTCTGCAGGGCTGCCTGATCGCTTCGCTTACTCGACGACGAAAGGCGCTGTGATCGCCATGACCTACTCGGTGGCGCGAGATTATCTGGCGCACAACATTCGCTGTAACTGCATCTCGCCTGCTCGAGTGCACACTCCGTTTGTCGACGATTATCTCAGACGGACCTATCCTGGGCGCGAGCAGGAAATGTTCGCCGAGCTGGCAAAATCCCAGCCGATTGGAAGAATGGCGGAGCCTGACGAGGTAGCATCGGTTGCTTTGTTCTTGTGCTCGGACGAAGCATCGTTCATTACGGGTGCGGACTATCCCCTCGATGGAGGGTTTTTTAATCTGCGAGGCTAGTGCATGGATCTGGGACTCAAAGACAAGGTTGTGATCGTCACGGGCGGTGCAAAGGGCATCGGAGCAGCCATTGTTCGCGCGTGCGCGCAAGAAGGAGCGGTGCCGGTCATTGTGGGACGTGACGGCGATGTAGGTGCGGAACTTCGAAGCGAGATGGAAAGCAAGCGAGCCCGCTGCGGTCTTATCACGGTAGATCTGGTTTCGGCTGAAACTTGCGAACAGTCAGTTGCAAAAACGGTAGCCGAGTTCGGCCGCCTCGATGGTCTCGTGAACAACGCGGGGCGCAATGACAAAGTGGGGCTGGAAGAAGGAAACCCGGCGGAGTACATCGCGTCGCTGAATCGCAATCTTGTTCACTACTACAGTATGGCGCACTACGCGCTACCACATTTAAAGAAGGCGCACGGGTCGATTGTGAATATTGGTTCGAAGACGGCTGTTACTGGACAAGGCAGCACCTCCGGTTACGCGTCATCGAAGGGCGCGATCATGGCCTTGACGCGGGAGTGGGCTGCGGAGTTGTTGCCGTACGGAATTCGCGTTAATACTGTAATTCCCGCTGAAGTGATGACGCCGCTTTATCGCAGCTGGCTTGATACGTTTCCGAATCCAGAGGAGAAGCTGGAGTTGATTCTTTCCCGGATTCCGTTGGAGAAACGAATGACGACGGCGGAGGAAATTGCGTCGATGACCGTTTTCCTCCTTTCAGAAAAATCGAGCCACACGACTGGTCAGCATCTGTTTGTAGACGGCGGCTACGTTCACCTGGATCGTGCTCTCACCTAGAGTTTGTCAGTGCACCAGATAAGGCACGAATCCTGTCGTTTTTGTCTCCAGCCGATAGACGGAAGTGGTCGCAGTGATGTAGAGAGTCCCGTAGTTCTTGTCGCCCCATGTCAGATTCGCGGGCTGTTCCGGCATGGCGATTGTGCCGAGATGATTTCCTTTGGCATCCCAGACCCAGATGCCCTTCGGGCCGGTCACGAACAGATTTCCATTCTTGTCGACCTTCATGCCGTCGGGGACGCCTTCGTGCTTTCCTCCGAGCTCGGCGCCGAAGACGCGCCCGTTAGTCAGTGAGCCATCTGGCGAGACATCGTAGACATGGATGTTGCGCTGTTCATCGTCATCCACGTACAACTGCTTGCCATCGGGAGAAAAAGCGAGGCCGTTCGGTTGCCCTAGATCTTTCGTGAGCAGCCGCACGGAACCTGTATCGCCCAGCCGGTAAACGCCTTGAAATGGAATTTCCTGCTTCTCGCCAGCTACAAGATCGAGCGTCGGATCGGTGAAGTAGAGAGCACCATCGGGACCGACGATGACGTCATTCGGGCTGTTGAACTTCTTGCCTTCATAGTGGTCAGCCAGGACTGAATATTTCCCATCCGGCGTAATGGCGATGATTGCCCGTAAAACGCTGGCGCAATCGATGAGCCGGTGCTGGTGATCGAATGTGTTTCCGTCAGGATCGCCGAGCGCAATCACTTCTTCTTTCTTGCCATCGGGATAAACGCGGAAGATCTTATTCAGAGTTTCGTCGCTAACGTAGAGATAGCCGGCGGGGTCCCACATCGGGCCTTCGGTAAAGCCGAAATCTTTAGCTACGGTTTGTAGCCTCGCATCGCGATCTATCAAATCCCAAAACTTGGGCGAGAGCGATTGCAGCTCGAAATGGCGATTCTCCTGGGAAATGGCTGGCAGAGTGAGGGACGCCAAGACTACAACTATGAGAATTCTGGCCTTTTGTGTCATTCCGCGTCATCCTCGGTTTTCGTTTTCTTCGAAGTATTCTTGTCGTGCGGCGGGTTTGCACCCATGAGAAAACTGACGATGTCATTGAGTTCGTCCTGACTCAAGCGCTGCGCGTAGTTGGATGGCATTATCGATTGATTCGAGTATTCGAGCTTTTGCAGGTCAGATTTCTGGAAGAAGTGAAAAGCGCCATCCTGGGTCTGCAACTGGACCGAAAAATTGTCTTCGTTACGAACTACACCGTCGATGCGGGTGCCGTCGCGCGTGGTGGCAGCGGCGGATTTGTAACCTGATGGGACAATCCGATTGGCATTGAGAATTGCGTCGAGGATCTGTTTCGAAGACGAAGTTGCTCCGTAGGTCGTAAGGTCGGGGCCAAGGAAGCCGCCTTGACCAGCAACGGCGTGGCAACTCGAGCACTCCCCTTTGCCGAAGAAGATCTTTTTGCCGTTGGCTGCATTGCCCGGAACGACGCGGTCGTCACTCTTCCCCTGCAAAGCGCGCACATAACTCACGAGAGCCTGCACCTCGGCGGTGCCCAGTGAGTGGAAGGCAGGCATTCCCGTCCCGGATACGCCGTTGGAAATGATGCTCGACAGTTCTTTGTCAGACATTCGACGAATTCTGGGGCTCGATGTGATGCTCGGGGCTCTTTCGCTTCCGCGACCATCGAGACCATGACAGCCGGCGCAAGTGGTAGAGAAAATCTGCTTTCCGCCAGGAGAAGGGTTGTGGCTGGTTCCTGTGTCTTGCGCGTCAGAAGCAGCCAGCGTCAAACCGCAGCATAAGCATAGAGCCCATACCCATCGCTGCACCGAGTTTGAATCAGAGCGTTTCAACTGGATCAGCTTACATCATCCGCTGGACTAACAGCCCGAACGATCAGTCAATGAATGCTTCGAATCGTTATGCGAACGATACTTATTTTCACCTGTTAAAAACATCATTCCCTGCGTGAGAAATATTAGTGATGTAAACGACGAGTATCTCAGTCGCGTCCTGTCCGTCACCTCTTATCGCTTAGAGCAAAAGCCACGATGTAACGTGTTGTTGCACACGCGCAACGTTTGCAGTGACGAGAGTCAGATGTTACATTCCGCGAACGAGAGAAAATCGGGGAAACCAATGGACAAAATGTCGAGTCGGACCTTGCGCATGGGATGTATTGCTGTGTTGATGATTGGGGCGATCTTTGCCGTTACCGGACGCGTTGGAGTTGCGCGAGCGCAATCTTCCGGCAATGCGTCACAGCTTTCAGATGCTGAAATGATTGCGCAGTTTCGACGGGTGGAAGTGGCATCCGTATCTGATGCGATCGAGCAGATCATGGGCAAAAAGATGTACATGAGTCATCGCATGCAGCCCATCTTTGTGTCGAAGTTCGCAGGCTTTGCGCGGACCGTGCAGCTTAAGAAGGACGAGGGCAACAAGGATCCGAATGCGTTAAATGGCATGCTGGAAGCCATCGACCAGGGAGGGCCCGACTCGGTCTACGTGATGGCACTTGAGGATGGGGAAGATATCGCCGGGATGGGCGGACTGATGGGAACGGCCATGGCTTCTCGGGGCTATGCGGGAGCGGTAATCGACGGGGGAGTTCGAGACGTCGCTTACCTTCGCAAAATCGGCTTCCCCGTTTTCGCTACCGGAATTGTTCCTTCGACCTCGGTCCATCACTACCGCTTTGCTGGCTCCCAGATTCCGCTGACCTGCAACGGCGTTCCCGTAAATCCGGGGGATATAGTGGTTGCCGACAGCGATGGGGTAGTAGTCGTACCGAAAGCAGAGGCACAGCCGGTACTTGCTCTCGCGCAACAAATGGACTTCAAAGAGCATTCCATGTACGCAGTGATCGAGCAGATGAAGTCGATTGTCGAGGCAGTCAAGAAGTTCGGGCGGCTGTAGTCAAAGATTCTGGTTGCATAATTCCATACTTTCATCAGATAATTTGCACTTTCATTTTGCGAGGCAAAGATGCCCGCTCGACCAAAACGCACCTACGACATTACAGCCCTGCAACGCGGACTGCGCCTTCTCCACCTTTTCAGCCAATATTCCCGTGGCCTCACGGCAAAGCAGGTGGCCGGACTTTCGCGCCTTCCAGTGAGCACGGTCCATCGCTTTCTGGCAAACCTGGTAACGGCTGGGTTCCTCAGCTGCGATGTAGACGGCACTTACCACCTAGGGATTGCCTGTTTCGCGATCGGACAGGCAGCGGTCGGTCAGCTCGATATTCGCAGGTTGAGCCTACCTTACTTGCGGGAGCTGAATCATCAGACGCGAGAAACAATTCATCTGACGGTGCGCCATGGGCTGTCAGCGGTATACGTCGAGAAACTGGATTCACCCGAGCCGCTGCGCATTCACTCGCGGATTGGCGCAGCCGTTCCGCTTTACTGCACGGCTGTTGGCAAAGTGATGTTGGCATACATGCCAGAAGAAGAGCAGGAACGGATTTTGCCCGAGATTGCGATCAAGCGACTGACAGCGAATACTGTAGGAAATCTGCAGGAACTCAAGACTGAGCTCTATCGCGTTCGAAAGAATGGCTACGCGTGCGATCTGGAGGAACATGAGATGCACATTCGCTGCATGGCTGCGCCGATCTGGGATCACGCGGGGACGGTGCAATCGAGCGTGAGTATTACAGCTCCTGTGGTGAGGATGCCTGTGACGCGCTTGCGGCAACTGGCGCCACTCATCCAGAGCGCAGGTTTGCAGATTTCTCGGGAGCTTGGCTATCAACCTCCTGCGCCGTCGAGCGGCGAAAAGAGTGGGAATGCGGAGACTCGGTTTGCGAAAGTCTCGTTCTGAGAGGGTTTGTCGGGGTAGAACTCCGTTTGGCGGAGTCGCATCGCTCGCCGCGCTTCTGATGCTGTCGGTATTCGCTACGGCAGTGTATGCGGGCAGCGCAGATACGGCTGCGTCATCTTCAGGCAGGCTCGATGTGCATCCTGAGGATCTGCTGACGCGCCCTGTTTCCGCGAACTGGACTTCGTACAACGGAGATTATTCTGGCACTCGTAACAGCGGTCTCTCCGATATCAAGACTGAAAATGTCAGCCAACTTCGCGCGCAATGGGTATTTCACGCGCCCAACACGAACCGGCTGGAAACCACTCCATTAGTAGTGAACGGACTGATGTTCCTGACCGCCGCGAACGATGCCTATGCGCTCGACGCAGTTACTGGACGCGTGGTGTGGCATCATGCGCGTCCAAACTCTGATGGACTGATCGATGATGCGTCAAGCCACCTGAACCGCGGGCTGGCGATCTGGCATGATCGCCTGTACATGGAGACTGACAACGCGCATTTGCTTTGTCTGGACGCGCGCTCGGGAAATCAGATCTGGGATATTGCCTATGCGGACTGGAACAAGAACTACGGTGCCACCAGTGCTCCGCTGGTTGTGAAGGACAGAGTGCTGGTGGGGACTTCCGGCGGAGACGACGGAGTACGCGGGTTCCTTGCGGCCTATGATGCGCAGACCGGCCAGTTGGCGTGGCGCTTCTGGACGATTCCGGGGCCAGGTGAGTTTGGCTCTAATAGCTGGCCGGGAAAAATGTATCTGCGAGGCGGCGGCACTACGTGGATGCCCGGCTCGTACGACCCCGAGTTGAATCTCGTCTATTGGGGTACGAGTAATCCTTCACCAGACTTCAATGATGACGTTCGTCCTGGCGACGATCTTTATACCGATTGCCTGCTCGCGCTGGATGCGGATACTGGCAAGCTGAAGTGGCATTTCCAGTTCACTCCCCACGATTTGTTCGACTACGACTCCGTCGAGACTCCGATGTTGATCGATGCCGTCTACAAAGGAGAGCCACGGAAGCTTGTTGTGGAAGCGAACCGGAACGGATTCCTGTATGTCCTTGACCGTACGAACGGGAAGTTCTTGTCGGCGACTCCATTTGTGGAAAAGTTGAATTGGGCAAAGGGGATCGACGAACAAGGCCGTCCGATTCGCACTGATGTGCGGCCTACTCCTGAAGGATCGCGTGTTTGCCCGGGATATGCGGGAGCGACAAACTGGTATGCTCCGTCGTACAACGCGTCAACGCACATGGTCTATTTCTTAGCGCTTGAGCAGTGCGAGACATATTACTCTGCGCCCACAGAAGAGTTTCATGAAGGAAAGGAATACTATTCCACAGGAGTGAAGCGAATTCCCGGCGAAACCTCTCAGAAGAATCTGTTGGCTTACGATCCGACGACCGGCGAGCTTGCCTGGAAATATCCGCAAAGCGGACGGGGACATTCGTCGGGAGGAACGATGACGACCATGGGCGGGCTGGTCTTTTTCGCCGACGACGCCGGGTCGTTTGAAGCGGTCGAAGCACAAACAGGAAAACCGATCTGGCATTTCAACACTGGGCAGGACTCGAGTGCTTCTCCAATGACATACGCAGTCGGTGGAAAGCAGCATGTCGCCGTTGCTTCGGGGAGTGACGTATTCAGTTTTGCATTACCGTGATTTCCAAAAATTCCTACTTAAAGGAGTGAATCGATGAACTTCGCCTCTAGTCGCAGAATGTTTGCATTGAGGTTTGCCTCTGTTCTCTCGGCGTTGGGGGTTTCGGCTGCTGTTGCCCCTACGCGCGCTATGGCAAGCGGAAGTCCTCCACAGGATGCGAATGGCATCCGCAAGCTGAACTCCGAGGGAAAGCCGGGCAGCGAAAAAGATGTGATTATGCCAGTAGTGATTAACAACGGTTTGATCTACGTCTCCGGACAGGGTGCGCACGATACGCGCGATCAGAAAGAATGGACGATCGAGTCGCATACCACCAACGTGATGGACAAGATCAAGAAGCATGTCGAGATTGGCGGCGGCACGATGGACACCGTTCTGCAAGCGAATGTGTTCCTGACGAAGATCGAAAACTGGGACGGGATGCACAAGGTATTTGCTACATATTTTCCGCATGGGGGACCGTCGCGCACTACGGTGGCCGTCGCTGCTTTGCCGGGAGATTCGCTGGTTGAAATCAACTGTATCGCGGCGGTCGCAAAGAAATAGTTTGTCGGGAGAAGTGTTATGAGACTGGGTTCGAATCGACGTGGATTTCTCGGCTCCGCCAGTGCATTGGCAGCCTCGTTGTTTGCACCGGGAAAACTCTTTTCCGCTGCGCGAACGGCGGCGAAGGCGGCTGAGGTCAGCGGCTTCGGGCAGAGTGGAAATCCTTACGACGAATTAGGCGTCACCACGGTCATCAACTGCGAAGGAACGATGACGATGCTCGGGGGTTCGCTCTTGCGTCCTGAGCTTGAGGCTGTGATGGCGATGGCTGGGCGGCATTTCGTCAGTATTCCGGAACTCGAGGTCGCCGCGGGGAAACGCATCGCGGAGATGCTGAAGCTTCCTGATGGATATAGCGCGCTGGTGACATCAGGCGCCGCTGCAGCGATTCAGTCTGGGCTCGCGGGAATTCTTACTGGCGACAATGAGGCTCTGATTCGCCAACTTCCCGACCTCATTGGAATGAAGTCAGAGGTCATCATTCAGAAAACGCATCGCAATCCATTCGATCATCAACTGCGATCGACGGGTATAAAGCTGATTGAGATTGAAACACGGGATCAGCTCCGGCAAGCGGTGAGCGATCGCACGGCAATGATGCACTTCAGCAACTTCGCGAATGCGGCGGGGCAGATCAAGGTTGACGAGTGGGTGCGGCTGGCGAAGCAAAACAACCTTCCTTGCATGATTGACGCCGCCGCCGATACGCCGCCGGTTTCACACCTGTGGGATTACGCCTACATGGGATACGACCTGATCACGTTCAGCGGAGGCAAGGCGATTCGCGGTCCGCAATGTGCGGGACTCCTGATCGGAAGAAAAGATCTGGTTGCCAACGCACTGCTGAACAATAGTCCGCATGAGGATACGCTGGGACGCAGCCAAAAAGTTGGGAAAGAAGAAATCATTGGAATGGTGAAGGCGCTCGAGATCTATCTGAAGGAAGATCACGATGCGCTGGCGAATGAATGGCAGCGGCGGCTGGATGGAATTGCGCGCGAATTGGCGAAGGTTCCGGGTGTGACGACATCGTTCTTTACGCCGGACATCGCGAATCACGTGCCCCATATGCAGATTACCTGGGACTCGAGAATATCGGCGTCGCCCAAGGAAATTTCGAAGGCGCTGCGCGAATCGAAGCCGTCGATTGTGATGGGTGAAGGCGAGGGGATGCCGGGATTGGCAATGAATTCGTTCATGCTACAGCCCGGAGAAGACAAGATCGTTGGCGAACAGTTATCGCGGGTTTTGCGCGAACACGCGGCGTAGTCCGTCTAAACAAACTTCATGCCTGAGGCCAAGACAACACATGTGCGGTGGTTCCTGGTCTTCTGGTTGTTTGTCCTCAGCGCAGTTTCTTATCTGGACCGTGTCAACATTGCCTCCGCGGGCGTCATGATCACGGACGCCTACCACCTGACTCACGTGCAATTCGGCACGGTCATGACTGCGATGTTGGTTGGATATGCGGTTTTTCAACCCGTTGGAGGCTATCTCGCCGACCGCTTCGGCCCGAGAATCGTTCTTACTGGGGGAGTCATTTGGTGGGGACTATTCACTGCCCTGACTGCGTTTGTTCCCGCACACATCGCAGGCGCATTATTTGTCTTCATAGCTGTCCGTTTTCTCCTCGGTGCCGGTGAAGCCGTGATCTATCCGTCGGCCAACCAGTTCGTCGCCCGCTGGATCCCGAGCAGCGAACGCGGCATCGCGAACGGCTGGATTTTCGCAGGGGTCGGCGCAGGTGCCGGGCTCACCCCTCTAATTATCACGTATCTTATGGTTCACTATGGCTGGCGCGCTTCGTTCTGGGCATGCTCAGTAATCGGATTTGTTGCGGGCGCGATCTGGTATGTCATTGCTCGGGATACGCCGGCTGGCCACCCCGGAGTGTCCCCGTCTGAGCTCGGGGAAATTGAATCCGGTCTTACGATCGATAGAACGATCCGTCGAGATGTGACTCCGATTTCTTGGAACGTCCTCGTGCGCAGCAAAGAATTGTGGGCTGTGACGGCAAGTTATTTCTGTTACGGCTACGTGGCATGGATCTTTTTCAGCTGGTTCTACATATACTTGGCCAAGGTTCGAGGACTGGACCTGAAGGCAAGCGCCTTCTACTCGATGCTGCCTCCTATCGCCATGCTCGTGTTCTGCCTGGCGGGCGGATCCGCAAATGATCGTCTGACGCGATCGTATGGTCCGCGAGTCGGGCGTTGCGCCGTCGCGGTACTTTCTATCTTGGCCGCTGGTCTTTTTATCGCGTTCGGCGCGCAGGCGCACAGCGCGCGTCTGGCCAGCCTTATTCTTGCCGGGGGAGCCGGGGCGCTCTACTTCTCGCAGAGTTCGTTCTGGTCGGTGACCGCGGATATAGCCGGCGGATCGTCGGGTGTTGTCTCCGGATTCATGAACATGGGCGGCCAGATCGGCGGAGCGCTCACCGCTTCTCTGACTCCCTGGATCGCAGCGCGATTCGGCTGGACGGCGTCATTTTTTGTGGCGGCTGCGCTATGCGTGCTGGGGGCGGCAAGCTGGTTGGTTGTCGATCCGACGAAGGGTCTGACCTCATCTTACGTCGCGCTTGAACCAGAGAATCTAATTGAAGCTCGATCCAGTCGGGATTAGGGTAGGGATGCTTCGACTCCGCCGGAGTTTCGCTTCGCTGCACTCCGTCTCTGCTCAGCATGACAGGCTTCTGGATGCATGGAAGAGGGTCCCTATTTCCTAATCCACTCTAGACAGTCGCTCGACCGTCTTTCGCTAGCGTCTTCTGGAGAGCCGGTGCCAGGAGCGACGCTGAGGCTTGGTCAAGGTAAATTGTTGCGTTGAGGTGTCGACGAAGGATTGTTGCGGGGACTATTGGGCTGATCTCCGCTTCCACTGAGGCTTTGACCGCTTGCGCCTTCCGCTTGTCCGGAACGACTGCGAGGATTTCCTTCGCCTTGAGGATCTGACGAGCCGACATCGACATTGCATGTTTTGGAACTTGTGAAATGTCGGAGAACCATGCTTCGCCCACCTGCTGTTGGCGGCAGGCTTCATCGAGCGCAACGACGATGTATGGTTTCTCGGTTTCGAAGTCGGCAGGCGGATCGTTGAACGCGATGTGAGCGTTCTCTCCGATTCCGAGGAAGGCAATATCGATCGGGGCTGATGCGAGTTCGTTTCCGACTTCGCGCAATACCTTTGCGGGATCGGCAGCGTCGCCTTCGAGCAGGTGATAGCGCTTGATCCCGGTCTTCGAGACCAGCTGTTCCATCAGCATTTTGCGGAAGCTGCCCGGATGGGTGATCGGCAACCCCATGTACTCGTCGAGATGAAAGGCCTCCACCTTGGACCAGTCGATGCCGGGCTCTTTGGTGAGCGCATCAAGAAATTCCAACTGGGATGCGGCAGTGGCTGCGATGATCCGCGCTGCACCTCGATCGGCAATGGCTCGTCGTATGGCGATTGCAGCCTGGTCGGCCGCGGCCTTTCCCAATGACACTTTGTCGCTAAACATCCTGAGAAGCATAGGTAAATCCGAATAAATGAAGACCAAAGACGGCAAATTATACAAAACGATCCATCCGGATCGAGCGTGATGCCCTCCGGAGTTTTACCGGATGAAAGTATCCACTCGAAGTCATAGCGGCAGCAAGAGAGTTGTTGTATGACTCTCTTGCTGGTCGAACAACGAGAGTGGTCGAAGACTGATATGAGAACAATTAGCAGAGTTATCCATACATTCACTGCATATCTGATCGTGATAACGGTCTCGGCATGTGCGCAGACAGTGACCGTCGATGCCACTCCCGGACACGAGGTAAACCGCTTTCGTCCTCTTTATGCTTTAGGTTCTACGGTCGACCGCGTGCCGAGCAATGCGACCGACGTCTTCTTTCGTCCTGATCAGATCAAGAAGGTCTTGTCCGCAGGATGGGGCGTCATCACTTACAGGCAAAACACCGATCTGTTCGTGCAGGCGTGGCATTGGAATCCCAAAGGTACATGGAGCGATCCAGCCGGTAAGGGATATTTCACCGGGGATGCAAATCCGACGAACGAAATGATTCGGCACTCGTACGGATACTCTCTGCCGCATCGGGGATTCACACGGAATGGCGGATCCGAATTTGACGGCTACTCACGGCTCGACGATGGAGACGCTGAGACTTATTGGAAGAGTAATCCGTATCTCACGAAGGAGTTCACCAGAGAGGATGACTCGCTGCATCCGCAGTGGGTGGTAATTGCGCTCGACAAAAAAGAAGATGTAAATGCTATTCGCGTTCATTGGGCCGAACCTTATGCACGCGAATTTCAAGTGCAGTATTGGGTGGGTGATGGCGATGCGATGGACGAGCAGGACAAGGGAGAGTGGAAGACATTCCCGTCTGGCAGCGTGAGCGATGCGAAGGGCGGCGATTCGACTTTGAGTCTCGCAGCATCACCGATCAGTACCAAATTTGTCCGTGTAGTGATGACTCAATCCTCGAATACCTGCGACACGCATGGGTCGGCTGATCGCCGGAACTGCATGGGGTATGCAATTCGCGAGTTATATCTCGGTACGACAGACGAGAAAGGTGAGTTCAAAGATCTGCTCCACCACTCGCCGGATCAGAAGCAGACGTTGACATTGTGTTCTTCAGTCGACCCTTGGCACGAGCCTTCGAACCTCTATGTTGCTCCAGATCGAATGGAGTCAGGCGATCAACCGGGTTTCGATCTCTTTTTCAAGAGCGGGATCACACGCGGGCTCCCCGCCATTGTGTCGGTGGCGATGCTGTACAGCACGCCTGAGGACGCGGCCGCGCAGATGACATACATCAAGAAGCGGGGATATCCGGTGATGTACATCGAGATGGGAGAGGAACCGGATGGGCAGTACATGCTGCCCGAAGATGACGCGGCTCTGTATTTGCAATTTGCCGAAGCACTGCACCGCGTAGATCCGAAGTTCAAATTGGGCGGGCCGGTGTTTCAAGGAGTGACGGAAGACATCAAAGCCTGGCCCGACGCGCAAGGAAGGACCTCTTGGTTTGGGCGATTTCTTGATTACTTGAAGTCACACGGGCGAAGTCAGGACTTGGCTTTCATGTCGTTCGAGCATTATCCGTATGACGGTTGTGAAACGCCCTGGGAGAACCTGTATCAGGAACCTGAGCTAATCACCCACATCATGAAGGTCTGGCGTGATGACGGATTGCCACCGGGAACACCACTTCTTGACACAGAAACAAATGCCCACGGAGGCGAAGCCGCTGTTGACATCTTTGGTGCCCTTTGGCTGGCTGACTCTTTCGGCGGGTTTCTGAGCGCGGGCGGGCAGTCGACTCATTACTATCACGACCTTTCCTATTCGCCACCGCATCCGGCCTGCGCCAACAGTTGGGGGACCTATCATCTCTTTATGGTGGATCAGAACTATGTGGCTCAGCAGCCGACATCGCAGTTTTTCGCCGCGCAGATTATTACCCAGGAGTGGGCCCAACCCGTGGACAAGGAGAATGTGCAGTATCTGGCGACGAGTGACTTGAAAGACGCCCAAGGCCACGTACTGGTCACAGCCTACGCGTTGTATCGCCCCGACGGACAGTGGTCGTTGATGCTTATTAATAAGGATCACGAACATTCACATCCGGTACACGTTACGTTTCACAATGCGGACGGGAAGCGCGATTTCCATTTTGCGGACCCGGTAACGGAGATCACGTTCGGAAAAGCGCAGTACCAGTGGCATCCAGACCGGAAGAAGGGTCATGCCGATCCAGAAGGCCCGGCGAAGTCGTCGCTGGTTACTGGCGGTGAGGGTGCTACCTATGACCTTCCGGCTGCGTCCCTTACAGTGCTCCGCAGTCGGTTACGTTAAGAGCAAACCTGTCGGGCCGGTCGCATTAGCAAGGACCGCAGAGCGACTTTGTTCGGCTTTCGTAACGAAATCTAATCTTTCGTAGATATTGTTCCGGTGTCGAGGAAAATGGCTTCAACACGAGGGGGAGAAGGAGTGGCTCCGGACGACTGCCCGAACTGCGGCGGTTCTGGATATGTGGCGAAGCCTGTGGACTTGAACGGTAAGTCCGAAGGAGTCGCATTTATCCGGACTAAATGTCCCGCCTGCGGAGGCACTGGCCGGAAGCGCCCAATCTCACCTACTACCGCGGGCTGACCGCACGGCCTGCGGTGCTTGCGAAAACGTACGGTCACCGGGTCGTCTTTCTTCCCGTCCAACGGTCGACGGCCCGGCCCGGACGTTCCGGCCTGTGGTTTCATCAGCCTTAAACACTCGTAAGGTTAGCTGCGTTCAGGCGATTCCAGCAGTTTGTGAGCGCACGCGCCGGACCGTTGAGGCGGTCTCCACCCGATTGCGTCCGTTCTCCTTGGCACGATAGAGGGCCTTGTCCGCCACTTTCACGACAGACTCAGCATCAGAACTCTCGGTCGACGTGGCGAGGCCGATGCTCACCGTGACCGAGAGAGCGTCGATGCTTTTCCCTTCCGCAAGCTGACGGATGATGTGCCCCTTCCGCGTCCGCGCTCCGCTACGCTCGTTGCGGCGATCGGGTCCGCGGGCTCCCTGGCGGCGATCATTGCCACGTACATGGAATTCCGAAGACTGGATTCTTCTTCGCAACTCCTCGACATGTTCGATCACTTCGCTGGTGTCCTTGCCCGGAAAAAGAATCATGAACTCTTCCCCGCCGCAGCGGTAGGCCTCGCCTGCCCCGGTCACACCGGCAAGTTTACCTGCGACCAAACGCAAGACCTGATCACCGGTGTCGTGACCGTAGGTGTCGTTGAATCGCTTGAAGTGATCGATGTCGACGACGGCAATCGAATAAAGATGTTTGAGACGCAGTAAAGCGTCATTGAAAGCGCGGCGCGAAGGCAAACTCGTCAATTCGTCGTGATAGGCCAGCAGGTAAGAGTTCTCAACAATTGAAACGGCCAGAATACAGGCCGCCGTCGCCCAATAGAGCGTTGTAGTGCGCGGCATCTCAGCGGATCGCAAAGCGAGAGCGACGCTGCACAGTGACCAGAAGAGGGCGCTCTCCACCGGCTTACGAGTCAACAGAAATCGCCCCAGGAGCAGAGCTGCCGCAGCGACAATTATGAAAACGGCATAGCGAGCGATCGGAACCGGGTCTCCAAAATGCCGCGTGTGGACTAGCGGAGAGGGCCGTCCCCCGGATGATCCCCAGAAAACAGCGACGGTCAAAGACTGAACAAATAGCAGCAGCCCAATCGGTGCCAGAGATTCTGCTGTCAGTCCACGCTCGTGCATCAGAGCGATCAAGATGAAGTTGACGGATATCAGAACGGCGAGGGCCTGAATGGTTGTCTGCAAATAAGTGTGTCCCGCTGCAAACGAAGTCGCCTGCTGGGCGAGGAACAGAACTATTAAAGAGAGAAATGTGCGGCTCGAATGGAACCGCCAGGCCAGGAGCATCCCGCCCGCCAGGGCACAGTAATAAAGGAAGCTCAGTGCAGGCAGAGCCAGAGTGAACCATCCCGAATTGGCGAGCGCGACGACTACGAGCAACAGAACTCCTCCCGGGACCAGGAGGGTTCTTACCGTAGCCCGACTTAGAACGCGTACGGACATACTCCAATCAGGAAACGATCCAGCGTTAATTATCGCTGTTGCTGGCCGGCTGAGCGTATTGGCTGCTCGGGTTCAGGCATCGGGTAGGCGGAGTCGAGGGAGTTCACTTTTGGTGCCGTGACCCATTTTGGCAGCCCTATACCTTTGTTTCCGCTTAGATTTGGCTGCACTTGAGCCGTTTCTTACTAGACTGGGTTGTTCGAATTAAGGACGGTTCACTTTATGCGAATTCTTATTGCAGAGGATGATGAAGCACTGGGCAAGTTTGTTCGGCAGGGCCTTGAGGATGAGCACTACACCGTTGACCTATTTAAGGATGGAGAACAGGCGAGGTCGGCGGCAACGGAAACGGAATATGACATGGTCATTCTGGATCTGAATTTGCCGAAGGTGGACGGCGTGAGTGTGCTGCGGCACCTGCGGCTGAAAAAGCCCAGCACTCCCGTGTTGGTACTGACGCAGAGGAACCGGGTTGAGGACCGTGTCGAGTGCCTCGATATGGGCGCCGACGACTGCCTGGCAAAGCCGTTTTCGTTCAACGAGCTGTCGGCACGAATTCGTGCATTGATTCGGCGCAGCCATCTTCCGTCAGAGTCGGTTTTGACTGTGGCGGACCTCAAACTCGACCGCGTGCAGCGAATTGTTGAACGCGCCGGGCTCAGAATTGACCTTACCGCGAAAGAATTTGCGCTGCTGGAATACCTGTTGCGCAACGTAGGACGAAATGTGACACGGTCCATGATTATCGAACACGTTTGGAATCTGACCTTCGATACGACCACGAACGTTGTCGACGTGTATATCAACTACGCTTCCGCGCAGGTTGACAAGCGAAAAGTCGGCAAGTTGGCGATGGCCATACAGGTGGCATTCCAGGACATGGGTGTGTTTCCCGATTCGAATACGAAAGTTCCCCTGAACGTGACTGAGCCGATGCCTTTCGACACGGTACAAGCGATTGAGAATGCCAAACACAATACTGAACTGGGGCGTGTCTCTTCCCCTCCACTCGATACGCTGACGGCCTCATCCGAAGAAGCCAACTTGACCGTCCTGCAAGCCGAATTGCAGCAAGCATTGCAACGGGAAATCAAGATGCGCTCGGTCGCAATTCATCGGGAAACGGAAGGCTTGGTCATCAGCTTGCGGGAGTTCGGTTTTTTCGACAGCGGATCAGCCAATCTCCGCCCTTCTGCCATGACCGCTCTTGACCGAATCGCATCCATTCTTGCAATCCGCACGTGTCGCTTAAGGATTGAAGGCCACACCGACAATGTCCCGATTCACACCGCTCAGATGGCTTCGAATTGGGAATTATCAACCGCACGATCGACGGAACTGGTTCGTCTCCTGATCGTGCGATACCGCATTTCTCCCGAACGGCTCTCGGCCGCGGGATATGCGGAATATCACCCCATAGCGTCGAATGATACTCCGCAGGGCAGGGCACAGAACCGGCGTGTCGATGTAGTGATACTTACCGAACACATTGTGCGCAAAGACATGCTGGCGTCGTCAGCTTCCGCGAAGCCTTCGGCTGCGACTCCGAAGACACATCAAACCTCGAACTGATCAGATCCGTTGTGAAGGCCGATCGGCCTAAAGTCGCTTCCCGCTCCGCCGATGAATGCGTAGGGAGCCGACGACCGCTTCCCATCAAGATACCCACTGAGCAACATGACTGTACGAAAGGTCACGGCATGACCGCTGCACCCGCGCACTCCACCGTCGCGCTTGAGGGTCCGCCCGATCCAGATCTGATCCGCATTCGGGACCTTATTTACCAAGTTGCCGGCATTTTCCATCCCGACACGAAACTCCGGCTTCTGCTGGATCGTTGCGGACGCCGAATGAAAGAACTCAACACGTCCAGCCTGCGCGAGTATTTCGAACACCTGACAATCCGGCCGACTCGGCAGGTGGAACTGATTGCCCTGCTGAACGAGATCACAATCGGGGAAACGTGCTTTTTCCGAAGCCAGCCACAGCTCGACGCACTCCAGCAGGTAGTGCTGCCGAGAGTCATCGAGGCCAAGGCAAAGCTTCCGATTCGAAGGCTCCGAATATGGAGTGCTGGATGCTCCACGGGTGAAGAACCTTACACCCTGAGCATTGTGTTGCAGGAAGAAGCGCAACGGCGCCTTAAGGACTGGACCGTCGAGATTCTAGCGACCGACCTCAACGACAGATCGCTGGCCCACGCGAAGAACGCGATCTACGGAACCTACAGTACCCGTCACCTGACCTCGTACTACCGCCAGAAGTATTTCACTGAGGTGGGAGACCAATTGCAGGTTCAGCAGTCTGTACGTAACAGCGTCAATTTCAGCCGCCTGAATCTCTCCGATGACGCACGCATGACGTTCATGAAGAGCCTCGACGTCGTCTTCGTTGCAATGTCCTGATCTACTTTGACCTCGCTTCGAAGCGCCGTGTGATCCAGCACTTCTATAACAACCTGCTTCCGCATGGATATTTGTTTCTCGGACACTCTGAATCCCTCTACGGCGTAAACGACGAATTCCGGCTGGTTCACCTGCCCGGCGCAACCGCCTACATCAAGGGCGATCGCGCGCAAGCAGGAAAGTAGGAAATATGACAACGTCAGGAACCAAACAAAACCTGCTGTCGAAGATCGAGGGGTTGCTGCAGATTCCCACGATTCCCGCGGTGTTGACACCGCTGCTTCGCTATCTGCAACAGCCCGCCGAACAGATTGACGTGCAAAAAATTACTTCGATGATCGCGCAAGATAAATCGCTCGCCGCCCAGTGTCTGCAAATGGCGAACAGTCCACTCTTTGGCCGGTGGCAGAAAGTGGATTCACTGAAAGGCGCCATCGTCGGCCTGGGCATTCAACGCATCAGCGACATCGTGATGTCGTGTAGTGTCCTGAATCTGGCTCCAAAGGAAAGTGGAGGAATTGATCCAGTTGCCTTTTGGGAGCACTCGTTGGGCTGTGCACTCGTATGCCGGCATTTCGCTCGAAAGATTTCCTATCCTGACCCGGGGAAAGCATATCTCGCAGGTCTTCTGCATGACATCGGAATCATTGTGAATCTGTGGACGCTGCCGAAGGAATTTGGCGAGGCGTTCGCAGTCGCGAGAGAGCAAGGCATTCCGCTGGATGAGGCGGAGAAATCAGTATTGGGTTTCACCCACTGCGAAAGCGGCCGCTTACTTGCCGACCGTTGGGAACTTTCTCCTGATCTGTGCGCGGTCGTCGCACTCCACCACTCGAACTATGAATCGTCTGAACACACTGGACTGATTGCACTTATCGAGATCAGTGACCTCTTGTGCCGCATGAGCGGACTCAACTACGGGTTCATCGAGAGACGAGAAGTGAATCTGCTCTCGCAGCCGGGATTTGAAGCCTTGGCGAAACTGTGCCCAACACTGAAGGACTTCGATTGGGCGCGGCTCACCTTTGAACTGGATTCGTACATGGATGAAGTGCATACCTCGTCCACGCTATCTACCGTACATGACGGAATGGGGTACAGTCCGGCCGAAAACGCGGGTATTGATTGTCGACGACAGTGCGTTCATGCGTACGGCGCTTACGCGCATGGTCAACTGTATGCCCGACCTTGAGGTAGTCGCTTCGGCCTCAAGCGGGTCGTGTGCGCTGGAAAAGATCTCTGAACTCGACCCGGATGTGGTTACCCTCGATGTTTGTATGCCCGGGCTGGACGGCCTGGCAACGCTGCGCTGCATCATGAGCGACTTTCCGCGCCCCGTGATTATCGTTAGCGCTTCCACTGAGAGGGGTGCAGAGACAACTCTCAACGCGCTGAGCGCCGGTGCCTTCGATTACGTTCCCAAAAGCCTGAACCCCATGTCGCTCGACATAACGCACATTCAGCACGATCTGATCGAAAAGATCCGCGCCGCCGCTCAGTCGCGCGAAACTTCGTTTCAGTGTCGCAAGCCACCAACCCGGGTGGATTCCGGAACGCTCTCGACACCTTCCGTGGCTCCCGAGATTGTCGCCATTGGAGTCTCCACCGGCGGGCCCAAAGCGTTGGAACAGATTCTTCCTCGATTTCCGCGCGATCTCCCGGTTCCGATTCTTATCGTGCAACATATGCCAATCGGCTTTACTGCACCATTTGCGGAACGTCTAAATAATCTGTGCTCGATCAGAGTCAAACAGCCCGACCAAGCCGAGGTAGTTCAGCCTGGGATGGTCTACATAGCTCCCGCAGGACTTCATATGAGGGCCACGCGGCGAACGCCTAACTCGAAGGCAAAGATCTGGCTCACATCTCAGCCGGAAGACGCGTTGCACACTCCTTCGATTGACATACTGATGAAGTCAGTGGCTGAAATCTTCCGCAATCGAGCAATCGGTGTAATCATGACCGGTATGGGTTCGGACGGAGCGGAAGGCATCTCTGCCATTTTCCGGAGTGGAGGAATAACGATCGGCCAGGACGAGTCCACCTGCGCGGTTTACGGTATGCCCAAGGTCTGTTCCGAACTCGGTGTTTTGTCTCGAGTGGTTCCGCTCTGCGACATTCCGAGGCAAATTATTCAGGCGACGCGTCGCCTAAGACAGGCTTGACGTGACTCAAAAGTAGGAACGTTTCCAGAACCACGTCCCCTACTTCGGAAACGTTAAGACAGTATTGTAAGGATCGAGCACGATCTTGTGCGTTCCTGCCGGGCCAGAGAGTCGAAAGGTGGATTCTGCTCCGTCGGCAAATACACGCCCTAACAAAACCAGTTGTCTGTTTGAAGTGACGGCGTACACAGGAACCGACGTGATCAAATCGCTGGGCGCATCTTTCTGTAGAATCGCCCCCGTCACCAATACGCCTGAATTCCTGGCAATGAGTTTCACGGACTTCAACTCAAGCTTCGGCAATGCAGTGCCGTTGATCCAGCCATCCACGAACCAGTCCAGCGATTGTTTGCCTTCGTATCGAAGGGACGGAGGTAGTTCTTCCGCGAAGACCTCGAGCAATTCCTCTGTGGTAATGGGTTTCCCTTGATATCGTTGCCGAACAGCGGCGAGGGCTCTGACGAATGGCCCGTTCGCCACATCGGCAGGAGATCTCTTAGCCCGTTGTGGATCAGCATCATCCAGCATGGTTCGCAGCATGTGGAATAACCATGTTCCCCGACCGTAGCTGATTGCTTCATATCCCCCCGGGAAACGAGAGGAAAGAAGGCGAGTGCCGAGTGTGACCGGCCCGGCATCCATCGGACTCATTCCATCCTTATTCTTTTCGACCAGATCTTGACGGTACGATTCCATAATCTGGCGGAAGCCGGCTGGGTCTCTTTCTTGGAGCATCATGAGCGCGCAATAGTTCGCCAATCCTTCGGAGAACCATTGGTCGCGGTAACTGCTCCATGAAACCAGATCTCCCCACCATTGATGAGCAGTTTCGTGGGCGGGGACTGACTGTTGGAGAAGTCCCTGGACTGGACCGAAATGCAATTGTTCCCGTTGTTGGTCGTCCAGAAAAGCGTACGACGAAAGGAAGACGAGACCGGGCCACCCCTGGCTCTCACGTCCGGGCATCTGTGTCAGGGCTAACTGACTGTATGGAAAAGGACCAAAGCGCTCGGAAAAATACCGGATGGCTTGTGCCGCTGCTTCTCCCACCACTACTTCATGTTTGGCTGGAGAAGGACGCGAGGGAACAATGACCTCTGGAGCCCTCTGAATTGCATCGGGGCGTGGCGATTCGACCACTTGAATTGGAGCGGTTGGAAAGTCTTTTTCAACTCCGATCGTGGCATAGGTCTCGACGTTGACATCCCCGGCTTTCGTGACTGCTTCTCGGTACTTTCCAAGATTGAACCCTGCGAGGGGAATTGGCCGCTCCGAAATCCAACGCGACCTCTGCTCATCTGGCCCTGCTGTGCCGTTAGGTTCGATCGGGACCGGTTTTCCTGTCGCCAGTAGAGTCCATTCGCGAGGATAGGAAAATTCCAGATCGAAATTCGCCATCTCCAAACCGCGATTGGGATACCACGTGCCGCGTGCTCCCACGTAAAGCAGACCGCTGCCAGCTTCCGCCAGAACTTCTCCACTGTATGCAAATTCAAGTTCGAACTTCCGCCCCGCTTGAGCCTTCTGTGGCAGGATCACGGCTACAAGGTCGTTGCCTTGCCGGGAGAGTTGTGTTCCTTCCAAAGCTGGGTTGTGGATATATTCCACCGGCTGACCATCGAGTCTTAAACTCTCGATCTGCAGGAAACGCGAAAGCTCGAACAGCAAGGTCCGTGTGCCTCCACTTAGAACCTCACATTGCACGAATGCCTTTGCTTGAATCTGTTTCGGAGGCAGCACCTGCGTGGAAACCTTGTAGGCCCGGACAGCAATGCTGTGCGCTGGAACATTCTCGCTCTGTGGCTGGGTTGCGTGCCTACTGGTGCGCGACGGTCCGGACTGGGCTGGAGAGAATGAAGTCCAGACGTCGTAGAAAGTCTCCCCGTTCTCGGCAGGTTTGGCTTGCCCCGCCAGCACCTGTTCGAATGCCGTTGAGTCATAAAACACGTCAAATACGCCGAGTTTGGTCCCCTGCAAACGCGCGTGTAAGAAGCGGTCCGGCCGACCTTCAGCGGATGCAGTGTTCTCGGGAACTGTCCCATCCGAGTTCGGAAGCACGCGGCTGAATGAGACCAGCAGCCTCATGGCATCGATGCCGGCCAGGTTTTTCGCGGTGGGTCCGGCGCGCTCCAAGAATTGCTCGGAGTCTTGTCCGGAGCGCAAATCAGGTCGTAACTCGCTCATTAGATCGTCGTTGAATCGAAAGTAGGCTGTCGCAAATCTCTCCTCCAAAATCGCCATGCCCGTGAACAGGCTCATTGACTTGCGCTCGACTTCGTTCGGAGGAGTTAACAAGATTTCGCCTTCGCCTTCAAAGAATGCACCTGTAACTTTACCGAAGACATCCCGGGTAAAGGCGATCGTTCCGTCTTCGAGACTGATGTGGATGGAAGGACGATCGAGCGAAGCATCCCGGACTTGATAGACGCGCGAAGGATCAAGCCCCACTTGACCCAATTGCAGGTAGAGAGATTCCCCCGGTTTGGCAGGTGCACTGTCTGCCGCGATGCTTTGAGGCGATACAAACGCCAAAACACAAAGTCCGGCAATCCACGATATCCGGCAGATGCCTATTACCTTCGTCACGTGGTTTCCAGTTCCCCCGTTGCTAGAATGCGCCTGAATGCGCCCGCCTGTCATCTTTCTGGCCCTCTGTTTCGCGTCACTTGTGTCGAGCGCGGGGGCAGATACCATTCATCTCAAGAATGGACGAACCATTCTGGCCGACCATGTCCGTGAGAACGGTAGCCGCTACGAGTATGAAGTGGGGGATGATACCTACGCCATTCCCAAGGCTTCGGTCGACCGCGTCGAAGCAGGAGGCATGCCCGCGCATGCGGTCTCAGGCGGGAAAGCCGCTGATCTGCCGAGCTTTACGCCGACGGATAGTCTCGCCAATGAGGGAGACTTAGTCGGCAAAGTCGTTAAAGAAGGAAAGGTAAATCCTGAAGGGCTGGCAAGCCTTGAGGCTAAAGGGAATGTAGAGCTCAGCGCGACGGCGGACTTCATAGCCGGCAAATTCGAATTCGATCACGGCAATATCGCTCAAGCTAAACAATATTTCGACAGTGCTCTTCGCTTTCAGCCCGACAACTCTACGATCCTTATCTATTACGCGGCTGTGCTTGTCCGCACCGGGAATGCGAGCCAGGCAGTTCCCTACGCCCAAAGGGCCGTGCGCGCGGCTCCAGAATCTCCTGACGCGTACACAATGCTGGGATATGCGCTTTTCGCTTCCGACCATACCAAGGAAGCGATCGCGGCGTGGAAGCATTCGTTTGAACTCAGACCCGATCCTGCGGTGGAACAGTTTCTTAACAAAGCACAGCGCGAACAGAACGTCGAATCGGAGTTTTCGCAGGGCGAGAGTCAGCATTTCACCCTTCACTACGAGGGCAAACAAACATCCGAAGCCCTGCGCGGACAGATCATTGCAGCCCTCGAATCGGACTATGACGACCTTGTCAGGGATCTCGGCACTCCTCCGCGCGACAATATTCTCGTAACGCTTTATACCGAGCAGGCTTTCTTCGATGTCACGCACGCGCCGAGCTGGTCCGGCGCGATGAATGATGGGAAGCTGCGGATTCCCATCAGTGGCCTCAGTTCGATGACCTCCGAATTGGCACACGTTCTCAAGCATGAACTCGCCCATTCATTTATCACCCAGCTTTCTGCCGGCCGTTGCCCACCGTGGCTGCACGAGGGCATCGCACAATATCTGGAACCGAAGAGCATGGGAGGGGATGGGCATCAGCTTGCACTCCTTTTTCAAGCGCAAAGACATATCCCGCTGAATGCTCTCGAGGGAAGCTTCTTGCAATTCTCCGGCGCGCAAGCCTACCTTGCCTATGCCGAGTCCCTGGCCGCAGTGTCATTCATCGCTGATTCCTACGGTATGAGTGATATCCAACGCATACTGCAGCGCATCAGTCAGGGAAACTCCACCGAAGCGGCTCTTCGTGCCACGATTCATTCCGACTATGGCCAGCTCGAGTCCGACTTGGCCAAATATCTTGGCGACAAGTACGGCCGCTAGCAAAGCGAATAAGAACCACGCCAGGAACGGCAATTAGCGTTTGCTCGTCTGCGGTTCGTATGCTAGTTTCCCCGATGGGAGTTCTTCCTTGTTTACCCATTCTCATCCGCCCGATCCCATGTCTGTCGCAACTGTGGAACCTGTGCCAACAGTGTTTCCGAAGATCGAGGGCGCTGACATCGCGGCCGTGTTTATCGGAAAGCGAATAGCTGGGGATTTCTACGATTCGATCCGCACCAGCTCAGAGCGCGTGCTGATCGGTCTGATGGACGTCGCTGGTCGCCGTGAAGACAACCGTCCTGTTCTCATTCGTGCGCAGGAGGTTTTCCGAACCGTTGGAGCACAGCTGTTCTCGGGTTCTGACATCAATGAATCGGACGCAATGACGGCGCTTTGCCTCCATCTCAATCGGGCGCTGATCGACGTCTGCTGCGGCGTGCACTCATGTCCTGCGTTTATTGCCTGTTATCACGAAAAATTCGGCACTCTTTGCTACACCAACGCCGGGCATACCCCTGCGTTACTCCGCGACCACACTGGTGTAGCAGAGCTAGCCTCTACGGGCTTGCCTTTGGGCCTCTTTTCACACGCTACCTGCGAAGCTCCTACCGTGGCCCTTGAAAAAGGCGGGGCCTTATTGCTGGTTTCACGCGGGGTAATAGAATGCGAAAGACACTCCAATGGGTCGGGTGATACATTCGGCCTTGATCGAATCAAGCAGGTCTTGCAAAACCTGCCGATCAGCAACGCGAACACGCTCTGTTCCTCTGTACTCGACGCCGTTTCTGAATTCGGAGGCAAACGTGCGCCCTGCGACGACCGAACGACCCTCGCGCTGATAAGAACTGCCTGATCGCCAGCCAACTTCTTTCGGGGTTGGTCGCGTCCTAACACAGTGGAATGCACCGTTGGAGTAAAATACTAAAATTGGCCCTAAAGCCCAGTCTGTCCGCAAGTTCAGCAGCGTGGCGGCCCTGACCCTATGAAAAAGTTTCTCGTAATCCTTTCAGCTTTGACCTTTGTCCCCGCGCTGGCGTCTGCCCAGGTCGTAGAAGAAATCATCGCCCGCGTAAACGATCAGATCGTTACCAAATCGGAGCTCTCGCGTAGCAAGGACCAACTTCGCGAAGAGGTAAAGCAGCAAGACCCCAACAACGCCGACAGACTCTATACCGACAAGGAAAAGGACGTCTTGCGCGATCTGATTGACCAGCAGTTGCTGCTGGAAAAGGGGAAGGACCTGGGCATTTCGGCGGATACCGATCTCATCAAGCAGCTCGATCAAATGCGCAAGAGCATGAACCTCGATTCAATGGAGGCACTGGAAAAAGAAGCGGAAAAGCAGGGCATCTCATGGGAAGACTTTCAGCAGACTCAGAAAAACCAGATCATCACCCGAAAAGTGATCGGCCAGGAAGTCGGTGGCCATCTCGCACTCTCGAAGGAAGAAGAAGAGCAGTTCTACGAAGAGCACAAAAACGAGATGGAACAGCCGGAGTCCATCCGCCTGAGTGAGATTCTGATTGCTCCAAAAGCACCGGCGGCACCATCGCCAAATCCCGCCGAGCCTAAAGGAGTGGCGGCTGCTTCCGAAACTCCGCTGGATGAGGCGGCCAAGCAGGCTCCTGATGCTGCGGCACAAGCCGCCGCGGAAGCCAAGGCAAATGACTTGCTAAAGCAGATTCGTGGTGGCGCTAATTTCGAAGACATCGCCAAGAAAAACTCAGATGGACCCTCAGCGTCAGAAGGCGGTGCGCTCGGCTCTTTCAAGCGCGGGCAACTCGCGAAACAACTCGAAGACACCACATTCGCAATGAAGGCCGGCGAAGTCACGAACGTGATTCAAACGAAGCAAGGTTACGTGATTCTCAAGGTCCTCGATCATCAACAGGCTGGCATACCTCCATTCAAAGATGCTCTCCCCAAGATTGAAGACGCTCTTTACTACGAAAAGCTCCAGCCGGCGCTTCGCACGTATCTAACGAAATTGCGTGAAGATGCGTACATCGACGTCAAACCCGGTTACGTAGACTCGGGAGCGAGTCCGAATCAGACCAAGCCTGTCGAAACTGTTTCTGAGAAAGAATCGGACGCCAAGAAACTCAGCAAAAAGAAACACAAAAAGTTAGGCATCCTCTAATTCGGTCGGAGTTGCATCTCCTCTGGATTCCACTCCGGACCCCAGCGGCGACGTAGAATTGACCCGCATCAGGACTGCGCCTGAGGGCTGATTTCCGCGGACAGGACGGTCCCCGATTGCTTTCTTTGTTCTATACTCAGACATCCCATGAAGGACTTTTACATCTGCGATTGCGTCCGCCACGAGAACAAGGTCGTCACCTCCACTTTCGTGGTTGTTACGAAACAGATCAAGCCCAAGAAGACCGGTGAGCCTTACCTGGCGCTGACTTTGGGCGACCGAAGCGGTCAGTTGGAAGCCAAGATGTGGGACAACGTCGACGAAGTGCTCGACGCTTTTGAGCAGGACGATTTTCTTAAAGTGAAAGGTCTGATCAACAAGTACAAGCAGCGGTTCCAACTCACGATTCATAAGCTGCGCAAATTAGGTGAGTCAGAGATTGATTTTGCGGATTATCTCCCGAAAACAACGAAGGATATCGACGAGCTTTGGCAGACCCTGGCCAATTTTGTTAGCGGACTTCAGAACCCCCATTTAAAAGCTCTGGTTCAGGCCTTCATGGCAGACCCCGAGATTTCTGCCGCGTACCGCAATGCCCCAGCAGCGAAAACGCTCCATCATGCCTATATCGGCGGCCTGCTCGATCACGTGGTTTCTCTCTTCCGTTCGTGTGATCTGATGTGCAGGAATTATCCGCAGGTCAATCGGGATCTCTTACTCACTGGCGCTTTTCTGCACGACATCGGGAAAATCCACGAGCTCACATACAATCGCTCGTTCACCTACTCCACAAAAGGGCAGCTTCTCGGCCACATGGTGATTGAACTTGAGATGTTGCAGGCGAAGCTCGCAAAGCTTCCGGGATTTCCCGACGAGTTGAAGACTCTCGTGGAGCATCTGATCATCAGTCATCACGGCGAGTATGAGTTTGGCTCACCGAAATTGCCGATGTTTCCTGAAGCCTTGATGTTGCACTATCTCGACGACCTCGATTCCAAAATGGAGGCCATGCGCGCCCATTTTGAGCGGGAAGCGAGCCTTGATGGAGCGTGGACTAGTTACAACGCCTCGCTTGGTCGCCCGCTCTTGAACACGGAAAAATTTTTAAAACCGGCAAAGGCAGCTCCGGTCGAGCCCACCTCCGAACCAGTCAGCGATCATCACGAGAGTCAGGCCGAATCCCCCGACCAAAATCCGTCCTTGCACGGTCTGGTCCACCAGGGATAAGTTCCACCCTTCAAACCATTGGTCTTATGCACCTCCGATTGACTTGGTAATCACCTCCTGGTTGTACCAGGACTGTCAATTCCAGTACGATTTGCGTGTATCCACAAAGTTTAAGGAGGAACCCCATGCGCTCGCGCTTGGTAATGCTGTTGTTGTGTGTTTATCTCGCATTCGTGATCGGTTGCAACAAGCCGCCGAGTGACAATGCCCCTGCGGCCACTACAGATAACCAGCCTGCAGCGAGTCCCGACAATTCAGCCGCCAAAGAACCGAGCGAGCATAAGGAGCACGCCGAGCATCGGGCAGAGAAGAAGGAGCCGCTTGTTGTTCCCGCAGGTACCGCCATCACGGTCAGTTTGGGTTCTGCCGTGGGGTCGAAAATCAGCAAGGCGGGTGACAACTTTACCGGCTCGGTCGCTAAAGAGGTCATGGTGGGAAGTGCAGTTGCCATTCCTCAGGGTGCAAATGTGAGCGGTACCGTTGTTGACGCAAAGGCGCTTGGCCACTTTGCCGGTGGTGCTTTGCTGCAGATCCGCCTCGATTCGATCGATATCAAAGGCGCCGCTGTTCCGGTGCAGGCGAGCGCAAAGAGCTTCACTGAAAAAGGTAAGGGAAAACGCACGGCGGTTCTGGCCGGAGGTGGTGCAGCTCTCGGAGGCATTGTCGGCGCTCTCGCCGGAGGCGGAAAAGGCGCCGCAATCGGTGCAGCGGCTGGTGCGGGCGCTGGTACCGGTGGAGCAGCCTTGACCGGGAACAAGGAAATCGTTCTTCCGGCTGAGTCCGATGTGACTTTCGAGCTTTCTGCGCCACTCGATGTGAAGCGGTAAAGAAACCCGAGCGAATCTCAAGGCCCCGCGCGGCGCAATTTTGCGAAACGCGGGGCTTTTCATCTCAGTAGTCGCAGAAGCTCTGAAATAATAGCTTCGATGATTGACTTCAGCCGCTTCGAGATACTGACGTTCGACTGCTACGGGACTCTCATCAACTGGGAAGCAGGCCTCCTGCCCACACTGCATCGAGTCCTTTCCACGCACGGGAAGAAGATGGATGACTCCAAGCTGCTCACACTCTATGGAGACTTCGAGCAGCGATCAGAAGCGGGGCTATTCATGCCCTATCAAGACGTGCTTGCTTCTGTGGTCGCTCAATTCGGGAAAGAATTAACTTTCACGCCAAGTTCAGAGGAACTCAACTCGCTTGCTCGTTCACTGATAACCTGGGATCCGTGGCCGGATACGGTCAGAGCTCTACAGAAACTCAAGACGAAGTATCGGCTCGCGATACTTTCCAACATCGACGATGATCTGTTTGCTTCCACCCGGCCGAAATTGGAAGTGGACTTCGACGAAGTCATTACGGCTCAGCAGGCGCAAGCCTATAAGCCTTCGCTGAAACTGTTCGAGCTGGCCTTGAGCCGAGTCAAAGCGCCTGCACATCGCGTCCTGCACGTCGGCCAGAGCCTCTATCACGATGTGGTCCCAGCCCAAGCCTTGGGTTTGGCTACTGTTTGGGTAAATCGTCCGTCGGCAAGGCCGGGTGTTGGAGCTGTCAAACAGGCTCAAGCCACTCCGGATGTCACCGTGTCGAGCCTCGCCGAACTTGCGGACCTCGCGTTGAAAGATTAATTCCTGTTTCGCTCTGGTCTCAGTGGTTGAAAGTCGAGGCGAATTCCAACCGACTAGAAATTTACGGGCACCTTCACTACTTTCTTTTGAATTGCCCACATCACAAGCTCTGCCTTGTTGTGAATCCCTAATTTGCGCATGAGGTTGAATTTATGCGCGTCTACGGTTTTTACGCTGAGCCCGAGGAGGGCTGCCGCCGAGCGGACAGTCCTGCCCTCCGCGAGCAGCTTGAGTACTTCGCGCTCCCGCGCAGTCAGGACGCGAGTTCGTGGGACCATCTCCTGAACCCGGGCGAGCGGGCCATCCGAAATGTGGTGTGCTCCTCTATCTGCCGCAGTTCGCACCATTGCTACCAGTTCTTCAGCAGAAGTTGGACGTAGGGCGCAATTTGAAAGGCCCTGCTGCCGAAGTTGTTGCTCTTTATGAGTGGCGAGGAACAAAACCTTACTATCAGGTGACTCTTGCAGGATCAGGCGCTCCGCCTGCTCAGGCTGACATTCGAATACAGCTTGCTCAGCGATCACCACCTCGGGGCGATGCTCGAAAATCCTCCGGAGTGCTTCGTTTTCACTCCCAGCTTCCACGACCACGCTTATGTCCGGATGGTCCTCAAGTAATCGCCGAAGGCCTTGCCGCAGCAAAAGCAAGTCATGCACCAGGGCACACCGAATAGTTCTATCTTCCGGGATCTGTGCGGGGGGGCACACAGGCACTCCTTATCGGGCCAGAGAAAGTGGTGAGCGGCGCGACCTTCGTTGTATCCGCTAGGAAAAAATTGACGTACTGTATTGTATCGTCCTTGCGACCTCCGGTTGCTGTAAAAATTTAATTAGCCACTGGGATGGCGTTTTGGGGCCGCATTTCCCGCCCGAAGTCCAGTTCTACCGCCACATTCAGGTACAATCAAAAATTTATGCTGCGCTACTTCACAGCCGGAGAATCCCATGGCGAAGCCTTGGTGGCATTCCTGTCGGGGCTTCCGGCCGGTCTCAAAGTAGACCAGCCCTTCATTGATCGGGAACTCTGGCGCCGCCAACAGGGTTATGGCCGGGGCGGGAGAATGAAAATTGAAACGGACACCGCCCACATCGTCTCCGGTGTACGCCACGGCATCACCATCGGATCCCCGGTTTCGATCGAGATTGCGAATCGCGATTGGAAGAACTGGCAGGATTCCCTTCCTGTAGGGGACGGTGATCCGGCCAAACACAAGAGCGTTAAGTCCCCCCGACCCGGTCACGCCGACCTTGCAGGAGCTTTGAAGTACAACTTCCCCGAAGCGCGCTACATTCTGGAGCGCGCCTCCGCTAGGGAATCCGCCGCACGCGTTGCGATCGGTGCGATCGCTAAGCTCTTTCTTCGCGAACTCGGTATCGAAGTCCTGAGCCATGTCGTTACTACAGGCGGGGTTAGCGTAACTGAGCAGGTCGAGTGGGGAAAAATCTCTGTGCTGTACGATCGCAACGAAGTCCTTCTAAACTGCGCGGATCCTGCGATCGAGCAGCGCATGAAAGAAGAAGTCGACAAAGTTCTGCGAACTGGAGACTCCTTGGGAGGCGTCTTCGAAGTCGTCGCTCGCAATGTTCCGCCGGGTTTCGGCAGCTATGCACAATGGGACGAGCGACTGGATGCCATGCTAGCCTCGGCCGTCATGTCGTTGCAGGCGGTAAAGGCCGTAGAAATTGGCTCTGGAGTGGCTGCCGCATTTATCCCGGGTTCGCAAGTCCACGACGAAATCGGCTACACCGGAACCGGATTCACTGCATTCTCGCGGAGCCACAACAATGCCGGTGGAATCGAAGGTGGTATCTCCAACGGCGAAGAAATTCGTGTTCGAGGATATCTGAAGCCCATCTCCACTTTGCGCCGTCCGTTGCAATCGGTCGACTTCGAGTCCCGAGAGCCGGTGAAAGCGGCATACGAACGTTCGGATGTTTGCGTTGTCCCGGCTGCGGGCGTTGCTGGCGAGGCCATGGTTGCTCTCACGCTTGCTCGTTGCGCATTAGACAAGTTCGGGGGCGATTCCATGACCGAAACTGTGCGGAATTTCAAAGGATATTGTCAGCAACTCAAAAACTACTGATGATCTATCCCATCGTAAAGTACGGCAATCCGGTCCTCGAAAAACCAGCGGAGAAGGTTACGGTCTTCGATGGTGAACTGAAAAAGCTGATCGAGGACATGTTCGAATCGATGTATCAGGCGCATGGAGTAGGACTGGCCGCGCCGCAAATTGGCATGGGTCGCCGCATCGCCGTCATCGATGTAACGTTCAAAGAAGATCCGAAGGCCAAGCTTGTTCTGATCAATCCTGAAATCATCCATACCGAAGGCAAGCACACCCAGAGTGAAGGATGCCTCAGCATTCCGGACTTTCGAGAGAACGTTACTCGCCCGAACAAGGTCACAGTCCGCGCGCAGGATGTAAACGGAGACTTCTTCGAGAAGACTGGCGAAGAGCTACTGGCGCGCGCCTTTCTTCACGAGACCGATCACCTCAACGGCAAGCTCTACATCAGTCATCTTAGCGCCCTGAAACGCGACCTGATGAAGCGAAAGATCAAAAAGCTGATGAAGGCCGGAGAATGGTAGACATTTAGTCATTTATGCATTTAGTCATTTAATCAATGAAAAGCGTGACGTCTCGCCGCGTCGAAGGTTTTTCAATGACTAAATGACTAAATGATTCAATGATTAAATGACTAAATCGCGCGATGCCTCAATCGCTCAATGACTCTCTCCCTCGATCTCGTTTTCTGCGGCACGCCTCGTTTCGCCGTTCCAACTCTTGAGAAGCTCTTCGCTGAAGGATTTCGGATTCGTCTTGTCGTCACGCAGCCAGACCGTCCGAAAGGACGCGGTCTCGAGTTGATGTCTTCGCCAGTTAAAGAATCTTCCCTAAAACTCGGACTTCCTATCACCCAGCCCGACAAGATCAAGGCAAACGAAGAATTCCGCGCCCGTCTGACCGAGATCAATCCTGGTGCCATCATTGTTGTGGGCTATGGCCGCATCATCCCACAATGGATGCTTGATCTTCCGCGACTCGGCAACATCAATCTGCACGCTTCCCTGCTCCCGAAATATCGCGGCGCCGCTCCAATTCAATGGGCCATCGCCAGTGGGGAGACAACTATCGGCAACACCACGATGCGGATTGATGCCGGGCTTGATACAGGGGACATCCTTTTACAGGAAGAGCTTGCAATTGCCTCGGATGACACCTCAGAAACTCTGGCGCCGCGCCTGGCCACAATGGGAGCCGAACTCATGGTCCAAACATTACGTGGATTGCAGGCAGGTACGATTGAACCCTGCAAGCAGGACAACGCGCGTGCGTCCCTGGCACCAATTTTGCGGAAGGAAGATGGCCAGATTGATTTCACCCGCCCAGCCGCGGATATCCTCAACCGCATGCGAGGTTTTCAACCGTGGCCCGGAGCCTACACAACCTTTCGCGACAAAAAGCTGCAGATCCTGAAAGCGGCGACTTCCACCGAGAGCCTCCCTCCAGGGCAACTGAGTATGCAAGGAGATCGCTTGTTTGTCGGATGTAGTCACGGTACATCGCTTGAATTGCTTGAGCTCAAACTCGAGGGAAAAAGACGCGCCAACGCCTCGGATTTCGTCAATGGTTACCGGCCCGGAACCGCTGAGAAGCTTGGGAGCTAGATCCTTTCACCGCAGGTACTTCCGGTCCGACGTGACGACTTTAAGCCCATTCTCCAAACCAAAGTTTGAGTACGGTCTTGTAATAATCCCGCCTCCCTTCCGTCTTTACTGATGTAAGCAACACCGGGAGGTAGTAACCTGCAAAGCGCATTGGCAGAGGAATCGACAATCAGCGTTCCCGCTGGACTCGACCGAGCTTTCCGGGCGCACCACGGACTAGTTTTCCGTACCGCCTATCGCATCACAGGCAATGCAGCTGACGCGGAAGATGTTTTGCAGACCGTATTTTTACGCATGCTGCATCGGTCGACTTCCTCCGAGAAGCTGCAGAGTGAAGAAGGCTACCTTCGTCGTGCTGCGATCAATGCCGCACTCGACATTCTGCGGTCAAGGCAGTCCGATCACACGGTAGAACTCATCGATCTCCCCGGTGGCAAAGCTCCAAACGAGACGGCTGACCTGCGGCGAGCGCTTGCCCAGGCGATCAGCAAACTCGAGCCGCGTTCGGCAGAAGTCTTTACCCTGCGGTTTCTTGAAGGATTCACCAATCCGCAGATCGCAGCCATGCTCGGTATTTCACAGGTGCTGGTCGCTGTAATCGTGCACCGCGCCCGGCGACAGCTCCGCAAGGAACTCGGAGCGCACTTAGGAGACAGATCATGAAAAACGACAAATTTGATCAATTGTTATCCGCCATTCAAAACGAAGAGGTTCCCGAAACGGTCGTTACCCAGGCCAGCGAACGCGTCTGGAAGTCGATCGCGGGAGAAGTGACTTCGAATCCACACTCTCTTCGCACGTGCGAAGACTTTCAGGCACTGATTCCGGCGTATTTGGCGAAGCAGCTTGTCCCGGCGCGAACGCTTCTTTTTGAAGACCACGTGCACGCCTGCGTAGCGTGCCGCCACGCGCTGGAGCACAAGAGAACTGGAGAGACGCAGCCGGTCTGGCGCTTGGAGAACAAGCGTGCTTCCTGGCCAGTCTGGCGCTGGGTAATGGGCGCTGCAATGGTCGCGACAGTTGTTGTCGTAGCATTCGCGCTTTCTAACGGATTCTTCCCCGGGCAGCACCCCGTGCGCGCCGCAGTCCAGTCTGTCGACGGCTCGCTCTACGCCATTGACGGTGACAACATGCGCATCATTCCCGCCGGCTACGAAATCCGCAACGGCGACGAAGTCCGCACCGCGAAAGGCTCAACTGCGGTGGTCCGCCTTCTCGATGGGTCGCTGGTTGAAATGGGCGAGCGCGCCGACCTGGCCGTCTCCCGTCAGTGGAAGGGCACGACGATTCATCTCCAAGGTGGACAAGTCATCGTGCAGGCAGCCAAGCAACGCTCGGGACATCTTTACGTCGCTACAGATGACGGACTGGTTTCGGTCAAGGGCACCATTTTCTCGGTGAATCGAGGTGTGAAGGGATCGCGTGTCGCTGTAATCGAGGGCGTGGTCCATGTCGACTTTGCCAACGATACAACCGATCTGCAGGCCGGACAGCAGGCAACCTCCAGCGCTGCCGTATCGAAAGTTCCCATTCAGAATGAGATTTCCTGGAGCCGCAACTCCGCGAAGTATCTCGCGTTGCTGGGAGATTTCTCCATCCTGCAAAAGCAATTCGCTGCCATTCCCAGCCCCGGACTACGCTACAGTTCCGATCTGCTCCCGCTCGTTCCTGGAAATACCGTGGTCTATGCGGCCATTCCTAACCTCGCCAATACCCTCAGCGAGGCCAACCAGATCTTCAACGATCGGCTCCAGCAGAGTCCCGCGCTACGCGAATGGTGGCAGCAGCGACAGAAGGGGCACGGACCAAAGCTGCAAGACGTTCTCGACCAGGTCAAGACCTTCAGCAGCTATCTTGGAGATGAGATTGCTTTTGCCGTGGTGAAGCAGGGAGCAAACTATACCGCGCCAGTCGTCTTGGCGCGAGTTCGCCAGCCGGGACTGGAAGACTTCCTGCAGCAAGAAAACAGGCAACTAGCGTCGAAGCAGTCTCAGACTGCTCTTCAGATTGTTCATGATCCCTCGAACGTGGCCGCGGCAACAGGACATCCGCTGTTGGTCTATGTCAACGACGGGCTAATGATTGCCACATCGGACGCGTCCGAACTGCAACTTATGGCCGGGCGTTCTCAGGCCAGCAGCCAGAATGTCGAGGCATCCCCGTTTTATCAGCATGTTGCGCAGGCCTATGAACAGGGGGTGCAATGGCTTTTTTGCGCCGACATGGAACAAATTGTCACGGCCAACGTACATCCTGATAGCAGCCGGCACGAACTTCCGCCGGGCATCGGAGACGTTCGTTACCTGACCATGGAATACCGCGAGCTGAGTGGAAAGCCGGAAAGCCGAGCGGATCTGATGTTCGCCTCGCAACGTCAGGGCGTTGCCTCATGGCTGGCAGCACCCGCATCCATGGGATCACTGGAATTTGTTTCACCTGAAGCCAGCATGGTGACTTCGGCAGTGATCAAGAACCCGAAAAACATCATGGAAGAAGTCTTCAAAATGGTTGGTGCGGGTGATCCGGATTTCTCTCAACATCTCAGCGACTTCGAATCGAAGAGTGGCGTGAACGTCCTCGATGATCTGGCCGCTCCCCTCGGGGGCGAAGTAACCTGGGCCTTCGATGGTCCCATGATTCCAACGCCGCGCTGGAAGCTGATCTTCGAGGTGTACGACCCAACAACGCTGCAGTCTACAATCGAAAGACTGATCGATACATTCAACCGCGAGCACGGCACTCAGGGACATTCCCTGCAGCTCACCAAGCGCCAGGTCAATTCCCGTACGTACTTTGTGATCAGCAGTCCAAACCAGCCAGCCGTCGAGGTCGATTACACATTTGTCGACAGCTATATGATCGCCGCGCCGGATGCGGCTACGATTTCTCGCGCCATCCAGTCACGCGAAGCGGGATACACGCTGGCCCATTCCTCCACGTTCCAGGCGCTTGTCCCGAGCGACGGCTATACGAACTTTTCGGCGATCTTCTATCACAACATCGGGCCGGTCGTTGGCCCGCTGGTGGAACAAGTCAAGGCCACCGGAGCTCTGACCGCACAGCAGCGCCAGTCCATCGACGCTTTGACGGCGAACTCCGCACCTGGCCTGATTTATGCCTACGGAGAACCGAACAGCATCGTCGTAGCCAGCAATACTGGCTTCATGGGATTTGATCTAGGGACTCTTCTGACAATGGGCCACAATGGCCCGTTCCTGCCGCAGATGTTTCTCGGCGGAGTACACCATCCCACTCCACAACCTCAATGACAACGATGACCCAACCCGGAGCACCAGTAGGCGCAGTTCCACTGACGCAACCTGCTGCTCCGCCGTTGGTCGAATTGCAAAGTCTCTCAGTTCGCTTTGGCGACCGCGACATTCTGCGCAATCTCACCGCCGCTCTTCACGGACAAGCGATTGGACTCCTCGGCCCGAACGGCGCCGGCAAATCGACACTGATCAACACACTCCTCGGTTTCTACAAGCCTTCCGCCGGCTCCGCCAGAGTTTTCGCACATGACATCAGTACCGGGATGCGGCAGATTCGTGGGCTGGTTGGGTACATGCCGGAAAATGATGCATTCATTTCCAAGATGAGCGCCGTATCCTTCGTCCAGATGATGGGGGAACTTTCCGGCCTTCCTTCCGAGATGGCGCTCGAGCGTGCCCACGAAGCTCTCTTTTACGTGGGACTAGCAGAAGCCCGCTATCGCAAACTAGCAACTTATTCGCTGGGGATGAAGCAGTTGGCGAAGCTCGCGCAAGCCATCGTGCACGGTCCCAGGCTTCTGATTCTTGACGAGCCAACAAACGGACTGGACCCCTCGGCGCGCCAGCGCATGATTCGCATGATCCGTGAGATTCGCGACAGCCGTGAGATGCGGATTATCCTCTGCTCGCATCTTCTGCGCGACGTCGAGGACACATGTGACGAGGTGCTCATTCTTAAGCGCGGACAAATCGCCCACTACTCCAATCTCAACGAAGAGCGACGGGCGAATCGGCGGTTCCTCGAACTGGAAACATACGGAGCCGATGGCGACTTCACCTCCGCGATCGAGAGACTCGGATGCGAGTGTGCGGTCACCGCGAATCGCATGAAGATGATCCTGGCTGATGGCATTGAAACGCGAGATATCTTCCGCCTGGCCGCGGAGCAAAATGTTCGAATTCGCCGGCTGAATTTCCGCAGAGACACACTCGAGGATATTTTCCTGAAGGCAATGGAAAGCTGACAGCAGAGGCCAAGAGAGATCAATGGCGGTCTACAGGCGCAGTTACAAACCGTATGCAGGTACGCTCACAGCAGAGTGGTCCCGCTTCCTCGTCTTATTTCGTTACTCGCGTAAGAGCGTTTTCCGCTCGAAGGTGCAAACCGGCCTGTTCGTGATTTGTTTCTTTTTCCCGCTTGCGTGCCTGATCATCATTTATCTGGCACACAGCGCGAGCTTCCTGGCGAAGATTGGCATTCCCGCCCAAATCCTTTCCATCGACAGCAAATTCTTCTTCCGTTACATGAGCGTGCAAGGTGCTCTGGCGTTTCTTCTCACAGCATTTGTGGGTCCGGGGCTCGTATCGCCCGACCTTGCGAACGGGGCACTCCCGCTTTTCTTTTGTCGTCCCTTTTCACGTACCGAGTATGTATTAG
>Ga0209060_10000652_pt1 | contig 54147 bp, 34 predicted proteins | sample Coa_R1_8_FD_187155 | JGI IMG/M metagenome (GOLD analysis project Ga0209060, IMG submission 187155) | Surface soil microbial communities from Centralia Pennsylvania, which are recovering from an underground coalmine fire - Coalmine... | ecosystem: Environmental > Terrestrial > Soil >...
GACATGGTTTCAACTTTGAAGGAAGGAGGTCGCAGTGAAGTCTTCGGCCACGACTGGATGCGTTCTTTTCTGATTGTTGGTCAGGTGGCGATGGGATTAGTCCTTACTGTCGGTGCAGGACTGCTCATCTCGAGTTTTTCGAATCTTCTCCATGCCAACGACGGATTCAATCCCGATCACCTCACCACGATGTTCTTCGAAACGCCGGATGCTCAATACGACAACAGGCGCCCCGAGTTCTATCGTGAATACTTCGAAAAAGTCCGCGCTTTGCCCGGAGTTCAATCTGCCGCTGGAACCATACTGCTTCCCATGGGGGATAACGGTATCGCGATTTCCTTTGAGGATCCCGAGCATCCGGTCCCCGAGGGACAGCGCCCCAATGCTGACCTCAGCCCGATTACGCCCGGGTACTTTAGCGCGATGCAGATACCCGTCCTCGAAGGCCGCGATTTTTCCGATCACGATGAAGCGAATACCGAACCCGTCATGATTGTGAACCGTGCCTTCGCTGACAAATTCTTTCCGGGCGAGATGGTCTTGGGCAAAAAGCTGAAACCTGGTACGGGAACGCCCAAAGGAACGCCTTGGCGAGAGATTGTCGGAGTGGTGGGCAACATCCGCCTCGACGCAACGCAAAGAGATCTGCGTCCGGCCATGTACCTCCCCTCGGATCAGTTGGGTAACTGGTGTTGTCTTTATACCGTAGTGAGAAGTTCCGTTGATCAGCAAAGTCTGGCTGCGAGTGTTCAACGGATTCTCGCCGGCATGGACAAGAATATTCCGGTTACCCAGGTTCGAACCATGAATAACCTGATGTTCCGTCAGCTCTCGCAATCTAGATTCGTCATGACGTTGTTGAGCGCTTTTGCGGGCTTGGCGCTTGTGCTGACGATTGTGGGCCTCTACGGCGTGATGACTTACTCCGTGTCCCGCCGGACGCGTGAGATCGGAGTGCGCATGGCTCTTGGCGCTCAGCGATCGTTAATGCTCAAGATGGTGCTGCAAGACGCCGCGATCCTGCTGACCTCAGGAATCGCGATCGGAACTGCCTGTGCTTTGGCATCGTCCTCGGTCCTAGAATCCATGCTCTACGGAACAGGTTCGAGAAATCCGAAAGTAATTGTGGTTGTCTGCAGCGTCGTCGGCCTTGTCGGATTGTTGGCTGCCTACATCCCGGCACGCCGTGCCGCCAAGGTCGATCCCATGATTGCACTTCGCTACGAATAGAGGAGGAGAAATGACGGGACTATTAAGAGACGCCCAGTTTGGTTTGCGCCAGTTGCGGAAGAGCTTTGGATTCTCGATCGTCGCAGTAATCACGCTAGCCCTCGGAATCGGCGCAAATACTGCAACCTTCAGTAACGTGAATGCACTCCTGTTGCACCCGTTCGGACTTCCTGAACTGAGCCGCGTTGTTGCGATCTGGGAGACGGTTCCAAAGGAAAATGCAAATAGCGTCAAAGTCTCTCCGGCCAACTTCCGTGATTGGACTCTGCAAAGCGCTTCATTCGAACATTTGGCGGCAGTTCAGGGTTGGGACGCCAACTTAACCGGAGAAGGCATTGCCGAAAGGGCCGAAGGCTATCGCGTGACGCCGGAGTTCTTTTCGCTTCTCGATGTCCCAGCATCACTCGGCAGAAATCTGGGTGCGGTGGATTTTCAGCATGGCCCCGCACAGGTGATTGTGATCAGTCAAGGATTCTGGCGAAAGAATCTGGGGAGCGATCCCGCGATTATTGGCAAGAACGTGTTGCTGAATGGACAGCGGTTCACCGTAGTCGGAGTGGCAGGACGCGGCGCAGATTTCCCGGCGGGCGCGGAACTTTGGACGCCGCTCGATGTGAATTCCAGCGAGAGCGCAGACCGCTCGACTCACTCGCTCGCCGTAATCGGTCGGATGAAGAAAAACATCTCGATCGTGAACGCAGGTGCCGATTTGCAGGCGATCGCAAATCGGTTGGCCCAACAATTTCCAACGACAAATGGAGGTCGCGGGGTACGAGTCGTCAGCCTCGTCGAAGACGCCACCTTCGGAACTCGTCAGTTCGTTTCGGTCTTGATGGGGGCCGCTGTCTTCGTCCTCATGTTGGCATGTGTCAATGTCGCCAACCTTCAGTTAGCTCGCGTGACTGGCCGGCAGAAAGAAATGGCGGTGCGACTGAGCCTGGGGGCGACCCGCTGGCAACTGATTCGACAGTTGCTGGTGGAAAGCACGCTCCTGGCGACTGCGGGAGCAGCCGTGGGTGTCGTGCTCTCCAGTGTGGGCATGTCAATACTCAGAGCCGAACTTCCGCCATTTATTGTCCAGCATGTTCCGGGCCTTCAACACCTCGAATTTGACACGCGTGTGCTGGGATTCACGGTCGCGATGGGGTTCCTGACCGGGATCCTGTCCGGCCTGGCGCCAGCCCTGCAATTCACTCGTTCTGAAGTCGGGGAAACGTTGAAAGAAAACGCTCGCGGAACAAGCGCCAGCGGAGCCGCCGGCAGTCTTCGCGCAATCCTCGTTACATCCGAGATGGCCCTGGCGTTGGTGTTGCTGGTAGGAGCCGGATTGATGGTGCAGGGCTTCCGTCACCTGATGAACCTTGAAATGGGATTCGACCGTACCCACGTGCTCACGTTCAGCGTCGCTCTCCCTGAGGTGAAGTATCAGAACGACGATCAGATTCAGGGATACTACGATCGCGTAGTGCGAGGCTTGCAGTCACTGCCCTCAGTGCAATCTGCTGCTTGCGTTTCCAGCGTCCCATCCAGCTGGAATTGGACCTGGACCGAATACCGAGCGGAAGGTGCGCCCCCTGTCGCTCCGGGTGAAGTGCCTTCGACGATTGCCCAGACGGTCACCCCTGAGTTCTTTGCGACACTCCGCATCCCTCTGCTGAAAGGAAGACTCTTCTCGGCTGAAGATACTCGTACTTCTCTGCCCGTCGCCGTAATTAGCGATACCTTGGCACGCCATAATTGGCCGGATCAGGACCCAATCGGAAAGCACCTGAAGCTCGGCCCTCAGGATAGCCATGAGCCAGATCGCCTGGTTGTTGGGGTGGTGGGGAACATTCGGTCGGACGCTCTGGATAACACTCGAAACCCGACTACATATGTCCCGCTGACCCAGGCCCCGCCGAAATCGTCCTCATTTGTGTTGCGTACGAGTGCCGACCCCCATGCCGCTGCGGCCGCAGTCATCGATCTGATCAGAAGCGCCGACCCTACAGTGCCGGCCTACGACGTCCGCACACTTGAGCAGGGAATTGCCGACAACATGAGCGGGATCGAGTCGTCCGCTCGAATGATGATTGTGTTTGCGGTCGTCGCCCTTACGCTGGCCGCCGCCGGGATCTTTGCTGTCATGGCCTATGCCGTAAGCCGCCGCACTCACGAAATCGGAGTTCGTATGGCTTTAGGAGCGCAACGCACTGACGTCCTGCGCATGGTAATCACCTCTGCCCTCAGGATGGCTGCTGTGGGTCTGGGAATCGGCCTTTGCTTGGCGGGCCTTATGGCACGTGCACTTTCGAGCGTCTTGTTCGGTGTGGTTCAGGTTGACATTGCTGTATTCGCCCTCTTGACGGCTCTCCTGGCAACGGTCGCGGTCGTTGCGGCGTACGTTCCCGCCCGGTCGGCGACCAGAGTAGACCCCGTACAAGCGCTGCGCTACGAATGAATTTAGATCGGAGACAACGATGATTCAATTGAAGAGCCTGGAACGCAGCTATAAGACGCCCGCAGGGCAGACTTGGGTACTGCGTCGCATTAATTTGGAAATCCGTGAGGGAGAGTTCATCACCATCATGGGGCCGTCAGGGGCAGGGAAGTCTTCGCTGCTCAACGTCCTCGCTCTTCTTGACGACGCATGGGAGGGCGAATATTGGTTTCGCGACGCGGCCGTTCACGATTTGAAGCGCAAGCAGCGCGCCGAACTGGCCAAGAAGAACACCGGTATGGTGTTCCAGAGTTATCACCTGCTCGATGACCTGACCGTCCAGGAAAACATCGACCTCCCTCTTTCTTATAAGGACATTCCCCGCCGCGAGCGGCAGGGCCTCGTTGCCGATACCCTCGACCGTTTCCAGATCGTCGGCAAGAAAGATCTGTACCCCAGCCAACTCTCCGGTGGACAACAACAATTGGTGGGAATCGCACGTGCTGTTATTCATAAGCCGCCGCTATTGCTCGCCGACGAACCCACCGGCAACCTTCACTCGAGTCAAGCAAAGGAGATTATGGAGCTTTTCCGCGAACTCAATCAGCAAGGCACCACGATTGTGCAGGTCACGCACTCTGAGGTTAATGCTGGATATGGAAGCCGCACGATTCAGTTGCGCGACGGATGGATGGTTGGAGACACCGCGAATCCTTCTCTAGCTCATCCCGCGGAGGTCAGCGCATCGTGACCTCGTCCCGGAGACTCAAACGGTTTCTCACAATGCTTGTTGGGGCAAATCTCGCCGTTGCGGTCCATCTATTGGCGCAGAGCCAGCCTCCGTCTGCGCCAGTTCCTAACCCCCAGCCCTCGTCGATCACACAGCTCAGTTTTGAGATGCCGAAGTCCCGCAATCCCCTGAAGGCCTACGCGTCCGATACGGTGCCGGAACCCCTGCTGACGAATTCTCCGCGCATCGACCAGTTGGTGCGCGATGGGAAGCTGTATCTCTCCTTGAAAGACGCAATCGAGCTCGCGCTCGAAGATAACCTCGATCTCGCCATCGCCCGATACAACATCCCGATTGCGGATACCGACATCCTGCGCACACAGGCTGGAGGCTTCTTCCGCGGCGTAAACACTGGAGTAGTGCAAGGAACTCCTGGCGGAGGCGTCGGCGGATTCGGCACAGGCGCTCCCGGCGCGGGAGCAGGCGGCACAACCGGCGGTGCGGGTGGTGCGGGAGCTGGTGCATCGGGCCTCGTGCAATCCACACTCGGTACTGGCACCACCGTTTCCTCGTTCGATCCATTCATAAACCTCAACGGCGGAGTTGAGCATCAGACATCACCGGTTGCTAACCGGCAGATCTACGGAGTCCCCTCTCTGCAACTGAATACGGTGCAGGTGAATTCGCAGTTTACGCAGGCGTTTCCCACCGGTACGAGTCTCACCTTTGCGTTCGATAATTCCCGCCAGACCACAAACAGTCCTTTTTTCAATCTTTCGCCGTCTCTCAGCTCATTCTTCCGCTTTCAAATCCAACAGGAATTGCTGGCAGGTTTCGGATTCGGACCAAACTTGCGCTATCTGCGCATCGCTCGAAATAACAAAAAAATTTCCGACATTGCCTTCAAAGATCAGGTCATCGCGACCGTCACCCAGATCGAGAACATCTACTGGGATCTTGTCAGTGCCTACGAGCAGACGCGCGTCAACGAGCAGTCGCTCGCGTTTGCACAGCAGACATTCGACAACGCCAAAAAGCAGTTGCAGTTGCAAAGTGTTCCGGAAATGGATGTCATGCGCGCCGAGGCTGAGGTCTCAAAACGTGACCAGGATCTAACGATTGCACGTACGAGCCTTCAATTGCAGGAAACGTTGATGAAGAATGCGGTCACCAAGAGCCTTGACGATCCCGTGCTGCAATCGATGCCCGTGATTCCGACAGATGAAATGCAGACGGCCTCCATCGAGGCAGCACAACCGATTCAGGATCTCATTACGCAGGCGGAACGCAGCCGTCCCGAACTTGCCATGTCCGACATCGATTTGGTGAACCGCCAAATCAGCCGGAAGGCAGCGAGCAATGCGCTTCTGCCCTCGCTTTCACTGGTGGGTTTCTACAGTGGTTCGGGTCTAGCCGGCCCGCTAAATCCGATCTACAGCCTCGGCACGAACACCTCGATGGTTCCCGTTGATTTCGGCGGTGGCTTGGCGAATGCATTCAACAACAGTTCTCCCGACTATTTCGTTGGGCTGAATTTGAGTATTCCGATCCGAAATCGCGTCGCGAAGGCGGACCAATACCGCTCCGAATTGGAGTATCGTCAGGCCGAGCTGCGAAAAGAGCAGCTGAGAAAACAAATCCGCATCGAAGTTCGCAATGCGCAGTTTGCCCTCGATCAAACTGGAGCCCGCGTTGCCGCGGCCCGAAAGGCGCGAGATTTGGCGCAACGAACGTTTGAGATCATGAAGAAGGAACAGGAATTGGGAGCAGGATCGAGCTACCAGACACTGTCTGCACAACGAGATCTCGCTCTCGCCGAGTTGGACCTCGTAGGCGCCATGACCACCTATCAGAAAGCCAAGGTTGAACTCGACCGATCAACGGGTGTTACCTTGGAACATGGTGGCATTCTGATTCAGGATGCGATCACTGGAGTAGTGTCGCACCACTAGAGAACCCATGCCGACCTCAGTCAAAATCGGAGAAGAGCCAACTACGTTGCGGATCGAATCTGAAGCACCAGTCCGGATTTTAGCGGCCGACGATCAGGAACACATCCTCGAAGCCCTGGACCTTCTGCTCCGCCCACAGGGGTACCGCGTCGATAGAGCCCGCTCTCCCGTCCTCGTCTATGAGGCTCTGAAGAGCAACACCTACGACGCGATTCTGATCGACCTGAACTACACGCGTGATACGACCTCCGGACAGGAAGGTCTCGATCTCCTGTCGCAGATTGTTGCTCAGGACTCGACCGTCCCTGTGATTGTGATGACCGCATGGGCCAACGTTGAACTCGCGGTCGAAGCGATGCGGCGCGGCGCCCGTGATTTCATTCAAAAGCCCTGGGAGAACGAGCGGCTGATCTCCATCCTGCGCACGCAGGTGGAGTTGCATCGCGCCCTGCAGCGCGCCGCACGTCTTGAGGCAGAGAATCGCCTGCTACGCGCTGAGGGCCGCCCGGAGTTCATCGCCACTGCACCAGCGATGCAGATTGTCCTGGAGACAATGTCCCGCGTCGGACCATCCGATGCGAACGTCTTGATTACCGGCGAGCATGGCACGGGCAAAGAAGTCGTCGCGCAAACGCTGCATGCGCTCTCTGGACGCGCTTCTCGCCCCTTGGTTGCAGTCAATACCGGAGCGATCCCGGACGGTGTCTTCGAAAGCGAACTATTCGGGCACGTCAAAGGCGCCTTCACTGATGCCCGCACCGACCGCATCGGCCGTTTCGAACTCGCTGACGGAGGCACCATCTTTCTCGACGAAATCGGCAACGTTCCCATTCGTCAGCAGGCCAAGCTTCTTCGCGTGCTCGAAACTGGGGAAGTTGAGCGAGTCGGCTCGTCCCGATCGCGGCGCGTCAATGTCAGGGTTCTTTCCGCGACAAACACCGATCTGTCCACGGCATGTACTTCCGGACAGTTTCGCGAAGACCTACTATTCCGGTTGAATACGGTCGAAATCCGTATTCCCCCACTACGCGAAAGGCGAGAAGATATTCCTTTATTAGGGGCACATTTTCTCTCGCGCTACGCAACGCGATATCGGCGTTCTGTACAAAAATTTGACCCTGCTGCGATTCAGGCGCTAATGCAGTATTCTTGGCCGGGCAACGTGCGCGAACTGGATCACACCATCGAACGCGCTGTATTGATGAGTCGCACCGACGAAATCCAGCCAGGAGATTTGTCCTTGAGTTCTCCTCGCGGGCAGACGCAGAATCTTGAAGACCTCAGCCTCGAGGCCGTGGAGGCTGTGCTGGTCCGCAAGGCGCTTCAGCGTTTTCAGGGAAATGTAAGTCAGGCCGCCGAGGCGCTAGGCCTGAGTCGCGGTGCCTTATATCGACGCATGGAGAAATATGGGCTCTAGTTCCAGTCGCCCGACGTCATCGCGACCCAAAAAACGAGCCCGCCTCCTGTATGAAAACCGAATCAATCTCTACTCCTTCTTTGTCGCGCTACCCGGCCTTGCTGTTAGCGCGGTGCTCGTATGGACCCAGCCCTGGACGACTGGTTCCCGCCTTGCCCTGATCGGCGTCGAACTCTTCGTCTGGTGGTTACTCGCTCTGGCGCTGCAAGAGCAAACGACCCGCCCCCTCCAGACGCTGGCCAATGTGATCGGTTCCCTGCGCGAGGAAGACTATTCCTTCCGCGCGCGGAATGCAGTTGCGGAGGATGCTCTCGGCGAGCTTTCTCTCGAAGTCAACGCACTCGCCGATATGCTTTCCGCCGAGAAAGTCCGGACCATCGAGGCGACGGCGTTGCTTCAGCGCGTAGTCGACGAAATCGACGCGCCTCTGTTTGCATTCGATCCGACCAAGGCTCTGCGCCTCGTGAATCCTGCAGGAGAGCATCTCCTGCGGCAAAATCAAAAGCATCTCCTCGCCCGCAACGCTAGCGATCTCGGCCTACATGAGTGTCTAACCGCTAACAACGAAACAGTAGTAGAACTCAACGTAGGCGAATCCCGTGTCCGGTGGTTGTTGCGCAGAAGCTCGTTTCGTCAGCACGGCGTGCCACACACCCTGGTCGTCCTGTCGGATGTCAGTCGCGCATTGCGCGAAGAGGAACGAAAAGCATGGCAACGCCTGATTCGCGTTCTTGGCCACGAACTTAGCAACTCGCTCGCTCCCATTAAGTCGATCGCCGGAAGTCTGAGTTCCCGCGTATCCAACACCAGCATCGACCCGGCAATACGCGGCGATCTGCAGCGTGGATTGGAGATTATCGAATCCCGTTCGGCGTCGTTGCAGCGTTTTCTCGAGGCTTACCGCAAACTCGCTCAAATGCCGGCGCCCGTCCTGAAAGATGTTCCCCTAGGCCCGCTCGTCGCCCGAGTTGCGGGTCTTGAAACTCGGCTGAATGTCCATGTGCAACCGGGACCAGAAATCTCATTCCGTGCCGACCCCGATCAGCTGGAACAGATGCTCATCAATTTGATTCGCAATGCCGTCGATGCCGTGCTGGAAACCCGGAACATCCCGGGTGGGGACGTATTTCGCAAGGAGACTTCTTCCGCCGACAAAAACGGCGTTCGCGTTCGATGGGAGGCAGATCCACAACAGGTCACGCTCGAAATCGAAGATGAAGGTCCTGGACTACTGAACCCATCGAACGTTTTTACGCCCTTCTACACGACAAAGCCGAGCGGTAGTGGCGTTGGTTTGGTCCTGTGCCGACAGATCGCGGAAGCCCATGCTGGTACCATCGAGATCGGGAACCGGCCCACCGGTTCAGGCTGTTTGGTGAAGATAGTTTTGCCGCGGTATCACAACCAGCTCCAGCCAGCGCATCTGTAGAATTCCTTGGAAGTTGTTGATTCAAATGGCGATCTTTTGCCCAGCGCCTAGAATAGTGTCATGCTGAGTGGAGCCGGAGTGCAGCGCAGCGGAACTCCGCGGAGTCGAAGCATCCCTACCCTAGAACAATTGCCGCAGGTATCTCTAGCTTTTCCACAACGTCTTTGAAACGTTTCTTACCCCTCCTGCACTATCTATATGTGGAATGCATCGCTCTAGGTTGAAGTGGTGACCCACAGCTCAGGGACCCAGCCCGGTAAACGCTTGGTTCGGGTTTCTCTAAAGTGCCGGAGGCGGCCGGGGGGGAAGCGCATCCGGCACTTTTTGAAATCAATCCCCGGTATCGCCGCTAATCCGCGTAAACGGAGCTTCCTCTTTAGTGCGCAAGGTTCAAACTAATTCGTCATTTGTCCGGCGCTGCAGTGGACTGTCATTAGTGAAACGCCAGAGCCCTGTGGCTGAGAACACAATCGCCGCCTCTTCGCCGGTGCTACACTGTCAGCCACTTCCTAGCACCCGGGGCAAGCTCTTGCAGTTTCAGTCGTTTGACGAGTCGTATATCAACCGCCTCCAAATGGGAGACTTTCGTACGCAAGAACACTTCTCGAACTATTTTGGAGCGCTCATCAAGATCAAACTGGGCTCGCGGCTGAACTCCCGTGAGGCGATCGAAGATGTACGTCAAGAGACGTTCGCCAGATTTTTTACCGTGCTCAAGGCGGGCAAGATCCTTCAGCCGGAACGGCTGGGGGCGTTCGTAAATTCCATATGCAACAACGTTCTGATGGAGTACTACCGCTCTTCGGGCCGTAATACTTCACTCGACGACGAAGATGAGAAAAACTTTCCAGCCGCAGATTGTGATCTTGTGGAAACGTTGCGCGCCAAGGAACGTGAGAAGAGAGTGAAAGCAATCTTGGAAGAACTCTCGGAGCGCGACCGCCGCCTCTTGAAAGAGGTCTTCCTCGAAGAGCGCAATAAAGATGAGGTGTGCCGTGACTACGGGATTGATCGCGAATACCTGCGGGTGCTGTTACATCGCGCCAAACAAGCGTTTAAAGCAGCCTATCAACGGCGGACGGGAGAGAATCCCCCAGATTATTCTCTCGCCTGACGAGGCGGAAGGAACGCCATGGAACTGGAAATGAGGGGGTTAGCCATGGACCACAACGAAGTGGTTCGACAAAAAGTGACGGAAAGATATCTGCTCAACGAGCTCGAGGGCGAGCAGCGCGACCAGTTCGAGGAACACTACTTCGAGTGTTCCGAATGCGCGCTCGATATCCGCGCCGCTTCGGAGTTCGTTGAAAGCAGCAAGGTGGTTTTGGCCCAACCCTCGGAAGAGGTCGTACCAGTGGGACGCGGAACCCGCGAACCCGTCCGCCAGGGGTGGTGGGCATGGCTGCGGCCCCAATTTGCCGGGGTGGCCTTGGCCCTCCTGATCGCCGTGGTCGGTTACCAGAACCTGGTCACCCTTCCCCGGTTACGAGGAGCGCTCGGGCAGCCACAGAGCCCCCCATGGGTCGCAGTGGCCGTTGGGACATGGGGTAACGCCGGGCCGACGATACCTGTGCAGGAAGGGAAGAGCTTCCTTATATTTGTGAGAATTCCCCCGGATGGGGCCTTCACCCGTTATATTGCGGACTTGTATAACCCGGCAGGAGGACTAGAATATTCACTCACCATTCCGGCCACCTCCGTTCAAGACCAATGGCCGGTACTGATCCCTGGGGGCAATCACGAAGCGGGAAACTATCGGATTTCGGTCCGCGGCGTAACGGGATCGGGTGAAGTCAAAGATATCGGAAGTGCACCTTTTACACTGCAGACTCAGAAGTGAGTCCACGAAAGGGGAGCGTGCAACATGGAAATGGCAGCGATCACAGACGAGCCGAAGGTCGAAAGAAAGGCTCCTTATCACGACTATCATGCTGAGGCTCACGTACTCAGCGGCCACATCAGACGTCCGATCGATCAGAAAATCGAACACCAGGCTCAGATCAATTTGCACGATCGCAGAGGCGGTCACTTTACTCGATTCAGCGAAACAGTGAGCGTCGAAGGCCTGCTCACATATGCGAAGGGCAAGACCCGCGTCTCGGGAAGTCGCAGCCCAAAGCACAACGGCTGGGTGACCCTCTCCACCTCGGTCATCGAGGGGCTGAATGCCTTCGAAGTAATCACCGCCGACCGGGTCGTCTCGCAAGTCTCAACCGACCATCCATATAAAGATGGCCACTTTCCGCACGTGACGTTTCTCGGTTCGCAGTTTACTAATTTCCGGGTCAGCGGACTCGAGGTCGAGTTGAATCTCAATTTCGGAGTCTGCGGCGCTAGGCCGGCTGACAACCGATCGTACCTGCGCGACCTCACCTTCCTCGAAACCGTCCAGCGCCAGACCGAAAAGATCGCAAAAGCCGACGGCCTTCCCAAAGAGCTGAAGCGCAGCTACGATGAGAGACTCGTCAATGTCCACAAGCTCATTCGCCAGAGCAGCGAAGGCGTGTGGGAGAACGACGAACCTCGAGTCATATGCTCCCTGGTCGAGAGCATCGGCGAAATTCCAATCCCCGGCGTGACATCGTACGGGAATGTCCTGGTCATTCCGGAATTTGGGACCGTATCCTTGGGCGAAATCCTCGTGGGCGAAAAGAATTACCCCGATCAGGACAAGCCAAGTGTGTACTTCACACTAAAGGGCATCCAGATGGACATGGGTTGCGTCGGCGATGGAACCGCAACGGCCACAACGGCTCATGCAAATGGCCAGCACATGCCCTAGCGCTGGCGTTTCTTGTTCTACTCCTTTGCGCGCTGCCTTCGTGTCAGCAAGGCAGCGCGTCACCGGAAGCGCAGTACTCCAGAGCAAATCTCTCCTTCATTCACGGAAACCTTCAGCAAAGTCAAGAGGAGGCGGCGTCGGGCGCTCAGCGCTTCCGCCACTCCAACCCCGACTGGGCTTGGAAATTTCGCGTTCTCCAAGGCAGAGCTCTTCTCTGGAGAGGGATGTACCCGGATGCTTTGAGAATTCTCGATCCGAACGACTCGCCCTCGAAGCAACCCCAGACTCTAATCGCCCAGCTTTCGCTCCGCGGCATCGCCAATGCGCACATTCACAATTTTCCCGAAGCAGAACACTTGTTAAGTCAGGGAACGGAGTTGTGTGCTCAGCAAGCAGGCGAGAGTTGCGGAGAACTCCTGCAAGCCCGGGGGCTGTTGGCCAGCCAGCAGGGGAAGTCTGCATCAGCTGCGGATCTTTACCAACAGGCGCTGGCCTTCGCCCGTTCTCATCAAGACTCATATCTTGAATCGTCTGCGCTACTAAATCTTGCCGCTGAGTCGCTTTCTCAAGGGCATTTCGATGAGGCGATTGATTTCTCCGAAGCATCACTACATGTCGCCGAGATCTTGCATGCTCGCGTTGTCGAACTAGTGGATCAAGCCAACATCGGCTGGGCGAAATATCGGCTCGGCGACTCCGAAGGAGCCATGGCTATTTTTCTGGAAGCAGAAAAACTTGCTGCTGAACTCGGTAATGTTTCCGTCCGGGAGAACGAGCTCACCAACCTCGGTTACATTTACATGGACCAAGGCAAGTTGGATCAGGCCGAGCAATCATTTCGTGACGCTCTCGCCCTTGCGCAAGGAAATAGCACTAAGGAATTTGTCTACAATGCACTGCGAGTCTTGGCTCGCTTATCGTTGCGGAGGGGAGAGCTAGAGAAAGCAAGCGAGTTTGCCGATCAGGCCCTCGGTCTGGCGCGGGAAACGAGTGATAGCACCGACGAACTCTACCCGCGGCTTGTTCAGGCGCAGATTGCGGCAAAAACGGGCAATATCGCAAATGCCGAAGCAACTTTTCGCCAAATCGAGCGCGACCCGCAGTGCCCAGTATTTCTGAAGTGGGAAGCCGAGCATTTGCTGTCCCAACTCTACGAAGGACAGAACCGCGCCGACCAAGCCGACGACGAATACCGAGCGGCAATCACCACTTTTGAGTCGGCACGTTCGACCGTTCAGCACGAAGACTCAAGGATCTCCTTTCTGACCAACGGTGCGAGCCTTTATGACGACTACGTCCACTTCCTTATTGATCGCCAAAGAAACGGTGAAGCGCTAAAATGGGCTGATTTCAGCCGAGCGCGCTCGTTGGCAGAAGGTCTAGGCCTCCTGACGACGAAGCTAAGCAGATCCGCAGGTGACGCTAATCCTTCGCCGTCGAACCTGAACCCGCAGGCCATTGCTCGCGGCGCAAACGGAACGCTCCTCTTCTACTGGCTGGGCGAAAAGCAGTCGTACCTATGGGCCGCTGACTCAAGCACCACGCGTCTTTTCACCTTGCCTCCTCGGCCCGACATTGAGGCAGCTGTGCTGCGTTATCGATCCGCCCTCAATGGCCCGCAGAACGTTCTCGAATCCGGCGGCGAAGATGGCCGCACTCTCTACAAGATCCTCATCGCCCCAGCCGAGTCGATGCTTCGCAAAGACGCCAAGGTCTTTGTTTTTCCCGACGGCAGTCTTAACAACCTCAACTTCGAAACATTGATCGCGCCTTCTCCCAAACCGCACTTCTGGATCGAAGACGCCGACGTAATCAACGCCAGTTCATTACGCATTCTGGCGGCATCACGAGCTCCAACGAAAAATCGCGCCAACCATCTCTTACTAATAGGCGATAGCGTCGCGGTTGGTAAAGACTATCCTGAACTGCCGAAAGCCGCCGATCAGATGGCGAGCGTCGCCAAGCATTTTTCTGCCGAGCAACGGCGCATATTCAGCAGGGAACAGGCGAATCCAGCCGCCTACTTGCAGAACAACCCCGAGCAGTTTTCGACTATCCATTTCGTGGCGCACGGCACGGCCAGCCGCCTGAGTCCGTTGGATTCTGCGATCGTGCTCTCCGGAGACGCCGACAATCCGAGTTCCTTCAAGCTCTACGCCCGCGACATCGTCCATCACCGCTTGAAAGCCGACCTCGTTACGATCTCCGCCTGCTACGGCGCTGGCGAACGTCAATATTCCGGAGAGGGCTTAGTCGGCCTGGCTTGGGCCTTTCTGTACGCAGGTTCTCACAACGTAATCGCAGCTCTCTGGGATGTTGCCGACGCATCCACCTATCAGTTGATGGATCGCTTCTACGACGAGCTCTCCAAAGGAGCGACACCTGACGCAGCACTGCGAGCGGCCAAACTTTCGCTGCTTCGCGGCACTTCCTTCCGCAATCCTTTTTACTGGGCGCCATTCCAGCTCTACGCCGCCTAGCGTGGTTTTATAAAGTAGTGTGACCCCTGTCCTGTGGCCCGGAATAACGTCATCCAGAATGTCATGTTGAGCGGAGCCGGCGTGCAGCGAAGCGGAACTCTGGCGGAGTCGAAACATCCCTACCTCGACCAACTGCTGCGGGCAGGGATTCCTCGCGACGCAGGAATGACAGCTGTAAGCGATGGAACCACCATAGGTCCCTCCATCGAACCGCGTCCGCATATAATCCTCTGCCATGCGACGGCTTACACTTACGGTTTGGTCGATACTGTTTCTCTGCGGCTTGAATGCTGCTCAAAGCCTCACGCCCACCCAGATCAATAAAGTCGACGAGATTTTCAGTCAATATGCCAAGCCCGATTCGCCGGGCTGCGCCCTCGGCATCTACCGAAACGGCGCAATCGCCTACTCGCACGGATACGGCATGGCAAGCCTGGAACTCGGCGTTCCAATCACGCCACAAACTGTCTTTGACATCGGCTCAACCTCGAAACAGTTCACCGCATTTTCCATCCTCCTGCTGCAGCAGCAGGGCAAATTGTCGGTGAACGACGACATCCGCAAGTTCCTACCCGAGATGCCTGACTACGGAAAGCCGATCACGCTCCATCAGCTGATGACTCATACCAGCGGCCTTCGCGACTATGCGGGCCTGTTCGATCTGGCGGGCATTCCCGAACAGAATCTGACTAACGATCAGGATGCCATTGACCTCATCGTCCGCCAAAAAGCGCTCAACTTCATGCCCGGCGAGGAGTGGGACTACAGCAATTCCGGATTCTTTCTCCTGTCGCAGGTCGTGAATCGCGTAACAGGCAAGACCCTGCGTGACTTCGATCAGGAGAACATCTTCCAGCCCCTGACGATGACCAGTACGCAGATCTTCAACGATCACACGCTCGTGATTCCTCATCGCGCAACCGGCTATAGCTACGACGACGATAAGAAAATCTTCGGTGTCGAGATGTCGAATTTCGAGCAGACCGGCGACGGTTCCGTGCAGACCAGCGTGGAAGACCTTCAGCGCTGGGACGAGAATTACTACACCGCCAAACTCGGCCGGCCAGATCTGATTCGGCAGATGCAGATCGTGGGCAAGCTGAACAACGGGAAAGAGCACAACTACGCCGCTGGGTTGGAGATCTCAACTTACCGCGGACAGCCGGTGGTCAGTCACGGCGGAGCGTGGGCGGGCTATCGAGCAGAGTTGATGCGCTTTCCCAAGCAGCACACCTCCGTCGCCATTCTGTGCAACGTTGCCCAGTCGATGCCGACGGCACGAGCCTACCAGGTAGCCGACGTAATCCTTGCCAAGGTACTCACCCCAGTTCCGGCCGCAGACCAAAAGGCCGACCAAAAGAAGGACGCTGCAATCGTGCTCCCTGTCGATGTGCTGAAGGGCTACAGCGGCATCTACAAGAACGCGAAAGACGAATATCAGCGCATCGACTTCAAGGACGGCAAGCTCTGGCTACCGGATTACGGCCTCGAGTTAACTCCTAATTCGCCGACCCTGTTTCGAACCAATCTAGGCGCCGGCACGATTTCATTTTCAGACAAAGCAATGGTGTTCACGCTGGCCGAGGAAAGTCCTGTTGAATTTAAGAAACTCGAGACGCATGCGCCGAAAGATCTAGCACAATTTACGGGAGACTACTACAGCGCTGAGCTGGACGCCACCTGGCAATTACAGGTGAAGGATGGCCAGCTCACAGCCCACGTCAAACACAGCGATTCCCCCGCAATGACGCTTCTCCCGGTGGATGACACGACCTTCACTCTCGAGGGCGGTTCACTGAGGTTTGACAGTGGCGCGAAGCGTGCGTTCCTCACAGTTTCGCGCATTCGAAACATCGAATTCGTAAGGCAGGAATCGTCACTAAGATAGAACGCGGGCCGACCGCAAAGTCACGACCTATTCAATTCCAAGCTGGTGCTGTATCCGTTCGAGAGGCACTCCCTTGGTTTCTGGAACCATCGTCCAGACCCAGATGAGCTGAAGCACCATCATGCCGGTGAAGAACGAGAAAACATACGCGGGAGGGAAAGTGGACACCATCTTCGGGAAGAAAGTTGTAAGCAGCGCGGCAAAAATCCAGTGCGTCGAACTGCCCAGAGTTTGTCCCTCGGCGCGATGGCGGTTGGGGAATATCTCCGAGATAAACACCCAGATGACCGCTCCCTGTCCAATGGCGTGGGCGGCGATAAAAGCGAAGATACAAGCCGGGACGATCGAGTAATGTTCTGAAGAAAATGCCCAAGCTACAAGTCCGAGCGAAATGATATAGCCGAACGAACCAATATAAAGAAGAGTTCGCCGGCCCAGCCGGTCAATCAGCCAGAGACCGACAAACGTGAACACCAGGTTCGTGATTCCGATGCCGATCGATTGCAGCAGCGCGGCTTCTTTCGCCAGGCCAGTCAGTTCGAAAATCCGCGGCGCAAAATAAAGGATCGCGTTGATGCCCGACATCTGGTTGAAGAACGCGATCAGGAACGCGAGCAGAATGGGTTTTCGCAAACGCCGCGTCCAAAAACCTCCGGAGGAGACTTGTTCCGTGGAAGCAGCCGCAATCTCGTCGGCCTGTGTAGCGATTTCTGACTCCGAAAGTTCCGGCTCGCTACGCCTCAAAACGTCCAGCGCGCCCACACGATCGCCTTTCTTGGTCAGCAGCCACCGCGGACTCTCAGGCAATCCAAAGCAGAAGAGTGTGTAAAGAAGTGAGGGAAACGCCGCAACGCCGAGCATCCACCGCCACGCATTGTCTCCAACGCCTGCCAGCAGCGCGTTCGATACAAACGCGATCAAAATGCCAAAAACAATATTGAACTGAAACATCCCGGCTAATCGCCCGCGATGCTGCGGCGGTGCAATCTCCGAGATGTACATCGGTGCCACCACCGTTGAGATTCCGATGCCTAGCCCGCCCACCACGCGTGCCGCGATAAACGTCACCACGTTGGTCGCAAATGCCGAACCCACCGCTCCCACAAGGTAGAGCAATCCGATCCACAGCAGAGTCATCTTGCGGCCGTAACGATCGGCGGGCCAGCCCCCGATGAGCGAGCCGACCACTGTGCCGTAAAGCGCGGAGGCCATGGCGATCCCGTGCACTCCCGGGCTAAGGCCCCATAGCGCCTGAATTGTTTTTTCCGCCCCTGAGATAACTACGGTGTCAAAGCCGAAAAGAAATCCGGCCAGCGCCGACGTGAGCGACCAGAAGAAGATGCGACCATTCATAGGAGAGAACGGCGCAGCTTACCACAGAATAAGGACATCAACGCGAGGATTCGCACAGGCAGGAATCGTCAGTCTTTCACCAGCGGGAATTCTCTCTCCCGCCAGCCGCGAATTCCGCCGTCCATCGATATGACATTCGTGTAGCCCATCTTCTGCAGATTGTCCGCGGCCAGCGCTGAACGGAATCCGCCACCGCAGTAGAGAATCATTTCCCGATTGAGTTCTGGAACCCGCTCTTCAATGTCTCGCTCGATCACGCCTTTACCCAGATGAATCGCCCCCGGCAGATGATCCTTCGCGTACTCGCTCTCCTCGCGCACATCAACGAGAAGGAACTTGTCGCCGCGGTCCATCCTCTTCTTGACCTCATCGACATTTGTCTCGCGCACGCGGCTTCGGGCATCATCGACAATCTTGAGAAACCGCGGAGGATGCTGGTGAGCCATAAGGTTCTCCTTCGATTAGTACTAGCCTCAACATACTAATCCGAGCATGGCCTGTGCAACGAGGTGTCGCCTTCAATTAGCATAATCGCGTGCCTGCTAAGACCATATCGCGGAACATCGGCTTGGCTCGTGCCTTGTCAAAGCTCGGCTATTGTTCGCGCTCCCATGCTACCGAGATAATCCGCGCAGGACAGGTCCGTCTGAATTCAAAGCTCGCCCGCGATCCCGAAACGCCGGTGCGCCTTGAGAAGGACAAGATCGAAGTCGACGGTCGCGCCATCGAATCTGAACGAAGAGTCTATTTGGTAATGAACAAGCCCCGCGGGTTGGTGACAACTGCGGCTGATGAAAAAGGTCGCGAGACCGTGTATTCAACCTTGCGCCATTCGGGTGAGCACCTACCGTGGGTTGCCCCGGTCGGACGCCTCGACAAAGCCAGCGAAGGATTGCTGCTCTTGACGAATGACTCGGAGTGGGCCGCTCGCGTGGCTACTCCCGAAACACATCTGGAAAAGACCTATCACGTCCAGATCGGTACCGTAGCCGATGAGAGTTTCATTCGTGCCTTAACCCGAGGCATGAAGACGAAAGAAGGAGACGTTTTGAACGCAACAAGCTGTCGCCTACTCCGCTCCGGCGAAAAGAACTGCTGGCTCGAGATCACTCTTGATGAAGGGAAAAATCGCCAGATTCGCCGCATGATGGAAACGCTCGGCGTGGAAGTACTGCGTCTGGTGCGAGTGGCGATCGGCCCTCTCGAACTCGGCACTCTGGCGAAAGGAACGTATCGTCACCTTCGGCCTGACGAGAAACAATCCATCGACCGCGCGATGTCAGCGAAACATCCAAAACTACAGCCGCGAAACGCCTTGGCATGAACGACCCGATCTTTCTATCTGCAGTTGAAATGGCCCGGCAAATCCGCGAGAAGAAGATTGCTCCGGTTGAACTGGCCGAAGCGCACCTCGACAAAATCCATCGCCTGAATTCCAAGCTGAATGCGTATGTCCATGTCGACCCAGAACGTGTTCGAAGCGAAGCCAGGGTCGCAGAAGCCTCTTTGGCGAATAGGGCAACGCTCGGCCCGCTCCACGGTGTTCCCATCAGCATCAAGAGCTCGGTGGATGTATCCGGCATGAGATGTGAATCCGGCACGCGTCTTCGCGCCGGTTATGTTCCAAAGCGCGATGCCCCTCTCGTCACGCGTCTGCGAGAAGCGGGCGCCATTGTGCTCGGTGTAACCAACACCCCCGAGCTGCTGATGGCCTGGGAAACCGACAACCTTCTTTACGGTCGCACCAACAGCCCATGGGACCTCGCCCGCACACCCGGTGGCTCCAGCGGCGGAGAGGCCGCAGCGATTGCCTCCGGCATGTCAGCCGGAGGGGTGGGCAGTGACGCTGGCGGATCGATCCGCGTTCCCGCGCACTTCAGCGGGATCTGCGGCCTGAAACCAACTCCCGGCAGAATCCCGTCTACTGGGCACTTCCCCGAATCCGGCGGGCCATTCGCCCTGATCGGCGTGGTCGGTCCAATGGCACGCACTGTCGGTGATCTCAAGGTCCTCTTCGAAGTCATGCAAGGCCCGGATGACGGCGATACCTGTGCCGCCCCGGTCCCGCTTCGCTGGCCCGGCGAACCAGAAACCCGCCAGCTGACGATCGGTTATTTCGAAGACGACGGTCGCACACCGGTAACGCACGAGACGCGCCAAGCTATCCGAAGTGCGGCCGAATCTCTCTCGCGTGCCGGATTCCATGTCGAGCCTTTTCGTCCCGAAGGCCTCGAGGAAGCCCGCGAGCTCTGGCGCAAGTTTTTTGTGAAAACCGGAGGAATCGTCATCGACCCTATGTTCCAGGGCCGCAAGTCCGACCAGAGCCCGATCTTGAAACAATTTCTGCAATGGGCCGACCAAGGGCCGGCCATGAAAGACGACGCGTTCCTTCAGGCATGGTTCGCGCGTGACGCACTACGTGCCAAATTCCTGCCTCAGATGCAAAGATTTCCGATTCTGCTCTGCCCGGCTGCGGCGATTCCTGCCTTCCGCCACGGCGAGCGCTCGTGGACAGTCGATGGCACCATCGTGCATTACCTCGATGCGTGGAGCTACACCGAGTGGTTTAACCTGCTTGGAAATCCGGCGGCGGTGGTTCCAGTAACCCATTCCAACGAAGGCCTTCCAATCGGTGTCCAGATCGTAGGGCGTCCGTGGGAGGAAGAACAAGTGCTCTCGGTCGCCGCAGTCCTTGAGCGAGAATGTGGCGGGTGGCGCGTACCTCCAATCCACTAAAGCATTTGCCAGCCCGAGTAATGCTTTTCCATTATTTCGTGCCGAGCTAGCACTCGATAATTTGGTTATTACGTTCGTCGGCCATTGTGGGGCTGATGCTGTTCCATCCTTTCGAAAACGCATCGTGATGCCAACTCCTGGGGGATTTGCCGGTCGGCTTTTGTGGTGGCTGATGGCGTTTTTGGCCATTTCTGCGGCCTACCTCTATACCTTCCCTCAAGCCAACATTCCGTACGCTGGTGTCGTCCTGCTTCACGCGTTGGCGGGAGTGCTCGCCACCATCCTCTTGCTGCCCTCGTTGATTCGCCTTCTACGCACCGGAAGCCTTGCCTCGCGTGCTGGCTGGCTGCTTATCGCGATCGGTGCGGTAGTAGGACTGGTCCTGATCAAAACCGGCACACCGCGCAGTGAATGGAGCAAGCTCTACGTTCACATCGTGGTTTCGGTAGTGGGTGTCGGACTGCTGGTTGCAGGATGGTTGAGCAACCGTGCCAACGAACGGATTGACGGCAATCGCAACTTGGCCGCAGGAATATTTCGCGTTGCCATTTGCCTCGCGGTTTTGGCCGGAGTCGGTTTCGGCGCACGCTACATCCGCAATAGCTGGCAGACTCGTAACCGCATCGAGAATCCCACCATGCCTCCCGAGTCGATGAACGGCGAAGGTGATGGTCCCGAAGGATCGTTCTTCCCTAGCTCCGCGCAGGTCTACGGAAAGCAGAAGATTCCCAGCAAGTTCTTCATGGAGTCCGACTCCTGCAAGCGCTGCCACGAAGATATCTACAATCAGTGGAACAGCTCGGCTCACCACTTTTCTTCGTTCAACAATCAGTGGTACCGCAAGTCCATCGAGTACATGCAGGACACCGTCGGCACGAAGCCCTCGAAATGGTGCGGCGGATGCCACGATCCAGCCGTTCTCTACGCCGGCATGATGGACACTCCCATCAAGCAGATCGTGCACCGCCCCGAGGCGCAGGCGGGGCTAGGCTGCATGATGTGCCACTCCATCGCCGATGTGAAAAGCACGATGGGTCAAGCGGATTTCTATCTCGAATATCCCAAGCTCCACGAACTGGCCGCCACCAAGAATCCAATCGCCCGTGAGTTGCACGACTTCCTCATCAAGCTCAACCCGGAGCCGCATCGCCGCGTCTTCCTCAAGCCCTTCATGCGCGAGCAGACGGCCGAGTTCTGCTCGTCGTGCCACAAGGTGCATCTCGATGTGCCGGTCAACGGCTACCGCTGGTTCCGCGGCTTCAACGAGTACGACAACTGGCAGGCCAGCGGCGTTTCCGGGCAGGGAGCGCGGTCTTTCTACTATCCGCCGAAGTCCCAGCAGTGCGCCGATTGCCATATGCCCATGGAGTCGTCGAAAGACCAAGGGAACATCAATGGCTTCGTACATTCGCATCGATTCCCGGCGGCCAACACCGCTGTACCGACTGCGAATGAAGATGCCGCGCAGCTCAAGTTGACGGAAGATTTCCTGAAGAGCGGAGCATTAACGGTCGACATCTTCGCTCTATCTCCGGCTCAGGCTCCGCTCAAGGCCAACGCGTCGACACAGTCAGACCTGTCTACTACTTTCGCCGTCGGAGAAGAGGCTGAAAGTAAAGTCACGGCTGAAAGCGGAGGAGAGGCCGAGCCAGTGACCGCTCCGCTGAACCGGGTGCAACCCGCGTTGCGTCGCGGAGACACAGTCCGCGTCGATGTGGTCGTGCGCACAAAAAAGATCGGCCACTTCTTCCCCGGCGGCACCGTCGATGCTTACGATACTTGGCTCGAGCTGAAAGGCACCGGCGATAAAGGCCAGACAATTTTCTGGAGCGGCATGGTCGAAGACAATGGCCACGGCCCCGTGGAGAAAGGCGCGCACTTCTATCGATCTCTGCAGATCGATGCCCACGGCAATACCATCAACAAGCGCAATGCCTGGGCGACCCGTGCCGTCGTCTACGTGCGACTGATCCCACCCGGCGCCGCCGACACAGTCCATTACCGGATGCGCATTCCGGAAAATGCCGGAAACAAGATCACGCTGCATGCGCGTCTTTGCTATCGCAAGTTCACGTGGTATGGCACGCACGAGGCTTTTGCCGGCGTACCCGATCCATCGAAGCAGAACGCTGTCGCGCCTGATTTCGATGACCGCCAGACACTCTTTACTGCTTCCCTAAGCGGCGTTTCTGCAAAAGAACAGAAGATTCCTGACTTACCGATCGTCCCAGTTGCCGAAGATGAAGTCACTCTGCCGGTCGTCGCGCATAGCACGCCTGCCGAGCCGCCGAAGACGATCACGCGTAAGGAAGAATGGCAGCGCTGGAACGACTACGGTATCGGACTTCTCCTTCAGGGTGATCTGAAAGCCGCAGCCGCCGCGTTCGAGAAAATCACCGAAGCCGATCCCAACAATCCCGACGGCTGGGTCAACATCGGACGCTGCGCCGTCCAGGAAGGCGACATGGAGCGCGCCCGCAAGGTCCTCGAAAAGGCTCTGGCTCTGTCCCCGAATCTAGCGCGCGCAAACTTCTTCTATGCCAAGGTTCTGCGTTCAGACGGCAATTACGATGGCGCCGCGAGCCGTCTGCACATGGTGCTGGCCCAATATCCCCGCGACCGCGTTGCGCTCAACGATCTAGGACGGATCCTCTTCCTGCAGCGCAAATACGACGAAGCAGTGAAAGTCCTGCAGTCAGTGCTCGAGATTGATCCCGAAGACCTGCAGGCTCACTACAACCTCATGCTCTGTTACAACGGCCTAGGGAACGAGAAGTTGGCGAAAGAACATCAGGAACGCTACATGCGTTTCAAGGCAGACGAATCATCGCAGGCCATCACCGGCCCATATCGCCAGCTCCATCCCGAAGACAACAACGAGCGCCAGTCAATCCACGAGCACGTCTCCGTTCCGCTGCCTGCAGGCAAGCCCACTCATGTGGGGACAGCCGCCGTGGCTGTCCAGCGACGTGAATCGAGCGGAACTGCACCCGGAGCCTCCCGATAAATGTCCGTAAAAACCAAGTTCACCACAGAGTTACAGAGACACAGAGAAATTCTCTTTGTTGTCCTTCTCTGCGCCTCTGTGTCTCTGTGGTTAGTCCTGCCTTGCGGCGCGCAAGAACACTTCCGCGACATCACCGCCCAGGCCGGCATCCATTTCACCCACAACAACGGTGCCTTCGGCAAGAAATGGCTGCCGGAAACCATGGGCCCGGGATGTGCCTTCATCGACTATGACAACGACGGATATCCCGACATCGTCTTGATCAACGGCGAAGATTTTTCGGGTCATGCACACGCTGGCGCTACAACACTGAAGCTCTACCACAACAACCACAACGGCACGTTCACCGACGTCACGCGACAAGCGGGACTCGCCGTCCCCATGTATGGATTGGGCGTCGCGGTAGCAGACTACGACAACGACGGCTTCGACGATCTCTTCATCTCCGGCTTAGGACAGAGTCATCTCTTCCACAACAACGGCAACGGCACTTTCACCGACGCCACGAAATCCGCTGGCATGTGGGGACCAACCGAATTCTCAACCAGCGCCGCGTGGGTCGACTACGACCGCGACGGCAAACTCGATCTCGTAGTCGCCAATTACGTTCAATGGACCGAGCAAACTGACCTCTACTGCACACTCGACGGCGCCCACAAGTCCTACTGCACTCCGGAATCGTACAAGGGCACCTCGGTCCGCCTCTGGCATAACTTAGGAGGTGGAAAGTTCGAAGACGCTACGCAAAAAGCCGGCCTTAACGACCCCACTTCGAAGAGCCTCGGCATCGCCATTCTCGACTACAACTCCGACGGGTGGCCCGACATCCTGATCGCGAACGACACCCAGCCCAACAAGCTGTACGTCAACAAGAAGAACGGCACATTCGAAGAGCGCGGGGTCGCCGCCGGCATTGGCTTCAGCGAGGACGGCGTGGCCCGCGCCGGCATGGGCGCCGACGCCGCCGACTACGACCGCAGCGGTCATCCGAGCGTTCTGATCAGCAACTTCGCCAACCAGATGGTCTCCCTCTACCACAACGAGGGCAACGGCCTGTTCGTCGACGAGGCTCCGCAATCCGAAATCGGACGCGACACCCTGGTCACTCTCGGCTTCGCCTGCTTCTTCCTCGACTACGACAACGACGGCTGGCCCGACATCTTCGTCGCCGACGGCCACATCGAAAACGAAATCGAACGTGTACAAAAGCGCGTGAGCTACGCGGAGCCTCCGCATCTGTTTCGCAACTTAGGCGGAGGAAAATTCACGGAGGTCACCGAGCAGATGGGCAAATCGTTCGCAACCGCGAAAGTTGCCCGCGCGGCCGCTTATGCCGATATCAATAACGACGGCTTCCTCGACCTCCTCGTCACCACGAATGCAGGCCCGGCCTACCTTTATCACAACGAGGGAGGCACAAATCACAGCCTCCGGATCAAGCTAGTCGGAACAAAATCCAATCGCGACGGCATTGGCGCAGTCGTCCGCTTAAGTACCGGCAACGATCACCAGTGGAAGATGTTGCGCTCGGGGTCTGGTTACTTGTCAGCCAGCGAACTAGTGCTGACCTTCGGCCTAGGCTCACAGACAAAAGCCGACCAGATCGAAATCGAATGGCCCAGCGGGCAAGTCGACAAGCTGGCAAACGTAAACGCAGGCCAAACGGTTACCGTGCAGGAAGGGAAGGGAATCACAGCCAATCGGCCCTACTCAGTCCCGCGTGCGCATACCGAAAAGCAACTAGCAGCTCGCAATTAGCTCGATAGTTGTCATCCTGAGGAGCACGCAAAGCGCTCCGAGGGACCGTACGATGGATTCCGCCATAACGGTCGTGGAAAGGTCAGAGCATGCGGTATGCAGCGATGCGTTCCCGGCCGCAACATCGACAGCGTCGGCGTACGTAAGGTCTCTCGCGCCGGCTGCGCCGCTGCTCAGGATGACATCTCGAGCAGTTTTCCTTCGTGTACCTTAGTGCCCTTTGTGGTTAAATCTCTACCGGAATGAATCCAAAAATCTCTGCCGCCGTTCTCGCCGCCATAGCAGCGGCCGTAGGCCTGCTCACGTCCGCATCTCAGCCGAATCCCATCGAAGCTTCCCGCCTGAATAATCTCGGCGTAGCCTACATGAATCAGCAACTCTTCGAGAAAGGCCTGAATGCCTTCCAGCAGGCAGCGGCAGCCGATCCGAAGTTTGTAGTCGCACGCCTGAACGAAGGCGTCGCGTACCTGAACCTGCAGAAGATTGACGAGGCCAAAGCGGCTCTCGAAGACACAATCAAGCAAGACCCGAAGAATCCAAACGCGTGGTACAGCCTCGGCCTGCTCGCGAAAAACACCGGCGATGCGCAGGCTGCCATCGATGCCTTCAAGCGTGTCACCGAGATCGACCCCAACGATGCCGACACCTGGTACTTCCTCGGTACCGCATACGTACAAGCCAAGCAGTTCCCACCGGCGATTGAAGCGTTCGAACATGCATTGAAGATCAACCCATTGCACGCCTCCGGTGAATTCGGACTCTCCCGCGCCTACCAGCAATCCGGAGATACCGACCGCGCCCGCGAGCACCTGAAGAAATTTCAGTACCTCACCCAAAACAAGATCAGCTCCCCGATGAGCCTGGCCTACGGTGAGCAGGGCCAGTACTCGCGCGCCGTCGAATCGCCGCTGATGCCATTGAAGCCACCGGCGCAGATCAAAGTGCAGTTTGTGGATGTGACGAAGGAGGCTGGACTCACATTCAAGGCGCCCTCGAAGTCCGAATCATTCCGAGACTTCGGTCCCGGTGCCTGCTTCCTCGATTTTGACAACGACGGCAAACTCGACATTTTTATCGCCGATAATGGCTCGCAGGGCGGGGTGTCTCTATACCACAACCTAGGGAACGGCAATTTCGAAGACGTCACACAGAAGATGGGGATTAACCCGAATCTCCACGCCATTGGCTGCACCGCTGGGGACTACGACAATGACGGTTTCACTGATCTAGCCGTCAGCCAGAACGATGACGTGCTACTGCTCCATAACGAGAAAGGAGTCAAATTCCAGAATGTTGCGAATGACGCCAACGTTCTGGTTAACAATCTGAACCTCGCGCTCACATTCATTGACTATGACCACGATGGTGACCTCGACCTGCTGGTCACGCGCAGCGGCGACAAGGCGGGATGGGGAGATATGTTCCGCAATGATGGAGACGGAAACTTCACCAATGTCACCGAGGCGCTAGGATTCGAGACTATGGGCATATCCGGAGGAGAAGGCGCGATCGGCACAGACTACAACAATGATAGGGCGGTAGACATTTTAGTTGCTGATCTTGGGCCGGCCATCCTTGAAAATCCGCGAGAAGGCAAGTTTGCCGTTAAGAAATTGTGGTCAGATGGGATGCCTGGCCCGCCAACTGGTGCTGCGGTTCTCGATTTCGATCATGACGGCTGGATGGACGTCGCTCTTACGCACTCTGGCTGGACCAACGGTAAGAGCGTGACGCTCTGGCGTAACAACAAAGGAAAATCCTTCGATTCCGTTCCGTTTCCTAAAGTTGAGTGGCTTAAGGCTTTTGGCGTCGCTGCTTTCGACTACGACAACGACGGCTGGGTCGACCTCGTCGCCGTCGGCGAGACCAAAGACGGCAAGGGCGAAGTCCGCCTCTTCCGTAATCTCGGCCCCGACGGATTCGAGGACGTCACCGCCGACGTCGGCCTCGACAAGATTCACCTCGAAAGTCCGCGCGCCATCATCACCGGCGACTATGACAATGACGGCACCACCGACCTGCTCATCACCCAGAATCACGGTCCCGCCGTTCTGTTGCGCAACGAGGGTGCGAACAAAAATCACTGGCTGAAGCTTTCGCTCAAGGGGCTTAACGACAACAAGTCAGCCATCGGCACGAAGGTCGAGGTCTTCTCCGGAGGCAACCGCCAGAAATTCGAAATCTACGGCTCCAACGGATATCTCGGCCAGAACTCCACCGACATCGTCGTCGGCCTAGGCGAATCGAAAGAAGCCGATATCGTCCGCATGCTTTGGCCCACCGGCGTCCTGCAAGACGAAATCCAGGTCGCGGGCGACAAGACGCAAAACCTCCTCGAAATCGATCGCCGCGGCAGTTCCTGTCCCACGCTCTTCGTCTGGAACGGCAAGCGATATGAATTCGTCGCCGATATGCTCGGCGCCGGCGTCGTCGGACACTGGATCGGTCCCAACCAGCGCGACATCCCGCGCCCAGTCGAGTGGATCAAAATTCCGCGCGAGACGGTGCAGCTGAAACCGACCTCAGCCCTCGGACCTCAGACCCCAGCTTCCAGTGAGAATCCGAAAGCCGGAAGCCGAGAACCGAAAGCCGGAAAGATGTCGCCAAGGTCCGAGGTCCAAGGTCCGAGGTCCGTTCTATCCTTCCGCTTCATGGAGCCCCTCGAAGAAGCCGTCTATCTCGATCAGGTCCGTCTCCTGGCCGTCGACCACCCGGCCAACGAAGACGTATTTCCGAACGAGTACTTCGCCTCGAACCCCCCGTATCCAGAGTTCAAGGTAGTCGTCAGCCGCGACGCCCGTCCGCCCGCCGGTGCGTGGGACGAACACGGCCACAACGTCCTTCCAGATCTGTTAGCGCATCGCTACTTCGGCGATTTCGAAGTAACGCACTTCCTCGGCTTCGCCAAGCCGCACACGCTCACGCTCGACCTGGGCGCGCCGTACAACGGCGGCCCGCTCTGGCTGCTCGCGTACGGCGAAATTGAGTACTTCTCCGCCAACAGCATGTATGCCGCGTCGCAAGCCGGAATCGACGCGATCGCTCCGTACGTCGAAGCAGAAGACTCCAACGGCAACTGGAAACGCGTGATGGACGACATGGGATTCCCCGCCGGAGGCCCACGCACCATGACCGCCGACCTCACAGGCAAACTCGCTCGCGGAGCCCACAAGATTCGCATCACCACGAATCTGCAAATCTACTGGGACAGCATTCTGATAAGCCGCACTCCGCAGCCGGCAACACGCGAGATCCCTCGCCCCACTCCTGAAAGCGCGGGGCTTCGGGATGACGCCGGGAATGGGATGTCCGGTACTTATGATGGACGGCGTCATCCCGACCGGAGCCGCTCTTCAGGCGAAGCGAGGGATCTCGCGCAGACCAGCAATGAAATCCGCCTGACAAACGTCCCACTCCTCCGAGCCGACCTCGAATACCATGGCTACCCCTACAAGATCGAGGGCAATCCGCCCGGCAACGTGCAATACATCTACGAGAAAGTCAGCGCCACAGGACCATACACGCGCCCGTTCGGCACCTACACGCGTTACGGCGATGTCCTGCCGCTGCTCACCGCAACCGACGACAGACTAGCCGTCTTCGGCTCAGGAGACGAAGTCCGCCTCGATTTCGATCCATCGAATCTCCCGCCACTCCCGCAAGGCTGGGTGCGCGACTACTTCTTCGCCGCCGATGGCTACGAAAAAGACATGGACTTCTACGCCGCCGAGGGCAACTACGTTGCGCCGCTGCCGTTCCTGAGCATGGGAGAGTATCCGTACACACCGAAGAGGACATTTCCGCTAGACGACGCACACGTGAACTACCTGCTCGAATACAACACCAGACACATGTCAGGAAACGAACAGAGAGGCTACTGGTTCGATTACGGTCAACGCTAATCCAGCACCCGATGTCATCAAACCAACCCGATGTCATCCTGAGATACGGCGAAGCCGGATCGAAGGACCGTACCAAGGCAAGCGCTATCGATGCGGTGGCGAGGATCTAAGCTGCTGCCAACGCTTAGTCCTCATCCTTGCGCGTGCGCAATCAGCGCCTGGGTTCTTCTGGAGAGCGGTCGCTCTCGTTAGAATGAGACTGCCAAAACGGCAAATGGCATTTATAGAATCGTTTTAATATTGACATTCACGCCCATCCCATAATCCAATAGCCGTTCCCATGGAAACGCAAACCGCCGTTGCCCCCAGTTCAAGCGCCGTCCCTAGACTCCGCCGCACCCTTTCACTCTGGGATTTGATCTTCTACGGAATCGTCCTCATCCAGCCGATCGCCCCCGTACCTCTCTACGGTGTCGCGCAGAAGCTCTCCGACGGTCATTTCGTCACCATCATCCTCATCGCTCTCTTCGCTATGCTGATCACGGCGGTCAGCTATGGCCGCATGGGCGCCATCTACCCCACCGCGGGATCGGCCTACACCTACGTCGGCAAAGGTCTGAATCCGCATCTAGGCTTCCTAGCCGGATGGGCAATGATTCTCGATTACCTGCTGCAACCGCTGATCAACACCGTCTGGATTTCGACCGCGCTTCACGAGCGATATGTTCACCAGGTGCCTTACGTCGTCTGGGCGTTGCTGATTGCCGGTGTGATGACCATGCTCAATCTAATCGGTGTTAAAGCTTCCGCGACCGCGAACAAGGTGCTGCTCGCGATCATGACTGTCGTCGTGGCGGCATTTGTGGTGCTGGCCTTGAAATATCTTTATGGCGGACAGGGCTGGGCAGGTCTCTTCTCGCTACAACCGCTATACGATCCGCACACGTTCAACTCACATAAAATTCTCACGGCAACCTCATTCGCGGCTCTCACTTACATTGGTTTCGACGGCGTCACCACGCTCGCCGAGGACGTCGAGAATCCCAAGCGCAACGTGCTGCTTGCGGTTGTTCTGACCTGTATTTTCGCCGGTGTTTCCAGCGGAGTGGAAGCTTACCTCGGAGCCCGTGTGTGGCCCGATTGGCGCTCGTTCCCGAACCTCGAGACCGCCTACATGGACATCTGCAGCCGCGTGGGTGGCCCGATCCTGTTTAATGCGATGGGATTCATTCTCATCGTCGCCGCCTTCGGCAGCGGTCTCACCGGCACGCTTGGCGCGGCGCGGCTTCTCTTTGGCATGGGTCGAGACGGCGTGCTGCCGAAAAAGATCTTCGGCCATCTCAAGCCTGGCAGCAGTACCCCCACCTACAATATTTTGCTGATCGGCGGCCTCGCGTTTGCTGGAGCGGAGCTCCTCTATCACATCGGCAACGCCTACGAACATGCGGGCGAGTTGCTGAATTTCGGCGCGTTCCTGGCGTTCATGGGCGTAAACCTCGCCTGCTTCTGGCAGTTCACCATCAGAAAGCAGCAAGGCTACGAGACCAAGTTCCTGCGCGACACGTTGCTTCCGATCATCGGCTTCCTGTTCTGCGCACTGATCTGGGTCAACCTCAACGTCATCGCCAAAACCGTCGGAGGCATCTGGTTCGCCATCGGCCTGATCTATGTCGGTTACAAGACCAACTGGTTCCGTTCGGCTCCGGTCATGATCGATTTCAGCGACCAGTAAACGAGCGTCCGCCGCCTGTCGCTTTCTCGATACTCATTGGCGCAATAGCGTAATGACGCAGCCGCCGCAGCCAAGGTAGGCTTTCACGATACTTGCTTCCGGAGGTCTACCATGCTGGGTACAGCGAATATCATTGCCTTCGTTCCGATCACGGACTCGCAAAAGTCCCGCGCCTTCTATGAGGGAATTCTCGGTCTGCGCTTCGTAAAAGACGACGGCTTCGCGCTAGTGCTTGACGCAAACGGCATTATGGTCCGTGCCGCAAAGATGAAGGATTTCACCCCGGCACAGTTCACAGTCCTAGGATGGGAAGTTCCCGACATCGAAAACGTAGTTCGAGAGCTAGGCAAGAAAGGGATTCACTTCGAAATCTTCGGATTCTTCAAGCAAGACGAACTAGGAATCTGGACCGCGCCCAGCGGCGACAAAGTGGCCTGGTTCAAAGACCCAGACGGAAACACCCTCTCCGTCTCACAGCACGTAGCCTGAGATGACCTCAGCGCGAGTCTTTCACCCCACAAACCTAGTAGGAATGGGTGCCCCATTTCTCGCGCGTTTTCTGCGCGAGAAGTGGGGATTTCGTCGCCCTAGCAAAAACTCGAGTTCTCTGAAGTTGCAAAAAATTGGCCATCAGATCATTAAATGACCGATGGCCCAACGATTAAATCACTAAATGATTAAATGTCTAAATGTCTAAATACTACGGCTCCACATTCCATCCGCTAACCTCGACCTTAGCCGTTGCCGTTCCTAACTCGCTGGTTCGGTACGTAGCCGAGATCTCCCGCTTCTCGCCAGGCAGCAGCGAAATGTAGTTGTCCTCCCAAACCGTCGGCAGGATTTCTTCGCCCCGAGATCCCTTAACGACCTTCAGCCGCACAAAGAACGCCAGGCTCTTGCTCGGATTCTCCACCGTCACACGAGTGATCGACTCCTCGCCCTTGTGCTCGGTGCGATCGGCAACCTTCAGCTTGACTTTCGGTAGCTGCGATATAGCAGTGAAGTCGGCGTAGGACGCAGTTGGCGTCATCCACCAGGTGCTCTTGGCCCAATCCACGACTTCCGGCTTGGTCGACAGCCAATAGAAATTCGATCCCACTTGTTTTCCCGTGGAGTCTTCGAGACGCAGCACCAGGAAATACGTGTTGCTGAGCCCGGACACATCCGGCAGGGCGAAAATCTTAGACGTGCTGTCGGCTCCAGCATCGACCGTATTCTCTTGCGTGAACTTCTCAGTCGCGTCCAGATTGTAGATCTTCGTAATGAGCTTCAGCCCCTTCGCGTCGGTGTACTGGCTGCTGACCAGCCAAATCGAATGGTCGTCATACCCGTACAGCGGATGCAGCGCCTCCATCGCCCGCTTGGCTCCGAAGTACCCTCCACCCGGACGCAAGTAGTAGTCATACAGGTGCCAGATCATCGAGGGCCATGCATTGTTCAGCATCCACTGAATCACGCCCGCCGCCTGGTACTTGTTGCGGCTGTACGCCTCATACATCGCGCGCACGCCTTCATACGTTTGCATTTGCGACTTGATGGCAAAATCTTCCACGTTGTCTGACTTGCCATATCGATTCGCCAGCGCGTCGCTGAACACGCCAATCGTTTTGAACTCCCCACCACCGGCGTGGTGGTTCCACACATCATCGACCGGCCACATGTGATCTTTGCCGACCATCGCGCGGATGCTTTCGATCGGTGGAACAGCAGGTCCCATGCTGGTTTCGCTGTCGAATCCGTAACCGCCTCCGCAGCCGCCAGGATTACAGAGCTTGCGGCCCGGCTGACCTTCCGGTGTGTCGACCTCCCAGTAGCTGGGCGCGACATATTCGTAAGGTCCGCTCATTTTCATGCCACTATCGCCGGTGACGCTGGTCTTCTTGCCCGTTGCCGACGAGACAACCGGGTTGGGCCATAGCAGGTCTTTTTCGATATCCAGATACATCTGCTCGACATCCGGCGGAGGAGGATTGTCGCTGCCGTTCAGCCACATCACCAGGCTCGGATGGCTGCGTAGGCGGTAGATCTGATCCCGCAGCGATTCTTTCGCAATGTCAAAATCTTTTGGTTGCCAGCGCGGCCAGCGCTCCCAGAAATCGCAACAGCACCATCCGGCCATTACGAGGATGCCGTGCTTGTCAGCGAGATCGTAAAACTCCTTGGTCTCAAGTTTGCCTTCGAGTCGGACCGTATTCAGGCCCATGTCCGCGACGTAACGGAATTCGTCTTGGAGCCGCTGCGAACTCTCCCGCAGCATCATGTCGGGAGTCCATCCTCCGCCGCGGATCAGAATCTTCTTGCCATTGATTTGGAAGACTCGCCCACCGGCGGAGTTCACCTCTGACGTAATCTCACGAATTCCGAATTCGCTCTGCGACTGATCGCTGACCGCACCATCCGCTTCAAACTCCATGGAAAGCTTGTACAGATTCGGAGTGCCCATTTGCGCCGGCCACCACAGCCGCGGATTCGAAAACACCAGTTGCGAGAACTTATCTGGCGTAAACGTCACGTCTTTCGCTTCATTCGCGCCAAGTTCCACATCTTGCTCGAACGTAACGTTTTCGATCTGCCCTTTGAGTTTTCCCTTAACTGGCTGATTCGTTCCGTTCTTCACCTGCGCAGTTACCGTCAATTGTGCGCTGTCATTGGCCGGAGAATTCAACTTCGAAACCACGGTGGGATACCGCAGCGCCACCGGACCGCTGGTCGTCAAATAAACCTCGCGCCACAATCCCATATTCTTGTCAGGAGGCGCCGGGTTCCAGTCGACAAACGTAATGGCCAGATCATGCTCAGTCGGAGCCCACGCCTGCACGGCCAGCACGTTTTCTGCTCCAGGTTTTGCCGCTGCCGTGATGTTGAACTCATAGGTCCGCCACGCGCCCGCCACATCGTCTGAGTTCGCGATCTGCTTCCCGTTCAGCCAGATGTCTGCCCGGTAGTTGATCCCGTCGAACTTCATCCAGATGGTCTTCCCCTTGTAAGAGGCCGGAACCGTGAACGCCTTCCGGTACCACCACGAGACTGCATACGGGCTGTCAGGCGCCATCGCGATATTCGAAAAATTGGCGCCAATCGGATAGGTCAAGCCCGGAAAACTGCGCAAATTCATTCCCGGAAACGGGTCCGCTAGCGTCTTGTCCTTCACCAACGCAGCCACTACCGTTGTCGGAACCGTCGCCTCGTGCCAGCCCCTCGGGGCAAACTGCGGTGTCGAGATCACTTCTCCCTTGGCCTCGACCTTCGCTGAGGTCTGCAACGTCCAACCCTCGCGCAAAACGAGCCTGGCTTCGCTGTCGCGTTTTACCGCAGGCTTCTCCTGACCGAATGACAACAAAGTGAAAACGGATTGAGCAACAATAAGGGCGAAGATCGCCGCGAGCGGCCTGACTGATTTCATGGTGCTCCTTTGGCAAACGGACGTAGATTGGCGGACGGACAAAGATGGCACGAGATTAATCCGGAAAATGCTCCGCTGAAATGGATAACACTTCTATTAATTCGTTTCAATAGCCACTTTTCACGTCGTGAAGGGCCAGAGCCTCTTCTCGGATCAGACGATAGACAAGTCTTTCCGGTAGGTCCTTGACCTGTGGCAATCTCGGTCGCCGCAGGCATCCGGGGGTAAGCGGCCTGGTTTATAATAAAAAATTCGCCCCTCTACTCTGGAGTGATAAGAACATGATTCGCTTTCTACAAACGCCCGGACCGATCAAGAAGTATGTCCTCGGTGGCCTGCTCCTACTGATCACCGTGTCCATGGTCTGGTATCTGGTGCCCCAAGGCAATAACTACACGTTCGGTGCGCCCACAAAGGGTGTGGTCGCCAAGGTCGGTGACGCTGAAGTCACTGCCGACGAAGTCCGTACCACGGCCCGCCAGATGTTGCAGCAGCAAATGCCGCAGGGCAGCGCCGCCAACATGAGCATGCTTCTGCCGTTTTTCTCCCAGCGCGCGGCCGAGCAGCTGATCACTCGTGAAGCCCTGATCAACGAAGCCAATCGCATGGGCCTTCGCGTCACTCCTGATGAAGTTAAAGACGAGCTGCAGCACGGCCGCTACGCCGCCACGTTCTTCCCCGGCGGAAACTTCATCGGCCAAACCGAATACGAAGACATGCTGACCCGCGCCAATCTCACTCCGGCGAAATTCGAGGACGAAGTCAGCAAAGACATCCTGCTGACCAAGTTGCAGGCCTTGATCTCGGGTACAGCGAACGTCACTGATGCCGAGATTCACGATCAATTCGTCAAGCAGAACTCCAAAGTCAAGTTTGATTACGCAGTCCTCAAAGAAGACGACATCAAGAAGGGTCTGCATCCCTCAGACGCCGAGCTGAAAGCCTATTACGAGAGCCATAAGGCCAGCTATGCCAACTCCGTTCCAGAAAAACGAAAAGTGAAATATGCGGTCATCGACAATGCGAAGGTCGAGTCCGGTATTCAAATCACTCAGGCCGATCTGCAAGCCTATTACGATCAGCATCGCGATCAATACCGCGTGCCTGAGCAGGTGAAAGTCAGCCATATCCTGATTAAGACGCCGCTCGCCGGCGCCGACGGCAAGGTTGACGACAAGGGTGTCGCCGAAGCTCAGCATCGCGCCGAGGATCTCTTGAAGCAGCTCAAGAGTGGCGCCAAGTTCGAGACGCTCGCCGAAAAATATTCAGAGGATCCCGGCAGCGCGAAACAGGGTGGATCGCTCGGCTGGATTGGCCGCGGCCAGACCGTCCCCGAATTCGAAAAGACCGCCTTCTCTCTGCCCAAGGGCCAGACGAGTGATCTGGTGAAGAGCAGCTACGGTTTCCACATCATTCGCGTCGATGACAAGCAGGACGCGCACATGAAGTCGCTCGACGAGGTGAAATCCGAAATCGAGCCTGCTTTGAAGCGCCAGAAAGCCCAGCAGATCGCACAGCGGCAGGCCGAGACGCTGTTAGAGGATGCGAAGAAAAACGGCCTGGACGCGGCAGCTGCAAAACAGAACGTGCCCGTCATCACCTCCGATTTCTTCGCCCGCAACGCGATGTTGCCAGGCCTCGGGCCCGCTCCGCAATTCATGGACGCGGTGTTCGCCGCCGCAGAAAATGCTCCGCCCGACGTCGCTCCTGCATCGACGGGCACAGCCGTTTTCCAGTTGCTCGGCATTAAGCCCGCTTCAACTCCTACGTTCGAAGAGATTCGCACCAAAGTCGAGGACGAATTCAAGAACGAACAGGCGAACACACTCCTCTCCCAGAGGATTCAGGAACTCTCGGACCGTGCCAAGGCCGAGCATGACTTGAAGCGCGCCGCCAAGGAACTCGGCGCAACCATGAAGACCAGCGATCTCGTGCTTCCTGACGGCCAGGTGCCCGATGTTGGTTCCATGTCCGGTCAAGCCTCGGCTGCCTTCACCATGAAGCCAGGGGAAATCAGCGGTCCCATCCGCAACGGAGCTGACGCAGTGGTGCTTCAGGTTGTCGAGAACCAGACTCCTTCGGATGCTGACTTTGCCGCCAAACGCGATGAGATTCGAGATCAGCTCGTGCAAGGCAAGCAGCAGGAGCGCTTCGCCCTCTTTGTCTCGAACCTGGTCGACGAGATGACGAAGTCAGGCAGGATCAAGAGAAACGAAGAAGAACTTAAGGCGCTGACTCGCACCGGCAGCGAGTCCGGAATGTAGACGGCGTTGTCATGTCCATTGCACGTGCCGCCGGCATTCTTCTGCATCCCACGTCTTTGCCGTCTCGCGGCGGTATCGGAGATTTCGGTCCCGCAGCGTACCGTTTCGTAGATTTCCTCGCTACCGCGCGTCAGGCTGTCTGGCAGGTTCTGCCCCTCGGCCCCCTCGGCTACGGCAATTCTCCGTATTCCTCGACGTCCGCGTTCGCCGGCAATCCGCTCCTGATAAGCCTCGATCGTCTCGCCGACCACAACTGGATTGATCATTCGAAACTCGATCAGCTTGCGCCAATTTCTGGCCCGGTCCAGTATGACCGGGTATTCGCCCAGAAGATGCCGTTGTTGTTTGATGCTGGGCGCAATTTCCTGCGTTCCGGCCCAGCCGACGCACTAAGTCGTTTCGAGTCCTTTTGCCGCGACAATCAATGGTGGCTCGACGATTTCGTCCTATTCGACGCTCTCAGGGCCCGCCGAAAGCTCGAAGCCTGGAACCATTGGCCTCAAGAACTCGCCTCGCGCGAGCCGTCCGCGATCGCGAAAGCGCGCGAAGAACTCGCAGTCGATATGCGCGTTCGCAGCGTCCTGCAGTTCGCCTTCTACGAGCAATGGCGAGCTCTTCGGAAATATTGCGCGGATCGTGCCATCCGCATCGTCGGCGACGTAGCAATTTTCGTCAATCACGACAGCGCCGATGTCTGGACGCATCGCGAACTCTTTCGTTTGAATGGAAACCTCGAACCGGATGTCATCGCCGGCGTCCCTCCAGACTTTTTCAGCAAAACCGGACAGCGCTGGGGCAATCCGCTCTATCGATGGGATGTAATGAAGCAGCGCGGCTATCAATGGTGGATCCAGCGGCTGAAATGGGCGACGCAGAACTGCGACTACATCCGTCTCGATCACTTTCGCGGTTTCGATCAGTTCTGGGAGATTCCTGGCCACGATGAAACGGCCGTGAATGGCCACTGGGTTGACGGCCCCCGTGACGATCTCTTCAACGCCGTGCGCCAGGCTCTCGGCGGCTTGCCATTCTTCGCCGAAGATCTCGGCTACATCACTCCTGAAGTGCACGCCCTGCGTGAGCGTTTGCAGATGCCGGGTATGTGCGTGCTGCAATTCGGTTTTGGAGACGAGGGAGCGCATATGTATCTGCCACATCGAGCGGCAGGCAAGGTCATGTACACCGGCACCCATGACAACGACACCGTGGTGGGATGGTGGACTTCCGGCGCTGCCGAACACGAACGGCGCAATGCCGAAGCCTATCTAGGTCGCTCCGACGACGGCATCCACTGGGCATTCATCCGCGCGGCTCAAAGTTCCCCCGCTTGTCTCAGCGTGATTCCGGTGCAAGACATACTCGGCCTCGGCAGCGATGCGCGCATGAATACTCCCAGCCTCCACGGCGGAAACTGGCGCTGGCGCTTCGACGAAAGCCAACTCAAGAGCGAATTGGCAACAAAGCTGGCGACCCTCGCAGAAGTTAGCGATCGTCTGCCGAAACCGTTCGCGAATCCTCCGAACGAAAACTTCGCAGCGTGAGGCGAATGTAATCCTCATAGCCAGAGCTTATCGGCGGCGGTCCGAGCGAAGAGGGCCACCGTGGAAGAGCGGCGCTTTAGCGCCGCGTCCAGCGCCGACTCAGTCGGGGGCTAAACCCCATAAGCGCTAACTTAAGGACCAGGTTTTAGTGTTCGCCGACCTATTCTTGGTGGATGCGTATCCTCGAAGAGAACTGGAAAGTGCTTACGTCGTTCTTTCCCAAAGAATGGCAGCAAATGGCGTGGCAGTCAGGTGCGGTCGAGCGATTGCGCGGGTTTTCATCGCCTGATGTGCTGTTGCGTATGTTACTGCTCCATGTAGCACGGGGTTACTCGTTGCGGGAGACGGTTGTACGCGCTAAGCTGGCGAACTGGACCGACATTTCGGATGTCGCCTTGCTCAAACGCCTGTGTAAGAGCGAGGAGTGGCTACATTGGTTGTGTATCGAATTGCTTCGGGAAAACGTCGCATACCGGCTCGAAGAAGGTACCAGTCGCGCGATCCGGATTGTGGATGGCACCATCGTCAGAGAACCAGGCAAGACAGGCAGCCAATGGAGGATTCTGTACAGCGTCAGACTGCCCAGTTTGGTGTGTGACTTTTTCGAGGTAACGGCCACCATTGGGGAAGGCAGTGGCGAGTCCTTGAACCGTCTGCCTGTGGGTTCGCACGAACTCATTCTTGCGGATGCCGGCTACTGCTCAGTCGCTGGCATTGAGTATGTTTGGCAACATGGTGCTGATGTGTTGGTTCGCGTCAACCCTCAGAGCTTCGTCGCATACTCTACATGCGGCAGACGCATCTCCCTTCTGCAGCTATTACGCACTTTGTCCAAAGTGGGCCAGTTCGGCGAATGGCGGGTTGTCTTGCATGGTCAAGGTTCGGCGTTTACGGGGCGATTGTGTGCAGTACGAAAGAGCGACCGCGCGATTCAACAGGCTCATCGGCGCCTGCAGCGAAAAGCGAGTAAGAAGCAAATGATCACTAGGCCGGGAACACTCGAATTTGCAAAATACGTGATCGTGTTTACGACTCGCTCCAGCGGTTCGACGGCGGACGTTCTGAGGTTCTACCGTATGCGTTGGCAAATCGAGCTCGTGTTTAAGCGACTGAAGAGCCTTGTCCAACTCGGGCACGTGCCCAAACATAACGACCGGAGTTTCGCGCGCCTGGCTCTATGGAAAATTGCTTATCACGCTCCTGGCACAAAAATTTGATCCGCATTGGGCGCGATATCCCCCTCGGGCTACCTACTCTCGGCGTGAGGGACCATGTAGTCCGTCGCGTGAATTCAGTTTCGCGCTTCACCAGATCCAGGAAGCTATCGAACCGCACCTCTCCTTACTGCAAACGCTTTATTCGTGGAATGAAATTGCACATGCCCTGGCGGAAAAGTCGCGCAACCGATCACTTCAATTGGCACAACAGCGTGCCTCGTGAACATCACTTCAAGACCGACTGATCGGAACGTGTGGCTAGAAGTCGACCTCAAAATGCGAGTCGTGGCCCGTCCTCGCGAGTAATTTTAGACTTGCCCACCGCTCGGGCGTGATGCGTTGATCCCACGGCGCTGGAGCGATGCTGCGTCAACCTTGTCACACAACTACGTATGAACAATTCGCGACGTTCTGCTTGAGTTGACGCAGCGAAAGACTCGTGCCGCTGCAGTGTATCGTCGTACTCTTCCAATAGATTGCTCAGAAGTTTTCGATCAACCACGCGTTGTTGGCGGTTGTGTACTCCAGGAAAGCCAAATGGTGGCCGTCAGGAGAAGGGATGGCATACGTATCGTAGCCGCCGGCGGTTTGACGCAGCGGGTATGCGCGTCCCTGCTGATCAACAAAGAGAAGAGTGTTCGCTGCGGCTGAGCGGCTAGCCACAAACCAACCTCGTCCGTCGGCAGCCCATTCTATTGACTGAAAGGCAGACCAGCCACTCACACGGATATCTTGCAGCGTACCGCTCGCCAAAGACAGGATTCGGATACGGGCCGGCGGGCCTTCGGGTATCGCCAGGGCGATGCGCGAGCCGTCGGGCGAAATATCCCAGTTGGATTCCACGATTTCCGGCCCCGAGGTGATTTCCTGCCTTGCGAGTTCCTGTCCCTTGCCTCGGGTCGGATCAAGCGCATAAAACACGAGTTGCTTGTTCTCCCATTCGCTCAGGACGCACATAGTTGCGGGGGCTTTCAGGCACCGAAAATCGGAAGCAGGCCGCGCTTTGAATACCAGTTGCGGAGGGCGGCCCGAGAGCGGAGCTCGCATCAGAAGCGGCCCTTTCGTCACTGAGTAGCCACCAGGAAAAGCAAAATACATGAGCCATTGGCCGTCCGGGCTGAGGTGAAGGGAGAGCTTGTCTTCCGGACCGGCGATGAGAGCTTCCGCGGTGCGCTCACCTAATCCTTGCCTGAAAATATCCATGCTGCTGCCATTGCGATTGGAGGCAAACAGGACGTACTGGCTGTCGGGGGTCCAATCCGAAGCAAAATCGTCACGGTCATTGAACGTGAGGCGGCGCGGGTTTTCGAGGTGGTGTTCCACAATGTCCCCTACATACACGTCAGCCTGCGCAAGGCCCTTTAGAGCCACCAGGTGCTTCCCGTCGCTGGTCACACCCAAAGCTGATATCGAGCAGCCAGGCCAATGAGCGATTTGACGGGGCTTTCCGATCATCTTCCCCGAACTCGGATCGGTGTGGGCCTCTAGAAGACTCGCTCCTGATTCACCAGAAATGAAATCGTTTCGAGAGTAGACAATCCGTCCGTCGGGTAGAGATATTCCCGACGTAATATCCGGATCAGAAAAGGAGGCAGTGATTTTTCCCGTCTCCAGGTCAAGTGTTTCAACTACTGTATCTACCTTATCCGAGTCTGAAAAAACTCTTCCATAGGCGAGATGCTTGCTGTCCCAGCTCCAAACCGGGCCCTCCAGATACTCGTTTGTGGCGACTAGTATCCGATGCGGCGACTCTCCGTTGGCAGCCATGAGCCAAAGTTCTTTGCCCTTTCCGCGCGCGAAGACGATTTGTGAACCGTCCGGTGAGATAGCAGATTGGTTGCCCCCGTCCAGAAGCTTGACAGGGGCCTGACCTAAAATGGAAATCACCCAGACGCTATCCACGTTGGGTTGAAGACCGGTGACAGTCGCAAGCAGTCTTGTGCTGTCAGGAAACCAGCTTAGCCCACCGATGACGGAAGCCGGGGGAACAGTGATCGAGTGCATCTCTCCAGTTCTATTCACACGGACGTAGAGTCCGGCACTGTCGGCGTAGGCCAAGTACTTGCCGTCTGGAGATATCGCAGCGGCGATCAGGGAAGCTTCCGAAGAGTTCGTTGTGAGTTGCGTCTCCTTTAATTGGAGCTGTCTTCCCCAACGGGTCCAGGAGAGCCAGATCACGATCGTTCCGACCAGCACCAGGAGTATGGTTCCAAGCGCGATGGCGGGAGCGATGCGTAGTGAACGCTTTTGCGTGCCCCCTCCGGCTGGGAGGCCGGTTCCTAGTTGTTCTCTTCCGCCGAGAGCGCTGCCAGAGGGAGGGTCGCTTCCGGCGTCTTCCTCCGAGACCTCCTTGACCGGAGCAACAAAGCGATAACCTCGCTTTGGGATGGTCTCGATGAATTTCGGGCCGTCGAGATTGTCCCCCAGAATCTTGCGCAAAGCCGAGATGCTCTGGGTGAGGTTGTTCTCCTCGACCACGACATCGTTCCACACCTTCTGCATCAAGTCATTCTTCTCCACAACGTGGCCCCGGTTCTCCAGCAGAACCAGGAGAGTGTCGAAGAGTCTCGGAGAAAGCGGAACAGCCGCGCCGTCATGGAAGAGGACACGTTCAGTGGGATCCAGGCGAAACCGGCCAAACTCGAATAAGTGTCGCGGCTGCTTAAACATGGCGGTTTCAGAGTTTTTTCAGGAGATTTTCAGCGTTTCCTAACGACTCCGAGTCGGTCAATGAATCATGGTCAACCCACGTCGGAGGACACTCCATGAATGCCGAACTTACCACGAGGAGCGTGGGGGCGCAAAACGTCGATGTCGCTGTCTCACACACGAGCCAGCCAGTGTCGATCAACATCCCGGTGGCACGAGTGACCACCGGTACTTTCCGCATTCCCTCTCCGATCTGGTGCATGCTCGTGGCCATAACCTCGGACATGATTGGAGCCTACTGGGACGTCTCCTGGCACCAGACGATCGGCCGCGATTCATTCTGGACCCCGGCCCATTTGGCCATTCAGCTTTGTGGAGTACTGGGGGGCCTTACTTCAGGTTTCTTAGTACTTTCCACGACATTCGGACATTCTCCGGCGGCGTTGCAGCGAAGAGCGGCAAGCGTAAAGATATGGGGCTTTCGCGGACCGCTTGGAGCCTTCATTGCTGCTTGGGGTGGATTCGCCATGATCACATCCGCTCCCTTCGACAACTGGTGGCATAACGCATACGGCCTCGATGTCACCATCCTCAGTCCGCCTCACGTGTTACTGATGAGTGGGTCGATCGCCATCGATATTGGCACCTTGATTCTGATTGGCGGCGCCATGAACCGATCCCAAGGCGATTCACGGGCAAAGTTCCGTCGGCTATTTCTTTACGTCGGCGGGATCATCGTCATGCACGCCTGCTTCCTCATGGCCGAATACACGGGGAGCCAAGCAATGCATAGTGCGAGTGCCTACCTGGCGGTCTCAATGGCGGTTCCTCTCGCATTGGTGGGCGTGGCGCGTGCCTCGGAACATCGTTGGGGGAACACGATTATCGTCGCGGTTTACACGGCTGCCGTCTTGGCCCAACTGTGGATTCTTCCACTCTTTGCCGCGCAACCGAAACTCGGGCCGGTTTATCAAAATGTGACTCACTTCATTCCAATGGCGTTTCCGCTGTTGCTGATAGTGCCCGGACTGGCGCTAGACCTGCTGTGGAGAGCAACCAAGGCCTGGAAGCCATGGTTACAGGCTGCGTCAACTGGCATCGTGTTCTTGGTGAGCTTTATTTCGCTTCAGTGGCCTTTCGCGAATTTCCTGATGTCTCCGTTGTCGCGGAATCCTATTTTCGGGACGCATTACTTCTCCTACGACGATACTGCTGGGTTTATGTACGATCCCTTTAAATTTCAAGCCTCAGAGAATACACGCGTGCAGTTCTGGATCGTCATGACCGTCGCTTTGATTGCTGCGATTCTCGCCACGCGCCTGGGGATCATCTGGGCCACTTGGATAAAACGGGTTCAAAGATAAAGACAAGCTTCAAAGATAAAAAGATAAAAGGTCCGGCGTCGTAACGGAGCCTTTATGAGAGATCATCGCATGCGTATTCCTTCATTTCTTATTGCCTTGTCATTCGTCGTATGCGCACCGGCCAATGCCCACGTCGGAAGCGCGGACGTATTTTACGAGACCGATGCCGGCCCGTATCACGTCTTTGTGACGGTGCGCATGCCAAAGGTCATTCCCGGCCTGGCGCAAGTCGAGATTCGGAGCGACTCCAGCGACGTTCACGAGATTCGACTGAATATCCTGCGTCTTTCCGGATTCGGTTACAAACTGCAGGCGGTGCCGGACTCGGCCCAACGATCGCCGCAGGACCTGCGATTCTTTGTCGGGAGCATTTGGGTCATGGAGACTTATGACTTGCAGGTGCGAATTCAGATCGATGGTGCGCGGGGTAAGGCGGACCTCGGCGTACCTATACCCGCATTCGCTCAGAGCACGCTGCGTATGCAGAAATCCCTCGGTGCCCTCCTGCTTGGCTGCATGATCTTCCTCGCCGTCGGCATCGTCTCAGTTGTCGGTGCCTCGGTGCGAGAAGCGCAACTGCAGGCGGGGGAGGCTCCAACGTTGAAGGGTCTCCGCAGGGCTCGGATCGCCATGTTTGGGGCTTCGGCCCTTCTGCTGATCGTCATCTATCTAGGCAATGCCTGGTGGAAAGTAGACGCCAGCAACAGTCAAACCCAGACCTGGTCCTCTAATTCTCCGACTGCGCTGGCGACATTGCAGACAGACGGCCGCCTTCTCCTCCGCATCCAAGGACAGGGTGACCTTTGGACGACATACATCAAGCCGGAGAAGTTCATTCCCGACCACGGACACTTGATGCATCTTTTTCTGATTCGGCTCCCCTACATGGATCGCATGTACCATCTTCATCCCGAGCGTGTCGAAGGTGGGTCGTTTCTGGAAAATTTGCCTACAGTTTTCTCAGGCAAGTACCAGATGTTCGCGGATATTGTTGATGACAACGGCGTGCCATGGACCGCGGTCGGGCAAATCGATCTACCCAACGTCGCGGGTATGCCGCTCTCCGGAGACGATTCTCAAGCATCCGCAGGCCCTCTTACGCCAACCAAGGACGATGCCACATTGGTGCAGTTGCCCGACGGCGGGCGCATGATCTGGGAACGCAACTCCTCGCCATTGAGAGCCAATGTTCCCATGTCCTTTCGCTTCCGAATCGAAGATCGAAACGGTAGGGCTGCCAAAGATCTCGAACTGTACATGGGAATGGCAGGCCACGCAGCTTTTGTGCGCTCGGATTGTTCGGTATTCGCGCACATTCATCCCGCGGGTTCGGTTTCGATGGCCGCGTTGCAACTAGCTCTGGCGAGCCTGCCGCCCGTGTCCCCGCGAGCTAACGAACCGCAATGGGTGAATCAAAGTGACTCCCATCCTGCGATGGAGATGACTATGAATGCATCGTCCCCGGAGGTCTCATTTCCATACGGATTCCCCAAAGCTGGGCTGTACCGGATCTTTGTGCAGGTCAAACGCTCTGGTCATGTTCAGACAGGAGTTTTCGATGCGCACGTCGAGTAATGGATCTTAGGTAGAAATCGAGCGGTACCGCTTTCTGCAGTTCGAGTTTTCAGCGGGAGCTAATTATGTTGAGTAGAGCTTTGCTGGCGGCGTTGCTGGTGTCCACCCCGGTTCTGTTCGCCAAAGAATGGATTCTTCTTCACCGTATCGGACCGTCTCAGTCGACGCTATTCATCGCACTTGCGGATGGCTCCTTTGAGCGTCCGCTGCTGCCCAATTCCGGCTTTGATTACAACGCCTCGTTCTCCCCTGACGGGAAGTGGATCATCTTTACCTCTGAGCGCAGCGGCTCGGCTGACATCTATCGTGTGCACCTGGAGGGCTCAGGCCTCGAGCGACTGACCGATGATCCGGCGTATGACGATCAGGGAGCGCTCTCGCCAGATGGAAAACGGCTTGCCTTCGTGTCCTCGCGGGGTACGGGGACCGCTGACATTTGGGTGCTCGACTTGCAGACGAAGAAGGCGCGAAACCTCACCCGCGCCCCAGCTAATTTCCGGCCGTCCTGGTCACCAGACGGGAAATGGATCGCGTTCTCATCGGACCGCAACACGCCGGTGAGGCGGGACCGCGGACAATTTGCACAATCGCATGCCGTCAGCATTTATCTGATGCGGTCTGACGGCACGGACGTGCGTAGGATATCTTCCGCGGACAAATTTGCAGGCTCGCCGAAGTGGTCTCCCGATGGTAAAAGAATCGTTTTTTATGAGATGGAGATTCGAGATACGCATCTGGCCCGGATAGCGTCTTCGGGAAAGCTGGTAGATTCGCAGATTGTCACGATCGACGTCGCGACCGGAACTCGTCACGAGCACACATCAGGGCCGGGGCTGAAAGTTTCACCCCAGTTCCTCAGCGAAAACAGGATCGGATATGTCATGAAGGAAGGATCGCGGATAGGTCTGGCCTTTACGGCTGGGGACCAGGGTGCCAGCGGTAAGATGCGTAACCCTTCTTGGTCGCGTGATGGCAAATGGGTCGTATATCAGATGTGGTCCTCTTTGTGGCGCCAAAACCAACCCTTGTTTAGTGTCGACCCAGAATTTGATCTGGCCTATTCGGACTCGTTTCCCGCGTTTTCGCATGATGGAAAGAAACTCGCAGTGAATGATATTGGGAACGACCCTGTAGTGATGGCCTCGGTGTCTGCAATGGGCGCGGACGGAACGAACGCCCAGCGCATCTTTCGCGGAGAGGCGGGCAGCTTTGCGCTTGCCCCGCAATGGTCGCCGAAGGACGATTGGATCGCATTTGGAGAAGGTTTTTACTTTCTGCCTCGCGGCAGGCCAGCGCGCGTTAGGATAATGCGCCCGGACGGCGCGGAACTACATGAGCTAACCAAGACTGAGGGGAATAGCGGTTTCCCAAGCTGGTCCCCGGACGGTAAGCAGATCGTATTTCGCTTTTGGAGCGAGACGGAATATGGTCTCCGAATCATCAATCTGGACGATGGATCCGTGACGAAGCTGACTTCCGGATCCGACAATTTTCCTGCCTGGTCGCCAAATGGTGATCTCATCGCCTTTACGCGTTTTAGTGAAGACGACTACGACATTTACACGATCCGGCCCGACGGGACTGGTCTGAAACGGCTGACCACCACGCCGGGAAACGATGCACACGAAATATGGTCTCCAGATGGAAAGCAAATCCTCTTCAGCAGCGCCCGTTTAGGATTTAAAGACGAGGCACCGCTCTCCGACGATGTTCCTCAGCCTTATGCCGAGCTCTTCGTGATGAACGCGGATGGCTCAGGTCAACGGCCGTTGACAGATAACCAATGGGAAGATGGAACCCCAGCTTGGGCACCCCTATCCTTGCCCTAGTTGATAGTATGCAACGAAGTTGAACACCCGCGGAGGTTCCGACGGGCGTTTCGTTTCTAAAAGGATGACGGGAAAACGTGAAGTAATCCGAAGTAAGGTTGGGGTTGACTTCGGGAATATGATCAGACCACTTCATTCAAACCTAGTGAGCTCGACTCGTAGTCTCAGGAGGACATCATGCGATCAAGATGGCTACTTCCGTCAGCGCTGGCAGGCTGCTTCGCTCTAGGTTGGGGCGCACATGCCGTGACGGCTCAGCGGCGCACACCCGTTTCCGTAACCCGCCTCTACACCGGTTCGGACGGGGAGACGCATGCTGAAGAGATTGCGGACACCAGACTGACACCTGACGCTGCGCGAAAAGGTCTTGAAGTTTCAGATGTCATCAAAGTGAGTGGCTTGCAGTTCGCGCGCACGGCGCCTGGTTGGGTTAGGGATTGGCACGTAGCGGAGCGGCATCAGTACATCGTCACTCTAAGCGGCAGAGGAGAAATCGAGCTGGCAGGAGGCCGCAAGATCCCGTTGGAACCAGGAAGCGTCATCCTCGCCGAAGATTCGACCGGGAAGGGTCATATCTCACGCACCCTTGGAACCGAAGACCGCATTGCGTTGAACATCCAGGTTGCGGATCGGTAGTGCCGGACGGTGTCCCGGTACGCAATGCAACTTCGGCCACACACCCACCACTTCTTTTGTTGGTATCTGAAATGAGAAACGCACGACCCAAAGTGTTTTACGGCTGGTGGGTTGCCTTGACGGCAGCCCTCGGACTCTTCCTTAATACCGGCACAATCGTCGTCTTTTCCTTCGGATTTTTTGCAAAAGCGATCGGGCAGGAATTTCATGGCGGACGTGCCAAGATTTCTCTCGCATTCACAATTCACAACCTGACGTCGGCGTTGTTTATCCCGCTTGCCGGGCGATTGGTCGACCGTTACGGCCCGCGAAAGGTGCTGCTTCCATTCACGGCCGTGTTCGGTTTGATTCTGATTTCCAGCTGCTTCTTGTCGGAGGCGATATGGCAGCTGTACCTGTTCTACTTTGCCTTGGGCGTGGTATCTGGTGGCGCTGGCGCAATGTCGTACACGGATGTAGTCTCGCACTGGTTTGACCGGCACCGAGGACTCGCCATCAGTGTCATGATGCTTGGGATGGGGTTAGGAGCTATTGTCATTCCTGCAGTGGCGCAGCGGTTGGTTGCGACCCTCGGCTGGCGCCTCGCATACACTGTCTTCGGTTGCTCGATTCTGCTTATCCCTCTGCCGGTGGTTGCGGCATTTTTGAAGGAACGACCCGAAAATATGGGCTTCCTGCCGGATGGGGTTGGCGAGGCCCCGTTCTCCGTGGCAATCGTCGCGAACGATGCCGGGCTAGCTCTGCGCGAGGCCGTTCGCACGCGAGAATTCTGGACCATGGTGTGCAGCCTTTTTCTACTGACGGCGAGCGTGCACGCGTGTTTCATTCACTTACCTGCGATCCTGACGGACCGGGGCAGCTCGTCTCAGCTCGCGGCCTTCGCCAGCTCGCTCTTCGGCGTAGGGCTGTTCCTGGGGCGCGTAGGTTGTGGCTACCTGCTGGATCAGTTTTTCGCACCTCGTGTCGCAGCGTTGCTTTTTTCCGCGGTCGCGATCGGGATTGCATTCCTCGGGTTGGGCCACGCAATCTGGTCTGCGTGCATTGCCGCTGTGCTGGTCGGTCTCGGTATAGGAGCGGAGGTCGACATTATTGCGTATTTGACGAGCCGTTACTTTGGCTTGCGCTCGTATGGTGCGATTTTTGGATGGATATGGGCCGTGTTTGGTGTGTCTGGCGGATTGGGAGCTTATCTCATGGGCTTCGGCTTCGATAAGACAGGGTCCTACGTCGCGCCGCTCATCGGATTCTTCTGCGCGTCGGTCCTGGCAACATTGCTGATCGCGAGTCTGGGACCGTATCGGTATCGCGCGGCCCGCACCTGAGGGGGAGCAAAGTACGAGAGCAAAGAATCGCGCCATCTCGAGCACCTGTCTCGATCACAATCTGTCTCGATCACAATCTGTGCTCCACTCAGGGAGGGAAATTATGTTGCCGCAAACCTCGTCGTCCGCAGCGCCGTCCGCAACACCGACCGAGATACCCCTGCAGCTCTTGGGCATGACGAACGGTCTCGTCATCCATCAGGCTCTATACGCCGCAGCAAAGCTGGGAGTCGCCGATCTGCTGAAAGATGGCGCGCAGACCTCCTCGGATTTGGCGCGTAAACTGAACGTGAACGAATCGGCTCTCTACCGCATTCTCCGCCTTCTGGCCAGCCAAACTGTATTCGAGGAAACGTCCCCCCGTACATTCGCAAACCCTGGACTTTCTCACTTTCTCTGCACGGGTGTGCTAGGTTCGGTTCGCTCCATTCTTATTTTCAGGGGGAGCGAGTTTGTTTTCGGACCGTTTGCCGAAATTCTGTACAGCATCGAGACTGGACTCCCGGCGAGAGCCAAACTGTTTGGGATGGAAACCTTCGAATACTTAAAGACAGATCCAGAAACCGCTCGACTCTTCGACGACGCTATGACAGGTATGTCTGCACTGGTTGGCCCGGTCGTCGCTGGGGCGTACGATTTCGGCAAATGGGAAAGCCTCATGGACGTGGGAGGCGGAAACGGCATTTTGCTGGCGGCAATTCTGACGGTGCATCCAGGACTGCGCGGCGTTCTCGCCGACTTGCCTCACACGATTGTGCGAGCCAGGGATCGTGGCTTCCTCGGCCGGTGAACTCACCTCGCGCAGCGCCATGCAAGCCTGTGATTTCTTCGACGAAGTGCCGCCCGGTTGCCGCGCCTACCTTATGAAACACGTGATCCACGACTGGAACGATGAGCGCGCCCATAACATCCTAGCCAATTGCCGACGTGCGGTTCCCAAAGACGGCGCCGTGTTGCTTGTCGAGTTTGCTCTAGCCGAAGGAAATGCTCCTTCTGCCGGAAAGTTCGCGGATGTGGTCATGATGCTCATGACCGGAGGGAAGGAGCGCACAGTGCAGGAATATCGCCACCTCTTGGGTCAAGCTGGGTTCAGTCTCAATCAGGTGATCTCAACTATGTCAGGTTTGAACATCATCGAGGCGCTGCCGGCCTAGTAACCGACTCCGCTGTGCTGGGATGTTCAGCCATCGGCGGGTCCTTATTGTTTCCCGCAGAAACCGACCGAGTCGGCATAGATCCGTTGCAACAGAAGAATCCACGCGGTGTCGACCAATGGATCGGAGGGCACCTGGAAATCCACCCTCCGGTGCCGGAGGTCAGCCGTGAAAATCGCCATGATGTGATCCAGAGTCAGATTTCCGGTGTTCGGTCGCCTGTCCCCAATCGCGGCTTTCCAGAGAATGGAAAAGCGAATCGCGTGGGATGGGTACGTGGCGCGGATTTCACCATTTTCGAGAATTAACCAGTTGCCATCGCCGTTCGAATGAATCTGCGCTGCGGCCGACATGTGGGGTGGCGCCGCATCTGGATCGCCGATGGCACCGATACGGTGGTGCACACGATCAGTATCTGCGCACAGAGCGACATTTCCAAAGGGCGGCTGCTCAGTCCGCATTGGACCATCGAGCCCTTCTGGCCAGTAATCGAAGCTACCGCCCGGACCTTCATAAAACCAGCAGAGTGTGCTGGCGCGAACGACGCGCCAAGCGTTGAACAGCCCAGAAAAGCCCATCACTCTCAGAAATGGCAATGGATAATCCGTGCGAGTTGCACCGTAGAACGATGGGTTGTCCATGTGGGTTCTGCCAGCGGGCGAGGGGCAATTAATATTGACGGCTACGAATTCAGGATTCACGAACGATGTGCCGAAGGCGGCCTTCGCAGCCTCGACAAACTTCCTGTTGTGCAGGATTAGTTCGGCTCCCTCGACGAGGGGTTTTCCATCCAGAGCCCAGTCTCCTCGGAACCAAGGAAGAAGCGGTTTCTTGTCTTCTTCGCGTGTTTCGTCTTTGATCCCTTCAGGAGCATAAGCGGCGAGCGCCCGATATGGAGGATTCCGCATAAACATGGCACGGACTTGTTCGCGGTCCGCAAATGCGGACTCGATTCGAATAGGCTTAGGATTGAGATTCATGCTTTCTCCAATAGCACATTAGGATTTGTTTCCAGATCTACGTCAGTCCCTGCTCCTCGTTCGCCAGCTGGCGAGAGTCGCTTGGGTAGAACAAAGGCTAAGCTCGCAGAGACAAGGAAAAAAATTCCGGCGCAGATCAGGCCAGGGTAAAAGCTGCCCGTCCTTTGGCGAATGAGTCCCACAGTAAAAGGTCCAGCAAAACCGCCGAGGTTGGTCACCGAAGTCACCAACGCAATGCCCGCAGCAGCCGAGGAGCCGGTGAGGAATTCGCCGGGCAACGAGAAAAAGATGGGTAAGAAGCTGTAGTTTCCGACAGCAACGGCCGAAAAAAGAACAACAGAGAACAAGGGCGAGCGAGGCACTCCGAGCAGGAGGAAGGCAATTCCAGCCAAAACGCTCAAGGTTGCTAGATGATATCGGCGTTCCATCGTGCGGTCGGAGTGTCGGGACGCGACGACCATGGCGACCAGCGCCAGGAGACTGGGGATCATAACCGCGATGCCAACTAGTGTATTGGACCGCCCGCCAAACAGTGACTTCATCACCTGAGGCAGCCAGAAACTAAAGGTGTAGCTGGCAAAGCCGTGACAAAAACCGATACAGGCCACGTGCCAGACTCTGGGGTTCAGCAGAGTCCGTGCCACGGAAATCGATTGCTTTTTTGCAGCGAGCTTTAGCCGGCCTTCTCGCTCCAATTTCTCGGCTATCCATGCCTTTTCATTTGCGGTCAGAAACTTTGCCTCTCCCGGTTTGCTCGGCAAGAGGAAAGGGACGAGAAATGCGAGTGTTGCGGCTGGCAGACCTTCGAGAATGAGCAGCCATCTCCAACTGCTGAGGCCGAGCCAGCGGGCGTGATCCAGGATGAAACCTGAAATCGGGCCACCCAATATGCTCGCCACGGGTATGCCGATCAAGATCAACGCAATCGCCTGCGCCTTTTCTCTTTGCCGGAACCAATAGCCCAAGTACAGAACGATGCCGGGAAAGTATCCTGACTCCGCGATACCGAGTGCAAAACGGGCGACATAGAGCTCATGGACGGAGTGGACAAACCCGGTGAGCGTGGCAATCGCGCCCCACGTGATCAGAATGCGGGCGATCCAGACACGCGCGCCGATCTTGTGAAGGATGAGGTTGCTGGGGATTTCGAACAGGAAGTAGCCCCAGAAGAAAATTCCTGCTGCGAATCCGAACTGCTGGGTAGTGATCGCTAGCTCCTGATTCATTGTCAGCGCAGCAAAGCCCAGGTTGATTCTGTCGATGAAGGCAAGGACAAAAAGTACAAACAAGAATGGCAGCAGCCTGATCTTGAGCTTCCTGACCAGCGCTGCCTCCATCGGGTTTGCAACCATATCGCCGCCGTTCGCCACTTGCCCTCCCACAGTATCCTTCCAAAAGTCTGTCATGCATCTTAACTGCAACGGAAACCATGACAATGGTTTCCGCCTGACCAAAACCTTGACAGCCAAGTCGCTGAAAGCAAGAATGTTCGGACGGCCATGTTATGAGCGTCCGCTTCGGGGCATTCGAGGTCGATCTGGAAGGTCGGCGACTATTGAAGCGGGGGATGCCCGTTACCCTCCGCGAGCAGTCGTTTCAAGTGCTCGCGGCTCTCATGGAGCGCCCCGGCGAGATTGTTACTCGCGAAGAGTTGCGTCGAAGGCTCTGGGCGTCGGACACATTCGTCGATTTCGAGGTTGCGCTGAATTCTGCGGTCAGCCGATTGCGCGACGCTCTGGGCGACTCGGCCAATTCCCCCAGCTTCATCGAAACCATCCCCAAACGCGGCTATCGATTTGTCGTTCCGATTCCCAAGCGCCCTGCCGTGGCTGTAATGCCCTTCGTGAACAAAACCGGAAACGTCAAGGATGAATATTTCAGCGATGGATTGACGGACGAATTGATTCGTGCGCTCTCTCGCGTCCAAGGCTTGCGGGTCGCGGCGGGCAGCGTCGTATTTCGCTTTAAGGGGCAGCGTTGCGATGCAAGGCAAATCGGCAACGAACTAGCAGTTGAAGCTGTGCTGGAGGGGTCGGTATGGAGGACAGGAGATCGCATCCGTATCAGCGTGAATCTCGTCGGCGTGAAAGATGGCTTCAACCTCTGGGCACAGCGCTTCGACAGCAATTTAGGAGACGTGTTCACGATCCAAGATGAAGTTTGCTCGGCAGTAGCTGAAGCAATGCACATTCGTTCGGGGTCCCAACCCCCGAAAGCGCACCCAAGCGATGCAACAGCGTACATGCTGTACTTGAAGGGAGCCTACCTTCTTAAGAGGCGGCGACCCGATAGCATCCAGCGGGCTTTCGAGTACCAGCAGGAGGCGATCCGGCTGGAGCCCGATTGGGCCGAACCCTATTACAACGCGGCCATGTCTTACATCGTGAGGACAATTTACGGAGAGATGCCTCCCGGTAATTCCTTACCCGAGGCGGAAAACCTGGTTTCGAAGGGACTGGCACTCGACGAGAATGCAGCAGTTCTCCACAGTACACTGGGAATGCTGCGAATGTTTCAATGGCGTTGGGCTGAGTCGGAAAAAGCGCACCGACGGGCGATCAGTTTGGAGCCGGCGAACTCGTTCCCACACCAGTGTTATTCCATTCTTTGTGCCTTTCTGAGTCGGCATGAGGAAGCGGTTTCCCACGCCGCCAGGTCGGTCGAGCTCGACCCGCTGGACTTGATGACGAACTTTCGCCTCGTTCAGGCTAATTGGTATGCGCGGCGCTATGACGAGGCAGTGCGCGCTGGGCGTATCGCCATCGAGCTGACTCCGGACTCGCCCTACACCTATTTCTATCTGGCCTTATCCTTGGCGGCGTTGGGCTCGCATGGAGAATCTTGGGAATTGGCAAGCACCGGCAGAAAGCTTGCGGGCGGCATGCCGCTTGGTGAGGGCTATTTCGGCTACCTTGCCGGAGTGCTGCGGCACACAGTCGAAGCGCACAGCGTGATCGACGAGTTGCAGGTCCGCCGCCAAAGTGATTACAGCCCGGCATTGCCCATTGCATGGACTTATCTTGGATTGGGTGAAACAGTCTCCGCCCTAGAATGGCTGGAGACAGCTCTGGCCGAACACGATCCGTTCTTGGGGTCGGCAATGGTATTCCCCGCTTACGACGCCATACGCGATCACGCAAGATTCATGCGGCTGACGCACAAACTGAACCTTCCCACGTAGTGGACAGAACCATTTCTGCGTTATCGGCAATCCAGGATCCAGCAGACAAAGCGGATGCCATCTCCAGAGCGGTTTTGAGCGTAAGCGTCAGAGGAAACACACGGTCGACAGATTAAATCCACAGCCGGTGTGACTTCGCCACTTGGATCCAAAACCTCTCAGCCTGCCGGGGTTACTACCGGATTGCCCGTCAGAACGAAGCCGCTGGCGCGGCGGACGCTGCCGCGTGGGTGATGTCGGCAGTCCTTGTTTTCGATTCAGATAAGTTGTGGGTCAC
>Ga0209060_10000653_pt1 | contig 54096 bp, 49 predicted proteins | sample Coa_R1_8_FD_187155 | JGI IMG/M metagenome (GOLD analysis project Ga0209060, IMG submission 187155) | Surface soil microbial communities from Centralia Pennsylvania, which are recovering from an underground coalmine fire - Coalmine... | ecosystem: Environmental > Terrestrial > Soil >...
CCCCCGCGGGGGCTGGTATCCTGACATGGGCGTACTCCTTTCCCCTCCCGGGCCAGGGAGGTTTCCGATGTGGTGGATCTCGGAAAGGGTACGCCCTTCGAATTTCCACACCTCTTGACATTAGCTCCGCGGATCCGCTCAAGAACGACACGGGACAGTAGTCTGAGCACGTAGTAGTGAGTCTGATCCTCATTCGTCATCGCAAACCCGAGTCGCTCGTGCAACCTGCGAGCCGGATCACCTTGAGAACCCGAGAAGATCGTACCTATGCTGCCGGCTACGGCCAACACCGTAGCGTGGTATCAAGGCCTTTACTCGGCACGCGCTACCGAGCGCCGCTTCGCGGCGCGATCCCCCAGCGACGCGCCCATCCCAAGCCCGCGCGCGTATCGCCGGCCGGCCGATATTCGAGTCCCACCCAATCCTTGTAACCGACCTGATCCAGCAGTTCCAACAGATAGGCGTAATTGACCTCTCCGCGATCCGGCTCCCCCCGGTCGGGCACACCGGCGATCTGCACGTGAGCATAGGTACCGGTGAGTGCGCGGATGTGCCGGGCGAGGTCGCCTTCCATGATCTGACAGTGGTAGAGGTCGAGCTGCAGTTTGACGTTGTCGCGGCCCACCTCCTTGATGACTTCGACCGCTTTGGCGGTGGTGTTCAGAATGTATTCCGGCATGTCGCGGGTGTTGATGGGCTCAATCAACACGGTAATGCCGTACGGCGCCGCGAGGTCGGCGGCGCGCCGCAGGTTGGCCACGTAGACCGCCATGAGCGCGCGACGCTCATGCTGCGGGGGGCGATTGCCGGCCATGGCGTGCAACCGCGTGCATCCGGTAGCCGCCGCGTACTCGAGCGCGCGCTCCATGCCGGCCATGAACTCGTCCTCGCGGCCCGGCAACGCCGCCGTCCCGCGCTCTCCGCCGGCCCAGTCACCCGGCGGCAGGTTGAAGAGCGCCTGCGCAAGCCGGTGGCTCTCCAGGCGAGAAGCAATCTCGGACGCGGGCGCCTCGTAGGGAAAGAGGTACTCAACACCAGAGAAACCCGCCGTCGCGGCTGCCGCGAACCGGTCAAGGAAACGCACGTCCTGAAACATCAGGCTGAGGTTCGCCGCGAGCTTCGGCACAGATCGCCTCCGGGAACGGCTTCAGACCTACTTCCTGAGCGCGACGTCGTCGCACTCAATGGACGGCCGGCAAGCCTCGCCCGACGATCGTCTGATCGTCCAGGTGTCGGACGCGTTCCACCGTCCGGCGCGTTCCACGCCCGCGCAAGCTTAGTATAGCGTGCTGCATTTCGAAGCTCGCTATCGCCGCACGCCGGGATCGGACTCGCAGTTTGGTTTCCTTCGGCAATTCTGTTGCCGCTGTCTCCTGATTTAACGGATGCCTCGATGTGATGGACATCTGTGACTGGCCGTGAACCATGCACGGCGAAGGATCAGAGCCCGTGATCCTGGAAGAACGCCGCTACGATGCCGGTGGTGCTCGGGGCAATCGCGGACGACTTCACCGGTGCGACCGATCTCGCGAACACGCTCGTCCGTGAGGGGATGCGGACCGTTCAGCTCATCGGCGTCGCCTCCGGCGATGCGCCGGCCGACGCCGACGCGGTGGTGGTCGCGCTGAAGAGCCGGACCATCCCTGCTCCCGCCGCGGTCGACCAGTCCCTCGCCGCACTCGCCTTCCTGCGGCAGGCCGGCGCTAGGCAGATTCTCTTTAAGTACTGTTCGACGTTCGATTCGACCGATCGGGGCAACATCGGTCCGGTGGCCGATGCGCTGCTTGCGGCCCTCGACGCCGAATTCACCATATTTTGTCCCGCGTTCCCCGAGAACGGCCGGACGATCTATCATGGCTACCTGTTCGTCGGCGACGTGCTGCTGTCCGAGTCGAGCATGCAGGACCATCCGCTCACCCCGATGCGCGACGCCAACCTGGTTCGGGTACTCGGACGTCAGACACCCCACAAGGTCGGCCTCGTGCCGCTCGCCGCGGTCCTGCGCGGCCCGGACGCCGTCCGGGCGGATTTCATGCGGCTCAGCCGCGGGGGCTACCGCCACGCCGTGGTCGATGCGGTGCGGGACGTCGACCTTCGCACCATCGGCGCGGCGGCGGCCGATCTCCGCCTCGTCACCGGCGGCTCCGGCATCGCGCTCGGGCTTCCCGAGAACTTCCGGCGCGCCGGACTGATCGAGCGCGCTCAGCGGGCCGATCTCCTGCCGTCGGTCCGGGGCGACGCGGCTGTGATTTCCGGATCATGCTCGGCGGCCACGCTCGCGCAGGCCGCGGCGATGCGCGCCGTCCACCCGACCTTCGACGTGAACCCGCTCGCGCTCGCGGCGGGAGAACCGATCGTGGCGCACGCGCTCGAGTGGGCGGAATCGCGCCTCGGCGGGACGCCGGTCCTGATCACCGCAAGCGCGCCGCCCGACCAGGTGCGCGCGGTCCAGGAGCGACTGGGCCGGGAGCGGGCCGGCAGCCTCATCGAAGCGGCGCTGGCGGCCATCGCTCGCGGTCTCGTCGGGCTGGGCGTCCGCCGGCTCGTTGTCGCCGGCGGCGAGACGGCCGGCGCGGTCGTGCAGGCGCTCGGCATTACGGGACTGCGCATCGGGTCGCAAATTGATCCCGGCGTACCGTGGACCGTCAGCCTGGGCGAGCCAACCATCGCGCTTGCGCTGAAGTCCGGCAACTTCGGGCGGGAGGACTTTTTTGTGAGGGCATTCACATGTCTCGACTGAACGAAGCAATGCTACGCGAGGAAATCTGCCGGCTCGGCGCCTCGATGTTCGCCCGTGGGCTCACCGCTGGCAGTTCCGGCAACATCAGCGTGCGGCTCGACGAGGGCTGGCTCATGACGCCAACCAACACGTCGTTGGGCCAGCTCGAGCCGGCGCGTCTGGCGAAACTCGACTCGACCGGCCGGCTGGTCTCCGGAGATCCCCCCACCAAAGAGAGCCTGCTCCACCGCGTCATGTATGAGGAACGACCCGGGACCGCTGCGGTCGTGCACCTGCACTCCACCTACTCAGTGGCGGTCTCCGTGCTCGCGGACGTCGATCCGTCGAACGTCCTGCCCCCGATCACGGCCTATTACATCATGCGCGTGGGCCGCCTGCCCCTCGTGCCGTTCCATCCGCCGGGCGACGCTACGCTTGCCGAGAGCGTCCGGCGGTTCGCTCGCACCCATCACGCGGTGCTGCTGGCCAACCACGGCCCGTTGGTCGCCGGGAGTTCGCTTGACGCCGCGGCCAACGCGATCGAGGAACTGGAAGAGACCGCTAAGCTCCACCTGATCCTGCGGGGGTGCCGGGTCCGTGTGCTGACCGACGAGCAGGTGGCGGCGCTTGCGCCCCGGTAGGGACTCCGTGGCATCCACCGCGTGCGTGATCGGCCTGGGATCGATGGGATACGGCGCCGCCGTGTCCCTACTCCGCGCCGGCATCGAGGTGCGGGGCGTGGACGTCCGCGCGGAGGCGCGGGAACGGTTCAGGGGCGCGGGCGGCGCGACCGTGCCATCCCCGGCGGAGGGCGCTGTGGGTACCGAGATCGTGTTCACGTTCGTCGTCAACGCCGACCAGACGGAGGCGGTCCTGTTCGGCCCGGCGGGTGCAGCGGCGAAGTTGTCACCGGGATCCGTGGTGGCCGCGTGCGCCACTGTCGCGCCGGCGTACGCGGAGGAACTTGGCCGCCGGCTCGCCGCGATGGGGTTGCTCATGCTGGACGCCCCGGTCTCCGGCGGCGTCGCGCGGGCGGCGAAAGGGGACCTAACCGTGATGGCGTCCGGGGCACCGCAGGCATTCGCCAAAGCGGAGCGGTTCCTGCGGGCCATCGCGGGCCGCGTCTACCGGCTCGGCGACGCGCCGGGCATCGGGTCGCGGGTCAAAATGATCAACCAATTGCTCGCCGGCGTGCACATCGCCGCCGCGGCGGAGGCGATGGCGCTCGGGATCGGGACGGGCGCCGACCCCCGCCAACTCTACGAGGTCATCGTCAACAGCGCGGGATCGTCGTGGATGTTTCAGGATCGTGTGCCGCACATGCTCGCCGGCGACTACTCGCCCCGCTCCGCCGTCAACATCTTCGTCAAGGATCTCGGCATCGTCGTTGAGGCCGGGCGCGCCGCCGGGCTTCAGCTGCCGATGGCGGAGGCCGCGTACCGCCTGTTCGCGGCCGCCCGGGATCAGGGCCTCGGTGGCGAGGACGACGCGGCGGTCATCAAGGTCTATGCTGCGGAGGGCCGCGTCGCGCTGCCCGCCCCGGACAGGCCGGTCGATTGATCCGCCGGTGTTGCCGCCGGCCGCGTCCCTACGATCCGCCCCGGTATACCCGCGGGACCGAGTCGCCGACGGCGACGGACAGGCGGGTCGGCTGGTCGAATCCCCGAGCGATCAGCACGTCCGTCACCGTGATCTCGGCGTCTCCCTGTCGGCCGATGAAGACGACCTCGTCGCCCGCCTGCGCGTCGGGCACGTCCGAGATATCGAGCCGGAGATGTTCCAAGTTTGCGCCGCCCGCGACGGGCACGCGCCGTCCCCGCACCAGCGCGGCTCCGCAGTGCAGGCTCTCGATGCCGTCCGAGTAGCCAATCGGGGCGATGCCGATACGCGCCCCAGGTCGAGCGGAAAACGGCACGGACTCGCCGCGATCGGCCCGCAGGCTGCGGCAGTGAATCAGCCGGCTCCGCAGGCCCGCGAACGCCTCCCGGATCCGCATCCCGTGCCGTTCGAATTCCGTGTCCGACCGCAGATTGCCGTAGATGACCCTGCCGACGTCGATGCCGTTGAAGCCCGCATTCCCGGCCCGCAGCACGACCGGCGTGCTGGCTGCGACGGCCACCGGGATCTCCACCCGCGCGTTGCGCGCCGCGCGCACCGCGGCGCCGAACCGGGCTAATTGCACGCGGATGGCGGCCCCGGCCACATCGGCGGCGCGCGGCACAAACATGTGCGTGTAGACCCCTGCCAGCCGCAGCTTGGGCGATTCGTGGATCCGCCGGAGCAGCGCCGGCGCGCCGGCGTCGGTGATCCCAAACCGCTCGCCGCCCACGTCGATCTCGACAAACACCTTGACTTGCTTGGCCGCGAACCGCGCGTAGGCGTCGGCGACCTCCGGGTCCGTCACGGTGGCGAAGAACCCGTGTTCCTCCACCATTCCCACGAACTCGGCGTCCACGAGCCCGCCGCCGTAGATGAGCACCGGCAGCGACACGCCTCCGCCGCCGAGCACCAGCGCGTCGGCCGGATCGGCGACCGCGACCATGTCGACGCCGGCGTCCTGAAGCGTCCGACACACGGGCAGCAGGCCGAAGCCGTAGCCGTTGGCTTTCACCGCGGCGAGCAGGCGAACGTCCGCTCCGACGACCCGCCTGATCTCTCCCACGTTGTGGGCGATCGCGCCGAGGTCGACCTCGAAAACGTTCGGCCGCGCCATGCCGGGCATCCGCCAGCACACGCGAGGGTCCGCATGAGGCGAGGGCATCGTCAGCCTCCTCCCGAGAGCGGGAAATGACAGGCCACGGCCCGCCCGGCCTCAACCTCATGAAGCTCCGGAGGCGTCTGTGCGCAGACGGCTTGGGCGAACCGACACCGCGTCCGAAACCGGCAACCCGAGGGCGGCGCGCTCGGAGACGGCGGGTCGCCGCTCAGGACGATGCGTTCTCGGGGCGCCGCTCCCAGGACAGCGGGCACGGAAGACAGCAGCGCGGCAGTATACGGGTGCAGCGGCCGCGAGCACACCACTTCGCTCGGGCCGTGCTCGACGACTTGTCCCAAGAACATGATCGCGATGTGCGTACTCAGGTGGCGCACGACCCGCAGGTCGTGACTGATGAAGATCAACGCGAGATGAAATTCGCGCTGCATGTCCTTGAACAGGTTGATAATCTGTGCCTGCACCGACACGTCCAATGCGGATATGGGTTCGTCGGCCACGATCAATTCCGGGTTGAGCGCGATGGCACGAGCGATCCCCACACGCTGCCGCTGCCCGCCGGACAACTCGTGGGGCAGGTGGGCAGCGTAGCGGGCGCCGAGACCGACGAAGTCCAGGACCTCGCGCACGCGCCGCTTGCGCTCATCATGAGCCACGCCAAATGCGATCAGCGGCTCGCCGACGCTATCCCCAATGGGACTCCGCGGGTTCAGCGACGCGTACGGGTCTTGGAATATCGGCTGCATGTACCTGCGCAGCTGCCGCAGGTCCTCTCCGCCGGTCCGCGTGATGTCCCGGCCCATGAAGCGTATCCGGCCGCTGTCGACGTCGAGCAGGCGCAGCGCGCAGCGGCCCAACGTGGTCTTACCGCACCCCGACTCGCCGGCGATGCCCAGAACTTGCCCCCGCCGGACGGTGAGCGACACGTCGTCCAGCGCGTGCACGTGCGCCGGCGCGGTGAAGGGCAGCCGATTCGGCATGAGAAAATGTCGGGTGACGTGTTCGAGACTGAGGATCGCGTCCGGCGCCGGAGACTCAGGCTCGACCGTCTCAGAAACGTCCGGAGCGAGCACCCGGACCGTGCTCGTGACCGTCTCCTTCGGCGCCGCCGGCAGCGACCCGTCTTTCGCAAACCAGCAGGAGACCAATGAGTGTCCGACCGGCTCCAGCGGCGGCTCCGCCGATCGACAAATCTCGGCCGCATAGGGGCATCGCGGGTGGAACGGGCATCCGGACGGAAGGGCGCCAGCGAGAGGCGGCTCGCCCGGAATGGCCGCGAGCCTCCGTGTCTTCGGCACATCCGGGGACGGCATCGACTGCAGCAACGCCCGGGTATAGGGGTGTCGCGGCTGAGCCAGCAGGTCGCGCGTCGGGCCGAACTCGACGAAACGTCCCGCGTACATGACCGCCACGGTCTTGGAGATTTCGCTTACCACCGCCAGGTCGTGGCTGATGAGGATCACCGCGACACCTAGCTCGCGATTCAGCCGGCCCAACAAATCCAGAATTTGAGCCTGGACGGTCGCATCGAGGGCCGTGGTCGGCTCGTCCGCGATCACCAGCGGCGGCGCGGCGATGAGTGCCGTGGCGATGACCGCGCGCTGCCGCATCCCGCCGGAGAACTCGTGCGGATATCGCATCATTGCGCGGCCGGGATCGGGAATACCCAGGCGATGCAGTTCCTGTTGGGCCGTTAGTGTGGCGGCCCGTCTCCCCGCGAGCCGGTGCAGGACGAGCGGCTCCCGCACCTGCGGACCGACCCGCATGATGGGGTCGAGCGACGTGAGGGAATCCTGAAACACCATGCTGATCTCTTTACCGCGGACCTCCGACAGGCGCTGTCTCGGCACACCGAGCAGATCCTCGCCCTTGAAGCACACGGTGCCCCCCGTCACCTTGGCGCCGGAGGGAAGCAGCCTCGGGATGGCCGACACAGTCATGGTCTTGCCGGACCCGGACTCCCCCACGAGGCCCAACACTTCGCCGCTCCCAAGGCGAAACGACACGCCGCGGACAACCTCGATAGCCCCCGCACCGCCACCCACGGCGACGTGAAGGTCGTTGACTACCAGGAGATCCCCTGTGCGTCCGCCGTTCACAGCGCTCTCATCTCCTATCGTCTGCCGCCGAGCCACGGATCCAGCGCGTCGCGGATCGAGTCTCCCAGAAGGTTGAACGCAAACACGAGCGACAGGATGGCCAGGCCGGGAAAGGTCGCGACCCACCACTGATCCATGACGTCGACTCCACTCGACACCATGGCCCCCCACTCGGGTTGCGGTGGCTTCGCCCCCAACCCGAGAAAGCTCAGGGTGGCAAAGTACAAGATGGCCCGCCCGACGTCGATGGCCGCCATCACTAACAGCGCGGGGAGAACGTTCGGCATGATGACCAGGTACAGCGTGTGCAGCGGTAACCGCCCGGAGGCCCGCGATGCCACCACGTACTCCTTCTCCCGCAGATCCAGCACCAGCCCCCGGCACACGCGAACGTATTGGGGCCACCAGACCGCGGCCAGCGCCACGACGCCGTGACTCAAGCTGGCCCCCAGCGCTGCGGCCACGGCCATGGCCAAGACGAGGACGGGGAACGCCAGGACCATGTCCGTGACCCGCATCACTACTTCATCGACGGCTCCGCCGAGGTACCCCGCGGCCGCGCCGAGGGCGGTTCCAACCGCCAGGCCGATGCACACCACGACCACCGCCGCCGGCAGCGAAGCCTGGCCCCCGTACAGGACCCGGCGCAAGACGTCACGTCCCAGTTGGTCGGTTCCGAACGGGTGCGCGGCGCTCGGCGCCTGCAGCAGGACGTCGATGTCCTCCGCGATCGGCCCGCCCCGCGTGAAGAGGCCCGCGCCGGCAATCGCCACGAGCCACGCCACAATGATGGCCAGGGCGATGGTCATCTGCGGGTCTTGTCGTGCGAACATCAGCCCTCTGCGTGCGGCGGCGGCGGGGTGCGCAGGCAGACTGGACATCACCGGCGCCCGGATATCATGGCGGCGCGTATCCGCGGATCCAGCGCCGCGTAGACAAGGTCAACGCAAAGGTTGACGATGGTGTAGATGACGCCGAAGACGAGCGTCACGCCCATGATCGCGGGAAAATCGGCATAGATGGCGGCCTCGTACGCGTAATGGCCGATCCCAGGCCAGCCAAAGATGGTCTCGATGAGGATGACGCCGGTCAGCAAGTCGCCGTAAGCCAGTCCAACGACGGTCACGACCGGAATCAAGGCGTTCGGCGCCGCATGCCCAAGGACGGTGTGCAGCTCGGTTGCGCCCTTGCTGCGCACCATCCGCAGGAAGCCCTGAGGCAAGACGGACAACATGCTCGTGCGGGTCATGCGGGTGAGCGTACCTGTGCTCCAGGTCGCCATAATCAGCGCCGGAAGAGCCAAATGAGATACGGCATCCCAAAACGTCTTCATGTTGCCCGCGATCAGGCTGTCGACGGTATACATGCCGGTTACGTTTGGAGGCGGCGCGTCGGTCGGGTTCAACCGCCCGGGGGCCGGCGCGATTCCCAGGTGCAGGTAAAATACGTCCAGGGCCGCCAGGGCCAGCCAGAAGATCGGCATGGCCACACCTACCAGGGTCACAAGGCGCACGATCAGATCCGGCGTGGTACCCCGTGTCACCGCGGCAACAATCCCTAGCGGCACAGACAGGATCGTGCTCAAAAGGATGGTCGCCGTCGCCAGCTCGATCGTGGCAGGCATGTAGGATCGCAGATCCTGCGTGACCGGACGATGGGTGTAAATCGAGTCCGAGAGATCGCCGTGCAGCAGGTTCTTCACGTACGTCAGGTACTGCATCGGCAGCGGCTGATCCAGCCCCCAGTGATGACGATAGGCGGCCACGATGGCGGGATGGTCCGCGGCCTGCTGGCCCAGAGCGGCGACGACCGGGTCGGTGGGGATCGCACGGCTCACGGCGAAGGCGATGACGGTCATGCCGAGGAGAATCGGCACGAGAAGGAACAACCGGCGGGCCACATATCCGATCATGACGGTCGCGCCGCGATCAGAACCGCCGGATCAGAGACGACACGGCTCCGCCCGCCTTACGACCGCGTCGCACATCAAGCCTCGGGACCGCGTCCGGCGGGACTGCCGGACCGAAGGCGTCCGACCTTCGGTCCGCGCCCAGCGCGTTTAGGGCCCTGCTCGGCCTTGCGTATCGTCGATCAACCAAGCTAGACCAACTGGATGCTCCCGACGTCGAAGAACCACACCGGGTTGGTCGCCATCGACTTGATGACATCCTTGCGGTAGCCGATCTGGATGTTGCCCTCCCATAACCAACAGTACGGCCCCACTTGATTCATCAGGCGCTGGGCCTGATAGCAGAGCTGCTGCTGTTTGGCGGGATTCAGCGTCTTGACGGCCTCCGCCGACAGATCGGCGATCTGCTTGGCTTGGGGAGAAAACTCCGGCGTCCACCCCTGGCGAGGCGCCGCCACGTGTCCGCCCGGAGCGAAGACGGGGAGGAAATCGGTCCACCCGATATAGTCCGCTCCCCACTCGTGGATCACCGCCTCGAGTTTGCCGGCTCGGAAGTCCGTCAGTTCCTGGGTGGACGGCACAGGACGCAGGTTCGCGGTAATGCCGACGTGAGCAAGATCGCCCTGCACTTTCGCCGCGATGATGCTTGCGGGGACGTTCCAGAAGACCTGGTCGGACGCGTACGTCAATTCAAACGTGAACCCCTTGGGGTACCCGGCCGCCACGAGCGCGGCCTTCGCGCGGGGGATGTCCCGCTTGAATCGCTCCGACACGGGCAGGGCGTTGGGAAGTCCCGGCGGAATGACTCCGGCGGTAAACTGCCCGGCGCCCCGATAGATCTTGGCCATGCCGTCATAGTCGAGGGCGTACTTGCACGCCTCCCAGGATTGGGGAGTCTTGAGCGCCGGGTTGCGGTTCACGTGGAACCCCAGCCATGGAAATCCCAACGATGGGATGTTGAGGATCCCCACCGTCTTCGAGGTTGCAAGCTCGGCGGCTAAATCCGGCGTCAGGTTGGCGGCGATGTGCGCGTCGCCCCGCACCAAGAGGTCGCGCTGCGTAGTAGCGTTCTTCTCGAACCTAAACACGATTCGTTCGAGGGGCGACGGCTTTCCCCAGTAGAGCGGATTCCGATGCATCGTCAGCTGCGACCCGTGGCTCCAGGCGTCCAGCACAAACGGGCCGCTGCCGGCGCTATGCTGGTCAATCCAGGCCCGTGCCGTGTCCGTCGTCGCCGCGCTCGTGGCATCATTGGCGCCGTTGTGCTCCAGGACCGAGCTGTTGGCGATGCTCAGGAACGGCGACGTGAGCAGAAACAGCCAGTCGGGGTTCACGGACGTGAGCTTAACGGTGACTTGGCTCGGTCCGGTCTTGTTGACGGACGCGACGCCGTCCTGGAACCAGGACGCGGGCCCCTTCAGGTACTTCTGGCGCCTCAGAGAGAACACGACGTCATCCGGCGTGACGGCACTTCCGTCCGAGAACCGGACCCTGGGGTCCAGGTTGAACACGTAGGTTAGGCCGTCGGGACTGACCCTCCAACTCGCGGCAACGTCGCCGGCCACCTTGCTGAAGGAGGACCCTGGGAACGTCGTCAGCTGATCATACAAGGCCTTCAAGAAAATCGGCACCGTCAGCTCGTTCGCTCCTTGGGGGTCCAGGGTTCGCGTGTCTCCTTCCTCCACTGCCACAACCAGCGTGCTGATCTTCCCCGCCGTCTGCCCGAAGGCTCTGGAGCCGGCTTTCAAGAAAAACGGGGCGGCGGCCGCGGCCCCCAATCCGCCCAAGACTGCGCGCCTCGACATGCGCGTGTGCAGGAGCCGCCCGGGACCATCGATCCGCTGCCTACTCATAGCGCCCACCCCCGTTTCGTGTTGGTGTTCCGTAGACGACTGCCTCAGAACCGGTCGGATGTCGGCAACCGCCGCGTCTAACAGCTGCGCCCGCACCTCGGTGACCACACGTTTCGTGCCCGCAATCACCGCAGCCGATCCTCGTCGGGGAACGGCTTCACCTCGAAGCTGAGGAACGGCCCCTGCGCGATGTGGCCGAGGATCCCGGTCTCGACCAACAGGCGGAGGTACTCGAGCACCCCCGGCATCGCTCGCGTCGTCGGCGATGCCGCGCCCCCGCCGCTGGCCGCCGTACACCGAGCCGCGGGCTCCTCAAATCGTCAGGCCCGGCGCCCGTGCAATCCCTCCGCTCCCGTGTCCGTCACCGGGTCGCGGACGCCGCCGGTGATGAGCCCGCCGTCGATGGTGACGACGCTGCCGCTGAGATACGAGGCGTCCGGCGAGGCCAGAAACGCGATGCAGGCGGCCACCTCCGCCGCGTCGCCAAATCGCCCCATGGGGATGCGGCCGACCCGCCTCGCCCGCGCCTCCTCCGAGAGTACGCCGCTCGCGAACCCCGTCGCGATCGTGCCCGGGGCCACGGCGTTGACCTGGATACCGAGGGGCGCGAGCTCGAACGCCATGGTGCGCGTCATCGCCTCGATCCCCGCCTTACTCACCGCGTATGCGGTCTGGTTGTTGTGGGCGATCCACGCGGCCACCGAGGCCATGTTGACGATCCGGCCCGAGCCTCGGGCGGCCATCACCCGCGCCGCCTCCTGCGCGACGATGAACGCGCCGGTCAGATTGATGCCGAGGATCTCCCCCCAGACCTGATCCGTCATTTCCAGGAACGGCGCGCCGCGCAGAATGCCAGCCTGGTTGACGAGGATCGTCAGACGCCCGAACTTCGTGACAACGGCGCCGATGGCGGACCGTACCTCGCCGCGATTCGTGACGTCGCAGGCGAGCCCCAACGCCGGGTATCCGTCTGCGACCAAGGCGGCGGCGGCTTCGCCCGCGCCGGCGCCGTTACGGTCCGCCAGCGCCACGGCCGCCCCTTCGCCCGCCAAGCGCGCGGCGACGGCGCGTCCGATGCTTCCGGCGCCGCCGGTGATCAGCGCGACGTCACCGGCAAGACGCTTGGTCAAGTCGACGCGTGGCGAGGCCGCTCGATTCATCGTCTTGTCCTCCTAAATCCAGCGGAACCGGTGGGCCGGCTTGCCGGCCGGCCCGGGCCGGCAGCAGAACAGGCTGCCGGCGTGAACTTGGCGGGCACATTCCTCCGGGGTCAGGCGGTGCCGGGCGGTGGTGATGTAGAGATCGCGGAGGTCGGGCCCGCCGAACGTCGCGCTGGTCACGAGTGTGACGGGGATCTCCACTTCCATACTGACGGCACTATCCGGGGTGTAGCGGCGGACGCGGCCCCTCCAGAACAGTGCCACCCAGACGCCGCCGTCGGCGTCGACGACCATCCCATCCGGAAGACCCTCGGCCTCCGGGATCTCGGCGAAGACGCGCCGGTTGCTCGCGGCGCCCGCCTCCACGTCAAAGTCGAAGACGTCGATGCGCTGGGTCGGGCTGTCGACGTAGTACATCAGGCGGCCGTCGGGGCTCCAGTCGATGCCGTTCGCGATCGTGAGGCCGCCGAACATCCGCTGCGGGACGAGCGCACCGCCCACCTGCTGCAGCCGGTAGAGGGACCCCGCGCCCGACGTGTGGTCGTCCGCCATTGTTCCCGCCCAGAACCGTCCGGCCGGATCGCAGCGGCCATCGTTCATGCGGTTTCCGGCGATGTTCCGCTCGACCTCGATAACGCTCTCGATCCGATTCGACCCGGCGGGCACAAGACCGAAGCCGTCACGGATCGCGACGACGAGGCCGCCGTCGGCCCCGAGGGCGAGCGAACCGACCGGCTGTCCGAGTTCGAGCACCGGATCGGAACCGTCAGCCGGCGCAAAGCGGTGCACGCGGCCGGCCCGGATATCGACCCAGTGCACCCGGCCGCTCCGGTCGTCCCACACGGGGCCCTCGCCGAGCTCCGCGCGAACGTCCTGGACCACGTCGGCTTTTACGGACATGCCGGCACCGGGGACAGGGCCGCCGATGAACCCTCGCGTTCAATGTACTGCTGGCGAGAGATGCCGCCGGGATGATCACCCGTCGCGCTGCCCTTTGTTGTCTTCATAGCTCGTCTTCGCTCGTTACGCGAGTGCTTGTTGTTCGGAGCGACGCGATTGCTCGTGCAGGTCTGCCTCGTGATGAAGCCATTCGACCGACCGGCGGATGTGGAGCCGCATGGCCGCCTCCGCCCCCTCAGGATCGCGCCGCTGCAGCGCCTCGAAGATGGGCTGGTGCTCGGCCATGACCTCGCGGATCGGGCGGATCAACCCGCCCCCAAAGGCCGCCACCATGACGTTGACCGACTGCATCGTCTGCGTCAGGGGCGCGCTGCCACCGATGTCCACGAGCCCCGTGTGAAACGCGTAATCCTGTACCATGTAAGTTCGCCGCAGGTCCGGTGTTTCGCGATCGGGAGCGATGTCGGCAAACAAGGAACGGAATGCCTCCACCTGGCGCGGCTCGATGACCGCTGCGGCCCGCCGCGCAGAGAGGCCTTCAAGCACCTCGCGCAACTCGAAGACCAGGGCCAATTCGCGCAACGAAAGCCTCCGCACAAACACGCCGCGGCGGGATCGCCATTCGACGAGTCGTTCCTGCGACAACCGCTTCAAGGCGCTCACGAGCGGCGTGCGACTGACGCCGAGGTCCTGGCAGAGTTGCGAGATTTCGATCCGCTGGCCGGCCGCGAGCGTGCGGTGGGCGATCATGGTCTTGAGGTGTTCGTAGACGTGGTCGTCGAGATTTTCGCGGGTCCCGAGCTGCCGGCGTGCTGCGACTGTCGCTTCCATGGCAGGCATACACTCTCCCGGTAGATTCAATATTGAATTCAATTTCGAATTGACACCGCCTGTATCCTTCCCCTACAGTAGCCCCGAATGAACCTCTGCTTCGTCGGCTGCGGCGCCATCGCGGCGGTCCACGCGGACATCTGCCGTCGCCTGGGGCACACGTTTCACGCCGCGGTGGGACGCACGCCCGCGTCCGCGGCCGACTTCGCCCGCGAATGGAAGTTCTCGCACCATACCGACCGCTTGGAGGAAGCCCTCGAGCACCGGGACATCGACGCCGTGCTGATTTGCTCACCCAGCGAGGAGCACGAGACGCAGGCCCGGTGCGCCATCGACGCGGGACGGCACGTGTTGGTGGAACTGCCGCTGGCCATGAGCTACGCCGCCGGCGCCGCGATGGCCGAACTCAGCGATCGGCGGGGCGTCACCGTGATGGTGGCCCACACCCAGCGCTTCATGCCGGCGGTGCAGGCGGTCCGCGAGGAAGTCGCGGCCGGGCGGCTACATCTGCACCACATCCTGGCCCGCTTCCTGTTCTTCCGTCGGCGTCACGTCGGCTGGACAGGACGGCCGCGCTCCTGGGCCGACAACCTCCTCTGGCATCACGCGTGCCACGTCGTCGACACGTGCTTGTGGCTGCTCGGGATGCCGCCGGTGGACGGCCTTGACGTGCGAGGGCGCATCGGACCCCGCTATCCCGCCACCGGCATCCCAATGGATCTCGACATCACCTTTGCCGTTCCCGGGGAGACGCTCGTCAACATCGGCATGTCGTATCACTCGGAGGAGACGGGGCTCGACTACCTCATGATCGGCGAGGAGCGCACGCTGCGCATTACGCGGCGGACGCTGCTGCACGGCGTGGAAGTGCTCTACGACGGCGAGCGGGACGTCCGCTACATCGCCAACGCACTGCAAGATCGCGAGTTCTTCGCCGCCATCGCGGAGCGCCGGCCGCCTGCGGTCGGCATCACGGACGTCCTCCGGATGCTCCAGTTGGTGCATGATCAGAACCCTGCGTCGTAAGGAGGCGACCTCCTTTGACCGTCTGAACCCTCGGTCGCCGGCCGCGCCAGAAGCAGACGCTCGACCGCGGCGACCTTGGTGGGGAGAGTAGGGAGATGGCGAGGTGCCAACCGTGAGCCGGGCATTTCAGCCCTGTCCGTCTCCGACGACGGCGTACGGACCCCTGCCTCCTCTCGCAGCCGGTCCTGCTCCATCTCCCCCTCATCGCACCGTACGTGAGGTTTTCCCTCATACGGCGCACGGATCGTCTTCACCGACAGTCACTGGCCCCAGCGATATTGCACACGGTTGGTTCCAATGTCCACGAGCCCAAAACGCTCGTGTAAGACCTTCTCCGCGAGGCCCCAAATCGCGGATCGGTGTCGCTTCCCGTGCTTGCTCAAGATAAATCGCCGCAGACGCCGATACGCATGCTCCTGCACCTTCCGGAAGCGCCGAGCACTCGCCGTGTGCCGGTAGTATTCCGACCACCCCAGCAAGCTCTGGTTCATCTCGGCCACAATCGCCTCGATGGGTTCCGTCGCTCGCCGACGGTTTGTGATCTGCGTCAACCTCCGGATGGCTCGTTTGACCGCCTCCGGCTCAACGAAGAAGTGCGTGACGACCTTCTGGAAACGGGGCGCATACCCGCGCCGGTACATGAACCCCAGAAACGTGAAGCCCTCGGAGGCATGAAGGACGCGGCTTTTCTCCCGGTTCACCGGGAGCCCCAACTCCTCCAGCCGCCGAGACAGTTTCTCGGCAACCGGCTGTGGGCGTTTATCAGTGAGGACGCGAAGATCATCCGCGTACCGCACCATTTGCGCATTCCACCCGTACCGTCGGGTCATCCCTTCGGCAAGCCACCAGCGGTCCAATTCGTTCAGGTAGCAGCTCGCCAGAAGCGGCGACAACGTCGCGCCTTGCGGTGTGCCTTCCGTCGATCGATGGTACACACGACCATAGAGAATCCCAGCCCGCAGCCAGGCCCGGACCAGCCGCAAGATGTACCCGTCGGCGATCCGGCGCTGAAGGACCCGCAGCAGCCGCTCATGGGGGATCCGGTCAAAGTACGTTTCCAGATCCACGTCCACAACGTGGACGAGTCCATAGTTGAGCCACTTGAAGACCTCCAGACTCGCCTGCACCGCGGAGCGCTTCGGCCGGTAGCCGTAGGAGCACTCCTGAAAGTCCGCCTCGAACAGGGGCTCGATCACGATCCGTACCGCGGTCTGGACGACCCGATCGCGGACCGTGGGAATCCCCAGCGGCCGCTGCTTCCCGTTAGGCTTGGGGATCATCACCCGCCGTACGGGACGGCAGCGATAGGTCCCCGTCCGCAGGGCTTGCTGCAGTTCAGTCAGGAACTCCTCGACGCCCCGGGCCTCAATCATCTCGATGGTCATTCCATCGACCCCTGGAGCTCCGCCATTCACTCGCACGCGACGCCAAGCTTCACGCAAGACGTCTGGCCGATAGATCTTGTCATGCAGGGAATGGAACCGCCGCGCCGGCTGAGCGCGTGCTGCCCGGTAGAGTGTCCGCTGCAATTCTCGGACCGAAGTCTCCATGTGCTACCCTCGCCGGGGAATCATGGAGGGTCTGTCCTTGCGCGCGAACACACGACGAAACTGGGAGCCTTGGCTCGGGGCGGTTCTGTTGTCCGACCCGTCATTGCTACTATGCTCCCCCGACGCCCTGCATGGCATCAGCAGGCCCTTCGGCATCCGCCTTATAGCCCGCCTGATCTCCGGGACAGAGAGAACCATGCAGGGCCTCCCACGTTTCTGCCAACCGCCGTCCGGCATGCCGATCCTGCGACGCCGGGAGGAGGGACAGGCGATGCCCTCTTGTCCTCCGCCTCTCCCTATCAGCCTTCGCGCATTGACGAGGGGCTCGGCTCCTCCAGTTCCCCTTGCGGGTACGACCTTCACGGCGCTCCATGTGGATTCCCGATTGGTACGGCCTGCCGTTTGCGGCGCCTCCTTATCGAGGCCTTGTCGAGCGGCTTCACCGTCGGAGATTACTCTCCGCCGGTGCGCTCCACGCTACCTGGCCGAAGAGGGCAATTGCCAGGGTGGGTCTTGCACCCACAGGCGGTTGGCCCTTCGTGGCACACCGACGAGCCGATCGGTTTTGCCGATTCAGCGCGACATTACTGTCGATCTGCACCTCCTGTCGGCGCAGAGCACCAGCCTCGTGAGGTCCTGGGGCATGATTCTGTTCATGGTCTCGAGGCCTCGACCAAGCTGATTCGGTTATCCGGTATGAAAAAGGGGATCCGCAGGGTGCCCCTCACGCCGGCTCTGATATCGGCGGCTCCCAGCCAAGATCAGCCTTCTATTCGCGCTCCCTTCTCCTCAAGGAACAGTTTCCTAATTTCGCGCTCGATCGACCCGGCCGCGACACGGTACCGCTCAATGTTGTCGCCATAGGGATCCGGAACGTTGAGTTCCACGATCGCCGCCCGATTTGCACCACGCGCCCGAAGAGATCCCGCGACCGCACGATTCATCGCCACAATCGCGTCGAATGCCGACAGATCCACGCCGTCAATCCGACGAGCCGAATGCCCCTTGATATCCAGCCCCTTCTCCGCCATCACCGCGATGGCGTTCGGAGCCGCCGGCGCCCCGTTGGCGGCGCTGACGCCAGCGCTTTCGACGGAGACGCTCTCACCGAGAATACGACGCGCGATGGCCTCCGCCATGGGGCTTCGGCAGGTGTTACCCGCGCACACGAACAGGATTCTCTTCATCGACATCACCCGGCAGGATCAGATCCGCCCCCGCTTCTCGGATACGGCTTCAGTGGGACGTCACTTTCTAGGTGCAATTATCCTCGTTTCTCACGTCAACGCGTTGCACAGCATTGGCCGCCTCTTGACTTATGCAGTTAAGCGATGGTCTCTGGGTCATCCACGGTCTCGCTTCCTCGATACGTGCGGCAACCTGGAAGAGGGTGGCTTCATCACCGAATGGGGTGACCAACTGAACACCGAGTGGCAACCCGTCCGGAGTTTGCGTCCAGGGGATCGAGGCAGCTGGCGTTCCTGCACAATTGAAAAGGGACAAGAAACAATGGTCTGGAAGCATCAGGGAATTGATTGCTTCCACGTTTCTCATATTGAGATCGACCACGGGCAAGCGCCGCGGTGGACTCGCGGTCGCCGGCGTCACTAAAAGGTCGTAGCGTTCGAAGAAGCGCGCGACACTGCGGCCAACCGCGTGTATCAGCTCGAGGCTGCGGACATAATCCGTCGCCGTTCTGGGGGTGCTCGCCATAATTCTCTCGTAGACGTGCGGTTCCAGATCATCAGAGCGCAACGGCCGACCAATGGCTCTGGCACGGTCTTCGAGTTTAGTGAGCAGATATCCGCACACTATCTTGCCGCGCGCACTCGCCCACTCCCGGACTTGCGGTTGAAATGTTACGTGCTCAACGATGTGGCCCATCGTCTCTAATAGCCTTGCGGCATCGCACGCCGCGGCCACGGAGACCGGGGCGACCGGCGCCTCTATGAATGGCACAGTGACTAAAGCTATACGCAGAGTCCGAATGGGAGCCGTAAGTTCTTCGATATAAGGACGCGCCTGCGGAGGAGCAAGGTAGGGCGCGCCGGCATCAGGACCGGCCGTCACATCCAGGAGAGCGGCAGAATCTCTAACGCTTCTGCTCACGACGTGCGTGACCGCCAACCCGCCGCGCTGTTCGCCTTCGTCGGGGCCGACCGGCAGGCGGCCTCGTGTCGGCTTGAGCCCGAACACTCCGCAGTGCGCGGCTGGGATGCGAATCGAACCGCCGCCGTCGCTGGCACACGCCGCAGGCACGATACCAGCAGCAACCGCAGCGGCGGAACCGCCGCTCGAGCCCCCTGCGCTATAGAATGTATTCCATGGGTTCCGCGTCGCGCCGAATAGAAGCGACTCCGTGGAAGTGCTGAACTCGAGTTCCGGCGCGTTTGTCTTACCGAAGATCACTAGTCCAGCACGCTTGTAACGGGCAACGATTTCGCTGTCATGTTTCGCAATGTTTCCCTTGAACAGCGCGCATCCCATGAGGGTTTCGGTGCCCGCAAGCGCAACTCCGCAGTCCTTTAGGAGGAACGGCACCCCCCGAAATAACCCGCTTGGCAAGCCCTGGGATACCTGCTTATGGGCGAGATCGAACAGCTTGTAACCGACGGCATTAATTTCGTGATCCACCGCACGCGTCCGGGCGATGGCAGCCTCCAGGAGCTCTAGCGGCGTGACTTCTCCCCGCCTCACGAGGTCAGCGAGCCCAAGAGCGTCAAACTTGCCATATTCTTCGAAGCGCATCATCCTGACAATCCTGAGCGATGTGTTACCGCATACACTTTCACGCACACAGTAGCCACATCAAGTCCCGCTTAGGAGGACCGATGCGTGCCACGAGAGCGCCGACACGGTGTTACTCCATCGCGCTTCGTTGATACCGCCTGCATGGACTCAACAAATCGCCGCCCAACGATCTCGTCTTCACCGGATCTGAGCGCGTGCGGATTAAGCGCGACGGTGTTGCGCGCGGTATCAATCCCCATGACGTACACCGGAGGTGTTCCCTCGCACAACGCCTGCTGGACGTCTGCGGCTCTTCCGAGACTTCCAAGGTGGACCTCGACGACCGGAATATTCCTGTACTTCTCGAATTGGAGATTTACTTCGCAGTCGGTTCCGTGTTGGATCGTGTGAGCAATTCTGTCCGCCTGCGCCTTCCACAGCCGCATGTCTGCCGCGTGGTCCCTGGCCCAGTAATTCTCCAGGGCGACAAGTGTGCCGACGATCGTCTCTTTACTCACTTTCGCGCTACGGCCGATGCTGTAATTGGGGCTCATATTGAGAGCCGCGGCTCTAACAAGATCACGTCTGCCGCAAAGAACTCCTCCCCCTTGCGGTCCACGCAACGCCTTACCAGCGCTAAAGCACACCAAGTCGGCGCCCTCCGCAATGAACCGCCTGAGATTCTCAGCAGGAGGCAGCATCGCTGCGCCGTCTACAATGACCGGAACAGCCGCCCGCTTCGCAATCTTCACGACGGCGGGCAAGGGAAGAGCCCCTTCGCTTACCCATGGAGACAGCACATAGGCGATGGCAGCGGTCTGGTCGGTGATGGCCGCCTCGAACTGCCACTCGAACGTCTGATGTCCGGCGCCAACCTCAATAATACGAGCTCCAGTAGCACGTATCGAGTGATCGAAGCCGTTCCGATGTACTCGATGCATGATCAATTGATTGCGCAGCCCGGTGGTATCGGGCAGCTGATCTATCCTCGCCAAATCATTGCCCGTAAGACAGGCCGCCGTACCCGCCAATAGGGCAGCCGCGGCGCCAGCAGTCACGATGCCATCTTCTGCGCCCGTGACCCGCGCGATGACGGAGCCGGCCTTCTCTTCCAAATCGTCAATGTTCACCGTCAAAGACGCGGCCTCGTGCATGGCGTCGAGCACTTCGGGAAGCATCGGGGCGCCACCGTACCGCGTGACGGTGCCCGCCGCATTGATGATGGGGGTGACTCCAAACCGCTCGTAGATGCCCATCAAGTTCTCCCGGGCTCTATAGCTCGCTGCGAACAGTTGGTGGCAGCGGGAGCGAGTCCCTCGTGAACGAGTTAGAAACCAAAGAGACTTGACATGCTCGTCCTCAAGCTAGTGCATCTGCGCATCTTGGACCTGCACCGTTTGGTCAGGGAGAACGTAGGCGTTGGCGATCTTAGTGCTCATGCCCCAGAGGTTCGTAGGTTCGGCGAGCCACACGAATGGTGCATCGCGGAACAAGATCTCCTGTACCTGCTTGTAGTTCGCATTCCTCTGGGTGGTTGATGTACTGCGCCCAGCTTGGTCAAGAAGCATGTTCACCTGAGGGTTGTTGTAAAAGCCCAAATTGTAGAACACGGGCGGCCATGAAGCGCGCGTCACGAGGGCCTGAAGAATCCACTGGATAGCGCCATTAGAAGGCGAGAAGCCGTTGAGAATGAGTTGTCCCTTGTTGGCATCTGGGCCTTGGAGCGATGACGAGTCAAGGACCCCAGCCTCCATCGGTGTAATGACCACCTTGACGCCAACCTGAGAAAGCTGCTGCTGGAGAAACACCATCTCCTTCTGTGTAAATGTGTCGTTAAGCCCCCATAGCGTGGCTGTAAATCCGTTGGGATACCCACTCTCAGCTAGGAGTTGACGGGCCTTCGTCAGGTCGAACGGATATGTTCCCACCGGCACGTAGCCCGCGAGTTGTGAGCCAGCGAGGGAATGCATTTCGTGCGCGTATCCAAGGTAAAGTGTCGAAATTAGGGCCTGCTTGTTTACCGCGTAGTTCATCGCCAACCGGACATTGCGCTTGTTGAAGGGCGCGTGGAGCTCATTCATCGAAAGTGTTGTGGTCAGAATGCTCGGCCTATTGACGACTTGGATGCCTGACTGCCCGGCAAGCGCTTTGACATCGACAGGGTCGATCGGGTAGACGAACTGCGCTTCCCCAGTCTTAAGCATTGCGAGTGCTTGAGTCGCGTCTGGAACGTCCCGAAAGATGATCTCGTCTGGCCCGGCGCTGTTAGACCGCCAATAGCCGGGATTTCGTCTTCCGACAATACGATTGCCGCGCACCCAGCTGTCAAAGATGTATGGCCCTGTCCCGACCGGATGCGAGCCAATTGCGGCAGCCCCATACTTCGCGAGGGCAGCTGGACTGATCATTCCTGCCGAAGGATGCGCCAGGTTGAAGATCAATAGCGCCGATGGCGCGCTCAGCTTCAACGCAACGGTATTCGTGTCGATTACCGTCGCGCCTTGAAGATGAGTAGCATTATGGTAGAAGCCGTATTTTTGCTGGTGATTGTCAGGGTTCAGCACAAAGTCAATGTTCGCTTTCACCGCTTGCGCATTGAATGGGGTGCCGTCCTGAAACTTGATGCCTGGTCGCAGCTTGAACGTATAGGTTAAGCCATCGGAGGACACGGACCAGCTCGCGACAAGGCCGGTCTCTTGAACTTTCATGGTGGGGCTAAACTCGAAGAGCCGGTCGTAGAAGGCGCGCACAATGCCAAGCCCGGGGTTATCGCTCGTGTTCCATGGGTCCAAATTGAGAGCATCTGCATTTTGCACCACGGTGAAGGTACTCGACGGGGCCGCAGAAGTATACGGCGAGCTCGCAAGTGCGGCAATGCCGATGACTACCAAAAAGAGTGGCGGACGGAGGAACCGCAACATTGTCACCCCCGTGCATAGGATTCAAAGCGTCTGCGAATTCACCACCTTCCGCATCCACAAATCCAGGTCCTCCAAAGATCTACATATCGGCGCCTGCGTGCGCAACCCGTGCGCTGTTCGACACGTCGGACTCAGTGAGAGAGGGCCGCTGGCTTTCGCGGAATTGGATTTTAGCGGCGGACCGTGGTTGATTTGCGAGAGGGTCGCACTCGTTGGCAAGCTCCGGGAGCTGACGCGTGGTTCAACGTTCAACATGATCCGCCCGGCGCAAAGTCACATCTTCATGCGCGGATCCAGTACATCTCGCAACCCGTCACCGAGCAAATTAAACCCGAGCACGGTGATCACCAGGGCAGCGCCGGGGAAGAGCGCCATATAAGGTAGCGTAGCAAGGTCATCCTTGGCATTGGTCAGGATTGCTCCCCATTCGGGTGTCGGCGGCGGTGCGCCCAGCCCCAGAAAGGAAAGGGCCGATTCGGTCAGGATGGCACTGGCTAGTTGCAGGGTCGAAATAACAATGATTGGTGCGACGACATTCGGCAAGATGTGCCGAATGAGGATGCGTGGCGCCCGTGCGCCTTGGGCGCGTACTGCTTCGACGTACGCCAGTTCCTTTGCCTGGAGTGTCGACCCCCGCACCAATCGCGTGTACACTGGAATGCCGAAGAACCCGATCGCAATGATTATGTTCACGAGGCCAGGCCCCAGGACCGCGACCATGGCGATCGCAAGTAAGATCCCCGGGAAGGCCAGGAGGACGTCGATGACCCGCATAACAACTTCATCGAGCCACCCACCAGCGTAGCCTGCGATGAGTCCGAGCAATGCGCCAGGGATCAGTCCGATGACGACTCCGAGAAACCCCACGGTCATGGATATTCGCGCCCCGTACAGCACCCGAGAGAAGATATCGCGCCCGAAATCGTCTGTCCCGCCGAGATGTACTGCGCTAGGAGCTTCGCGAGCGTGCGCATAGTCCGGGGTATTTGGCGCGTACGGTGCCCATAGTGGGCCAAGCACAGCAGTCAGGATCATTGCGATCACAATCACAAATCCGATGGCTCCCGCGGTCGTTCGGCGCAGCAGGCGCCGAAGGGTTGCGCGACCCACTATTGGTAACGGACGCGTGGATCTATGCGAGCGTACAGCACATCGACCAGCAGGTTTACGGCGACGAATTCAAGCGCGAACACGAGCACGACCCCTTGGATGACCGGATAGTCTCGAAATGAAATGGAGTCGATGAGCAGACGCCCGAGCCCCGGCCATGCAAAAACCGTTTCGACGATGATAGCTCCCGATATCAAGAAGCCGAAGTGAAGGCCAATCACCGTAATCACGGGGATGAGCGTATTCGGCAGCGCATGCTGCAGCACCACCATTCGTAGCCGATGTCCCTTCGCTTTGGCCACACGGATGTAGTCCTGCGCGAGGACCTCCAGCATCTCCGACCGCGAGATTCGGGCAATCGTCGCCGCCGCACCAGCCCCCAGCGTGATCGCCGGAAGAACCAAAGACGCGGCGCCTTGGTCACCCCCCGTTGGGAACCATCGCAGATCCACACCGAAGATCCAGATGAGCGCGAGCGCCAGGACAAACGATGGCAGGCTAATCCCGAACATCGCGAGCGACGTCGTTGTGAAGTCCAGCACCCTCCCGTGACTCACAGCCGCGATCATCCCGGCCGCCAGGCCGATGGCGATGGCCACGAGCATTGCCGCCACGGTTAGGAAGAACGTCGGGCCGAAGGCTTGCATGATGTGAGTGCTTACGGGCGCCGCATCCCGATTTGAGGCTCCCAGGCTCCCATGGATCAGGTTGTTGAGATAGATCCCGTATTGGACCCAGAGTGGTTTGTCCAGCCCCAGCGACCTCCGCACTAATTGTACGGAGTCCTCGGTCGCCTCGATACCGGCCATGAGCCGGGCAGGATCACCGGGGAGCACGTGCACGAACATGAACACTGCAAGAGTAACACCAAGTAAGGTGGGCGTAGCCGACAACACGCGCCGAAGTATATAGTAACCCATCACGTTCCCTATGAAGCGGACGGCCCCGCAGGCTAACGCCGTCCCCCTCCTCTATTCGCCATCCTCGATATGCGTCCATTCTAAGCATTTCTTTGAGTCTAGTGATTTGGGCGCGCTGTTCTTGGAGCCATTACTGTCGAGCGGTTCTTTCCTGCCGGCACAGCCGGGCGCATGCCATGGTCCGAAGAACCGTGCCTGTTAGGGCATCCGAGAATTCATGACGTTTCGTATGACGAGCCAGGCCTTCCAGACGTCGAGCATGTCAGTCCCCTCATAAGCGATCGTCCGCGGGCCCTCGCGGGTAACCCCATGGCACAGAGTCGCGAGGTCTGCGAGGTCGGGTTTAGCGACGTCCACCTCGAATCGAATCGGGGACTTCGGAAGGTAGGGACGAAGACGTGGAGCTCGACGTACAGCTTCGGCCGCGCCTGCCCTAATCTCAGCCCGCGCCTTCTCCGGATGCAGGTGAACTGCGGACGTCGAGCTGAGCGCTCTCTTGACTTCAACCCCCACAACATCGGCCCCAAGGAGTTCGTGCACCTGCGCGACTACCGTGTTGTCACCTGAGACGAATGCCACCGGTACGCCAAAGTGCCCCGCGAGCGCCGCGTTCACACCGTATTCACCGACCGCGATTCCGCCGAGGCGGATCTCCTGGATGATCCCGATAAACGTATGGGCAAGTATCGACGCCGGCGTGCCCGCCCGTCCATGGTACCCCGTAAACATGACGGCGCCGAACGACCTGTCGAGCCCCTCGAGCTGGCCGAGGAACTTTGGACGGCCACTCACGTAGCGCGCCTCAGGGTGCAGAGCCGGCGGCAGCAGGTTGCGCATTGCTCCGTGCCCCTCGGTGACCCATACTTCAGTTGCGCCGCCCTCGAGGGCACCGTTCACGGCCGCATTTACTTCCTCGGTCATCAACCGGCGCGCCCAATCGAACTCTACAGCGTTATTCCTAATGCCCGACTCGCCGGCGTGGTCGGGAGGGGTCACGTGGGCAGAATGCACGATACCCGCTGTTCCCTCCATGTCGGCGGAAATGAGCACTTTCATCGCACCCTCCCGAGGCGTCGCCTAGAGTCGTGACGAAGCCTCTGGCATGCTAATTGTCTCCCGGATGCGGGCCGCGACGATGTCCTCGTCGCCCACCGTGAGCCCTTGGGTGGTCACCACGATATCGCGTCCTACTGGCAACACGCGCACCGACGGATTCCCTTCTTTGAGCCGACGAACAATGTCATCTCTGCTCATGGGAAGCGCCGGGAGGATCCTGAGCAGCACCCTTGGGACGTCGAATGGATGAAGCTCTGCTTCGTCACGAACTCCGACGATTCGCTCAGCGCTAATCCCAGGGATATCTGCTAACGCTTTGATGATATTTGCGACCTGGCGATCGCGAGCAGCGAATTCTGCCGTGAAGTCCCGGGACAAATATCGTTCCACCGCGACGACCAATCCGGCAATCTCTTCCTTCCCAATCTTCATGGGCCGCCCGATCGCGTAGTTCGGAAAAGCGTTCAGGGCGCAAGCCTCGATGAGCGCCCGCTTCCCTAAGATTAATCCGGATCCCTGAGGACCACCGATAGCCTTGCCCCCGCTGAAGATGACCAAGTCCGCTCCTTCATCCGTATAGCGCCTCAAGTTGGCTGCCGGGGGCAACTCATCGGCGGCGTCGACGACGACCGGCACACCTGCCTTATGCGCGATGTCGCATACTTCCGGCAGGGGTAGCGAGTTCGTGCGTGCATACGCGACGAAGTAAACGACAGCTGCGGTTCTGTCGGAAATTGCGTCCTGCAACTCCCACGCGTGAGTCTCGCGGGCTAATCCGATCTCGACAAGCTTCGCGCCTGCCTGGCGAACGCAAGAGTCGTAATGATTTCGCTGCTGGCGATGCACGATTACCTCACTCCTCATTTCCCGAGTGTCTGGCAACCGCGAGATCTTCGCCGGGTCTGTTCCGGTGATGCACGCCGCGGTAGATACTACTAACCCCGCGGCGGCCCCCGATGTGATGAAGGCAGCGTCGACGCCGATCAGGTTCGCAAGATGCTGTCCGCTTCTTGCGAGAAGGTCAGAGATGTCAACGTAGCATTCCGCGGCCTCCACCATGGCAGCCAAGACCTCTGGAGCCATCAGCGAGCCGCCAATTTTGCTAATTGATCCCTGCGCGTTGACGATCTCTCGTAACCCCAGACGTTCATAGATGTGCATCGTCGCTCCCTCTTCTCCGCACCGTGTATTTTGGCATCAGGGTGGCGTGTTCCATCGAAACTCGATCAGAAGACCCCCAGCATCGCCGACCAACACCTCATGGATGCCTAAGCCGGGCGGATCATGACGACGATCGTAATTGCCTGAGAAATGCGGCACGTCGCCGCCCAGCCGCTAGGCATGCGATTCCAATCGAGCTCTTGCACCCGATCCGTGACCTCACACAGGCGATTCTCTGTTTGTAGACATGTAAACGGCCGCCGCTCTATTACCGCGTATGTTCTCGTCTTGCTACGCCTTGTCCTATAAGGCTTTGCGCCCGGGTGTCGTGCTACGGCATATCGTCGAATATCCCCTCGTACCACCCCGCAGAATAGCAAGAGAATAGCAAACCGGTGCTGCCGGGGAGCTGCCCAGACGGGGCTCCCCTGCTCCTCTGATCGTTGGCATCAGAGAAGGGCGTGGCGGCGTTCGTGCCAAGAGGGGGATTCCTGATTTGGCGACCTGGCCCGCCGTGCCGTTTGTCGCCTGAGGCGTCCGGAATCGAAACCCGCGCCCTCCTGAGTGCAGGGTATCCTCTCCGAACGTTCGGTTTCTTGATCGTTGCTGTAATGCACAGTGATCCGCCACTTGTTGGACAGAAGGTCGATCGCCTCCCGCGACTGCAAGGCGTGCCGTCCAGTACCGACAGGTTCCCGCACGGACCACCTCGCTTACCCAAAAGTAAGTCCGTAACCACGCGGTGCGTAGCAAGACATCGGATTGCCTTGTTATGATCCGCACGCGCTTACTCCTGTGGGTCCGGAGGTCAGGCAAATGGCCGAAAGCGTCGATGTCTTGCATCCCGAAGAGCCGAAGCGCGTGCTGGTCGTCGCGTCGAATCCGGCGGTCTCGAAGCAGACCGGGTGGACGATCGGCTTTTGGTGGGCGGAACTCACGCATCCCTATGTCGAGTTGATGGAGCACGGGTACCGCGTCGAGGTCGCGAGTCCCGACGGCGGCAAGCTCGAAGGGGATGACTGGAGCGACCCGCGCGACAAAAGCGCATACTCCGCGCACGACCTGATCAGCCTAGGATTCATTAATTCGCCGGAACACCGGAAACTGACCGACGACTCCAAACCGATCCGCGACGTCCGCGTTGGAGAATACGATGCCGTGCTCTTCGTCGGCGGCCAAGGCCCGATGTACACGTTCTTCAACGACGAGCGGGTGCACAAACTCGCCGCGGATTTCTACGAGGCCGGCAAGATTACCGCGGTGATCTGCCACGCCACCTGTATGCTGCTGAAGGTCAGGCTGTCGAATGGCAAACTGCTCGTCGACGGGAAAACGTGGACGGGCTTCGCCAACTCCGAGGAACAATACGCGGACGAGCTCGTCGGCCGGCGCATTCAGCCGTTTCGGATCGAGGACGAGGCCAAGAAGATCCCCAACACCAACTTCATCGTGCAGGGCCGGTTCAAGGCGCACGCTGTCCGCGACGGGAATCTCATCACCGGACAGCAGCAGTATTCGGGAACTGCCGCCGCGCGCCTCATAATCGAGGCCCTCGGTGTCTAACACGGAGATGCCGCCATGGCCTACTTTCTTTACAAGTTGATCCCGCCGCGCCCGGCTTTTCCGGACGGCATGTCCGATGCCGAGAGCGCGATCATGCAGCGGCACTTCGCGTACTGGGCGGCGCACGTTGAGAGCGGGACCGCGGTCGTCTTCGGGCCGGTCGTCGATCCCAGTGGCAACTACGCCATCGCCGTTCTCGAACTTGAGGACGGCGCAGACCCCAGCGCGCTAGGAGTGGAAGATCCGGCGATAACGGCCAATGCCGGCTTTCGCTTTGAAGTCCATCCTATGCCGCAGATAACGAAGGCCGGTGCCCCGAGCCGGCGTTAACGAACGCCCCTGACACCGGCGTGACGCGATCACAATCCCGGAGGAAGGGTGGGCACGTCATGTTCTGCGCAACGGTGCTCTACCCGTGCAAAGAAGGCGTCAGTTTTGACCTTGCGCATTGCATTACTGCCTGTACCTGCTCATTGCATACACTGGCGCGCCGCCGGGGGAGGCGCTGGCGCTTAAGTGGCCCGCAGTAAACCTCACGCTCGGCGAGGTCACGTTACGCGAAAAGCTCTACCGGCTCGGCAAGCAGCAGATATGGGGCCCGACAAAATCCACCGGCAGGATGTGGTGCCGATCCCGCCCGCGCTGGTCGAGGAACTACGACCCGGCAGGCCGTAAACGCCCTGGCCGACCGGCTCCTCGCGGGCCAGCCTACAGCGGAGAATAGCAGGGAATGGCAAAATGGCTGTGATGGGACGCTCAGCGTTCGGAGAGGATCGAGCCGAAACCGTTGCGCTGCAACGGTTTGAGCCTGGTGGAGACGAGGGGATTCGAACCCCCGACCCCCTGCTTGCAAAGCAGGTGCTCTCCCGCTGAGCTACGTCCCCATATTTTTCGCGGGTTTGCGCGGATTCCCAAAAAGGCCCGAGACGCCGTTCCCGTCCGGTCAATTGTCGCACCTCCCGCCTCGTTCGTCCAGAGGTAGTTGATTAAGGTCACCGAAATCCTCCGGCGTCGGCACGGGAGGATGCCACGTGAGACGAGCGCTGGCTAACGCCGCGAACACGGTTCTGCCGGAATCAATTGTGGCGATCCTCGCCGTCGTGCGGCGACACAAACGGGAAACGGGGGCGTTTCCCAACCTGCTGCGCCCGACAACGTTCAACGAGAAGCTCATCCACCGCATGCTCTTTGATCATCGCCCGATTTGGACGCAACTGCAGGACAAGTTGGCGGCGCGCGAGTACGTCAAAGCACGAATCGGAGCTGAACCGCTCACGCAACTGTACTGGGTGACGGCCGATCCGGCCAACATCCCATTTGACGAGCTGCCCGACAGTTTTGTGACAAAACCCAATCATACTCCGGGCGCGTCGCGCTGGTACCAGACAAAGCACAACTAGACCGGATCCGACCCAGCGTCTCAGGAATCTACGCGCGCCGGATGAGGTCGATCGCGGTCTGGATCCGCCATTGCACCTGTCGACGATGATCGAGTACGCGGAAGCCTTGGGACGTGGTCTCGATTACATTCGGGTGGACCTGTACGACACCCCGAACAAAGTGTACTTTGGCGAGCTGACGCCAACGCCCGCCGGCGGGACAGAACCGTTCGAGCCACGCGCTCTCGACGGCTTTCTTGGAAGGCTCTGGCCTCGATGCGTGCACCCGTGACCTGGGCCCAGCGCGCGGCGAAGCTCGCGGTCGCGCGCAGACACCCGACGGTACGCTGCCCCAGACGACGTGCGGCACGATCGTGCCCGGCCGGTGGCTCGCGATGCTCGACGCTCCGCCGCCCGGGGCGCGGACCGCCCAGCACCGCCTGCCGGCCAGGACTCCCCAGGTCGGCCCACGAACTTTTGGGCGTGTATCGATCGCAATGAGCGAGCACCCGCCGTCCTCTGCGCCGGCTCCCGTCCGCCCCGCGCAGGCGCCACGCATTCGTATCTCGCCGTTGGACCTGCGCGTCGCCCTCCTCGGCGCCGCAGGGTTTCTCATCGCCATCTCGTGGCAGTTCGTCCTGCCCATCCTTCCGGTCCGCCTGTCGCGCATCGGTTACTCGGCGGCGCAAATCGGGACGCTTGTGAGCTTGCTGAGCCTGGCGATGGGGATCGTCGAGTTGGAAGTGGGCCGGATCGCCGGCGTGCTGGGCGCCCGCCGGACGTTGGCGACTGGATTGGTGGTCAACGCGGCCGCCATGGCGTGGATCGTGCTAACGCGGGCCCCCCTGGGCGTGGCCGTCGGTCTCATCGGCGTGGGCATGGCGCGTGCCGCGATGTGGTCGCCGCTGCATGCGGCCGTCGCGGCGACGGCGTCCGAGGAAACGCGCGGCCGCGCGTTCAGCGTCTTCTGGTTCCTCACGTCCGTCGCATTTCTCGCCGGACCGGCCATCGGCGGCAGCGTGGCGGCCCAGTTCGGCATCCGGATGAGTTTTTTTGTCGGCGCCGCCGTCAGCCTCCTGACGCTGGCGGTGATCGTGCCCATCACGGAGTCACGGCCGGCCGTCGTGCGGGCTCGTCCCGCCGCCGCAAGCTGGGAGGTCCTTCGCGATCCGATCGTGCGCCGGCTGTGCCTGGCCAATCACTTCTTCTATGCGATCTCGGGGATCTGGTCGACGTTCGTTCCGCTCTATATGGTGCACCTCAAGCTCTCCGTCGCGACGATCGGCTGGCTGTTCACGGTGCAGGGCCTGATGTACGCGCTCGTGCAGCTTCCCACCGGGCGCGTCGCGGACCGCGTCGGTCCGGAGCGGCTGATCCTGCCGGGGGTCATCGGACGAGCCGCGATCCTCGCCCTGTGCCCGTTGCTGCACGGCGCGGGGCCGCTGTTGCTGGCGGCCGCCGCCTTTGGGATCGCGGGCGGGATGATCCCGGTCACGTTCACGATGCTCATTGCACGTTTCAGCTCTCGAGAACACTACACGAGCGCCATGGGCGTGTACAACAGCTCGGGTGACCTTGGATTCTTCGTGGGCCCGTTCCTCGGCGGCGCCGCGGCGCTGCTCGGCATCGTCGCTCCATTTGTGCTGGCGTTTCCGCTCGGCGCATTCGGTGTCGCGATGGCGCTGCGCGGCATCGCGGCGGTGAGACGCGCCGACCAGGAAGTGTGAGAGATGCTATACTGCGCGCGGAGGGATGGCAGAGCGGCCGATTGCGGCGGTCTTGAAAACCGCTAGGGGGCAACCCCTCGGGAGTTCGAATCTCCCTCCCTCCGCCACGCCGCTCTCCGCATCCGACCACGGCATGCCGCGACCCCTGCCCCCTCGACCGGATGTGTCTACGTCATGGCTATGCATCTTGAACGCCCCAGGATGGGCGGCGTGCCACAGCAACCCTGGGACACCCGCACAGCCACCCCTTCCCACTGGGGCAACGTGGCATGTGGAGGGACCTGCTCCTTTATCCCGAAGCCCTGGGCGCAGGATCTCGGACTCGCCGCCGCATGGCGGCGGACCGTCTCGGGTAATCGGGAGGAACGTCATGGAAGACAAGGATGTCATCGGCCACATCAATCAGCTCGCTCACGAGGAGCACACGTTGTGGGAGAAAGAGTCGAAGGGTGGCGCGACCGACGCCGACCGGTCACGCCTCCGGCAGATCCAGGTCACCCTGGACCAGTGTTGGGACTACCTGAATCAGCGCCGCGCGCTGCGCGACGCACGCCTCAATCCTGAGGATGCGAAGGTACGGGACGCCAATACCGTGGAGCGATATCAAGAGTGAGAACACAGAGAACGGCACGCCCGTGGCTTGTCCGACGCCTGCGGCAAGCGTGACCACCTCGCGGCCGGCCGACGTCGAAGCGGCATCGAATCTTGCGTAATCTTGCTCCGAATTTCGCCTGACCCTCCCTGTGCAGACGCGCCCGCGAAGTGTATAGTGGTGTGTCCGACACCACCCACCGAGACACGGGGCACGAGGGGGACATGGATGGCAAGCCGGCGTCACTATGTCGAAGTTCGGGTACTCTACGGAAAGGATGTCGCCGCGGAACTGAATGCCTGGGCGGCCAAAGGCTACAAGGTCGTCGTCGCCACCGGGGACCGGATTATCATGGAGACGAAGGTGCGGAACCGAGAGGACGAGGACGAGTAGACGGCTCGCCCACGGGCCGCATGGTCTCAATCGCATCCGCCAGCGTCCCAAAGGTCTTGAACGCCTGCCCCACCCCCGCGATGTGAACGAGCCGCCGCAGCGCCGCCGATGACGGCACGACGAGCAGTAGCTCGCGCCGGTTGGTCGCGAGCCGCCGGCCAAACCGGAGCAGCGCGCCGATCGCGTAACTGTCCAGATAGGCGGCCTCGGTAAGCGCGACGATCACGCCGCGCGAGTCCGCGCGTGCCGCCTGGTCGAGCGCCGCTTCGAACGCCGCGGCGTTTCGCAAATCCATGTCGCCGCCAATCGTCACCACCGGGATTTCCCCCGCCCGATAAATGCCGAACGGAGTTCCGCGCGCCAACCGCCCCGCGCCGTCCTTGCCCGGCGACCCGCCGGTGGGTCGGGGGTCGATCGCCCCGGCCACGCCGTCCCGCGGGGCTCCGCCCGGCTCCGTCGACAGCTCATCCGGGATGCTCGCGGAATCGTGCGGCAGCTTCATGGCCAAGCGGACCGTCGTTCCCGCCGACGTTGACTGCACCTCAACGGCATCCGCCAACGCCTCCATCACCCTCAAGCCGTGGCCGCCGCCGGTGAATGGCCGGTCTGTGCGCCAGGTTCCATCGTCCGCGACTTCCACCCGCAGCGTCCGCCTCTCATCAACGTAGGCGCGCACGCGCAGCTGCCCGGCCGTTGTGCCGTACGCGTGCTCGATCACGTTGTTGACGGCCTCGCCGACCGCAACCATGATCGACGTCAACCGCTCGCGGTCGAGGCCGGTGTCGGCGGCAAGCCGCCGCAGCGCCTGACGCACCACGACGGCGCTGCGGGGTTCCGACGGGAGCGCGATCTCGAACCGGTCGAACGGCCGCGCCGCGACGGCCACCGTCAGCACGGCGATATCGTCGCCGATGTGACCATGGGTCAGCACCCGCTTGACGATGGCCTCGGCGTGATCCGCCTCCGGCTCCGTCAGCACTTCGCGGGCGGCCTCGATCACCGCCGCCTCGCCGACGATGGGGTCGAGCCGTGTCTCGGTGAGCCCGTCTGTGTAGAGCACGATCAGGCTCCCTCGGGGAAGGGTGACGCTATGCGATGGCGGCTGATCGATGCCGAGATAGCCGAGCGGCAGGCCCCCGCAGGGGAGCCGCGCGGGCTCCTCATCGGGGACGACGAGGATCGGGGCCGGGCACCCCGCCGTGGCGTAGATCAACTCGGACGTGTTGGGGTCCATCACGCCAAACAGCGCCGTCGCCATCGCCGCGTCGCCGTCTGTGAGGGCCAGCAGATCGCTCGCGCGCCGCAGCACGCCGGACGGATCCGCGTGCGAGAGCGCGGCGGCCCGGATGGACTGCCGAAGCTGCCCCATGGTCACGGCCGCACGGAGGCCACGCCCCGCGACGTCGCCGATGGACAGGGCGATGCGGCCGTCCGGCAACCAAAACATATCGTACCAATCGCCGCCGATGTCGGACTCCCATGCGCCGCCGGATCGGTACGCGCTGCGCAGGGCCAACCCGGGGCACTGCGGCAGCGCCCCCGGCAACAGCGCGCGCTGAAGGGTTTCCGCCACCCGGCGTTCGCGCGCGTACGGTCGCGCGCGCTCGATCGCCTGCCCGCACTGACGGCCCACGGTCACCATAAACTCAAGCTCATCCGTGGGAGGCCGGCGCGCTTCCGTGAATCGCACATATAGAACGCCGATCACGCGGCCGTACGATATCAACGGCACTTCGGCCAGCGCGCCCGCCGTTGCCGAGTCCATAAACGGCGTGGGGTCCGGAGCACGACCGTCTTGAGTGCCCCCGGCCGCGTGCCACACCGCGCCGACGCTCCCCGCCGGACCCGCGCCGGTCGTGGGGCGGCGAAGCGGAAACCGCCGCCAGCGCTGCGTGATCTCTGAGGGATAGCCGACCGCGCGGACCAGTTCTAGCGTCGATTGGTCCGCACTCAACAAGCAGAGGCTCGCCGCGGAACCGCCGAAGGTCTCCTGCGCGTGCGCAACGATGACATCGGCAATCTGCTCCGGGGTTACGGCCTCGGACAACGCGGCCGTAATTGCCTGCATGCGGGTCACCCGATCGGCGGCCCGTTCCGCTGCCACGCGCTGGAGTTGCTCCGAACGATGAAGGCGGGCATTGTCGAGCGCCAGCGCCGCCCGGCGCCCCACTTCCTCCGCGAACGCCAGATCAGCTTCCGTGTGGCGGCGCGCGGACTCTGCGGAGAAGAGGGTGATGGCTCCCAAACACCGTTCGTGCGCCACGAGCGGCAGCACCATCGCGGACCGCGCCCCCAGACTGCGCACGATCCGCCGCAGCGCCGGGTTCGGCACGGCATCCGCGAGCAACGTGGCCGAGATATCGGCGTAGAGCTCGGCCTTGCGTGTCCGGACGGCGTGGGCGGCGCCGTACCGCGATCGGGGATCCGGCGGGTACCGGCGCTGCACTTCGCGTGCGAGCGCGGCACGGTCCACATCTTTATGCATGGTGATCGCCGTCCGCAGCGTTCCGGAGTCATCGGTCAGATCGATGATGCACCAATCCGCAAGCGCTGGCACCAGCACGCGAGCCAGGCCGTCCAGGTTGGCGTCCACATCGAGTCCGGACAGCGCGTCGCCGATTTGGACCAACAACTGCCGCTGCTGCTCCACCCGCTTACGCTCGGTGATGTCCCGCGCGACCGACGACGACCCAACCACGGCTCCCCATCGACTCCGGATTGGGGAGATGCTCAGGGACACGTCGACGCGGCTGCCGTCCCTTTTGACGCACTCGGTCTCGTAGCGCTCGAATCGCTCTCCCCGCCGCAGCCGCGCGAGCAGATCCGCGACCGCGCCGGCGCGGTCGTGCGGTGCGAGCATAAAGACCGGCCGGCCCAGCGCCTCCGCGGCACCATAGCCAAACAGCCGCTCAGCGCCGGGGTTCCAGGTGAGGATCGTGCCGTCGGGGGCTTTGCTAAAGATTGCGTCGTCCGAGGACTCGACGATGGACGCCAGTTGGCGCGCCGCAAGGTCCGCCCGGCGGAGGCGCACAGCCCCCTCCGCGGTAACCACGGCCACCGCCGTAAACAGGATGATGCCCGGCCATTCCGTGGGGAGCGGAAGGGACAGCGGGTCGTGCGGCGACACCACCGCAAACCATGCCCCGGCCAAACTCACAATCGCTGCGACCCAGCCGGGGAGGCGGCCCCAGAGATACCCGACCGCGGCGACCACGGGCACGTACACATAGAGAAAGCCGGCCGGCGCAAATATGATGTGCAACACCGAAACGAGCAAGGCGGTCCCGCCGGCAACAAGCAGCGCGCCAGCACCCATCGCGACACGGGAGGGCTCGCGAAACGGCACGGCAAACCTCGACGCGGAATGCGTCACGGCCTGCCGGATCCTGCGCCCGGGCGGCAGTCACGCGCCGCCCAGCATCCCGGCCACGACGTATCGATCGACACTAGCCTCCCCCCGGCGAACACGAGCGACCGGCGTTCGCCGCCCGCTCGTTCCGCCCAAGCTTCGCCGAAGCGCCTTGGCGCTTGCGGATCAATCATATATCTCCCCGTCGACGATCGGCCAAACACGATTCGGGCTAAAGCGAAGCCGCTTGGCCTCGGACGGCCTGCTCATAACGTTCCAGCGACTGCACGACCGCGTCATGCGCCCCGGCGGCGATGACCCGTCCTGAAAAGCCGCCGTAGACCCGGTCGAAGCGCAGGGGCTCGACGATTCCCGCGATACGGCGGAACGTCGCGGCGTCCACAGGAATCAAGTTAGGGTAACTATACATGACGCTCACGTGGCGCCGATCAGGCACCACCTGCAGGGTGTCCCCCGTCAACAACGCGCCCCGCCCGCCGGCGCCCCCCGGCCAGTGCAGGACCGCGGAGCCGCGAAAATGTCCACCACAGCGGAGCAGGGTGAGCCCCCCGGGCAGCACGTGGCTCGCGCCTTGCCAGGGCGTGATCGCGTCGTCCGGACGCATGATCCACATGCGATCGTCCGCATGGACGTACACGGGAGCGTCCCCGAACGCGCGGCTCCACTCGACCATGGACGAGTAGAAGTGCGGGTGCGAGATGGCGATCGCCGCCAGCGACCCTCGCCGCCGGATCTCGTTCACCGTCTCCGGGTCGATGAGGCTGACGCAATCCCACAACACGTTGCCGGCGGCGGTGGTGATGAGCAGAGCGCGCTGGCCGATCGCAAAGCTTGGTTCGGTGCGGATGCCGAGGAGCCCAGGCTCTTCCTCGGTGAAGGTGTTGCGGTGGTCGCGCCGCAGATGGGCCAGGGTCGTCCACGACTGGCCCTGCCAGTTGACCCACTGGCGCTCGTCGGCACAGATCCCGCACTGCTCCGGTGGTTGCGCCGACTCCTTGAACTGGGTGCCGCAGGTCGTGCAAATCCAGTGAGGCAAGCCCGCCACCCCCAATCCCACCGTTGGTGTTCGCGGGAGCCCCGTCGCAAGTCCTCTGGACAAGTAGCGTGCTGAAAGTCTAATCGAAAGGAGGCGTACGAACCGGCATAAAGTCGCACAAGGAGGAATGGTTGTGCTTCGGCCACCGGTGTGAACGCGGAGCCAGCAAGAGAGAGGAAAGAATTCGGCAGCGGACGTGAAAATAAGAGATGTGGGGTGGATACGAGCAGCAAAACGCCGCGTCACAACAACGTTCCGCGGCGCAACTTCGTTTGAATCTTGCGATTGAGCTAACAAAATGAATTATCTCAAGCGTCTAATCGATTGTCAAGTGCCTCCGCAACGCTTGCCCAGTATGGTCCGGCGATCGACGAAGATTGAGCCGACGCGACACCTAGGCAATGTTGCTCTCGCCTCTGGCTGAATTGTAGAGTCAATCTACCGCCAGGCAACAGATGTTCGGACATTCTTAGAGATGCGGATAGCGCGCTCTTGCGCGGCGTAGCAGCATCAGGTTCGCTGGATTGGCGCCTCGGCGCGGACGACGTGCGATACGTAGAACAAATTCACAAGCCCTTCAGGACTCCTTCACGGGCCCCGCGCTACTATGAAAGTGTGAGATGACCTGTTCGTCACGCCCGGAGAGCGGGACTCGCGGATCGTCTTTTTCCCCCCTTGCGGCGGTCCGCGCAGCCCGCGCCGGGCGTGCTTCATCGGTCGCGTACCAGTTGCGTCCCTGGAAGAGTCTGTTCCCCCGGTTCGGGCGAAACGGGCACAAGGGACCAATTTCTCCCGCGCTGAACGTGTCTTCTCGTTTGCCGGCCGCTTGCGCAACCCGAACCCGCGGATCGCCACCTCGGCGGAGGTCATGACGTATGGCCATGCATCGCTTCACCCCCCAGCACTACCACAATACATTGGGCTCACACGCGCCCGTTCTGCGGATTCATGACGGCGATACCGTGGGGACCACGACGCTCGATGCGAGAGGGTACGACGCGCGGGGCGCGTCCGCTGCGCCGCGCGGCAACCCGCAAACAGGGCCGTTCTACGTCGAGGGCGCCGAGCCTGGCGACGTGCTCGAAGTGCGCCTGGACCGCCTCACCCCGAACCGTGCGATTGGCTGGTCCGGCACCGTGATCGCGCCGAACGTGCTGGAACCGGCCTACGTGCGGGAGACGCCGGCCGGCGCGGTCACACTGTGGCACATCGACCTGGAGCGCCGCACCATCGCGCTCGCCAATGGCGGCGCGCCCGCCCCGCCGATCGCGGACATCGATCCACGCCATCGCGCCGTGACACGGGCGGAGTTGCCCGGCCTTGCGCCGCTCACCATCGCGCTCGAGCCCATGGTGGGCTGCTTCGGCGTGGCGCCGCCCGGCGGGCAAGCCATCTCCACCTCGACCTCCGGACCACACGGGGGCAACATGGATTACCGCGGGTTCACGGCAGGCGTCACCGCGTTCTTCCCGGTGTTCGCGCCGGGCGCCCTGTTCCACCTCGGCGACTGCCACGCCGCGCAGGGCGATGGCGAGATCGTCGGAAACGGCGTCGAGACGGCGTTCGAGGTCGAGTTTACCGTGCGCGTGCACAAGGGCCGGCCGATCGCGTGGCCGCGCGGCGAAAGCAGAACCCACATCTTCACGCTTGGCAACGCCAGGCCGCTCGACCAGGCACTGCAGCACGCCACGACGGAGATGGTGCGGTGGCTCGGCAGCGACTATGGGCTGGACGCGCGGGCGGCGAGTACCTTGCTCGGCCAGTGCGTGGAGTACGACGTCGCGAACGTCTACAATCCCGCGTACACCGTCGTCTGCAAGATGCCGAAGCCGATCCTCCGCACTTTGCAAGCATCGCGGTGAAGGAGCTTCGCGATCGCATCCTTCGGGACGGCCGCAACCTCGGCAACGGGATCCTCAAGGTCGACTCGTTCTTGAACCACCAAATCGACCCCGCGTTGATGGACGCGTGCGGCCGGACCCTGGCGTCGCGGTTTGCGCACGTGCGCGCCACGCGGGTGCTCACCGCCGAGATCTCCGGGATCGCACCGGCGTTGAACACCGCCCGGCACCTCGGTCTCCCTTTGGTGTATGCGCGCCGGGAGCGCCCGGTGACGATGCCCGACCAAGTGTTGCTCACCGTGGCGCCGTCGCACACGAAACGCAGGACGGCCGAACTGATCGTCTCGCCCGAATATCTGTCCGCGGCCGACCGCGTCTTGATCATCGACGACTTCCTCGCCACCGGACAAACCATCCTCGGCCTCGCGCGCCTGGCCGAAGCCGCGGGCGCCACCGTGGTCGGCATCGGCGCCGTGATCGAGAAAGTGTTCGAGGGCGGCCGGCAGCACCTGGCCGTCCTCGGGGTTCCCGTCGAGTCGCTCGCCGCGATCGAGGACATGAGCGACGGCCGGATCGTCATCGCCTGACCGGCCGCATCCGCGGAGCCCGCGCCTGGGAGCCCTCGGGTCGAGGCGGGGGCCCTGGCCACGCCCAACTGCCGCGCGCGGCGACCACCGTCAGCCTTTGATCGCCCCCGCGGTGAGCCCTTTGATGAATTGCTGGGACAGAACGATGTAGAGGAGCAACACCGGCGCGGCCGCGAGCGTCAACCCGGCGAACAGCAGGGCCCAGTTGGTCTGGTACTCTCCGAAGAAGACCGTGAGGCCGAGCGGCAGGGTCTTGAGCGCATCCGCGTGGATGAACACCAGCGGAAAGAAAAAGTCGTTCCAGATCGGGATGATGTTGTACACGGTCACGATCGCCAGCGCGGGACGCACGAGCGGCAGCAGCACGCGCCACAGGATGCCGAGCTCGCCCGCGCCGTCGATGCGCGCGGCGTTGTCGAGATCCTGCGGCAGGCTCCGGAAGAAGCCCGTGAGGATGAACACGGTGCTCGGCAGGCCGGAGGCCGCGTAGACCAACACCAGGGATCCAAACGTGTCGAGCAGGCGCAGGTCGCGCATCATGATGAACAGCGGGATTACGGCGAGGCGAATCGGAACCATGATGCCGCTCAGGAAGTACAGAAAGATCAGGTCGTTGCCGCGGAACGCGTACCGGCCGAGCGCGTAGGCCGCGGGCGTCCCCGTGACCAGGAGGAGGGCCATCGACAACACGGTGACGACCACGCTGTTTCGGAAGTACACGGCAAAGTGCGCGGCGCTCCACAGCTGCGCGTAGTTGTCCCAGCGCAGCGTCGCGGGGAAACCGAACGGATCGCGAAAGATCTCCCGCGTCGTCTTGAGCGACGACAGCACCATGAACACCATCGGCAGCACCACGAGAAGCGCGTTGGCAGCGAGCAGCAACTGCGCCAGGGCGACCGGGAGGACGGGACCCTGGCGCCGTGCCGCCGCGAGCCACGGGGCCGCGGCCACTACCCTTCCACTTCCCGCCGCCGGAGATACAGCGCGCCGGCGCTGCTCGTGATCAGGATCAGCAGGAACATGACGACCGCGATCGCGGAACCAACGCCCACGTCGGGATTGCCCGTGTCCACGGCGCCGAACGCGGCACGGTAGAACAGCAGGCCGAGCACGTCCGTGGCATGGTACGGCTCACCGGTCACGCCCTGCATCACGTAGGGCAGCTCGAACCAGTTGAACGCGCCGATGAACGTCAGGATGACCACGATGTTCACCTGGGGCGCGAGCAGCGGCAGCACGATCCGCCGAAACACCGCCCCCGACCCGGCCCCGTCGAGGCGCGCCGCCTCCAGGTACTCCTCGGGAATCGCCTGCATGCCGGCGAGGAACACGATCGTCGGGAACCCGACCCACCGCCAGGCGTTCACGAGGATCAACGCGACGAGCGCCGTGTGCGTGTCGCCGAGCCACGGCCTGGCGAGCGCGCCGAGGCCGGCGAGCACGAGGAGCTTGTTCACGGCGCCCCACACCGGGTTGAGAAACAGCTCCCAGAGAAAGCCCACGACCACGAGCGAGAGCACGACCGGCATGAAGAAGATCGCCCGGTAGACCCGCGCGCCCCACGCGCGGCCGGCGAGCAGTACTGCAAACAAGAGGGCGACGCCGTTTTGCACGATCATCGTGAGGACGAACGTCCACACGTTGTGCCAGAACGCTTCCGCCGTGCGCTCCGGGTACGGGTACTGCGTCAGAAGCCGCTGGAAATTGGCCCACCCGGCAAACCCGCGCCGGACGATCCCGTCCCACCGGTACACGCTGTACGCCATCGCCGTGACGATGGGATAGGCGACAAACGCCGTGAACAACACGAGCGCCGGGGCGAGGAACGCCGCGACCCAGCACATGCGCGCCGTCCGGTACGAAAAGCCTCGCCGTCGGGCGGCCGGAGGCGCGCTCATCGATCACGCGGCCGGGGCGAGCCTATGCCCGCTCCGGCCGCGCACGGTCTGAATCCCCTTATGCGGAACGATCGCCGGCGCCGACCTACCGGTTCTTGAACGGCGCGAACCAGGCGCTGAGACCGCGCGTCACGTCGTCGCCGACCTGCTGCGGGCTCAGCCTGCCGCCGAACATGCCCTGCAGGTCGTTCTGGATCAGCTCGCTTCCCGTGGGGTTTTGCCACCGAAAGCCTACGAGCATGATGTACGGCGTGGCGTGCCGCATCCATCCGAGCACCTGCTGCAGGATCGGGTCCTGGACCTTGACGCCCGGCACGGCGGAGAGCTGCTTGAGCTGATTGGTGAATTCCTGTCCCCACTCGCGCGTCGCGGTGAACCGGATAAACTTGATCGCCGCGTCCATGTTCCGGGCCTTTGCGTTGACGCCGTAGTTGCCGTCGTCGTAGCTGCTGATCCAGGGCGTGTCGCCCGCGTGCTGCACCGGCCCCGGGATCACGCCGATCTGCAGGGACGGATTTTGGCTCTGGAAGAAGCCTAGCTCGAAAATTCCGCCGACGTACATCGCCGCCTGTTCGTTGACGAACAGCTGTTGCATGTCGGTGTAGGACACGCCCTCGTACCCTTGCGGCATGTACGGGCGGATTTCAGCGACCTTTGCCAGTGCGCCCGTGAAGCGCGGATCACGGAACGTGGTCTGACCGTGAACCACGGCGTCGTAGAAGTTGGTCCCGCCGTAGAAGTTGGGGGCCAGGACGCCCATCGCGACTTCCAGCGTCCAACCCTCCTTGGCACCGTTGGCCAGCGGCGTGATCCCATGGTCCTTGAGCGTCCGGAGCGCGGTGAGGAACTCGTCCCAGGTCTGGGGCGGCTTGACGCCGGCCTTCGCGAGCAGCTGCTTATTATAGAAGATGACGAGCGCTTGAAACGCGAACGGGACGCCGTAGACCTTGCCGTCGGCGCGGCTCCGGGCGCCGTCGAGCCATTGCGGTGCAAAGGTTTTGAGCTCCGGGACCTTGTCCTCGAGCGGAACGAGGAACTCCGGGCGCGCGTACGGTTGCAGCGCGCCGTAGGCGCGCACCTGCACGATGTCCGGGCCTTTGCCTGCCTGCATCGCCGCAGACAACACCGTGTTGTACTCGGTTGGTTTGTACGTCTGGAAGTCGATCGTGACGCCGGGGTTCTGCGCCTCGAACTTCCGGATCATGCCCTCGTAGAACGCGCGGTCCTCGGCCCGCCAGCTCCAAAACGTCAGGGCCGCCTTGCCCTGGCCCATCGCTACCGCGGGCCAGAGCCCGACGAGCAGCGCGATCGCGGCCACAGCGGCCCACACACACCTGCGCATTCCGCACCCCCGGCCCCGGGATACGCTCTCGGCCGTGGCGACGCCCGGCCAGGGCTGAAAGCTTCCTGGACGCCGGCTGCTTCTCCTGTCGGCCCTACCTGGACCGCACGCGATCAGCGCAGCCATTCGGGGCACACGACCCGGAGCTCGAGACCGCCGGTTCGGAACGCTGCGGCCGGCCCCCAGGTTCGCACCGCCGGCGCTCAGGGTGTCGAGGCTGCCGGGCTGCGGGTCCGTGACAACGGTCAAGGGATCGGGTACGCTTGCGGTGTGACCTTGCGGGAGGCGCTCCTTCGGGACATCCGCGAAACCACGGGCGCCGCGCCGGTGGTCGTCGCGTTCAGCGGCGGGCTGGACAGTACGGTGACGGCGGCGCTGGCTCGGGACGCCCTTGGCGCGGCGGCCGTGCTGCTCGTCACGGTCAACATGGGGCAGTACGCGTACACCCGCGGCAACGAAATCGTGCTCGAGGTCGCGGAGCAGCTCGGATTGCAACAGCGCTGCCTGCTCGGGCAGTTCAAGCAGCACCGGGTCCAGGCAGCGGGCCCGGCGTGTAACCGCTGCACGCGCGAGATCAAGCTCGGCATGGTCAAGGCCGTGGCGGGCGGGCGGCTGGTCTTGACGGGCGCGAACCGGAGTGACACGTGGGGCCAGATGGGGCTCAAGGTATGCAACGGTTACTATGCCCCACTGCTCGAGCTGGAGAAGCCGGCCATCGCGGCGCTTGCGGACGCTATGAACGTACGGCCGCCGCGCATCGGCGAGAACCCAGGCCGCGAGGGCTGCAAGCTCAAGCACCTCCTCAAACCGCTGGCCGCCCCCGACTACCACGGCCGCGCGGTGGCCCGCGCCAACGAGGTCGTCCTGAATGTGCTTCGGAACGCCGGCGTGAGCCCGCAGCTCGCAAACGTCAAGATCATCGGCCCGCTCGGGCGAAACATCGGGCTCGTCAACGTCCGGCCTGCGCCGCCCGCTGACGTCCGTGGCCAACTCTTGAACGCGCTCCGTGGGATCCCCGAGCTCGACGAGGTGCACTTCGTCGATGGGCCGGTCGTGCTTGTCGCCAAGGCCAGCCCGGCAATCCTCAACGACCCGCACGCGCGCTACTGGATCCAGCACGGTCGCATGGCGCCGGACTTCGCGGCGCCGATCACCGTGGAGTGGCAGCCGACATCGAACACTCGCCTCGGCACGTTTCAGGTTGTCGGCTTTCGGCCGGGCGCACCGGCCCAGGGCGCGCCTGCTATACTCGAGCGTGGATGAACGCCGACACGTCGGTGGATCTTCACGCACTCGCCGCCGCGGTCAAGGCTGAAGCGCGCGCCGCCGGGTTCGACCTCTGCGGCATCGCCACGACCGAGCCCTTCCAACAGGAGGGTGAGGCCCTGGCGCGGTGGGTCGCAGACGGTCGCCACGGAGACATGGGCTACATGGCCCGCAACGCGCCACGCTCGCCGCGCCCTCGGGCCGTCGAGCCGCACGCGCGCGCCCTCGTCGCCGTGGGGCTTTATTATGGAGAGGCGCGCCCCCTGGGCGACGGCGGCGGAACCCCGCTGCGCCGCCTGCCAGGCGGGTCTGGGCTGCACGAGCCCGAAGGCGAGCGCGCCGAAGCGGCGCCGGCCGGGGCGTCCGGAACCGGCCGGCCCAGGGGCCGGGTTAGCCGCTACGCGCAGGGCGCCGATTACCACGACGTGATGGCGCCGCGTCTCGAACGCGTGGCCGGGTTTCTGCGGTCGCACGGAGCGCGCATCGCACGCTACTACGTGGACACCGGGCCCATGATCGACCGCGCGGCGGCGCGGCGCGCGGGACTCGGATGGTACGGTAAGAACACCCTCATCATCTCGCGCCGCGGTTTCGGATCGTGGGTCTTTTTGGGAGAGATCCTCACCGATCTTCCCCTTCCCGCCGACGCGCCCGCACGCGGCGACTGCGGGCGCTGCCGGCTCTGTCTCGACGCGTGCCCGACGGGCGCGATCGTGGCGCCGTACACCGTGGACGCGCGCCGCTGCATCTCGTACCTGACCATCGAGCATCGCGGCGCCATCCCCCACGAGATGCGGCCGCTCATCGGCGACCGCATCTTCGGCTGCGACGACTGCCAGACCGTGTGCCCGCACAACGCGCGCACCGCGGCGCGGACGCACCCGGAGTTCGCGCCGCGCCCCGGGGTCGGCGCGCGGCCGGACCTGCTTCAGTTGCTGAACATCGGGGATGAGGAGTTTCGGCGCCGGTTTCGCGGCTCGGCGATCACGCGCACGAAGCGGCGCGGTCTGCGCCGGAACGTCGCGGTGGCGCTCGGCAATCTCGGCGATCCCGTGGCCGTTCCCGCGCTGGCCCGCGCGCTCAGCGACGAGGACGAGCCGCTCGTCCGCGCCCATGCGGCGTGGGCGCTGGGCCGGATCGGCACCGACGCGTCGCGGATCGCGTTGCGGGCGAGGCTCGGGCGGGAACGCGACCCGGAGGTCCGCGACGAGATCAGTCGGGCGCTCGAGGCGCGCGCGTCATGAGCCTCCGGGGGCGCCAGATCCTCATCACCTCCGGGCCCACACGCGCGCCGCTCGACGCCGTGCGCTTCCTGACGAACAAGTCAACAGGCCGGCTCGGCTCCCTCATCGCCGAGCGCGCGCTCGAAGCCGGCGCCATGGTGACGTTCGTGTACGGCCGCGGGAGCATCCTCCCGACGGTGCGCGGGGGACGCGTCGACCATCTCCGGCTGCTGCCGATCGACACCGTGGAGGATCTCATCGCGAGCTTCGAGCACGAGCTCCGGGAGCACCGGTACGATGCCGTGATCCACGCCATGGCGGTGCTCGATTTTGCCCCCTCCGAGGTCCGCGAGGAAAAGGTCACGAGCGCCACCGACGAGTGGCTGATCCGGCTCGTGCCGACGCCAAAAGCCGCCGCCCGCGTGCGCGACCTGGCGCCCAAGACCTTTTTCATCGGCTTCAAGCTGGAAGTGGGCCGGCCTCAGCATGAGCTCGTGGGCGTCGCGAGCGAGTGGGCCCGGCGAAACCGCGCGGACCTGGTGGTCGCGAACGACATGCACGACATCGAACAGGGCCTGCATGTGGGGTATGTCGTCAACCCCGAGGGCGGCATCGAAACCGTTGCCCAGGGGAAGGAAGTCATCGCCCGGACGCTCGTCGATATTCTCGAAAAACGTGTCGGTGCACAAAGCTCAGGCGCGTAGCCGCTGCTCGGCCGCGGCCCCCGCGATTCGCGCCCGCTGTTACGCAGTTGCCGGGTTGGCGAGATATGCCGTGCAGGTTACCTCTACCAACAGATCCGGATGGATCAGCGCCGCGACCTGCACGAGCGTGCTCGACGGCCGGTGTTCGCCAAAATATCGCACGCGCACTGGGTTGATGCGGGCCCGATCTTCCATGTTCGTGAGGTGGATCAACACGCTGACGATCTGCGATCGAGCGGCGCCTGCGTGCTCGAGCACCCGGTCGACGTGCGCGAAGATCTGTTCCGCCTGACGCGCGGCATCGCCGGCGCCGACCACGTGCCCGTCACGGTCCATGGAGACGATCCCGGAGATGAAGAGATAGTCGCCGGCCCGCACGGCGTCGCAGTAGTGGCTGACGGGCTCAGGCAGTATGCCCGCGAGCCGGATCCGCTCGATATGTCCGGTCATGGTCGGCCTCCCTGCACCACTGTTTGTGATATAATGCGGTTTGCTGGCCGCAGACCGAGCGGGAATAGCTCAGTTGGTAGAGCATCTGCTTCCCAAGCAGAGGGTCGCGGGTTCGAGTCCCGTTTCCCGCTCCACTCGAAAATCCTTGCAGGACAAGCGCTAGCGCGCGATTCTCCTCCTTACTGAGCACGAGCTCAGAGGCCGATTTGCTAACGCCTGCTAACGGGAGCTGCGGGCGCGCGCTCACTTGCCGCCCAGGAGCCGCTCGCTGAGCAGGTCCGCGGCCTCCCGCTCCTTACTCGCCAGCACCCTGGCGCAGTGCCTGAGCAGCGTGGTCGCCTGCTTGTGCCTGGTGCGGCGTGGCGCGATGCGTGGGCGGGAGACGCCGGGCGCGCAGGAGGAGCGACATGAGCGGTGGCGGCCCGATGGCCGTGTATCTCTACCTCCTGGGTCGGCACGCGGACGCACTGCGGGTTTCGACCGGTGCCGGGGAACTCGTGCTCCCGCGCGCGCACCGGCTCCCGCTCCGCGCGCTTCGCGAGGCCGCCCGCGCGGGCGGGTACCTGGCCGTCTGCCCATGGGTGGAAACAGCCGATGGCCATGCGCTCGTGGCGTTGTGGACGTACGCCCAGGGCCATGAACGCGCCGTGGCTGCGCTTCCGGCGGATCTCGCGCCCCAGGCGATCGTGCACGCGCCAGTCGGTGCGAGACTGCTGTGGATCCTGGCTGCACCCTATCCGGAAGCCCCGGCGGGACGGCCGACCAGCCCCGGGAACGATCCTTGCGGAGCTCGCAGAGGCGCTGGGCACGATCCCCGCAAGTCCCGCCGACATGCTGCCGGTGCCCGCAGCCGACGCGGACCTCGTGATTCTCGATCGTGACGGCGCGACCGACGCGGAGGCGCTATGGGCATGGGCGCATGCCGCCGCGGACGCCGCCCGGGAGCGGGCACCGAGGGCCGCCGGAGAAAGTGCCGCGATGGCCGTACGTGTGGGCGAGGAAGACGTCGCGAGCGCGGCGGGAATGCCCGAAGCACCCTCCGCCAAGACGGCTACCGACGGCGAGGCACCAGCGCCGCCAAACGCCGTATCGGCGGGGTCAGGAGCAAAGACGGGGGCGTGCGACGCAGCCGGCACCGACGCTGGACCTGCCGCAGATACCTCCGTCCTTCCATTAGATACAACCGATGAAAAGTCGAAAACCGCCGTGCATACACCTTCCCCGGCTGCCGACGACCAACCCGGCGCGCTACCCGCAGCGGAAGATGAAACGCGCCTCGCAAAGATGACCGCGCTTCCGGCGGAAAGCGCGGGGGTGGATGAAGCGGTCGATCACATTGCCGCCAAGATCGCCGCGGGCAGCACCGCCGAGGGACTGCGCGTTTCGTCCAACGGCACGCTCGCACCACCCCGCGAGCTCGTTGGTGGTCCCGTCGACACATCCTCCGCTGCGGACTGGGGGCCGCGGCTGGAGATAGATCCCACTTTCGAGAAAGGATTGCCGGGGAGGGTTGCGCCGGGGTCCAGCACGGCGGCTATCTCCGGGTCAATCACCGATGGATTCAACGATCTCCCGGCTCCACTCCGATCCATGCTTGCCGCGGCGGCGCAGGCGCAGCGTTTGTCGAACGGCGACGCTCTTGCCGAGGCCGTTTTGGCGTACGCCCTGGCAACGCTCGGCACCCGCGAGACCCATGCGCAACTGGGTGTCGGCCTGACGTGGAAGCGTGCCGATGGGCTGCACGTGCTGACGCTGAATAGTGGGTGGCGGAAACTGAGCGAGCTACTCTAAATTTCGCGTTGTGCCCCCTTCGGCCGCAGGAGTAGTTCGGTCGCTGTCGCCGGGCGAAACATGCGGATGGCACAAAGCTGTGGTGGCAGATGGGCGTTCGCAACGTCTTAGCGAAGGGATTCCATCGAAGCTACAATAAAGTAAATCAAACGAACGCCCTACGAATCGACCGCGATGACTGAGCCCCGCGCGTTGGTGACCGGCGCGACCGGATTGGTGGGGAGCGCCGTGGCGCGCCACCTGCTGGCGCAAAAACATCCCGTCCGCGTCTTTGTGCGAGACCCTGAACGCGCTCGTGCGCTCTTCGGATGGCGCGTGGAGATCGCTGCCGGCGATCTGCGGGACCCGGAGAGTCTGCGACGGGCCTGTGCTGGCATGAACGACGTCTACCATGTGGCCGGAGCCGTGGACATTCACAGGCACGCGGACGCGGAGATGTGGGAGACCAACGTCGAAGGCACACGCCGGGTGATCGAGGCGGCTCGGGATGCTGGAGTCAGCCGGCTCGTATACACGAGCTCCGTATCCGTGTACGGCGATCGGCTGCCCATCGGCCTCGCCGAGGACGCACCGCTCAACCCGGCAGGCATCTATGGGGCGTCCAAGGTTGAGGCGGAGCGACTGGTGCGCGACGCTGCGGCCGGCGGTCTTCGCGCGACGATCATCCGGCCGTGCATCGTATACGGCCCCGGCGATCGATATTTCATCCCGGAGGCGGCGCGGGTCATGCGGCTGCCGGCGCTTCCGCTGCCCGATGGGGGCCGCCACTTGGTGGACGTGGTGCATGCGGACGACCTCGCGGCGGCGCATCGGCTTGTCATGGAAGCAGGACAGTCCGGCGAAGCCTACAACGTGACGGACGGTGGATGCTATCGGGCGGGAGAACTCCTCCGCTGGATTGCCGAGGTGCTCGGCCGCTCTCTCTGGTTTCCGTCCATTCCCTGGCGGTGCGCAATCGTGATGAGACCGCTCATTAACCTCCTCGGCCGCTTATGGGAACGGCCGGATCTCGCACGTCTTGGAATGCAGGAACTCAACGGATTGTTCAGCGACTACCATTTTGAGATTTCCAAGATCGCGGCCCTCGGTTATGCCCCTCGTATTAGCGCCCGCACGGGATTACGTTCTGAGCTCCAGGCGGTGCGTCGGCGCGGCGCCGTCCACGAGAGTGTCTTAGGGCCTTCCAAGGATCCCGCATATCGCGATCCGGCATACCGGGTACCCGCATACGGGCAGGATGACCGGGAAAAGATTGGGTCTTCCGAGAATCGTGTGGGTGAGTAGGGAACATGGGTACGGAGACAAGACGCCTGTCGGTCGTTCGAAAATCCTCTTTCCCGCTCCCGCAGCCGTCAATGGTAAAGCCTGCGGCCCGCTACGCGGCCATTGACAGCCTTGGTCGCGGGAAAAGACTGGCCAATTACGACCGGCAGGCAAACGGTGGTGGACGCGCGAGGACTTGAACCTTTTCCCTACTGCGGAAATGGGCAGCGTTCTATTTACGCGGGCTGATCGACGGTCTGAGCCTGTGAGGCCTGTACTTCCCCCGGATCTTTCTTTAGAGTGACGGGCGTTCTTCGTGATTCCAGGTGAAGCCTCCCCGAAGCCAGCTCTTCGATGGCAATGAGCACAGGATTGCGCCTGGTTGTCTCGATGGCGGGCAGATCTCCCGCAATCAACTGCTGTGCCCGAATGGCCACCACATTCACGAGGGCGTACCGTGCTGAAACCTTGGTCAGCAGTTCCTCCAGCGGCGGTGTGTGCATCGTCTCCCTCTCAAGACGCGTGGTATGTCGCATGTCGCGGTAGGAATACACAGCCTCGTCCGGGCGTCTCGAGATAACCCGGCAGGATGCGCTTGCGTAAACAGGAGAGCTTCAGTGACCTTACGCCCAGAACCCGACCAGCTTGGCCTCAGAAGAGATCGAAGAAAGGGCGAACCTCGCGGACTGGTTCCTGGAACTCATGACGACCCCTCGCAGGCACACGATTACATGTCCATGTCCTCCGGGTTGTAGCCGCCCGGGGTGGCCGCCGCCGCATTCTTCTTGCCCTTCTCCGCGACGAGGGCCTCGGTCGTGAGGAGCAGACTCGCCACGCTCGCGGCGTTCTGCAGCGCCAGCCGCGTGACCTTCGTCGCGTCAATGATGCCTGCCTTCAGCATGTCAGTGTAGCGGTCCGCGGCGACGTCGTAGCCGATGCCATGCTTTTCCGACTTGATCCGCTCGACGACAACCGCACCCTCCAAGCCGGCGTTCGCCGCCAGCCACTTGGTTGGTTCCTCGATGGCCTTGCGGACGATGTTGACGCCGCTCTTCTCGTCGGTATCATCGGCGTCCACCTTGTCCAGGGCCTTCGCGATGTTGAGCAAAGCCACCCCGCCTCCGGGGACGATCCCCTCCTCGACGGCAGCCTGCTGGTGTTCAGCGCGTCCTCGAATCGATGCTTCCTCTCCTTGAGCTCGGTCTCAGTGGCAGCGCCGACCTTGATCTGGGCCACCCCGCCGGCGAGTTTGGCGAGGCGTTCCTGCAATTTTTCCTTGTCGTAGTCGGAGGTCGTGGTTTCCATTTCCTTCTTGATCTGGGCGATCCGTCCTTGGATGTCCTTCTTGCTTCCCCGTCCCCCAATGATCGTGGTGTCTTCCTTGGCCACGCGTATCTTTGCAGCCCGGCCCAGCATCTCGACCTCGACGTTTTCGAGCTTGATGCCGATGTCGTCGCTGATCACCTTGCCTCCGGTAAGGACCGCCATGTCCTCGAGCATCGCCTTGCGGCGGTCTCCGTACCCGGGGGCCTTGATCGCCACGCCTGCCATGATGCCGCGCAGCTTGTTCACCACCAGCGTGGCCAGGGCTTCGCCGTCGACATCCTCGGCGATGAGCACGAGCGGCTTGCCGAACCGTATCACCTTCTCCATGAGCGGGACGATGTCTTTGACCGCGCTGATCTTCTTGTCGGTCAGGAGGATGTACGGATCCTCGATGACCGCTTCCATCTTGTCGGCGTCCGTGATCATGTACGGAGAGATATAGCCGCGGTCGAATTGCATGCCCTCGACGACCTCGACCATGGTCTCGACGCCCTTCGATTCCTCGATCGTAATCACGCCGTCCTTGCCGACCTTGTCCATTGCCTCAGCGATGATCCGCCCGATCTCGGGGTCGTTCCCGGCGATGCCGGCGACATGGGCGATATGCTCCTTGCCCTCGAGCGGCACGCTGATCTTCTTGAGCGCGTCCACGAGGGTCTCCACGGCCTTGTCGATCCCATGCTTCACGATCATGGGGTTGGCGCCCGCCGCGACGTTCCGCAGGCCTTCCTTGACGATCGCGTGCGCGAGCACGGTGGCCGTGGTCGTGCCGTCCCCGGCGGCGTCGTTGGTCCGGCTCGCCACTTCTTTGACGAGCTGCGCGCCCATGTTTTCGTAGGGATCGTCGAGCTCGATTTCCTTGGCGACGGTCACGCCGTCCTTGGTGATCGTCGGCGACCCCCACTTTTTCTCCAGGACGACGTTGCGGCCCTTCGGGCCGAGCGTCACACGAACGGCGCTGGCGACCTTCTCGACGCCACGCTCCAGGGCCTTTCGAGCATCCTCATGGTACAGCAACAGTTTGGCGGGCATGCGACAACCTCCTCAATCAACAATCCTCGGCCTCGTCTCACCGCGGGTGGCCGTTTAGCCGACGGACCCCTCCATTTCCAGCTGGATCAGCCGGTTCAGCTCCACGCTGTACTCCATCGGCAACTCGCGTGAGATCGGCTCGACAAATCCCCGGACGATCAGGCTCATCGCCTCATCCTGGTTGATCCCGCGGCTCATGAGATAGAACAGCTGCTCGTCCGAGACCTTGGACACGGTCGCCTCGTGGGTCACCTGGACATCCGTCTCGTCGATCTCCATCGTCGGATAGGTGTCCGACCTCGAGCGGTCGTCGAGGATCAGCGCGTCGCAGCGGACGGCGGACTTGCTGCCCTTGGCGCCCGGGTAGATCTTCACGAAGCCCCGGTACCCGGCCCGGCCGCCGGATTTACTGATCGACTTGCTGACAATGGACGACTGCGTGTGCGGCGCGGCGTGGATCACCTTGCCGCCCGGATCCTGGTGTTGCCCTTCACCGGCGAAGGCGATCGAGAGGATCTCGGCCTTCGCGCCGGGCTCCAGCATATAGACGCTCGGGTACTTCATCGTCAGCTTGCTCCCGAGGTTCCCGTCCACCCACTCCATCGTCGCATCGCGGTAGGCGACCGCGCGCTTCGTGACGAGGTTGTAGACGTTCTTGGACCAGTTTTGGATCGTCGTGTAGCGAACCCGGGCGCCCTCTTTCACGATGATCTCCACGACCGCGCTGTGCAGCGAGTCGCTCGAATAGGTCGGAGCGGTGCACCCCTCCACATAGTGGACGTAGGAGCCTCGTTCCGCGATGATCAGCGTCCGCTCGAACTGGCCCATGTTCTGCGCGTTGATCCGGAAATACGCCTGCAGCGGGATGTCGACATGCACGCCCTCCGGAACGTAGACAAATGACCCGCCGCTCCACACGGCGCTGTTGAGCGCGGAGAACTTGTTGTCCTCGGGCGGGATCACCGTGCCGAAGTATTCCTTGACGATGTCCGGGTGCTCGCGCAGCGCGGAGTCCATGTCGAGGAAGACCACGCCCTGCTTCGTCCACTCCTCGCGCAGGCTGTGGTAGACGACCTCGCTCTCGTACTGGGCGCCCACGCCGGCGAGGTACTTCTTCTCGGCCTCGGGAATGCCCAGCCGGTCGAACGTCTTCTTGATGTCCGCCGGGACATCGTCCCACGTTTTCCCTTGGTTCTCCATCGGCTTGACGTAGTAGTAGATGTCGTCGAAGTCGATCTCGCCGACGTTACCGCCCCAGGTCGGAAGCGGTTTCTTCTCCCATACCCCGAACGAGTGAAGCCGGAGCGTCCGCATCCAGTCGGGCTCGCTCTTCATGTGAGAGATCATCTCCACGGTCTTGCGGTCCAGGCCCTTGCGGGACTTGAACGTGTAGCGCTCCGGATCGTGGAACCCGTATTTGTACTGGTCGAGATCGAGTCCGAGCGGGTGCGTCACCACCATGATGCATCCCTCACTCTGTTGGTGTTTCGCCTAACGACCCCGACCCAGACAAGCTCGTCGGTCAGCCGGGCGGCCCAGGAGGAGCGGCGCTGATCAGGCACCAGCCGTGCGGGAAGGAGCGTTGCCTACGCCCCCTCCGACGGCATGGTGCACGCTACTTGAGTTCTACCTTGACGGTCGTATTCTTGGCTCGGTCCGACTTTGGCAGTCTTACTTCGAGCATTCCATCGTTGTAGGATGCCGTTGCCTCGGTCCCCTTTACCTCTGTGGTAAGAGGCACGGTCCGGAGAAATGCTCCATAACGCAACTCTCGCCGATAATAGTGACAGTCCTTCTGCGCTTCGTGCTTCGTCGACCCCTTAAACGTGACGGCGTCGTTGGTGATGGTAATGTCCACCTGTTTCGGATCGACGTTGGGTAGCGCCGCCTTGATCACCACCTCGTGCTCATTTTCGAACATCTCAACCGGCGGCTGCCACTCCGTTTCAGGCCCGACGGTCTCGCGTGCCCACGACACCGGCACAGCATCAAGGAGTCCACCGAGTTGGCGACGCATCTCGTGCAAGTCCTCATCAAAGATCTGCCTTCTCATGAGAATCATGTTGTCACCTCCCGCGTTCTATGGTTCACACCAACCCACCCCATAGGGAGTGGTGCCGGCGTCGATTTCATGTCGCGATACTTGATCGGCTGAGAGCCGCCGACCCTGGCGCACCCATGGTCGTCCTCCTCAACACGTGCTCTCTGGTCGCATAGGCCGCGATCGGGTACCTTCTCCTCCGAAGAGCCGACCGAGTGCGGGGAATGGCCGTGGGCGTAAGGAAGGGGAAGCACTCTTAGTGTACGCTTGTTTGAGCAGAGAAGCGAAGCCGGCGTGGGGCCGCATCGGTCCAGATCCGGGGCCCTACCTCCGCTGGTGCATGCTTCCACCCCTCCAGCCCATGCCAGGGGGATGCGTCGAAGCGCAGTGAGGCTGCACGAAGGTTGGCGAGTGAATTGAGCACGGCGTCCCACTCGTGGACGACCGGTGGGGAGCTAATGTCAAGAGGTGTGGAAATTCGATCGCCGGGCAGCACCCTTCCTTGATCACGCGGCGGCACCCTTCCGCTTCTTCGCTGATTCAGTCACTTCGTCTCCGTCAACGAACTGCACACCCTCGAGCACCTTGGCGACGAGATGCGACCCATCGATCCG